>VFQU01000441.1_pt1 | contig 37324 bp, 33 predicted proteins | sample 3512311 | NCBI WGS metagenome assembly VFQU01 (sample SAMN10412377, study PRJNA504923) | tailings metagenome | isolation source: Relicate 3 Philex TSF3 active mining site | place: Philippines: Tuba, Benguet | collected 2017-08-29
GTATGCCGTTAGTTTTACTAGAAGCGATGAATGAGAATGTGCCTGTGCTCGCGAGCAATATTGAGGTGCATCAAAAGCTTTTAGCCAATGGGCGAGGATTGTTATTTGAGGCAGGTGAGGTTGCAGCCTGTCAGCAACGATTGCAATGGGCGATCGAGCATTCAAAAGCGCTTGCTCTGATGGCAGAGGCGGCTCGGCAGCATGTCCAGACGGTTTACAACTGGGATGAGATTGTGCAGCAGACTCTAGCGGTGTACGATCGCGCTTTGATGCTGAGTTCGTCGCAGGGGGAGCAAGAACGCCAAATGAGTCAAGTTTAGACCCTTTATTGAGTGCAAGGTATGAGTTTACGGCAGAAAGTACTACAGGGCGGAATTTTTCTAGCACTGCGTGAAGGGTTCGGCATCATTCTCAGTCTGGGTAGCATTGTGCTCTTAACGCGGATGATCGGGCCGCAACAATACGGGCTTTATGCTGCTGTATTTGGCATCTTTACTTATCTGTTTAGCTTGGGTCAGTTTGGGGTGCTAGTTTATCTCGTTCGTATGGAAGAAGACCAGCGACAAGCTTATCATCAAGCATTTATGCTGCTGCTCTTGATCGGAGTTGTTCTAACTGGAGGACTGTGGCTCGGTGGCTTTTTCTGGCTCGATCGCTGGGTAAATTTGCCTGGATTTGAGGCGGTGGCGAAAGTGATGCTGTCTGCGCTGCCGCTCACCTTGATCAATCAGGTTCCTCTGGCAAGGTTAGAGCGACAATTAGATTACCGTACGATCGCGATGATCGAGCTGGCAAATCAGTTTACTTATAATCTGATCGCCTTACCGCTTGCGTTTTCGGGATTTGGGGTTTGGGCAATGGTGCTTGGATGGTTAGGACAGCAGATTCAGGATTCGATTCTGTTGTTTAGTCGGTCTCGGTATCGACCCCACTTGACTTGGCAGCCGAAGGTCGTGAAAGAAATTGTGCATTTTAGCTTAGGGTTTTCGGCTGCGAACTGGGCGTTTCAGTTACGTGCCTTGGTGAATCCTCTGCTGATTGCGCGATTTGCAGGAGCGGAGGCAGTTGCTTATGTGGCGCTGGCAGTTCGCATGGTGGATGTATTGAGCTTTGTGAGAACTTCGACCTATCGGATTTCGATTTCGGCACTGGCTCAGATGCAGGGTCAGCTAGGACGATTACAGAGAGCACTGTCGGATGGGATGAATTTACAGGTTCTTGCTCTCGGTCCCTTACTCGCATTGGCAAGTTGGTTTGGTCCGATTTTAATCCCGCATATTTTTGGTGCAAAATGGGTGCCTGTGATGTCGGTATTTCCGTTGATTGCGTTTAGTGCCCTATGGAGTGCATTATTCAATCTCCATTCTTCCGTCCTGTATGTCCTGCATCGCAATTGGCAAGTGGCATTATTTCACATTCTGCATATTGTCTTGTTTATAGGTGGAGCTTGGCTGTTGGTGCCTCGGTTGGGATTGATGGGGTATGGTTGGGCTGAGGTAGCAACGCTCTTGGGATATGGCTTGATTCATCTCTATGTCACGCAAGCGATCGGGGAGCCTGATTACCGTATGGCGTTTCTCTGGGCAAGCGCATTCGGCTTGTCGCTGTTTTGCTATCAGATTGGCTGGTGGGCGATTATCCCATTGCTGTTTGTCGGAGTGTGGTCTGAGACACGGCAGACGGTCGGGCAATATATTCGCCAGGTTCGGGAGGCAAATGCGAAATGATTCGACCTAAGGTCAGTATTGCGATTAACAATTACAACTACGATCGCTATTTAGCTCAAGCCATCGAAAGTGCCTTAGATCAGACCTATGCCAATGTCGAAGTGATTGTCGTCGATGACGGTTCAACGGATCGCTCAAGACAGGTGATTGAATGCTATCGCGATCGCATCATTCCCGTCTATAAAGCCAATGGGGGTCAAGCTTCTGCATTCAATGCTGGATTTGCTGCAAGCACTGGAGAGATTGTTTGCTTTTTAGATGCTGATGATATGTTTTTGCCTGAGAAAGCAGCCGCGATCGTAGATGCGATTTCTGATCCCACTGTGATGCAATGGTGCTTTCATCCCTTACAACTTGCCAATGCCCAAATGCAGCCGATGGAGCCAATTCTGCAACTGGGTGAAACTTATCCAGTTGACGTTCGACAAGATGTTACAAAAGGGAAATTGAAAGGCAAGTTGCCTTTTGCGATTCCTGCGACCTCAGGGCTGTGCTTTACGCGATCGCTGCTCTCAAAAATTTTACCGATGCCCGAAGCCGAGTCCATTCTGCTCAATGATAGCTTTCTGCAATTTGCAGCGTTAGGAATTGCTCCGGGAATTGCCCTCGATCATCCTCTTGCTCTGCAGCGCGTCCATGGCAGTAATGCTTATACCGCAAATTCAGCTTCAGAGCGCATCAATGCTCCGATTCGGATTTTAACGGCTGCGGCATTACGCGATCGATTCCCCTCGACGAAGCAGTTTGCTAACTGTTGGTTTGCCGATGGATTAGGGCTGTATTGGAAGTTGGGAGGAGTGGATGCTGCCATTCAACCTTGGGTCGATCGCTATCGATCTGAACTTTCCCCCACTGAAGCCTGTGTGATTTGGATGCGTGCTACTTATCGACGATTGAAACCATGATCATTTTGAACCGCTTTGAAACGGTATTTACTGTTTTCACAATGCTCTACTACAGTTCAGCACTGTATCGGATTCTTGTGGATGGACTCAATTCAAGCGGAGCATCCAGTAGCTCTGGAGCCGATAGTAACCCGATGTTGCTCCTGATGCAGCTTGTCATTTTAGCGGTGTATTTTGCGCTGAGCGCATTGCGATGGCGCAAGTTTATTCCAGCTGCAATGAAAGTTCCTCTATGCTGGGCGTTACCTCTGTTAGCCACGCTCTCAACTCAGTGGTCAGAAGTACCTGATCTGAGCTTGCGGCGGGGATTGTTGCTGGTCGGAGCAACGTTAGTGGGGGTGTATTGGTCGATTCGCTATCCGTTGATGACGATTCTGCGATGGATTGGATGGGGCTTTGGATTTGCAGCAGTTGGCTCGGTTGTGTTTACATTGGCATTTCCCGCGTTCGGAATGGGGATTGATGAACATGCAGGAGCTTGGCAAGGCATGTTCGCTCAGAAAAATGCGTTGTCGAGAGCGATGATTTTGGCATTCATGACCTATTTCTGCTTAGTGTTGGATCGACAACGACTGCGCTGGTTGTGGTGGAGTGGAATCGCGATCGCATTTGCCTTAATCTTGCTTTCAACTTCAAAGTCAGGCTTGCTGATTTTAGGAACGGTGGTCGCTTGTATTCCATTGTTTCGAGCTTTGAAGACGGGATCAGCCCCGAGAGCATTGCTTTGGGTGCTGGTTGCACTGCTGACGACAAGTTGTATTTCATTGGTGGTAATTGCAAATGCAGAGCTGATTGTGGCTGCATTAGGACGAGATTTAACGCTGACCGGACGCACGGGCATTTGGGAAGTGTTGAGCAGTAAGATTGCCGCCCGCCCCTGGTTGGGATACGGCTATAAAGGCTTCTGGCTCGATATGGACGGAGAATCATCCGATGTTTGGTATGCCACGTTCTTCATGTCTCCGAACGGTCACAATGGCTATTTGGATCTCGTCCTGGATTTAGGTCTGGTTGGACTGGGGATTTTTGCTGTGAGTTTTGTCCTTGCTGTGGCTCGATGTGCCGTTTGGTTGCGGGTGCAATCTCAGCCGATGGTGGCGGTGTTTCCATTGCTGTACATGGTTTATTTAACTCTCTCCAATATCACGGAAAGTTCGTTGATTTTGGAGCCGAACTATATTTTCTGGCTGCTTTACGTCACGATCGTTGCCATGGTTCAGGTACAGATGCCTGTTCCAAAGCGATCGCGAAAACTTCAACCGAGTTTAGAGGAATCATCTTATGTGTGATTTAGCAATCTTTACTCACTCTCTTTATGGAGGTGGGGCTGAACGAGCGATGGTAAATTTGATCCGCGGATTTATCCAGCGCGGATTGTCGATCGATTTAGTTCTACTCAAGCGAGAAGGAGCGTACTTAGACTTGCTGCCTCCGGAGGTGAGAGTGATTGATTTGGGCGGAGGGAGGTTATGGCAACGCTTGCCAGAGTTAGCAAATTATTTGCGAGAAAATCGCCCGCCTGTGATGCTCTCGACGTTGGATGATATCAACATTGCTGCACTTTGGATGCGGCGACTGACTGGGGTGGATATGCGCCTTGTGGCGAATGTTCAGAATACGATTTCTCAGGAAGCTCGGCGATCGAAGTCGCTGAAAGTTCGATTGATGCCCACTTTAAGCCGCTGGTTTCTCAACTGGGCGGATGCGGTGGTGCCAGTGTCTGAAGGCGTTGGCAGCGATTTGCAACAGATTGGTGTGCGCGAAGACTTGATTCAAGTAATTCATAATCCAGTCGTGACTCCTGATTTATTTGAACAGGCACAAGCCGCGATCGAGCATCCTTGGTTTCAATCTGAGATTCCTTGCTTGATGAGTGTCGGGCGATTAGAGTACCAGAAAAATTTTCCGCTCTTGCTCGAAGCCTTTGCCCAGGTTAGAAAGTCTCGTCCCCTGCGGCTGATGATTTTAGGAGAAGGCAACGATCGAGCGGCTTTAGAAGCTCAGATCGAACAGCTTGGAATTCAAGAAGATGTTGCCCTGCCTGGTTTTGTTTCAAATCCTTATGCTTACCTCCGACAAGCCGATTTATTCGTCTTGTCGTCTTGGTTTGAAGGATTGCCGACTGTTTTGATTGAAGCATTAGCGGTGGGAACTCCCGCAGTCGCAACGAATTGTCCGAGCGGGCCGGCTGAAATCCTAGCAGATGGCAAATATGGCGCATTGGTCGAAATGGGCAATGTGGAGCAATTAGCGAATGCGATCGCGCAGACATTAGACAACCCACTCCCTTCTTCGGTTTTACAAACAAGAGCTGCACAGTATTCGTTGAAACATTCCCTGGATCAGTACACCAAAGTGCTTCATCTTGCTGAAAGCACTTGTTCTGTATATTCCGCTTAAATCATCCGCTTTCATCCATAGCGAGCGGGTTTGCCCAACATAATCAATCTTACTTTCCCAACTCATTATGCATCCCCAGCCCCAAGTTGATAATGAAGTTATCCAATTCCGGTATACCTTTACTGTTTTTACTCCCACTTACAATCGCGCTCATACCTTGCATCGCGTGTATGAGAGCCTTTGTGCTCAGACTTATCAGAGCTTTGAATGGTTGATTGTGAATGATGGTTCGACGGATCATACTGAACAGCTTGTCCAGCAATGGCAACAATCTGCGCCTTTTCCCATCCGGTATCATCGACAAGAAAACAGTGGTAAACACATTGCTTACAACTATGCAGCGAAAGTTGCGCTCGGCGAGTTTGTGGTCAACTTAGATTCAGATGATGCTTGTGTTCCAGAAGCATTAGAGCGATTTCAAGATTATTGGAATCAGATTCCACCCGCTCAGCGCTCAAAGTACTCTGGAATCGATTGCCTTTGCCAGGATACTGAAGGAAAAATTATTGGCGATCGCTTCCCTCAAAGTCCGATGGATTCTCATGTCGCTGAAATTCGCTATCGGTTGAGAATTTCAGGTGAAAAATGGGGAATGCAGCGGACAGATGTGCTGCGAGAATTTCCCTTTCCAGATGTGCAAGGTCGGCGCTTAGAAATGCCTGAAAGTATTGTGTGGACGCGGCTGACTCGCCAATATCCAGCCCGCTACGTCAATGATGCACTTCGGATCTACTACACCAATGGAGCAGATCAGATCACGCGCGCACGTTGGGCAGAAAAAGACACGAGGGGATTTTTCCTCAGCAATCAAACTACGTTGAATTATGACTTAGATTATTTTTGGTATGCTCCGCGTACCTTCATCAAGGCGGCTGCAAACTGCAGTCGGGCTGGCTTACATTGTGGATATCCACTGCGTCAGCAGGTGAACTCTTTGACTTCAATCAGCGCGCGGCTACTTTGGCTAAGTTTACTTCCTTTAGGATTTGTGCTGTGGTTTCGAGACACGCGACAGTAGAGAAATGCTATGAATCGACGGAAAAGCAAGAATTGCCAGGACAAAATTCAAAGAATCAAAAGTTGTCAGCAAGGCTTTGTGTATCAGGAGGAGCAAAAACGGTTTTTCTATCCTATGAGGACTTGGATTCGTGGTATTCTCCTCATGGCTTTCATAGCAGAAACGAATACGCTCTCTTCACCGCTTAGCAATCCCTTACAGGCTCCATCCGAGCCATGGAATACTGCTTCCTTAACCATGAATCGGTCTAGTCGCTATGCTTCCTTAAAGACTTCGCTCGATCCTGCTTTTCATGACTCAGATCCGGGTGTGCCCAACGATGCTAAGCCTGATGGCGTGCCCTCGCACTACACCTGGTATGAGAGCGCAACTCAGCCCGGATTTGGCAATCATCCCCCGGCTGGTTGGCACGCGATCACGATGCTCGGACACGTCTATCCTGCACAAGGCTGGAAAACGTGGCAAGCTCCGAATACGCGCATTCAAATTAAAGGGGCAGAAACTTGGATTCTGAGCAAATCGACGAAGACCTGGAAACAGGTTCAGAAAACGGATCGGGTTGCTGGTGCAAGCTACGTGGCTGATTTTGCGGGTGATGCGAATCAGCCTGCTGATATTAGAGACGAATCAAGGAATGGGGGCGGTATTTCGGTTGCAGTCAACAATGGCTATTTGTTCCATTTTTGGGCAGAGCGTGCCACGATGAATCCGACAGATATTGCTGGTGTGTATGCGAAGTTTGAAGCGCGATTGGTCAAAGCTAATCCGAATGGTGTAGATGATCTCGATTCGGCTCGCTATATTGCGAGTGCGGGCGCAGATTATTGGCGCAATCATCATGTCCAGTGGGCAGCAGATTGGAGTAACAATGGTCAAGTTGCAGGCGGTCGATTTAAATGGGTGGCGCGGCACTGGAAGGTGTTTGCGATGACGACGATGCCTACTGAGGAGATCAAGAAGAATCCGCCGCCGCTGAATTTTTAGCGATCTGAATACTCTAGTAGGTCACTACAATCAGTCCGATAGGGAGATGAGACGATAGAGCACTCTGAACTTGGGTTCTCCCATTTCGCGAAATGAATGCGGTTAAGTACTAGCTCTTGACCGCATTCATCTGTTGCTGATTCAAACAATACTTTCTTTTTCAAACAATACTTTGGTGATGAAGTTCTGAAGTCGGTAGTTTTGCTTCAGAACTTCATTGCTATCGAGAGCAAGAACTAATAGACCTGTTCCATTGGTGTATGAATGTAATCATCATGATCGTAGTAAGAATCATGAGCATCATTTTCAAGCACTGCGCCGTTGATCACCATACCCAGAACATTTTGCGAAGATTGGTTTAGGAGTTCCTTCGCGGTCGTGGCATTCGCATGATCAACCACGCCTGGTCTTGCGACTAAAATCAGCCCATCGACAATTCTGCCGAGGGTCAAAGCTTCCGCCGCAACAATCAGAGGAGGAGCATCAACAATCACAAAGTCATACTGCTGCTCAAAGGCTTCAATCAAAGATGCCATCCGCTTAGAATCGAGCAAAGCTAGAGGATTCGGTGGAATCACACCACAGGTTAGAACGTCAAGATTTTGCATCACAGGTATGATTGCATCTCGGGCATTCGTCTGCTCTACAATCACATGGCTCAATCCACCGACATTCGTCAAATTCCAAATGTGGTGCTGAGACGGATGATGTAAATCTGCGTCGATCAACAGTGTGCGTCGTCCTAAGGTTGCCATTGTTGCTGCTAAGTTCGCTGCGATCGTAGATTTGCCTTCACGCGGGACAGAACTTGTGATCACAACGCTTTTGAGCTTTTCATCTAGGCTCAAAAACTTCAGATTTGCTTGCAGCATTCGATACGAGCCGCTCACCGCCGATCGCGGAGCATCTCGTACAGGGAGTTCAGGAATTGACCATTCCTGTTTCTTCGATCGCGCCATGAGCGGTCTACCAAAGTAAGGAATCGTTCCCAGCCAGGTATAGCCGAACAAGTCGCGTGCCTCTTTGAGCGTCTTGATCGATTTGTCTCGAAGTTCAAGCAAGGTAATGACTGCTAGCGACAGCAAGGTTCCGGCTGCTGCTCCAAGCAAGAGGAACATACTGGTCTTGGAACCAGATGCGCTATCAGGAATCGCAGCTCGCTCAACAATTCGCGCAGTCCCGACGTTTTGCTTCTCGGTTAATTGAACCTCTTGCAGTCGTTTCAGTAGGGTTTCATAGGTTGATTGTGCTGCGTCGAGCTGGCGTTGGAGTTCGCGCTGAGTCTGTTCTAGACGAGGAACTTGCATCATGCGATCGCGATAGATATCCCGAGTCTCTGTCAAGGAAGCTAACCGCGTCGAAGCTCCTAATTTTTGAACTTCAGCATTGACAAAATCCTTCATCAAGTCGCGACGCAATTCGTCAGGAACGAGATCGCGTGGCGTAACGGAGGCAGCATCGACCGTTTGAGAGATTCGCTCTTCGAGCAAGTTTTGTAAGGCAGCTTCTCGGTCTTGTAGATTGACGATCGCGGGATGTTTGCCTGTGTAGCGTGTGCGCTCTAGCTCTAGTTGAGTTTGCACTTGCTGAAGCTGAGCGGCAATTTGTTTGATGTTGTCATCTTGGCTGAGGAAACTAACTTCTAAAGCGCGATCGGCAGTCATGTTGAGCGTGCTTGCAAGTTTGTCGTGCCGAGTCGTTGTTTCAGCAAGATCAGTGCTGGCATCTGCAATTTGTTTTTCTAGCGTGCTAATTGCCTCGTTGACCCGAGCTTCTTCAGCTTTCGCATCTGCAATTCCACTTTGCTCTTTGAATTGTCTGAGCGCAGTTTCGGTTTGTCGTACGGTTGCTTCTGTTTTGGGAAGTTGCTCAGCAATGAATTCTCTCGCAGCGGCAGCTTCAGAGCGATTCTCTAAAACATTGGCATTGAGGTATTGAGTCATGACTTGATTGAGAACCGCAGCAGCTTTGTCGGCTTCTTGATCCTCGTAGCTAATCTGCAGAACGTCCGCACCAGCAACATCTTTGACTTTAATTGCTTTTGCTAGAGCATCTGGATGCAGGGGCTTACCGGAGGCGTCCGTCAATTTGAGGGCTTCGATCGTTTGCTGCATCACTGGGCGAGAAACGACGTTCTGTGCTTCTGTCCTGACGGGATTGCTTTGCATGGTCAAGTTTGACACTCGTCCCGCCGCTTCGCCTCCAAGCCCAGTTAAAGCAGGGATTTTGTTGGGTTTGAGGACGATTTTCCCAGTTGCGACATACGTTGGCTTCTGCGACGAGGATGCAAATCCAGCCACGATCAAACTCAGCGTAATAATCGCAGCAGTAGGCTTCCAACGTCGTTTTGCAATTAACCAATAATTCTGAAAATCAAGCTTCTCTAGGTTGTCTAGAGACACCGTGCCAGAGTCGGCATTGTTCTTCGCTCTCATTGTTTGGATCGAATTAGTTTGAACAACTTGAAACCATTCTAGAAATAGTCCTAGTGGTATCTACAACCCTGTTAGCTCGATCATTTTCTGCATGATTCTAGAATCATCTTTGCAGTATTGATCTTTTTCTGATACTTGATGCAACTTTACTCTACATCAACTCAGTTCATAATTTGAAAAACTCACATACTTAAAGTGTCCTGCAACAATTAATATTAGTGTTGCTTTTTTTACTCGATTTTTGACCAAAATCGGGATTGTTTAAGGGATGAGTTGCATTTCTATCTGTGCCAGTCTACTGAAATTTACGTGTACGATCGCGCAACTGGAACTCGCTCCCGCGATCGCGCTTTCCATCTCCACAGCATATCTTCATAAACTCGGCTGACAATGGCTTGTGCTGCATAAGGTTGAGCCGCACTGACACAGGCTTCTACAGGAAAATGGTCGGGATTGAATAAAACTTGGTCGAGAGCCTTCGCGATCGTGATTGCTGCTCGATCTTGACAAACGACTCCACTCTTTGAGTTGAGCAGTCTGGGAGTATCTCCGCAGTCAGTCGTTACAATCGGTGTTCCGCACCCTAACGCTTCTAGGACTGAAACAGGCAGTCCTTCAAATCGACTGCTCAGGACAAAGACGCTGGCAGCTTGATAAAGTCTGAGCATTTCGGTCTGAGTTTGTGCGCCGAGCATGGTTGCTGGAACGCCTAATCGCGTAATTTCAGCCCGAACTTCCGGCGCTAATTCTCCATCTCCGGCGAGCAGTAAATGAGCGTTGGGATGGGATAAAGCGGCGATCGCTTGAATCAGCAGAACGGGGTCTTTTTGGGGTTGCAGTCGCCCGGCAAAGAGAATGAACTGCGTTTCTTCAGGCAAGTTCATCGTTTGGGCAAGGACTCGACGATGTGCGCTGCGATCTGGGGCAGGCTGAAAGACTCCATCATCGTAGGAGTTGTTAATGTAGGTGATGCGATCGCTCAAATTTGGATAGCGATCCTGATACAGTTCAAGCGATCCGGTATGACAAGACAGCACTTGGTCAAACTGCTGAATCAAATAGCGTTCTAAGGCGTGATTCAGGGCTGGAATTTTTTGTTTTGCTGCTTGCTGCTTGAGATCATTATGGACAAACAGCGTTTTTTCACCTTGCCACTGTTTAGATGCGATCGTCGGTTCTAAACGATGAAAGTGCATGAAGTCTGATTCGAGACAGGTGCGCAGTAGCGCGGCGGTATATCGAACCGTGACCGGAATGCGTTTGCGGTGATTGTTGTCTTGTAGGGTGAGAATGGGCATGAACTGGAGAGTTCTGCCTGCATAGTTCGCTTCTCGCCAAGTGAATAGAGGTTCGGTGGGATCGTCCGTGGTTCCGACAAAGCGGATCTCGAAGCTATCGGGAGCATATTTGAGGAACGATCGAATGATAGTTTGGATACCGCCGATGCTACTTCGCCAAGGGTTGAATTGATAAAAGATGGTGAGAACTGGTTTTTGCATAGAAGGGGTGAGCAGAGAAGGACAAAACGAGCATGGGTGAGCTAGTAAGCTCCTTCTCGACCCAACACAACTTTCAGCGTTTTCAGAATGATCAGCAGGTCATACCCCACATTCCACCGTTCTTGGTACCTCAAATCCAAGTCTACAACCTGCTCAAAATCTTTAATCTTAGAGCGACCGCTCACCTGCCACTCTCCAGTTAATCCAGGTTTGACTTCTAAGCGTCGCCAATGCCGATTGTTGTAATGAGCGACTTCATCTAACGTGGGGGGGCGAGTTCCAACTAAGCTCATCTCTCCCATCAGCACATTCCAAAGCTGTGGCAGCTCATCTAAGCTCGTTCGGCGCAAAAAACGTCCTACTTTTGTAATTCTGGGATCGTTTTCGTTTTTGAAGAGGAGATTACTTCCTTCGTTTTTAATCTGGTGTTTTAGGACTTCGGCATTGTCCACCATGGATCGAAACTTGCGGATCTCGAAGGTTCGCCCGCCCAATCCACAACGCGTTTGCTTGTAAAAGATTGTGCCAGGACTATCGAGCTTGATCGCGATCGCAATCGGAACAAAGAAGATTGATAGCATCAGTAGCCCAACTAAGCTTCCCAGGACATCAATACTCCGCTTCAGCCCAGATTGTGTGGAGGGGTGAAACGTGATGGAGCGGGGGAGCGTTAAGTCAGGAGACAACTGAATAGACTGTAATTCAGACGCTTTGGGGAAGTTCATTTCTGCTTTTCCTTTTTCAATGGTGCAGTAGTTCGCAGGTGATGCAGGAATGGCAATCAGTTGCGCCCGTACTGAGGAGCACAAGCTACGCTGTACGCTGAGAGGATGAGCCTTGTGAGGGGTTTAAAGCAAGATTTAAACGGGTTCTGACAAAGCTTGATCCTTGAGATAAGCAGGTTGGACAGAGGTCGCCATGTGCTTCATCTTCGGTGTAGACAACGACCCTCGCGAGCATCGGTTGAAAAAGGTCAGAGCAGATCACACAGGTCTGCCGAGTCGGACGGGAACAAACGTGTTCGATTTGCAATTGCATATAGGATGACAAGTCAATCAAGAGAGTATTTTGGACATTCTTCTGAGGGTTCCAATTCAGATCCTCAGTAATTTAGCTGAGTGAATTGCTGATTTATGCAGCCGAAAAGGCAACATCAGGCTGAATGCAAGTTTTTGCAAATTTGTCTAGTGGAATAACACTGAAAATCCGCAGCACCCTTAATTTCTATCATGTATATCTATTGAGAGCAATAGCTGTTGCTATGAATGTGCGATTACATAGGATCTTTTTACATTCAAGTCAGTTTCGTGAAGTTGAACACACATACAACTGCGATCGATACTCGAACTACTATCGATCGCAGTTGTATGACAGCTAAAAAAAATGAGGAGCAGTGGGACAGATCAGCAGTGATCTACCCATCAGATTTATCGCTTGAAGACGACTAGGGAGATCAACATCTATCACCCCGAGGGATCGCGCTGATTACAGCGCGATCGCGCTCGGATGCATCACCGGAATGTCCTCTGCTTTTGCCATTTGCCGAGCATGTTGTGAGATTGTGAGCACTGTAAAATTATCAGTCAAGACCCGAATAATTTTGCTCATCATTGCCACTTTCTTGTAGCTCGGTAGATTCATCGCTGGAAAGAAAGCGAGTTCCGGCAAATCATCACAGCCCATAAAATCCAAAGGGTGCAGCAAGATAGAAGGCTGGACTTGAAACAATTTGCAAAGCGCGATCGCACATCGGAAATACAACATTGCCAGCATCGGAGAAAACACGCCCAGATACAGAATATAGCTGGCATGAATTGGAACCTTAAACACAGGCATTGTCGTGACTGGAAGCTCGACTAAACTGCCCGCATCCATTCTCAAGCGATACGGCTTGAGCGGGCGCAATCCATCTTGAAATTTCCCAAACAGTTGCTTGCGCTTTTCGAGTTCTTCTTTACTCAGCTTACTGGTCATAAAATAGTAAGCTCGCGCCAACGGTCCTAAGAAGGTTGGAAATGTTGAAGCATCGCAGAGATATCCTCGTCTCGCGAGCACTTGCAGCACAGTTCGAGACAAGCTAAAGCCAGGACCTCGAAAACAGATAGGACGCTGTCCGGTCGCCTGCTCGATGTGCCGTTCTGCGATCGCGAGTTCTGTATTAATCTGCTCTTCGGTGTACAGATGCAACCAAGGTTCATGCAGAAACGAATGGTTTCCAACTTCATGACCGTGATCGGCGATCGCTTTTAATGCTGCTGTGTTTTTCTCTAGCGCAGCATCCTGTCCAACAATGAAGAACGTAATTTTCAGATCCCGCTGATCCAAAAACTCCAGTACTCGCGGGATCAGAAGATTTAAATAGGATGGAAAAGACTCCCATCCCTCATCTCCGTGAGTTTTCATGTAAGACCATTGATTATCCAGATCAAGCGATAAGCTCGCGATCGGTTTTCTACGCTGTTTCATAGGGTTCACACTAATTCAAGTTCGCTGCAAGTTGACGCATTTTCGAGGTTGTGCGCCAGTAGATGTCCTCCATGAGTAAATGGGCGAATTCTCCATTGCGCCCAATACTGTAGAGTCCTGAAATCCCTGTGGAGTGGGCGAGCCGCTGACGATGCTCCTCATACTGGCTCAAGAAAACTGGATAAGCGATCGGGGTTTTCAACACCCGACAGCCAAAATATCGCTGCCGCGCATCTGGAATGATTTCACGCAAATGTTCGATACAGCGCTCTCCCAATTCTTCGTCTGACATCTGCCAAATCTCATCGCCGATTTCACAGCCGATATCTGCGGTGATCAGTGTTTTTCCTTCAGGAGCGAGCCACGGCATGGATAAGGGTGTCTCGGTTAAGCGAAAGAAGAGATAGTCGCGTTCTGGAGTCCAAACGACTGTATCAGAGAGCAAGCCACGACCATGCAAGCGCAAATTCACAAAAACCATCGGACGGTACTTGAAGCTCGATAAAGGCTTGACCGCATCCGAGCCTTGAACCAGCTTGGCTAAAATATGACAAGGTGCCGTACTAATCACAGCAGAAGCAGGCTGCTCTACCCCTTTGACTCGAACTCCGACTGCTTGCTCATTCTCAACGAGAATTGCTTCTACTGGAGACTCAAGCTGAATGCAATCTTGAAGATCTTCGGCTAGCTTTTGGCACAATAAGCCGAGTCCACCTTTAGGATAAACGTGCCAAACATGCGGATTTTCAGGCATGTCATGGCTGTATCCATTGGTGACAGCGCGCTGAGTGAAGCGAGCCATCAGTTTATGGACGATGCTCTGAGCAATTCCGGCTTGCAGCTTATCGCCAACAGACGTTGCTAAATCTTCAGCCGCAGCGCCTGACCAAGCTTCAGTTAATGGAATCGCGACTTCGTTGGCTAAGGTTTGACCATACTCAGCACGATACCATTCGGCTGCATTTTTCGGCTGATGCCGCTTCAATTTGCTGGCGATCCCGCCGGCAACATAGCGAGGATTTTGCAGTAAACCAAATGGATATGTGTAGTTACGACCTTTGAGGTAGACAGTTTCGCCATAGTAGCGCACGTTTCGGCACAGCGCACCTACGCCGATCGCGGCAGCGAGTCGATTGGTGACAAAGTGCGCGCCAAAGTCATAAGTAAAACCATCGGGATCGTGAAAACTGCCTGCTAGTCCAGCAATCTGCTTGCCTGCCTCATAGAGTTTCACAGGGATGTTATGTTGTCGAAGTGACCAAGCGGCAGTCAAACCAGCTAGCCCACCGCCGACGATCACGACAGGTTTAATTTCAGTGTTCATAAGGTTCAGGGAGGAATTAAATCAGCTTATCAAGGCTTTCTCAACACGGCTCTCAGCAAAGCTCCATGACCCATCCGTTGATGAATCATGTCAAAAATCGTAAACACACCGAGCGAGAGGGTAGATTGCAAGCTGAATTGATTGATGAGCCATTTGGGTGCGTTCCAATCGACGAGCGCATTCCGAATCGAATAGACCCAATTGACTGGCGACACGATCGTGGTCATCTGAGCGACTTCGAGATCAACTTTCTGCGCCAGCATTCTTAAATTGGTTGAATTAAACAAATTCCAGTGTCGCGGAAAATGATAGCCGCCCCAGTGGCGGGCTTTTGAGAGTCTGAAATCCAATGTATCGGTGTTGTCGGTCACAATGACAATTCGACCGCCCGGTTTGAGGAGCGATCGCACAGCAGCGAGCACTTCAGCGGGATGATCGACATGCTCGATCGTGGCGATCATGAAAGCTAAATCATAGCTATTTTTGGGCAAGTCTAAGTCCTGAACCATGCCTGAATGAATCTCCAGTCCTTCATTCATTCCTGCTTTGACTGCGAGATCGCTCGGTTCAATTCCTTCGAGTCTCCAGGTGGGCTGTCCAAAATCACGCAGTAAGCGCAGATGAAAGCCATCCCCACAGCCGACATCAATGATTCGAGCATCTTTGCCTAGTCCTTTGCAAGCTGACAGCAATCGCTTTGCTTCTAATCGCTGCCGCACCCGGTAGACAAAGCCAAATCGCTCAGCCGAGAATTCATACGCATGATAGTCACGCGGATAAATGCGATCGAGTTCGCTGATGTCAGGGCGCGGATTGAGATAAACCAATCCACAGCCACGACACTGCACAGCTAGAAACGTATCGGGGCTAGTACGATACTCGAAATCTTCTCCTACTGCTACAGCACTTGCATCATCGACATCGCAAATACAGCACTTCACCCGTGTCATCGCGAGGGGAGCAGTTCCATCAGCACGGCAGGGTGCGCCATAAGGTTGAGGAAAGGTATCAGATAAATCTTTCATGATCTATAAGAGAGCTATTGAACTGAAGAAAGGAGCGCTTGCGGGGCTTCTCAATGATCGATCGTGGCTATCATCTTGCACGCAATTTCATGAGAATTGACGACCTGTAAGCTTGAGGTGAAACGACCGACTTAGGAAGCCGAAGATTTGAAATGCAGACCTGAGCGTTTTGCAATGAGCAATTTCTGAATTCGTCGATTAAACAAAGCGAACCAAGCCATTAATAGACCTCCAGCGCCAAAGCTCAGAACAATGCCAATCCGTTCTTGAGGCAGGGTTTCTAGCTGCACCGCGATCGTATGTTGACCCGGCGGAACCTTAATTTGTAGCAGTCCCTCTGGAGAGGGCTGTATTGGGAGAGAAAGAGAGTTGGTTTTAGCGATCCAAGCTGGATAGTAGAACTGTCTCAGCGTCAACCATTGTTCAGTTTCTAAACTGGTTTGTAAAGTTAGAAACCTGGGTTTCCAGATCGAAGCATTGACTCGATCTTGTGCTTCGATCGTCACCGCAGAGCCAAATTTCTCATCAATCAGTTTTCGCAGATTATCTGTTGTATAAAGCGATGCAGGAACCCATTTTGGGCGATGTAAGACGGCATCTCGCTGAATCTCAAGCTCTGATTTTAGATTGAGAATAGGATAGAGCGATCGTTTCATGACTACGCTGCTAGAAAAGAGCAATACGATCGTTAACAACAGACTGATTGTGGCGAGTTTAGAACTGACAAGGCGCGTCCAGTATAGAACAAATGTTGTTGCGATCGTACACAAAGTCACAATCACAATGAGCAGTACTTTGTTTGCTGCAGTCCAAGTGAAGAACATTTCTCGTACAGGCAGCAAACTTAGAAATGCTAATCCTGCCCCAATTCCAAGAAGAATTACCGCACTTAAAATTGTTTTGAGGTTCAGTCGAGCAGGCTGAACAGAGGTCGCTGCCAATCCAACTAAAGCCGTTGTCGCAAGCGTCAAAATTGTATTAAATCGCCAAGGGGCTTCGATGATCTGTAGCGGTGGGATTAATTGCCAGACCCAGTTACTTTGAGGGAGGCACATCCAGCATGAAACCAGCGCGATCGCGATCCAAAACAAGCTAGAATGCCGTGTCGAATTCAGCCGATTTGCGATGAAGAATGTCGTCGCTGCCAGCACAAGCATCAGAACACTTGAGATTCCTAGAAATGAAATCACGCCCTGGAAATTCTGCCGAATGCTCTCTGCAAATAAGAAGTTTGTTGTGTAGTCGTAAAACTCGTACTGAGTCGGATCAGCCTTAAGGATAATGAAATCTTTGGTTGTCATCGCTGGAAACCAGTAGATTGCAGCTAATCCGACTGCCAAGATAAAGGCGATGCTGAAAGCGATCGCAATTTTGACTCGCTGCTTTCCGTACCAAAGCAGATAAAGAAATGGGACAGGTGAGAAAATCAGAAAAGTGGGCAAATGCGTCATGATCAAGAGCGCTTGCGCGATCGTGAATCCAATCGCTGCTTTTTTCTGACCCTGAGCCAATTTATGCGTGAAATATAGAATCAACGGTAGCCAGACAAAGCTCCAAAATTCTGCATAAGCAAATCGAACATACAGATCGACTGCTAAATGATAAGGTGCAATCACATAAAAAATTGCTGCAATGAACGCTGCTCTAGCTGGAACCAAACACTGCAACCACAGATAAGCCGTGATCCCCGATGCAGCGAGTCCCAGTAATGCGCCAAAGCTCAACTGATGCCACCCTAGCGGATCAGCCATCCAGACCAATGGACGCAGTAAGCTCGTGAAATAGTAGGGCACTGGGCTATAAAAGAAAAAAGTTGGACTGCCTAATCCTCCATTCAAATTGAGCAACCAACGGGGATATAGTTCTCCAGACCAGAATTGATCCGAAAACTGTTTTGCCCAACGCAGATGAAATGCAGGTAAGTCATGGGCATCGTACACGCCGTAAAACAGCATCGGCAGCATGACTAAAAGCGCGATCGCGACGATCGCCAAGCGATGGATTTGAGTCATCGATTGAGATTGCTTTGCAAGCACAGGCGTTGTTTTCATTGCAACTTTCGGTGTGAGGATTAGGCTCGAACGGCATCGATTGCGAACTGTCGAGAGCGGGTGAGCAATTCCACGGCAGATTTTTCAGCTAGCAGCACTGTCTCATTCACATTCAAGGTTCCATTCGGAATATGAGCAGAGTTAATGATGTGTACGCCTGGAACAGAAGTATGCATCGGCGGTAACTTTTCCGAATAGTTCAAGGTTGAAATCGCAAAGACCTGCCGCACACGCGAGACTCGGAAAGCTACCACATCATTGCGATCGAACTTCGGATACATCAAGACCAGCGTTTGAATAAACTCTTCTTGAATCTCTTCATCTGTTAATCCAAATGCGGGATCATTGCTAGAGACATACTTCGGTAAGTAAACGAGCGATCGCTGATCAAATTCTGAGCGATCAACGAGAGCGGACATTTCAATGACGCCTGTAAACGGAACCCAGGTATCTGTAATATTCGTGACGTAGTAAGATGCTAAGGGCTTTTTCAGCAACAGGGACGCACAGATAATGCCTTGATACTCAACGTTTCTGAGTAAGTCGTATTCCATCGCAGAAAGCCCTTTGCAGACTTGAGCCGCGATCGGAGATGCCATCGTCAGCACCACTTCATCGAAGTGTTCTGTCTGTCCGTTGGTAAATTCAAGTTGGACTTGTCCTTGCTTGCGAATCACTTGGCTCACTCGATGTCCAACTTTCAGTTCAACATTGTGTTCTGAAAGCACTTCAACGAATCGAGAGAGCAATCGTGCATATCCGCCTGGCAGATAGCCGAACATTTCTTTTTTCAAGCCTGTTCGCCGCGCGGCATACATGCGAGCAATGATTGCCCAAATGAATGAAGCAGAAGCAATGTGATAATTTTCACCGAGCTTCGATCGCAGAAGCGGCAACCAAATTTTTTCAAATGTGCGATCGCCCGATAGTTTTCTCAACCAAGTTGCGACGGGAATCTTTTCTAGCTTTTTCCAGTTTTTGACCTTTGAGGCATACCAGATCGTGAAGCCTAATCGCAACTTATCGATGAATCGTAATGCTGGAAAGCTCAGAAATTCCAGCGTATTCGACATCGAATAGAGCTTGCCATCGGTGAAGAATCCTGTTTTGGTTTCGACCCATTGCATGTCTTGTTCTAAGCCTAGCTCTGTCAGTAGCGATCGAACATGAGTATCCGAGAGCAATGTGACATGATAGTGCCGATCCCAAAGGATGTTGCCTAATCGCCAAGCACTTGCCAGCCCACCAAATTGATGAGCGCTTTCGTATAAAGTAACTTGCTTACCTTGCTGAGCGAGACGGAGTGCGAGGGTCATGCCGAGGATGCCACCGCCTACGATCGCCCATCGCTGTGATGAAACTGACATGAGTATCTTGGGTAGGTGAATGAATGTGGGGAGTGGGGAGAACTAAGGTGTCAATTCTTCAACGACCCCTTCGCGAATTGCATACTGAAGTCCACAGGTCGGACAATCAATATCTGCGTGAAACGTCTTAAGATCGGCTGGGAAGCGCGTCAATAGCTGACCGCATCGGCACACAGCGCCTACTGAGCGAGCGGGATGTCCGATCGCTAAATGGAAATCTGGAACGGATTTTGTGACTAGCGATCCCATACCAACCATTGCGAACCGCCCGATCGACAAATCATTTCCGATCGTGCAATTTGCTCCGATCGTGGCTCCTGCTTTCACAAGGGTCGGTAAAGTATGCTCATCTGGATCAGAGGGACGCAGGTGTTTGAGATCAGAGGTCGTCGCTCTGGGAAAACGGTCATTGGTGAACACCGTTCCTGCACTAATCATCACTCCATCTTCGATCGTGACTGCATTGCAGATATATACAAAGGCATTGATCTTGACGCGATCGCCAATCTTCACACCATAAGCAATATAGGTTTTTTCACCAATGATGCATTCTTCGCCAATCTCAGTGTCAAAGCGAATATGAACATTGTCCCAGACTGAACTCCGCGCTCCGATCGAAACATTCGCTTCCACGATCGCCGTTGGATGAATACGCACAGAAGGGCTACTAGAATTGATTTGCAGATTCATAGACTCGTTCTAGATTTTTAAACTAAATCTACGCACAGTAGGCTCGATAGTCTCGGTTAAACTTTGTGCAACCCGCAGGTTTGAAATTCAATTACTTTGCGGGTTGAACAGCCAAACCCCAACCCTTACGATGCGCTAGCAAACGCTTTATCGCCATTGGTCGGCGCAGTCGCGAAGCCTAGCACCTTCAGCGAGTCGTAAGATACACCTGTCCACTGAGTTTGATTCATCGACTTGTAAGCCGCTTCGATCACTTCTACAGACGCAATACTGTCTTGCGGAGTGATCAACAAAGCTTCTTGTCCCAAAATCGCTTTCGAGAAGTTCTCGATTTGGCTCGTAAATGCTTGAACCTTGTCGTATCCGTTGCCAAACTTGATCCACTCAGGACTAGAAGATTGCCGATACTTCGACTCTTTCCAACCGATCGAAATCGTTCCTTGAGAACCGTAGATCCGAATGTAGCTATCCAACTCTTTGTTGATACTCCAGGACAGATCCACGTTACCCACAACGCCGCTCGCACTCTTCGCAAAGATTCTCACGGTATCTTCTACATCCAAGCTCTGAATGCGTTTTCCTTCAATCACCTGGACTTCAGCTAAAGCGCCCAAGAAGTAGCGCATAATATCGATCGAGTGGGTTCCGTTATCAATTAACACGCCCCCGCCACTAATCGCAGGCTTCGAGTTCCAACGCGAGGACATATCCACCCGCGAAGTAAACGCATTCTCAAACAAAACAATCTCGCCTAAAACGCCCGACATGACTAAGCTCTTTGCCCGGATCACATCTTCGACATAGCGGAACTTCGATGCCATCGTCAAAATTACGCCGTTGCGCGCCGCAGTATCGACCATCTCGATCGCACTGTTCACATCGACACTCAGCGGCTTCTCACACAGCACATGAATCTTGCGATCTAAGAAGTAGACGGAAATGTCCCGGTGCGTCACAGGGGGTGTACAGATAATCACTGCATCAAGTTCCAAGCTTTCTGCCATTGTCTGATAGCTATCAAAGCTCTGGCAGTTCAATCGTTCTGCAAGCGCCTGTGCTGCCTCGGGTCGAACATCAACAATGGCGACTAATTGCGCGATCGTAGATTTTTCAAACGCCTGTGCATAAGCCTGTGCAATTCCACCTGCTCCAATCAATCCAAACTTCAGCTTCTCAGTCATGACATTTCCTCTTCACAGCTACTGATGTGTATTGATCCGTGGCAAATTTGATTCACCACGGTTCCAATGGCTCTACCGCGTACTTTTCTCGGATGACCTAAGCTAACGACTCATGAATTGCATTCGCAATGTAGTCAATATGCTCGTCGGTATAAGCCTCATTCCAGGGCAGTACCAGTACTGCTTCTAAGCCTGCAAATGTTCCCGGAAACTTCTCAGGGCTATAATCCACCGCCTCAGGACGCGCCAAAGTAAACGGAAAGCGCGAATTCCCAAACGTCCGCTGTTGCTCAAAAATCATGCACTGAAACGCAGGTTTCTGAATGTATCGAGGAGCCGAGAAAATTCCACGCTCTTTGAGTTTCTTCGCTAAACCGACTGCACCATCTGGCACAACTTTACTATCGACCCGCAAGCAATACTTCCAGAACACATGCGTATTGCGCTCATCGCAGTAGGGTGTTTCAATTCCTGCCAAGCCTTGCAGCTTTTGTGTCATCTTCTTCGCTGCAATTCGCCGATGTTCCACACAGCCCCAAAGCTTCGATAACTGTGCGACTGCAACTGCGCCTTGAAGCTCACACATCCGTCCATTCAAAGCAATGAAATAGTGATCAGGATTCGGATCACCATAGCCAAAGGCCTTATTGATAAACAAGAACATCCGACGTGCTAGAGCATCATCGTTCGTGGTGACAATTCCACCTTCACCTGTTGTGATGTGCTTACCTTGCTGCAAACTAAAGCAACCAATCTTACCAATGGTTCCTACAGGCTTGTCAGCATGAGTGGCGAGAAAAGCTTGGGCACAATCTTCGATCACAGGAATGCCACGAGACTCTGCTAATTCCATGATCGCAGTCATGTCACAAGGATTCCCGAACAAGTGCGTCACAATAATTGCTTTCGTGCGATCGCTGATGCATTTCTCGATCGTTTCAGCCGTGACGTTCCAAGTTTGCGGATCAACATCTGCAAAGACCGGAATCGCGCCTTGATACAGAATGGGGGTCAAAGCACCCATATCCGTGATTGAAGTCGTGATAATCTCATCACCTGGCTCTGGATCAATTGCCGCGATCGCAGTATGGACTGCGCCTGAACCGGAAGAGCAGGCATAAGCATACTTCACGCCTAGCATCTCTGCAAACCGCTTTTCTAGCGTTTTAACAAAGGTTCCTTTCGTGCTTGTCAATGTTCCGCTGCGAATTGCTTCCGACACCAATGCAATTTCTTCTTCGCCTAATGTCCGACCGCTCGCTTCTTGGTCAGAGGGTAGAACTAAACGAGTTTGTTGTTTCGGTGCTTGTACCATGTGTTTTTCTCCTGTACTGCAAGCAATTCCACGGACTCAGCACAAAGCTGAGAAGGCTTTCTACACAAGCCTTGGAACTGCAAATATTTTCAAGACTTACTTTTCGGAATTGCGCTTATAAATCGCGGTGCCTAGATAGAACAGCTCTTCAAAATAGCTCTTGTTCTGCACCGATACGATGCCTAAACTAAAAAGCTGAATTGCGAGCATCAAAGTTGTTCCGCCAATAAAGAAGGTATGCGGAGCCTGAGCGAATGCTAATGCAACTGCTTCTGTCGCATCTGGAAACCGAGTGTCTTGTGCTAAGCGCTGATATTGCGTGAAGCAATGCACCAGCACCCAAGCATTGGCATAGAGCGACATCAGAAAAAAGAGCACGCTTGGGACGATAAAAAATATCACAGGGCGTAGTAGAAAGCCCGAGAAAAAGATTTCCCAAGTATGCCGAAGCAACTTTGCGCTAGAACTCAGGCTCGATTTGCGCTGCGGCTGCTGCGGCTGGCTTTTCTGCATTCTCCAATTCAAATGGGCTGGAATCTCTTCTACTTTCGTTCCAAGTAAAAAAGCTTTGTGAATCAATTCAGGATTGATTTCCATACCATTTGAGCGCAGATTCAGCGATCGCAGAAATTCCGCATCATAGACCCGAACCATGCCGGTCAACGTCGATAAGTTGCGCTTGGCTGCGATCGATAAAAATCGATTTGCCCACACACTTAACTCACGCCGTAACCAAGGGACATTTGAAACTCGTCCTCCACTCATATAAGGTGAAGCAACGACAACCCCAGCTTGAGTGTCCTGAATCTTTTTCAGCAGCAAGCCGATATGCTCAGGACAATAGCTCAGATCCAGATCAACGACGACGACATAGTCCCCTTTTGCGCCGCTAAACCCGGTCTTTAATGCTTGTCCGAGTCCTCGATTGACGCGATGATGAAGCACTCGGATATTTGAGTGGGTGCGGGCAAATTCTTGAGCTAACCGACCCGTTTCATCGCGACTGCCATCATTCACAATCACAATTTCCCAGTCATACTCCGACTCTAGCGATCGCATGTAGTCGCAGAGAAAAGACAGGTTATCTTGCAGAATCAGTGCTTCATTAAATGCGGGAGCAATCAATGAAACGAGTGGCTTTTGATCGGATGAAGGCACAATCGAATATGGGCTGTGCCGAGTCGATCGCACAGGTGAAAATTGTTCTTGCATTGGAACACACCTATAGACAAATGATTGATGCAGACTCGATGCAGTCTGATCTCATCAGCTAAAAACTTTTAAAAGCATTCAGGTGCTAGAAAAGCAATATCGCTTAAATCTTCTACCCGCGTAGGCAATCTTTTTCTCGAAACCTAACCGAAACGTCCTCAATTCTCAGTGCCTAGCTTTTCTAGTCTCTCTACCTAACTTCTCTCTTCTGCCGTTTTCAATACGAGCAGTACAGATTCACACAGATTCACATTTTCTTAACACGATATCTTAATTGAATGATTTCATCTCAACCGTGCCACACCGAGCCATCTATATAAGTAAACGTATTCAATCAGTAAAGTCAAGCACGCATTTTGCGCTTGAACGGATGCACTGGCTACAAGGGATAACTAACTATCCGGATAACCTAAAGTTCCGTAGAATAAAGGTAGCCCCTCTATTTTTTTGGAGCTAGACACATACACAGAGAGACTCGTATCAAAACTCTCATCAAAGCTAGAGCGATCGCAGTAAGTTTAGCGCTTATCCTGCTTAGATGCAGAGTATATTTACTTCTAGTTAGCCTCTGTACAGGAAGCGAGTTAAAGCTTAAACATCACATTGATACTTACCTTGCGAAAAACCACCTCTCTACTGAACTCCGTTATGCGCTCGATCACTCAGACGAAATTAAAGATTTAAGAAAGTAATCAATATTTCCTTACTCGATTAGAACTCATCATCATTGATGAGAAGTCCTTTCAAGGGGAAAATTCGTCTCAATTTTTGGATTGGGCATTCTAGGTTCAACCTCTGAAAAGATATTTGAAAGATTATAAAAAAGCTGTTTCACTTCGATCTGTCTCGCTTTAGGTATTTAACCAGGACTGATGCACGTCTGTGCTATACGAACTGAGCGCTAGTTTTTTGTTTTTGGATCCTTTTAGTGAACTCACTCTGACTTACAATCTAGAGATGGTTAGCATTCAACGACGATTTTCAAACTATTTTCAGAGAAATCGCTCTATTGTGTCTTGGATTTGACATGTCGTTATCGCCACTTGCCCAATATTGTATTCGGAAACTCTTACGCCAAAGTACCGATAATCTCGCGCAGCTATTCATGCCCAATTCTAGAGCGGCGGGTCTCAGCGAAATGAGCCTGGATAAAATCCTGTCGAACTGGTCATGTCAGCTCAACTCCGAAGGCTCAGAGACGGTAGAACTTGAACTGCTGCTGAAACTCTATCAGCAATTCGAGAAAGCACCTGCTCACTCAGCGAATCTCATTGAAATTAAGCGCCGAATTTTGCAAATTTTGGGCTTTCAAACCTCGCCTATCCTGCCGACCGAGTTTCCTACGATCATCAAACTTGGCTCGACCCAGCAATTTTCTTTCTTCTACAAGGGGCGAATTCAAACCGGGATGCGCTACCAAAACGAGCTATTTGGTGCTGTCAAGACATTTTCTTTAACACATCGATTGCAAGCGTATCAGAACGCTTGGGCACTGTCAGTCGCCAAAGTTCCGATCGTGCTGACATTCAGTACCTCAGAACTGGTCATCTGGATCAATTTACAGTCTCCAACATATGCGGTGTTAGTCCATCAAAATCCAGCCGTGTTCAGTACCGTTTTAACGCTCAATTCCGCTTTACATAAGCGGAAATTCGCGCGCGAGTAACTCTCCTTTAAGCCACAATCCGCACCTAGCAATCCTGAATCGTGAACTCTCTAGCATACAGAAGGTCAAAGTAAACTCTTACAACAATCCCCGATACCGAATGAAGAGCAAAACCACTGCCCAAGACCCTAGCGCAACTTTAATCGCGACTAGAACATTCAGCAATGGCAAAACTCCACCACTGATCAAAGCTCCCGGTTCTCCATGCGGCAACTCATAGCCAGCTAGCGTGATCACTGCCAACACAATGAACACCAAAACCGAAATCTTCTCCCACATCGCAGCTTTCCACTTGTGATACACTGCTTCCAACCATTCTGGCGAAGAAGTAATCGCAATCAGCCCGATCGCTGTTCCACCCGCAACCCCGGCAGCAAATCCGCCCCCAGGACTCAGATGCCCTCGGATGCCCAATTCAATACTGACCAATGCACAGATGGTCGCTCCTAATCTTGCCAACACAATGGAAGCTTGATCCGTAAAATGGTGCACTTTACTGGGCGGCTCATTCGATAAGAGATACTTCGCCCCGAGAATTGAGATTGTAAACACAATCACTTCAAAAATCGTGTCGTAAAGCCGATTTCTAAAAATAATCCCCGATACTGCATTGATCACACCACTTTCTTTCACCACCGTTTCTGCGATCGAAAACGGCAATTCTGGCGCAGGATTCGGCATAAACAGAAATTTCACATACAGCGCTAATCCGGCTGCAATGTAGAGCCATTTCATGATTTCTCTCCTTTGTAAGTCAGTTGAGCGAGAGGAAATGCTAGTTCGTTTTGTAAAATTTCATAGAGGCGTGGGATGCGAACTACTGTGTTATAGTTCTCCGAATCGCGCACACAAGTTGCATGAATTTCTTTCGTCATCAATGCTTGATCTAAATCTTGGCGATCGCGAAAGGGTACTAATTCCACTCGCATATAGTGCTTGTTCATGATCGATCGCACATTCTCAATCATTGGTTCCAAATTCTCTTCTGTAAGAATTCCTAGCCGCATGACGAATGACGATCGTACTGCTACTGCGTATAGCATCGTTGCCAGTAAGCTGCCCATCAATGCTTCTGTCAAGCCAACATCTCCCGCTCCTAACACGGCATATAACAAGGCAGCGATAGCCCCTAAAATGCCGCGAATGATCAGTGCATGATAGGGATTTGTTTGAAACACTAACATAGCTGCCACAATTGGCAAGAGCACGGCAATGATATTTACCTCAGTCATAATCCGGTTCCTCACTACTCGAACAGTGAGCCAGCACATAGCCCAACATGGTGTTCCAAATCATCAGACAAAAGAGCGCAAGCAGTAACAATGCCCATCGGTTCGGAATCCTCAGAAACAATCCGAAGATAATCGTCATCGAACCGAGCGTGTCAGCAACGGACAAACTGTGAAGTTTGTAAAGTACCGATCGCTGAGTCGGTAAGGCTAATGTCCCCCAAAACCAGAGAACAATGCCCGCTCCAATCAAAATATCACTGAGAATATTGATCATCCGTCATTCATCCTCTTGAGAATATGTGCGAGCAGCATCATGCCAGCGTTACCCACACTCAAAATGATCACAGCAACAACGCCAATCATCCAATCGTCTCGAAAGACCGCGATCGTTAAAGCAATAATGGCGGTCTTGGATGAGACGCTGGCAAATGCAAGCATCGTTTGCCAAATATCTTCATTCTTCCAAGCTTCGTAGAGCGGAATTAACAATGCAATCAGCATTGCAATCAGCAGGATATTCATGAAGCATCCCTCCGCACTTCATGCACTTCATACCAACCTCTATCATCGTGTTTCGTGACGATCGTTTTCGGTGTGAAGGTAATCAGAAAGATATCGAGAAAAATCATCCGTGGCGATCGATGAGCGGGAACTCGTTCTTTCACTATCGTTTCATGGCGGTGCGGATGCAGCATAATTTCAAACGCTTCTTGATACGCTGCCGGAATCACCATGAGAATTTTTTTCAGCGATCGTAGCCACTCTCTTAAAGTCTCTGGAGCCGTATAGCTCCGAGGTAAGAGAAAGGCAATACAGAGTCCAATCACAATATTTGCTGCACTGAAATCGGCAGTGAGCAAGAACCAGAGAACGAGTCTGACAAGAACATGTCCAATCATGCGAGTGCCATCCAGAACAACAGAATCAAGGTTAAGCCCATCATGCCGACTAGGTGCTCAAACTCTTCAAGCATTCGCGGCAGTTTGACCGTCGCCCGTCGAAAGATCACCCAATATGCCAACCATCCCCCGCCAATCGTGACGAAGGCTTTCACAATGTTTTCGACGGTATAAGCTTGGATATAGGCAATATTCGCGAACAACAAGCCTCCGAGAAGGAGCACGATCGCGGCAATCAATCCCGGACGCACTTTTTCCTCGGTCTTGCCATGTGGCAAAAAGATAAATTTTGCAAAAGAGGTCGCTGTGCCAACGGCACAAACATTCATTGCGATCACTTGCCAAGGCAGTAGATTCTTCAGGGTAAAAACCTTGGCTCCAAATCCTGCCCACAAAGGCGATCCAGAAATCGAAAGACTGGCAATCACCAACGCAATCCAAACCGGGGTCGAAATCGTCTTGGTCTGCAATTCCTTAAAGTTCCGACTGGGCAAATTCCCGGCAAGCAAGAATAGTGAGGATTTCACTAAGCCGTGCGAGAGCGTGTAAAAGCCTGCTGCCTCCGGTGCTGCCAGAATAAATCCCAATTGTGAAACAGTGTGAAATGCTAACATCCGTTTCGTGTCTTTCTCAAAGACCGCATAAAACACTCCTAAAAGCGTTGTTGCGACTCCAAAAATTCGTACGATCGTATCGATATCATCCAAAATCAACGCACATCGCACCAAAGCTAAGAGGCTTGCCTTGACCACGACTCCGGACAATAAGGCAGATACAGGTGTTTCTGCTTCAGAATGTGTCATCGGCAGCCACAAGCCTGAAATGAATACTCCTGCTTTGACCAGTAAGCCTAGAAACAGAAGCGCGACTGCTTCAGGTGGTGCATTCTGCAATCCTGTAAAACTGAAAGAATGATCTGCTTTATAAACCAAAGCTGTCCCAATCAGGTAGAACAGCATGGCGACATTACTAGTAAACAGATAACGTAACCCGACCCAAATACTGCGATCGGTTCTCGGATAAGCAATTAGCAAAAATGCTGCAATTCCGCTGACTTCTAACGCAATATATAAGCTGAGAAAATCTGAGCAAACAAATGCCGCATTAATGCTGGCGTGTAAGAGCAGCGTTTGCGCGTAAAAAAAGGTTGATTTGCTGGTTTGCCAACAGTAAAATAGCACGGCAATCGTGACGATCGCATTCGTTAAAATAAAGTACGCTGTTAGCGAATCAACCGTTAAGACTACGCCAAAGCTATCTAATAGTTTTAGGTTTAATGCAGGCTCAGTAAATAGTTTCAAAGCATAAGCAACAGAAACTAATGTGCCGAACAATGAAAGCTGTTTATCGAGTTTTGGTACTAAATAAATCACAAACCCGAGAAAGAACGGGAATGTAATCCAGGCAAGTGTAAGAATATTCATGGTGTATTCTGTTTTTCAATTTCGTGACTCTCTAACGTTGGATTTTCTTTGGCTAACTTCATGACACCAACCAGCATGAGTGCCTGAATTGAGAAGCCAATCACAATACCTGTCAAAATCACAGCTTGAGGAACTGGATCAGCAAAAGCTCGTTCTGTTGTTCCAGAGAGAATAGGTGTGAACGTTCCTTGCCGAGCAGCAATCACGACATAGTAAGCAATCACCCCTGCACTCATCACATCCATTGAAATGATTTTCATGACAAGATTCTTTTTCAGAATAATGCCAAAAAAACCGCACAAAACTGTGGCAAAGACACACGCTTCTAGCACGAAATTTTCCTGTTAAAAACTAGGGTGTTCGATCGTAATTTGATCAATAGCGAAAAGTCGTAGCTTTGCACTATTGATTGAATAATATTGATGATCCATTAAAGGATTGATTCGTCTCTATTTGATATTACGAGATAGCTGTCTTAAAAAAAACTTGAAGAGTATAGAAAACCCCATACCTTACCATAGGTTTCATTCGCTTCAAGTCCTTAATAATTGAGTGGATTCGACCCTAACAACTCGAAATTTTCTATATAAAGTCCGACTGAAACCGAAAAGACAAACTCGGCTCTGCTGACTATTGTTCTCTTGCAGGACGAGTCTGGTTTGTGTCATCTCGATCAACAAATTGAGCCTTCTGGCACAGGTTCAGCAAGACTTGCCGAACTCGTGCCAGGACAAGTTGGAATAACAATATCGGGAGATTCGGAGCAGCGTTCAATCGATCGACGATTATTCGTTCTCTTCTTCGCTACCAAACAACACAGGTAGACTCACATGGGTAATCCGTTCTGTTTTCGCCAATTTGACAACTCGATCGCCGCGTTCATCTTTTGCTCTCAGTTCTAAACGATCGACATCGATCCGCGCTAAGTGATTTTCATTTGTCAATAAGAACACTAATGCTTGAGGCAGTACCGCCACGATTCCAGCGACTAAATCAGTCTTATTGTTGAAATGGAACGATTGAGTTCCAAGCTCTCCAGTACTGGCGCGACGCATCGCTGAGACTTCCATATGTTTTGCATAGCCCTGCTCGGAAATCATCAGGAAGGTATCATCTTCGTTCGCGATCGCCCATCCAACAATCCGCTCTTTCTTGCCTACGCGCATTCCGGTTTGACCTTGAGAAGTCCGGCTTGCTACTGGAACCTGCAAATCATTCACTTCAAAGCGTAAGACTCGCCCACTTGAAGTTGCTAACATCACCTGCTCACCCACTTGAACTGGGTTAGCAGCTAAGAGTTGATCCCCTTCTTTGAGTTTCAGTGCAGTTAAGCCTCGCCCGGTAATATCCGCAAATTCAGATAGCGGTAGACGTTTAATCTTGCCTTGCTCGGTTAGAAGTAGAACAAATTGATCGTCTAGAACTTCTGGCAGCATAAAGGTTGCCGCGATCGCATCGGGTTCTGCTTGCGCCGCAGGAGGTAACAACGTCACAAGTGGCGAACCTTTTGCTTTATTGTTATTCGCTTGCGGAATGTCTCGAACTTTCAACGTAAAGGCTTTTCCATTGCGAGTAAAGACAACCAGCGTTTTACCCGTGGTTGTAAAGTCAGTTTGAGTTGCAAAATCATCTCCGTCTTCTAAGTCCTTAGTGACGGTATCATCATTGCGAGTTTTGCTTAAGCGATCGTAGGTTTTCGGGGTCATGCGCCGCACATAGCCCCGCTGAGTTACTTCTACAACGGTATCTTGCTCTTCTTCCTCAAACTCAAAGGCTAAATTGACCGATTTTGCAGCAGTCGTCGCTTCATCTTTATCCTTGACTTCCATCGCTGCAACTTCAGTGGAAGAAAGGATTTTAGTGCGACGATCGTCTCCGTATTTCTTCTTCAATGCCCGCAGATCTTTCTTCAATGCTTTGAGCAATTCTTTACGATCGCTGAGCAGCTTGTGCAACTCATCCATTTTTGCCAGCAGCTCATCATACTCGGTTTGTAAGCTTTGCCGCTCCATTCCGGTGAGCCGACGTAGTGGCATCGACAGAATGGCATCTGCTTGTCGATCGCTCAAGTCTAAGCGCTCTTGCAGTTGAATCTTCGCAGTTCCTCCATCGGGTGCGTTTCTTAAAATATCAATTACATCATCCAAATTCGCTAGCGCTTTTAAGCGACCTTCGACCACATGAAGCTGGCTATCGGCTTGATCGTATTCATGACGATATTGCCGCGTTAAAGTAGTTTCGCGGAAGTCTAAGAACGCTTGCAGCATTTGTCGGAGGGACATTTGCTTCGGTTGTCCGTTCTCAAGCGCGAGTAAAATTACTCCGAAATTGTTCTGTAAGGGGGTTTGACGATACAGGAAATTGAGAATTTTTTGAGGATTCGCATCGCGACGTAGTTCAATCACGACGCGAATACCTTCGCGATCGCTTTCATCGCGCAGATCGCCAATCCCTTCGATTTTGCCAGTGTTGACTAATTCGGCAATTTTCTCAATCAAGCCAGCTTTGTTGACCTGATACGGTAATTCGGTAATGACGATCGCACTTCTACGATGTTTCCCTCGTCCGGTTTGAATTTCTTCTAAGTTTGCAATTCCCCGAATCGGAACACTGCCCCGTCCGGTTAAGTAAGCTTCTCGAATTCCATTCGTATCAATGATTTCCCCACCTGTCGGAAAATCGGGTCCTGGAATCAGCTTGAGCAGTTCTTCATCTGAAAGCGTGGGTCGATCGATTAAGGCAATCAATCCTTCGACCACTTCACCCATATTATGCGGCGGAATATTCGTTGCCATTCCAACTGCAATTCCTGAACTCCCATTCAGCAGCAGGATCGGGAGTTGGGCAGGTAAAACGGTTGGCTCTTGCTGTGAATTATCAAAGTTCCCAATAAAATCGACGGTTGATTCGCCAATTTCTGTTAGTAAGGCTTCGTTCCCGATCGCGGAGAGTCGCGTTTCGGTATATCGCATTGCCGCAGGCGGATCGTTATCAACGGAGCCGAAGTTTCCGTGCCCCCCAAGTAGCGGATAGCGGCTGGAAAAATCTTGAACTAATCGAACTAACGCATCATAAACAGCTTGGTCGCCATGCGGGTGATATTTACCGAGTACGTCCCCGACGACACGGGCGCATTTCCGATAAGGGCGATCGGGAGTTAATCCCAATTCATGCATTGCGTATAAAATACGACGATGGACAGGTTTTAAGCCATCGCGCACATCGGGTAGTGCTCGCCCAACGATGACGCTCATGGCATATTCCAAATAAGACTGCTGCATTTCTGTATGTAACGCAGTCGGAATGACTTGTCCACTTGGAAGAATGTTTAACTGTTCTGATTGAGTTCGCGTCCGCGCCATGAGCCTACTTGTCCTGCTGAATTTTACAAACTATATGCGGAAATGATCGGTTCGGTGATTTAATTTGATCGCTGTCCTGAAAATACTAATACAGTTGCGTTATCTTACAATCGTTTTATTGTGCCGTATCCAGCATCTTGTCGTAAGAGGAATTTGATATGCAAACCGTCCTAATTGTGGAGGATGATCTGACAAATGCTAGAGTCTTTTCCAAAATTCTGACAAAACGCGGAGGTCTAGCGGTCAAACATACTGAAAATGTAGATGAAGTGATTGAGATTGCCCAGTCCGGCGAGGCAGACATTATCCTCATGGATGTCTCTCTCTCTCGTAGTATGTACCAAGGCAAAGCGATGAATGGAATTCAGCTAACTCAGTTGCTCAAGGCAGATGAGAAGACTGCAAGCTTGCCGATTATCTTGGTCACCGCTCACGCCATGGAAGGCGATCGCGAAAATTTCCTCAAACAAAGTGGTGCAGATGGCTATATCTCGAAGCCAGTCGTCGATCATCAAGCCTTTGTCGATCAGATTATGGAACTGCTGCCGGGGGCGTAGCGGCATAACATTTGCCTCAAAGGTTTGCATACATTAGTACTATTTTAGCGCGATTTTGGCAAGACATTGCTGAAAAATCGGGCTTCGAGCTAGAAGATTCACAGTGTCAGCGATCGCATCTTGATCAGGTCTTGATCAAGGGATTGCCGTTAAAGTTGGTTCTTGAGTTTGAGTTGCAGATAGCGATCGACCAATTCATTCGTGATTTGATTTGCAGGCGCATCTAAAACTAAAACGCCTCGCTGTTTCAACGTACTAAACGCCATCTGTCTTTGAGCGATTAAATCCAATGCCACTGCCCTTTCATAGGTTGAAGGCAAATCATCAGTAACAGTATGAGCTTGTTGATCGACCTGTGGATCGCGCAACGTGACACAGAAAGGTAAGTATCTCGGTGTTAATCTTCCCAATGCTGCAAGTAATTCTGAAGACGCAGTATTGTCAACAATATCGGTAATGACGACGACTAAAGCGCGTCGGGTTTGTTGATTGACGAGCGTTGTCACTGCACCGAGATAATCTGGCTCTAGTATCTCGGGCTGAATCGGAGTCAACCGCTCAATCAGATGATTGAGATGAGCTTGCCCGCGTTCCGGTGGAATCCAGGTTTGAACTTGACGATCGAATACTCCGACTCCGACTCGATCTCCCCGATGCAATCCTGCCAGAGCCAAAGCTAAAGTTGCATTCAGTCCCCAGTCAAATCGCGTCAATCCCTTTACTTGCGAAGTCATTAACCGACCGCGATCGAGCAAAATAATCAACGTTTGCTCTTGTTCTGGTTCCAACACTCGAACTAAAGGTTGTCCGCGTCTCGCTGTTGCTTTCCAATCAATGAAGCGTGGATCATCTCCAATCCCATATTCTCGAAGCTCTGAAAATTCGGTTCCAATTCCCATTCTTCGAGCGCGACGCATTGAGCCAGACGATTCTAGCGTTAGGCGAATTGAGAGCGATCGCAATCCGATCAAATCTGGATAGACAGCGACTTTCTGTTCTTGCGGAATCTGCCAATTGTGCCAAGCTAAACGCCAAGGGCTTAACTGCCGAACTTGAATGTCTTTCCAAATGTACTCGCCTCTCTCACTGGGATGAACCGTGTAAGAAAGCTGTTGCGAAGTATTTGGAGGTAACTTTGCCGCTAAAGGCATCGAAGAGATGCCAAATGCGATCGGATATTTGTCATAAATCCGCACATCTGCCGTTGTCTTGCCTGCTTCAACTGAGAGACTGACTAAGTTGTCTCGCCCGATCGATAAGCGCGATGCGACCTGCCGTTCGATCTTGACTCGATGCGGCTTGACGCGCCAGCCATCCCAAATCGTTAAAGCTAAAACAATTAAGTCAAACAGCAACATTCCCAAAATCGCCAAAGCGGGATTAAAGAAGAATGCAATGACCGCGATCGCACCACCCAGCAATAACAATCCGTAAGTTCGACGTGAAGGCAGCATAAGTTAACGAGGCACAGCAACTTGATTGAGGACAGCATTGATCACCGCTTCGACTCCAATCCCGTCTAACTGGGCTTCAGGACGCAGAATCAGACGATGACGCAATAGAGGAAATGCAACAGCTTTAATGTCATCCGGTGTGACATAGCTGCGCCCAGACAGCCAAGCTTGAGCCTTACTGACATTGAGCCATGCGACTGCCGATCGCGGCGATGCTCCTAAAACTAAGTCTGGATGTTGCCGAGTCTTTTGAACTACTGCGAGTAAATAATCCAGAACACTCTCTTCGACTTTGAGCGATCGAATTTCCCGTCTCGCCTGCAAAATTTGCTCGACAGATGCAATGGGCTGAATATTATCTAAATCCAATCGCTTACCCTGAAAACCTGCTTGATGATTGAGCAGCATTTTCTTCTCGGCAACCGGATCTGGATAGACCGCCATTAACTTGAATAAAAAGCGATCGAGTTGTGCCTCTGGCAGCGGATACGTGCCTTCAAATTCCAGCGAGTTCTGAGTCGCAATTACCCAGAAGAAATCAGGCAACGGTAAACTCTCACCGTCTAAGGTGACTTGCTGTTCTTCCATTGCTTCGAGCAATGCTGATTGAGTCTTGGGCGGGGTTCGATTGATTTCATCCGCGAGAAGAATCTCAGTAAAAACGGGTCCTTTTTTCAGCAAAAAGCTGCGGGTATTGAGATCGAAAATATTCGTACCGAGAATGTCAGAAGGCAGAATATCAGGCGTAAGTTGCACACGTCGAAACTGCGATCGCACTAGCCTTGCCATCACTTTGACAGTTAATGTTTTTCCAGTTCCAGGCACGCCTTCTAAGATCACATGACCGCCTGAAAGCAACGCAACCAAAAGCTGCTGGATGAGGGCACTTTGACCAACCACAATCTGATCAAGGCTCTGTCTCAGTTTAGAAAATGTTGTTTGCAGGTCGGACATAGGCGGATGGGGTAACTATGAGCACAACCATCTTAGTGCGGAAGTTTGGGTTTGGATAATTTAATGAGGAGTGGGGAGGTTATTCTGCGTTTGCTTCTAGGTATTGGCTGTCTAGCAGAAATGCTCCTTTCTCGAATCTCACACCCCAGTAGCCACCGGGTCGGCGATCGAGCACGGTTCCTTCATCCCCGACCTGCAAAATATCCGCCGGACGCAGCATCGGCATTGGATCAGCCGACTTCAAATAAGGCGGCAAAGAAATCAAACGTACCTTTGCACCGATCGTAAATTCTTTCATGACACCGAATCTCTGATATCTGCCAATCGAGCATAGCCTTTAAAGCGATCGACATCCTAACCCCCACTCCCCACTCCCCACTTCCTGCTCCCCTTCTTTAACAAATTATTTCGATTTCTTCCAAAATTTAGGTTATACTACTCATAGTCGTTATGAGTTTGTGTAAAAGTCTTATGGCAAACCCCACTGTCGAAAATTTAGTCATTATTGGCTCAGGTCCTGCTGGCTATACGGCAGCGATTTATGCAGGACGCGCCAACCTCAAACCCTTAGTTTTTGAAGGCTTTCAGGCGGGCGGGCTTCCAGGAGGTCAGCTAATGACGACAACTGAAGTTGAAAACTTCCCTGGTTTTCCGCAAGGCATCACTGGCCCGCAACTCATGACCCAGATGAAAGCGCAGGCTGAGCGTTGGGGTGCAGAACTGGTTACAGAAGATGTCTTATCTGTTGATTTCTCAACTCGCCCATTCAAGATTCGCGCCGAAACACGAGAGGTTGAAGCGCACAGTGTCGTAATTGCGACAGGAGCAACCGCAAAACGCTTAGGCTTACCGAGCGAGCATGAATTCTGGAGCCGTGGAATTTCGGCTTGTGCAATCTGTGATGGTGCAACCCCGATCTTTAGAGGTGTCCCTCTCGTGGTGATTGGTGGCGGCGATACTGCTGCCGAGGAAGCAATTTATCTGACAAAGTATGGCGATCATGTGAATCTCTTGGTGCGAAGCGATGTGATGCGCGCTTCAAAAGCGATGCAAGATCGAGTCCTGAGCAATCCTCGCATTACGGTTCACTGGAATTCAGAAGCGATCGATGTTGTCGGCGATGAGAAGCACATGACAGGTGTAAAAATTCGCAATCGTCAAACAGGCGAAGAAAGCATCATCGAAGCGAAAGGCTTGTTCTATGCGATCGGACATACTCCCAATACAGCTTTGTTTAAGGGTCAAATCGAACTCGATGAAGTAGGCTACATCAAAACGCATGGTTCTGTCGAAACCAATTTGGAAGGAGTCTACGCAGCAGGCGACGTGCAAGATCACGAGTTTCGGCAAGCGATTACCGCTGCAGGAACGGGCTGTATGGCAGCGATGTTGGCAGAGCGCTGGTTATCCGCCAATGGCTTAGTGCAAGAATTTGAGCGCATTGAAGCGGATGTTCCCAACGAAGAAAATACGGCGCATCCAGCTTCTGAACAATTGGTCGAATTCAGTTTGGAACATACTCGCCATGTCGGTGGCTTAGCGTTGCGGAAGTTGTATCACGAAAGCGATCGCTTAATCTTGGTCAAGTATGCTTCTCCAAGTTGTGGTCCTTGTCACACGCTCAAGCCAATTTTGAATAAAGTTGTCGATGAGTTCGATGGCAAAATCCACTATGTCGAAATTGACATTGAGGAAGATCCCGAAATTGCAGAAGCAGCAGGCGTGATGGGAACTCCGACCATTCATCTTTTCAAAAATAAAGACAAGGTGGCAGAAGTCAAAGGTGTCAAGCAAAAGAGCCAATATCGTGAATTGATTACCACTCATATCACCGAGTAAGGGCTTCGCATAATCAATGCTGACATCAAAAACTCCGAGTTCGTTGAAAAACTCGGAGTTTTTGAATTTGGCGAAGTCGAAACTCGCTTTATGAGAATGTTTGAAACGTACAAAAGATTCCTCGCTTCGTTCTATGGCGGGGGAACGCGATAAACAATACATTTCAAACATTCTCTTAGAGATGCTTCGATCGTACAGGTCTTAAACGTCAGAACTAACCTCCACCCGATCAGGCTCTGTCACAACAGATTCCTCTGAAACCTCCTCCACAGTCTCTGCCGCGACAGATTCCTCGGGTTTCGGCTTCTTCTGAATCAACTGCCCAATATCTTGATTAA
>VFQU01000443.1_pt1 | contig 37302 bp, 35 predicted proteins | sample 3512311 | NCBI WGS metagenome assembly VFQU01 (sample SAMN10412377, study PRJNA504923) | tailings metagenome | isolation source: Relicate 3 Philex TSF3 active mining site | place: Philippines: Tuba, Benguet | collected 2017-08-29
GACCAGGTTCTGCACGGTGCCCTTGCCGAAGGTCGGCTCACCCACGACGAGGCCGCGGCCGTGGTCCTGGATGGCACCGGCGAAGATCTCCGAAGCCGAGGCCGACGCACGGTTGACCAGCACGGCCAGCGGACCGTCCCAGGTGGTGCCCGGCGCCCGGTCGCGCTCGACCTGCACGCGGCCGCCGGCATAGCGGACCTGCACCACCGGGCCGGCGTCGATGAACAGGCCGGTCAGTTCGACCGCCTCGCGCAGCGAGCCACCGCCGTTGTTGCGCAGGTCGATGACGATGCCTTCGACCTCGTCGTCCTTGAGCTCGCCCACCAGCCTCGCGACGTCGCGGCTGGCCGAGCGGAAGTCGGGCTCGTCGCGGCGCCGGCCCTCGAAGTCCTCGTAGAAGCTCGGCAGCGAGATGACGCCGACGCGGCGCGTCGCCTCGCCGTCGGGGATCTCGATCACCCGCTTCTTCGCCGCCTGCGCCTCCAGCTTGATCTTCTGCCGGGCCAGCGTGACCAGGCTGTGCTTGCCGTCGACGCCGACCTCTGCCGGCAGCACGTCGAGCCGGACGTAGGTGTCCTTGGGCCCGCGGATCAGCTCGACGACGTCGTCGACGCGCCAGCCGACGACGTCCACCAGCGGGCCTTCGCGGCCCTGGCCGACGCCGACGATGCGGTCGCCGACCTTGATCTGCCCGGACAGCGCGGCCGGACCACCGGGCACCACCGAGCGCACCACGGTGAACTCGTCGTCGCGCTGCAGCACCGCGCCGATGCCCTCGAGCGACAGCCGCATCTGGATGTTGAAGTTCTCCGAGGTGCGCGCGTTCATGTACGCGGTGTGCGCCTCGATGGCGCTGGCGTAGGCATTCATGAACGTCTGGAAGACGTCTTCGCGCTTGAGTTCGCGCATCCGCCGTTCGGTGTTGGCGTAGCGCTTGTCGAGCGTCTCGCGGATCGAGGCATCGTCGCGCCCGGCCAGCTTCAGGCGCAGCGCATCGTTGGTCAGGCGCTGCCGCCAGATCGCATCGAGCGCGGCGGCATCGGCCTCCCACGGACCCTCGTCGCGGCGGAGCCGGTAGACCTCGTCGGTGTCGAACTCGAACCTGCCTTGGGCGATCAGCCCGCGGACGAAGGCGGTGCGCTCGCCGAGGCGCTGCAGGTAGAGGTTGTAGATCTCGAAGGCCGGGCGCAGGTCGCGCGAGCGGATCGCGTCGTCCATGCGTTCGCGGTAGGGCTCGAAGCCGGCGATGTCGCCGGCCAGGAAGAACAGCCGCTCGCCGTCGAGGGCGTCGAGGTAGCGGGTGAAGATCTCCGCCGACAGCGCGTCGTCGAGCGGACGCCGGCTGTAGCTGAACTCGGATTTGCTGAGGAACTCCGACACCCAGTCGGCGATCTCGCCCTGCTCGGCGGACGGTGCCAGCGACACCGCGCCGGCGTCGGGCTTGGCGACCGACAGGCCGGGCAGCAGCAGCAGGCTCAGCAGCAGGGGGCGGAACAGCGTCATGACGGATCCTCGGGAAGCGGGGTGGAACCTGCCGTCCATGGCATCGTGCGGCACCAGCATGCCGCAGGCCGGGTGCAGCGAACGTGTGCCTTTGGTCCCGTTTCGTCGCGCGGGTTCAACCGTTCGTCGCGCGGGGTTCAGCCGGCGGCCACGAAACCGGCCTCGGCGGCCATCCGATCGGCGTGGTAGGACGAGCGTACCAGCGGGCCGGAGGCGACGTGGGTGAAGCCCATCGCCTCGCCCAGGGAGGCCAGCTCGGAGAACTCCTCGGGGGTCCAGTAGCGCAGCACGGGGTGGTGGTGCGGCGTCGGCTGCAGGTACTGGCCGATGGTGACCATGTCGACGTCGTGGGCGCGCAGGTCGCGCAGCGCGTCCTCGACCTGCGCGCGGCTCTCGCCGAGGCCGAGCATGATCCCGGACTTGGTGGGAACGCCGGGATGCTGGCGCTTGAACGCCTGCAGCAGGCGCAGCGACCAGTCGTAGTCGGCGCCGGGCCGGACGTTGGGGTAGAGCTCGCGCACCGTCTCGAGGTTGTGGTTGAAGACGTCGGGCGGATCGCCGGCCAGCGCTTGCAGAGCGCGTTCCATCCGGCCCTTGCCGCGGAAGTCCGGGGTCAGGATCTCGATCTTCAGCGCCGGGCTGAGCGCGCGCGCCTCGCGGATGCAGGCGGCGAAATGCGCCGCGCCGCCGTCGCGCAGGTCGTCGCGATCCACCGAGGTGATCACCACGTAGCGCAGGCCCATGTCGCGGATGGTGTGGGCGAGCTTGAGCGGCTCGGCCGCATCCGGCGGCCTGGGCCGGCCGTGGGCGACGTCGCAGAAGCTGCAGCGGCGGGTGCAGACCTCGCCGAGCACCATGAAGGTGGCCGTGCCGTGGCTGAAGCACTCGTGGATGTTCGGGCAGGAGGCCTCTTCGCAGACCGTCACCAGCGCATTGGCGCGCAGCTTCGACTTGAGCTGCGCCACGGCGTTGCCCGACGGGATGCGCACGCGGATCCACGACGGCTTGCGCAGCACCGGTGCCTCGGCGAACTGCACCGGGCTGCGCGCGATCTTGTCGCCGCCGAGCTGCTTCTCGCCGACGACCAGCAGCGGGATGGAGGCGGGGGCGGCGGGTTCGCTCATCGGGCGTCGGGCTCGGGGAGGTCGGGAGGCGGACCGGGACGGGGCGCGAGACCGAGCTGCTGCGCGAGCCGGGCGACCACGGCATCGGCGACGGTCGCGAGCTCGCCCGGACCGCCCAAGTCTAGCAGTTGGGTGACCCGCAGCCCCTGGTAGCCGCAGGGGTTGATGCGGGCGAAGGGCTCGAGGTCCATCGCCACGTTGAAGGCGAGGCCGTGGAAGCTGCAGCCGCGGCGCACGCGCAGGCCCAGCGCCATCACCTTGGCGCCGTCGACGTAGATGCCCGGCGCGCCGTCGCGACGCCGGCCGTCGATGCCCCAGCCGGCCAGCGCGTCGATGACCGCCTGTTCGATCCGGCAGACCAGATCGCGCACGCCGAGGCCGCGCCGGCGCAGGTCGACGAGAGGGTAGGCCACGAGCTGGCCGGGACCGTGGTAGGTCACCTGGCCGCCGCGGTCGACCTGCAGCACCGGAATGTCGCCCGGTGCCAGGACGTGCTCCGCCCGTCCCGCCTGGCCGAGCGTGAAGACCGGTTCGTGCTCGACCAGCCACAGCTCGTCCGGCGTGCTCTCGTCGCGCCGGTCGGTGAACGCCTGCATCGCCCGCCAGATCGGGAGATAGGGTCGGCGGCCGAGCCGGCGGATGATCCAGTCGGGAAGGGGTGCGGCGGGCGCCGGGTTCACAGCGTCCACTTGACCGCGGGGAGCGCGCGCAGCGCGGCGTGGGCGGCGTCGTACTCCGCCCGGCTGTTCGCTTCGAAGGCGATGCCGACGGAGACGAAGTTGCCCTTGGCCGACGGCCGCAGACGCAGGCTTTCGGCGTGCACCACCAGGCCCAGCGCGCGCAGCGTCTCGGGAACCAGCCGGTCCAGCCCGGCATCGCTGGCACCCATGGCGGAAAGCTCGAAGCGGCCGGGAAAGCGGAAGCCGTGGTCGGGATTGTCGCTGCGGATGGCCATCGGCCGATTATGCGGGCGCGCGCCGGGCTTCCCAAGGCCGCCTGCTGTCGCATCCGGGCCGGATCCGGGCGACAATCCGGGCTCACCCCGGAGCGTACCGATGACCGACCGCCGCCTCCCGATTGCCCTCTCGCTGCTGCTGGCGGCGCCCCTCGCCCAGGCCGACAGCACGCCGCACGTCCTGGCCGACGGTGATTTCTTCCAGGATTGGTCGGATGCCGGGCTGATCACGGCGAGCGACAACTGGTCGGGTGTGCCCAGCATCGTCGGCTTCCGCGGCGACGGATTGGCCGGATCGACGGCGGTCGATCCGCAGACCATCCTGGCGGCGGACGACCCCGGCGTGGTCGACGTCAACGCCAACCAGACCAACCCCAACACGTTCACGACCGGCGGCGTGACCGAGTTCGCCCTGGCCAACCCGACGGTCGCCCTGACCGGCAGCGGCACGGCGCGCGCCCCGCATCTGCGGATCTATCTGGACACCACGGGACGGGAGAACGTCACCGTCTTCTACACCCTGCGCGATCTCGAGAACGGTGCCGACAACTCGGTGCAGCCGGTGGCGTTGCACTACCGGATCGGCGCCAGCGGCGGCTGGACCAACGTGCCCGCAGCCTTCGTCGCCGACGCCAGCGCCGGCCCGAACGTGTTCGGCCCCGACAACTCGGTCAGCGTGGTGCTGCCCGCCGAGGTCGCCGACCGGCCCGAGGTGCAGCTTCGGATCATGACCAGCGATGCGGCCGGCAGCGACGAGTGGATCGGCATCGACGACATCGAAGTGGTCAGCACACCCATCGACGGCGGCGGCGGGGGGCCGGTCCTGTCGATCAGCAGCGTCGCCCTGGCTGAGGGCAACGCCGGCACCACTGCCTTCGAGTTCACGCTGAGCCTCGACGCGCCCATGCCGCCGAAGACCAGTTGCGACTTCGGCGTCGAGACGTTCGGCGGTGACGCCACGCCGGGTGTCGACTACCAGTTCCTCGACCAGAAGGTGAGCATCCAGTCCGGCGAGCAGCAGACCACGGTGACGGTGCTGGTCAATGGCGACACCGACGTCGAGCCGGACGAGACGTTCCTGCTCGAACCCTACGGCGAGCCGTTCGAATGCGACATCTTCCAGACTTCGCCCGGCGTGGGCACGATCGTCAACGACGACGGGCTGGACATCGAGGTCGGGATCGCCGCCGCCTCGGTGGGCGAGGGCGACGCCGGCACGGTGAACCTGGTGCTGCCGGTGACGCTGTCGTCGCCGGCGCCGGCGGCGACCGCCATCCCGTTCACGGTGACGGCCGGCACGGCGACCGAGGGGGTCGACTACCAGACGACGTCGGGCAACGTGCTGCTGGCGATGGGCGCGACCTCGGGCGAGGCGGTGGTGGTGGTGAACGGCGACCTGCTCGACGAGAACGACGAGACGCTGACGGTGACGCTGGGCCAGCCGCCGCAGGGGTACGTGATCGCGACGGAGTCGGCCACCGGCACGATCCTCGACGACGACCTGCCGCCGACGGTGAGCGTGAGTTCGCCGTCGGTGGCCGAGGGCAACGCGGGCACCACGCCGATGGTCTTCACGGTGTCGCTGTCGGCGCCGAGCGGGCTGGACGTGACGTTCACGCGGGCGACCGCGGACGGCACGGCGACGGCGGGCAGCGACTACGTCGCGCTGCCGGCGGCGGCGGCCTCGATCCCGGCGGGCGGCACGACGCTGGAGGTCGCGGTGCAGATCAACGGCGACAGCTTCATCGAAGCCAGCGAGACGTTCAGCCTGGTGCTCAGCGGCATCACCAACGGCACGCCGACCAGCGTTTCCGGGACGGGCACCATCATCAACGACGACTTCGCCGGGCCGCCGCCGGCGCTGATCCCGACCGACGACCCGCGTGCGCTGTTCCTGCTGATGCTGGTGTGCGCGTCGGCCGGCCTGGTGGTGCTGCGCCGCCGCGGGTGAGGCGGGCGGCAACGGGACGCGGCGCGTCCGACCGGACGCGCCGCGCCCTGCCCGATCAGTCGGATTCCCACCACATCATCACGCTGTCCCAGCCGCGCTTCATGAAGCCGGCCTCCACTGCATCGGCCAGGGCGACCAGCGGCAGTTCGACCACCGGTTCGCCGTCGAGCGTCACCCGCAGGGTGCCCACGGCCTGTCCCCTCGCGATCGGCGCGACGAGCTGGGGCGGCAGGTCGAGGCTGGCCTCGAGGTCGTCGTAGCGACCGCGCGGAATGGTCGCGACGACCGCCTCGGACACGCCCAGCGGCAGGTCGGCGCGTTCGCCCTTCCACAGCTTCGGGCTGGCGATCGGCGCGTCGGCCGCGTACAGGGTATGCGTCTCGAAGTGGCGGAACGCCCAGTTGAGCAGCCCGAGATTGCCCTCCTCGCGACGGCGGAAGCCCTCGGTGCGGCTGCCCTCGATCCCCATCACCACCGAGATCAGCCGCTGGCCGCCGCGCTCGGCGCTGGCCGCGAGGCAGTAGCCGGCGGCCGCGGTGTGGCCGGTCTTGACGCCGTCGACGCTCGGATCCTTCCACAGCAGGCCGTTGCGGTTGTACTGCCTGATCCCGTTGTAGGTGTATTCCTTGATCTTGTAGAGCGCGTAGTGGTCCGGGTAGTCGCGGATCAGCGCACGCGAGAGGATGGCGATGTCGCGCGCGCTCATGCGGTGGCCTTCGGCAGTGAGGCCATGGGCGTTGACGAAGCGCGACTGGGTCATGCCCAGCGCCAGGGCATAGCGGTTCATCAGGTCGGCGAAGGCGGCCTCGCTGCCGGAGACGTGCTCGGCGATGGCGATGGCCGCGTCGTTGCCGGACTGCACGACCAGTCCCATCTCGATGTCGGACAGCTTGACCCGGCTGCCCACCGCCAGCGCGCTGAAGCTGCCGTCGGTGCTGGCGCCGCCGGAGCGCCAGGCGTTCTCCGAGATCAGCACCTCGTCGTCGGCCCTGACCCGCCCGGCCGTCATCTCGGCGGCCAGCACGTAGGAGGTCATCACCTTGGTGATGCTGGCCGGGTGCAGCGGTGCGTCGACGTTGTCGCCGGCGAGGATGCGGCCGCTGCCGGCATCCATCACCAGCCAGGCGGTGCCGGCGGGCACCGGCGCGGGCGGTGTCGGAACCGGCCCGGGCACGGGCGCGGCGGGCACCGGCACCGGCTGCGGGCGCGGCGCCTGCGCCTGGCCCAGGGCGGCGCCCGCAAGCAGGACGGCGCCGAAGGTGAGGTGGACGAGGATGGGTGAACGCAGGTTCATCGGCGAGACGATTCCGGAAGTCGTGTGGGATCAGGGGCGCACGCGCTGCGGCGCGCCGAAGCCGGCGCGCTGCAGCGCGCGCTCGGCGTCGCGCAGCGCGGCCTCGTCGGCCAGCGGACCGACCTGCACGCGCCAGACCTTGCGGCCGTCGAGGTCGGCGGCGACCACGCGATGCCGGTGGAAACCGGCTTCGCCGAGGCGGACCTCCAGCTTTCGCGCGTTGCCCGGCTCGCTGAAGCTGGCGACCTGCAGCCAGCGATAGCCGGCGTCGGCGCCGGGGGCGGCCGGGGCGACGACGGCGCCGTCGGGCACGATCGCGCGCACTTCGACCTGCGCGGTGCCCTTCACGTGCACGCCCAGGCGCACGGCCGCGGCGTAGGACAGGTCGATCAGGCGGTCGTCGTGGAACGGCCCGCGGTCGTTGACGCGGACGACCAGGCTGCGGCCGTTCTCGAGGTTGGTGACGCGGGCGAAGCTCGGCAGCGGCAGCGACTTGTGCGCCGCGGTGAGCTTGTACATGTCGTAGGGTTCGAAGCTCGAGGTCGGCCGGCCGTGGAACTTGGTGCCGTACCACGAGGCGATGCCGCGCTCGACGTAGCCTTCGGCGCTCGGCAGCACGTGGTAGGTCTTGCCGAGCACGACGTAGGGCGAGCGGTTGCCGTAGCGCGACAGCGGTTCGGCCCGCGGCACCGGCTCGGCGATGCCGCTGACGTCGGGCGGCACGTCGGGGCCACCGTCCTTGATGTGCGGCGCGTAGAGTCCGCCGCCCGCGGGCGGCGCCGACGGCTGTGCAGGCGCCGCCCGCGGCGCGGATGGCGGCTCCGGCTTGCGCGGCTTTCCGGCGCAGGCCGCGAGCAGCAGGCAGGCGAGCAGTGCGAGTGGGTGCGCGACCCGCGGGGTCGCGATCACGGGGCCGCGACCGCGCCGGCGGCGGGGTCGGCGAGGGCCTGCGAGAGCTGGTAGACCGCCAGCGAATACAGCGGCGAGCGGTTGTAGCGGCTGATCACGTAGAAGTTCTTGAAGCCCAGCCAGTACTCGCGGCCTTCGGCACCCTCGAGGTTGACCACGGTGGCCTTCAGCCCGGCGTCGACCTCGACCAGCGGGCGATAGCCGCGGACGGCGAGATCGGCCAGCGCATGGGTGGCCTCCAGCGAGCCCGCTGCCCATTCTTCGCTGCCGTCGGCCAGCGTCGCCGGCACCGCCACCGGCTGCCCGCGCTGCCAGCCGTGGGCGACGAAGTAGTTGGCGATCGAGGCGAACACGTCGGGCAGCGAGCCGAACAGGTCGCGGCGGCCGTCGCCGTCGCCGTCGCGGGCGTAGGCGCGGTAGCTCGACGGCATGAATTGGCCCCAGCCCATGGCGCCGGCGTAGCTGCCCTTGAGCTCGGCGATGTCCAGTCCTTCTTCGCTGGCGAGCTTGAACAGGTGGCCGAGCTCGCTGCGGAAGAACGGCTGGCGCGGCGGATAGTGCGCGCCGAGGGTGTACAGGGCATCGAGCACGCGGTGCGCGCCGGTGTTGCGGCCATAGTTGGTCTCGACGCCGATGATCGCGGCGATCATCTCGGCCGGCACGCCGGTGTCGGCCTCGACCCTGGCCAGCGCCTCGCGGTGCTCCGCGATGAAGGCGCGGCCGTCGACGATGCGCCGCTCGGTCATGAAGATCGGCCGGTACGCCTTCCACGGCTTGGCTTCTGCCGGCCGGGTGATGGCGTCGATGATCGACTGCTGGTAGCGCGCGCCGGCAAGCACTTCGGCGACGGCCGCGGCGTCCAGCCGGTGGGCCTCGGCGATCTCGGCGGCGAGCGCGGCGCGGTCGGCGGGTGGTGGCGCGGCGCCGGCGGCGGCCGCGAGGAGCAGGAGGAACGCGGGGATCAGGCGCATCGTCGAATCAGGGCGGCGAACCGCCAGGATTCTACACGCGCGGCACGAGGGCACCGATGAATGCCGCCAGTCCGGCGTGCGCCGCACTGCGGCCGCCACGTCGCGTCGGCGCACGTGCGCGGAGTCGGCGCGCCTGCCGCGGCGGGACGCGGGACGCGCGGCGCCGCCGGCCGACGAGGGTGCCGGCGAGCGCCGCGGTCCAGCGATGACGGTCGAGCACGAGCAGGCTGAGCGCGGGCGCCACGACCAGCCAGTAGGGCAGCCAGCCGATCAGCGCGTGCTGGCCGCGGGCGGCCGGCAGCAGCGCGACGGCGAGCAGGCCCAGCGCCAGCCAGTGCAGCAGCGGCGCGCGCAGCGGGTGCGGAGTCGGGCCGCGGAACGGCGGGGTCGGGGCGGAGGCGGTGCGGCGCATGGCGGGCTCCTGCAGGCGGGCCCACAGGCTCGTCGGCCGGCGTCGCACCGACTGCGACGCGCTCAGCCGGCGCCGATGCCCGCCAGCGCCCGCCGGGCCGCCTCGCGGCCGGCTTCGATCACCTCGGCGGCGCGCCAGTACTCGTGGAACATGCAGGTATCGCGCGGCACGCGGATCAGCAGGTCCGGCGGATCGATGGCGAGCTGAAGGCGGGAGAGCTGTGCCTGCATGGTGTCGAGCGAGCGCGACATCAGATCCATCAGCCCCGGCTGCGTCGGCATCGGGCTGCTGCGGTCGAGCATCGACTCGAATACCGCCGCGATGCGCTCCCTGATGCCCGGCTCCGCCGGCGTCGACTCGGGCTCGGCCGGCGCCGCCGGCCGCGTGCGCGGCGCCAGCGCGTGCAGCCCGCTGGCGTCACGCGCATTGACGTCGACCGCGATCACCACGTCGGCCTGCACCTGGCGCATCGGTGCCACCGGCACCGGCGCCAGCAGCCCGCCATCGACCAGCTCGCGGCCGCCGACGCGATGCGGCGTGAACACCATCGGGATGGCGATCGAGGCGCGGATGGCGTCGAACAGCGGCCCGCTGTTGATCCACACCTCGCGCTGCCCGGCGATGTCGGTGGCCACCGCGGTGAACTCGACCGGCAGGTCCTCGATGCGGTGCTCGCCGACCAGCTCCTTCATCACGCCGATGACCTTCTCGCCCTTGATCAGCCCGGGATGGCCGAAGGCGAAGTCGAGCAGGCGCAACACGTCGCTGCGCTCCAGCGCGCAGACCCAGTCGCGGTAGTCGCGCAGGCGGCCGGCGGCGTGGATGCCGCCGACCAGCGCGCCCATCGAACTGCCGGCGATGGCGACGATGTCGACGCCGTGCTTCTCCAGCACTTCGATCGCCCCGATGTGGGCGAGGCCGCGCGCGCCGCCCGAGCCGAGGACGAGGGCGACGCGCGGGCGGGTCCGGGTCGTCGAAGTGCTCATGTCGGCAGGCCGGCGCCGTGGGAGCGACCGTAGCGGCGCGGCGCGGTCCGGTGCAGCGCGTGGGCGGCCAGGGCGAAGGCGGCGACGGTCCACAGCGCCACCTGCACCGCGATCATGAAGCGCTGCTCGGGCACGATCGCCAGGCCCTCGGCCAGCAGCAGGCCGAGCAGCACGACGGCGCCCAGACGCTGCCGGTCGAGCCCGGCGCGACTGCGCCAGAGCAGCGCGCCGACCACCGCGAAGGCGGCCAGATGCGCCAGCAGCAGCACCGGCGACCACAGCCGCCGCGCCTCGCCTGCGCGCGGGTCGGCCGGTCGTTCCCATGGGCTGGCCTGCTCACCGCGCTCCAGCCGACCGCCCCAGAGATAGAGCGCGTCGCCGACGCGGCGCCCCCAGGTCGCCTGGGAATCGCGTCCGCGGCCGACCAGCAGCAGGTGCGGACTGCCGTCCAGCGGCGTGCCGCTCACCACGTGCCGGTGCGACTGGCCGTCGATCGCGACCTGGCGTTCGAAGGCGATGGCGCCGTCGGACTGGCGGTAGAAGCGCAGGTCGAGCGTCGCCGGTTCCGGCGCCCACGCCCACACGCTGAAGGTGTAGGCGCCGGACTGCAGCGGGGCCAGCGCCCGCCGCACGCCGACCTCCTCGCCGACCTGTTCCACCACCAGCCGCGAGGCCGAGTGGCGGCCGTCGGGCGCGCGGTCGGCATTCATCTCGTAGCGCGTGCCCAGCAGCTCGACGCCACCGAGCCGCTCGACGTCCTCGAGGGTGTTGAGGTTGCCCGTCCGCGGCGTCAGATAGGTGGCCGGCGCGTAGCTGCCGAAGTAGAAGTCGAAGCGGCTCAGCGCGATGCAGGCCAGCAGCGGCAGGTCCAGGGCTTCGAGCGCCTGGCGCGGGCCGCGGTTGTCCGCGCTGCAGGGCGAGGGCCAGCGGAAGGCCTCGACCGGCCGCAGCAAGGTGTCGTAGCCGGCCGATCCGTCGCGCAGGTGCAGCTCGCTCCACTTCGCCTGCTCGGACGGGCTGATGTAGGCCAGCCCGCCGGTGTGCCGCCAGGTCGCGGCGTACTGCAGTCCGATCGGCAGCAGGGCGAGCAGCAGCCACAGCTCGCGCGGCCGGCGCGCGCGGTCGAGTGCCCAGAGCAGCCCGACCGCGGCCAGCCAGCCGAGCACCGGATACAGGTAGAAGGCGCGCACCCAGGCCGCCAGCCCGAGCAGCAGGCCGATGCCGGCGTAGTGCAGCGCCCCGCTGTCGGGACGGCGCAGCAGGATCAGCCACAGCGCCAGCAGCGCGGCGACGGCGGCGGGCGGGTCGGCCAGCGAGTGGCGCAGCACCGGCCACAGGAAGACGCCGTGGGCGAGCAGCGCGGCTAGGCCCAGCGCGGCGATCCACGCGCGCCGCGCGCCCCGTGCGCGCAGCGCCAGCGCCGGCCCGCACCAGCGCAGCGCGACGCGCAGCGCCAGCGCGGAAGACAGCAGCATGAGCCCGACGTGGACCCAGACCAGCGCCGACGGCGGCAGGCCGAGTGCGTCGAACAGGGCGAACCAGAGGGTCGAGCCCATCGGCCGCAGCGGCTCGTAGCAGCCACCGCCGGCGGCGCAGCGTGCGCCCAGGCCCAGGTAGTCGTCGGCGTCGCAGCACTGCGGCTGCAGCGCCGCCCAGCTCGCATCGATCTCCATCGGGCTCAGTCGCCGTAGCCGGCCAGCGCGAGCTGCAGCAGGATGCGCGCCTCGTTGCGCAGCGAGGGCGGGTCGATCACCTCGGCGTCGGGTCCGTAGCGCAGCACGTCCATCAGCAGCTCTTTCGGATTGGAGTAGGGCAGGCGCAGCTCGTAGCTGCCGTCGGGCAGGGCGCGCCCTTCCTGCTTGGAGTGCCAGCGCTCGTCGGCCACCCAGCGCGCTGCGTGCGGCGAGAAGCGGATCGTCGCCCAGGCCTTGGCCGGGCCGGAGAAGATGCCGTAGCTGGCCGACAGGTGCCCGTCCAGCTCCCCTTCCGGGCGGTCCTCGGCGGGGTCGTCGAGCAGCCGCGGCTGGCGGATCCGATCGACCGCGAAGCTGCGCAGGGCCTCGCGGCCGCGGTCCCAGGCGTCGAGATACCAGTTGTCGCGGTAGTGGGTCAGGCGCTGCGGCGAGACCTGCCGCCGGGTCGGCGCATCGGTCGAGCGCGCGCGGTACTCGAAGGCGAGCTGGCGGCGCTCCAGCACTGCCGTGGCGACGGTGCGGAAGGCGATCTCGTCGAGCGCGCGATGCGCCTGGCCGATCACCCGCACGCGCTCGACCGGAAAGCGGCGGCCGCCGGCCTGCGCGGCCAGCAGGCTGTCGATGCGCGACTTGAGCGGCGCCAGCGCCGAGGCGAGCACGCCCGGTCCGGTGCGCGCCAGCAGCTGGTGCGCGGCCAGCAGCGCGTGCAGTTCGTCCGGGCTGAGCCACAGGCCGGGCAGCTCGAAGCGCTCGCCCTCTGCGGCGTGGTAGCGGAAGCCGGGCGGATCGCTGCTGGTCTCGAGCGGCGCGCCCAGCGCGTCGCGCAGGTAGGCCGCGTCGCGGTACACCGTCGCCCGCGAACAGCCCAGCTCGTCCATCAGCCGCTGCAGGGGCACGGGGTAGCGCGCGCCCTTGAGCAGGCGATGCAGGGTGGCGATGCGCTCGAGGCGAAGCTTGTCGGACATGCCGGTCTCGTCCAATGGGAAGGCCGCCGCGGCGGGCCGGGGGCATGCGGCGCTGCCCGCGGCCCTGTCAGAATAGCCGGCCCGATGCCCTGCGCGGATGCCCGATGCGCGTTCCCTTCAACCCGCTCGCCCGACTGCACGCCGATCAGCGCGGGGCCCTGGCCGGCGCGCTGCTCGAGGTGCTCGACTCGGGCTGGTTCGTGCTGGGGCCGCAGGTCGAGCGTTTCGAGCGCGACTTCGCCGCCTACTGCGGCCTCGCGCACTGCGTGGGCGTGGGCAACGGCAGCGATGCGCTGGCCCTGGCGCTGCGCGCGCTGGGCGTGGGTCGGGGCGACCGCGTGGCGACCGTGGCCAACGCCGGCTTCTACGCCAGCACCGCGATCCTCGCCTGCGGCGCCGTGCCGCTCTACGCCGACGTCGAACCCGGGCGGCTGCTGCTGTCGACGCAGGCGCTCGATCGCGTGCTGGCGCAGCGCCCCAGGGCGCTGGTCGCCACCCATCTGTACGGCCAGCTCTGCGCGATCGAGGAGATCGCCGAACGCTGCCGGGCCGCCGGCGTCGCGCTGGTCGAAGACTGCGCCCAGGCGCACGGCGCGCGGCGCGGCGGTCGCTTCGCCGGCGCCTTCGGCGACGTCGGCTGCTACAGCTTCTATCCGACCAAGAACCTCGGCGCGCTCGGTGACGGCGGCGCATTGGTCACGAACGACGCGGCGCTGGCGGCGCGGCTGCGCGCGCTGCGCCAGTACGGCTGGTCGGGCAAGTACCAGGTCGACTTCGCCGGCGGCTGCAACTCGCGGCTCGACGAGCTGCAGGCAGCCGTGCTGAACGCCGAGCTGCCGCTGCTCGACGGCCGCAACGCGCGCCGCCGGGCGATCGGCGCGCGCTACCTCGCGGAGCTTCGGCATCCGGCGATCACGCCGATCGCACGCGGCGGCGAGGACGACGTGTTCCATCTGTTCGTGCTGCGCTGTGCGCGGCGCGACGAGCTGCGCGCGCATCTCGCCGCCCACGGCGTGCAGTCGGAGATCCACTATCCGATCCCCGACCACCGCCAGCCCGGGTTGACCCTGGCGGAGGCCGCGCCCGCCCTGCCGGACAGCGAGCGCGCCTGCGCCGAGGTGCTGAGCCTGCCCTGCCATCCCGCGCTCACCGATGCCGAGATCGACCATGTCGTCGCCGCCTGCAACGCCTTCGCCGGCTGAGTGCACGATCGTCGTTCCGGTCTACCGGAACGAGGACAACGTGCCGGCGCTGCTGCAGCGCCTGGCCGATCTGCACGGCCGCGTGCCCGGCGGCATCCGCGCCCTGCTGGTGGTCGACGGCAGCCCCGACCGCAGCTTCGAGCGCCTGCGCGACGGCCTCGCCGGCGCGCCCTACGTCGCGCGGCTGCTGCTGCTGTCGCGCAACTTCGGCTCGTTCGCCGCCATCCGCGCCGGCCTGCTGGAAGTCCAGACGCCGTGGATGGCGGTGATGTCGGCCGACCTGCAGGAGCCGGCCGAGCTGTTCGAGACCTGCTTCGACCGGCTGCGCAGCGGCCAGGTCGACCTGCTGCTGGCCAGCCGCAGCGGTCGCGCCGATCCGCTGTTCGACCGGCTCGCCTCGGGGCTGTTCTGGGGCGCCTACCGGCGGCTGGTCCAGCCCGATCTGCCGCCCGGCGGCGTCGACGTGTTCGCCTGCAACGCCGCCTTCCGCGATCGCCTGGTCGCCTTCGCCGAGAGCAACAGTTCGCTGGTCGGCCAGCTGCTCTGGCTGGGCTTCCGCCGCGAGGAGATTCCCTACGTCCGCCAGGCCCGCGAGATCGGCAGGAGCGCCTGGACCTTCCGCCGCAAGCTGAAGTACCTCGCCGACAGCGTGTTCTCGTTCTCCGACCTGCCGATCCGGATCTTCCTGCTGGTCGGCGGACTCGGCCTCGCCGCGTCGGCGCTGTTCGCGCTGGCCGTGCTGGCGGCGCGGCTGAGCGGACTTATCGCCGTGCCGGGCTACACCGCCACCGTGCTGGCGGTGCTGTTCTTCTCCGGGCTCAACCTGTTCGGCCTCGGGGTGATCGGCGCCTACGTCTGGCGCGCCTACGAGAACACCAAGTCGCGGCCCCTGGCGGTGGTGATGCAGCGCGACGACTTCCCCGGAGGCCCGACCCGATGAGCGTGTTCGTCCATCCGCAGGCGCTGTGCGAGTCGCCGCACGTCGGCGCGGGCACCCGCGTCTGGGCCTTCGCCCACGTGCTGCCCGGCGCCCGCATCGGCCGCGACTGCAACCTCTGCGACGGCGTGTTCGTCGAGAACGACGTCGTCGTCGGCGACCGGGTCACGGTGAAGTGCGGGGTGCAGCTGTGGGACGGCGTGCGCCTGCACGACGACGTCTTCGTCGGACCCAACGCCACCTTCGCCAACGACCGCTTCCCGCGCAGCCGGCAGCGGCCCGAGCGCTTCCTCGAGACCGTGGTCGAGCGCGGTGCCTCGATCGGCGCCAACGCGACGCTCTTGCCGGGCATCACCATAGGCGCCGGCGCGATGGTCGGGGCCGGCGCGGTGGTGACGCGCTCGGTGCCGCCCAACGCGATCGTGGTCGGCAACCCGGCGCGGATCAGCGGCTACGTCGGCACGCCGCGCGAGACGCCCGCCGCCGCCGCGGCGCAGCCGGCGCTGCGCGCGTCCGCGGTGCCCGCGGTGAAGCTGGTGGCGCTGCCGCAGTACGCCGACATGCGCGGCCATCTCACCGTCGCCGAATTCGCCCGGCACCTGCCGTTCGTGCCGCAGCGCTGCTTCTTCGTCCACGCCGTGCCCAGCCGCGAGGTGCGCGGCGAGCACGCGCACCGGCGCTGCGCGCAGTTCCTGGTCTGCGTGCACGGTTCGGTGTCGGTGCTGGTCGACGACGGCGAGCGCCGCGACGAGCACCGGCTCGACTCGCCCGCGGTCGGTCTGTACCTGCCGCCGATGGTCTGGGGCACGCAGTACCGCTACAGCGAGGACGCCGTGCTGATGGTGCTGGCCTCGCTGCCCTACGACGCCGGCGACTACCTGCGCACCTACGAGGAGTTCCTCGCCGCGGTGCGCGGTGGCTGAAGCGGCGCGAGCGGCCGCGGCCCTGCCGGGCCAGGCGCTGCGTTTCGTGCTGGCCGGTGCGGCGAACACCGTGGCCACCTACGCGCTGTTCTGGCTGCTCGCCTGGTGGCTGCATCATCAGCTCGCGTTCGCGCTGGCCTACGTGGTGGGCATCGGGCTTGCCTACCTGCTGAACACGCGCTTCGTGTTCGCGGTGAGCGGCAACGTGCGCGCCGCGCTGGGCTATCCGCTGGTCTACCTCGCCGTCTACGCGCTCAACGCCGTGCTGCTCGAGGCCGGCGTGCGCTGGATGGGCTGGACGCCGCGCTGGGCGCTGCTGGCGGCGATCGCCGTCGGCGTGCCGGTGAGCTTCGCACTGAACCGCTGGTGGCTGGCCCATTCTCGTGCGGGCGCGGACCATGTCTGAGGCGCGCGTCGGTCGCTTCCTGCTGGCGCTGGCGCTGGCCGCGACGGCGCTCGTCTACGCGCCCGGTTACGCCGGCTACTGGCTCGGCGACGACTACGCCAACCTGCACCGCGCCTACGTCTGGGCGGTCGACGGCGAGACCCGCGAGCGACTGTTCGGACTGCTGTCGCGCAGCGTCAGCGAGGGCGCGGCGTTCTTCCGCCCGGCGATCATCGCCAGCTTCGCGGTCGACTTCCTGCTGAGCGGGACGCGCTACGCCGGCTGGTTCCTGTTCAACCACGCCGCCCACCTGGCCAACGTCGCGCTGGTGGCGATGATCGTGCGCCGGCTCGCGGCTCGCGCCGGGCTCGACGCCGGACTGTCGGCGGCGATCGCCGCCCTGCTGTTCGGTCTGTCGCCCGTGCTGGCCGAGGGCGTGTGGTGGCTGTCGGCGCGCTCGGACGCCAGCGTGAGCGTCCTCACCCTGCTCGGTGTGTGGGCCTGGATCGGCAGGCCCGACGCGCGGCCGCGCGTCGTGCTGCTGCCGCTGCTGCTGATCCCCGCGCTGCTGTTCAAGGAGTCGGCGGCGCTGCTGCCGCTGCAGGCCGGCCTGCTCTGGCTGGCCATGCCCGAGCTGCGCGAGCGTCGGCGCGGCGTCGCGCTGCTGGCGTCGGCGGCCGTCGTGTTCGCCTTCCTGGCCTGGCGCGCGCACCTGTTCGGCGATGCCTGGCAGGTCTACGGCGGCGAGGCGCCCGGCGGCGGTTCGCTCGAACGTCTCGCCGCCGTCGCCGAGTCGCTGCCGCACTGGGCGCTGGGCTGGGCCGGGGGGAACGCGACGGCGCTCCGGCTGCACCTCGGCCTGCTGGTGCTGGCCGCGCCGCTGGCCCTGGCCTTCGCGCACAGACGCTGGATCGTGCTGGCGCTGGCCGCGGCCGGCGGCGGCGCGCTGCTGGCGACGTTCCTCAACCTCGGCGCGCTGGCCGGCAACGGCGAAGGCGGGCGGCTGTTCTACAGCCCGCTGGCGTACTTCGCGCTTGCCATCGGCATGGCCTGCGCGCGCCTTCCTCGCGTTGCGGAGCGCAGTGCGCTGCGTTCGACGGCGCTGGCTGCAGGCGCGCTGGCTGCGCTGAGCGGCGCCGTGCTGCTCTGGCCGCTGCTGCAGACCGTCTGGGGCACCCAGTCGGCGCTGCGGCAGGCCGCCGCCGCCCTGCCGTCGGTCGCCGGCCAGACGGGCGCCATGCTGCTGCTGCTGCCCGATCGCGTCGGCCCGGTCGTCGCCGTGCGCAACGGCCAGGCTGCGTTCGTGCTGCGACCGCTGCAGCCCGAGGGGCTGCTCCATCGCGTCCTGCCGACCCTGCCGCACGAACTCGCCGGTCGCCACGGCCAGTACGCCGGGGGCCTGCTCGACCAGCTGGAGGCGGCGCGGCTGCAGCATTGGGACGCCGACGTCGCGCCGGTCGAACCGGCCGAGCGTCGGCCGCGCTTCCCGGAGCGCATCGGCTGCTGGTCCACGGCCGACGGCGCGCTCGTGCAGTTCGCCGCGCCGTCACCCGAGGATCCCGCGACCTGGGCGCAGCAGATCCTCGTCGACGCCCGCGCGCGCGGCTGCTTGCTGGACTGAGCGCACTCGGGAAGCATGCAGCCATGACCGACCCCACGCTCGATCTGTCGCCCTCGCCGGGCGACGAGGTGAAGCACACGACATGCTACATGTGCGCGTGCCGGTGTGGCCTCAAGGTCTGGCTCAAGGACGGCCGCATCCGCTACCTGCAGGGCAACCCGGAGCATCCGGTGAATCGAGGCGTGCTCTGCGCCAAGGGATCGGCCGGGATCATGCAGCACTACGCGCCATCGCGGCTGTCCAAGCCGCTGCTGCGGGTGGGCGAGCGCGGCAGCGGCGAGTTCCGCGAGATCGAGTGGGACGAGGCGCTGACCATCGCCGCCGACTGGCTGCGGCCGATCCGCGACCGCAATCCGGACGAGCTCGCCTTCTTCACCGGCCGCGACCAGTCGCAGGCGCTGACCGGCTGGTGGGCGCAGCAGTTCGGCACGATCAACTACGCCGCGCACGGCGGCTTCTGCTCGGTCAACATGGCCGCCGGCGGGCTGTACACGCTGGGCGGCAGCTTCTGGGAGTTCGGCGAGCCGGACTGGGAGCACAGCCGCTATCTGGTGCTCTGGGGCGTGGCCGAAGACCACGACTCCAATCCGATCAAGCTGGGCCTGGGCAAGCTCAAGGCGCGCGGCGCCAAGATCGTCGCCATCAACCCGGTGCGCTCGGGCTACGGCGCGATCGCCGACGAGTGGATCGGCATCCGCCCGGGCAGCGACGGACTGCTCGCCTTCGCGCTGATCCACGAGCTGCTGCGCAGCGACCGCATCGACCTCGAATACCTGGTGCGCTACTGCAACGCGCACTGGCTGGTGATCCGCGACCCGGGCGCGGCCGACGACGGCCTGTTCGCGCGCGATGCGGAGGGGCATCCGCTGTGTGCGGTGCGTGGTGCAGGAGAAGAGGGTGGAAGCGCCGCGGTCCCGACGCGCGCCGACGCGCCCGCCATCGCGCCGCTCGTCGTCGGCGAGTACGCACTCGCCGACGGCCGCACGGCCGTGCCGGTGTTCCATCTGGTCGCCCAGCGCTATCTAGATCCGCAGTACGCGCCCGAGGCGGTCGCCGAGCGCTGCGGCGTGCCGGCCGAGACCATCCGCCGGCTGGCGCGCGAGATCGCCGACGCCGCCTTCGACAGCGGCCTCGTGCTCGATCAGCCGTGGACCGACGTCCACGGCCGCACGCACGCGACCATGGTCGGCCGGCCGGTGAGCTTCCACGCGATGCGCGGCATCAGCGCGCACAGCAACGGCTTCCACACCTGCCGCGCGATCCACCTGCTGCAGCTGCTGCTCGGCGCGGTCGACGCGCCCGGCAGCTTCCGCTACCAGCCGCCGTATCCGCGGCCGATTCCGCCGGCCAACCGGCCGGGCAAGGCGCGCGGCGCCGACGGCGTGCTCGACGCCGCGCCGCTGGGCTTCGTGCACGGCCCGGAGGACCTGCTGGTCGACGCCGAGGGCCGGCCGCGGCGCATCGACCATGCGTACTCCTGGGCCTATCCGCTGGCCGCGCACGGCATGCTGCAGTCGGTCATCCGCAACGCCTGGGCGGGCGATCCCTACCGCATCGACACGCTCATGCTGTTCATGGCCAACATGAGCTGGAACTCGGCCATGAACACCGCCGGGACGATGCAGATGCTCACCGACCGCGACGATCGCGGCGAGTACCGCATCCCGCGGATCATCTATGCCGATGCCTACGCTTCGGAGATGGTCGCCTACGCCGACCTGGTGCTGCCCGATACGACCTATCTCGAGCGCTTCGACGCGATCAGCCTGCTCGACCGGCCGATCTCCGACGCCGACGGCGCCGCCGACGCGATCCGCCATCCGGTGCTGGCACCGGACCGCGACGTGCGCGGCTTCCAGTCGGTGCTGATCGAGCTGGGCGCGCGGCTGGGCCTGCCCGGGCTGGTCGACGAGCACGGCGCGCCGCGCTATCGCGACTACGCCGACTACATCACCCGCCACCAGCGCGCGCCCGGCGTCGGCCTGCTGGCCGGCTGGCGCGGCGTCGACGGCAGCGCCGAAGGCAAGGGCGCGCCGAATCCGGACCAGCTCGCCCGCTACGCCGAGCACGGCGGCTTCTGGCGCGCCGAGATCCCCGACTCGGCGCGCTACTTCAAGATGGCCAACCGCGACTACCTGGCCTGGGCGCAGCGCATGGGCTTCATCGCTGCCGCGACGCCGGTGGTGCTGCAGCTCTACGCCGAGCCGCTGCAGCGCTTCCGGCTCGCCGCGCGGGGCCACGGCGGGCGCCAGCCGCCGGCGGCGGAGCGCGGACGCGTCGAGCGCTACTTCGATCCGCTGCCGGTCTGGTATGCGCCGTTCGAGGAGGCGCAGGTCGATCGCGCGACGTATCCGCTGCACGCGATCACCCAGCGGCCGATGTTCATGTACCACGCCTGGGGATCGCAGAACGCCTGGCTGCGGCAGATCGCGGCGCGCAATTTCCTGTACCTGCATCCGGCGACGGCGGCCAGGCACGGCGTCGCCGACGGCGACTGGGTCGAGCTGCGCTCGCATCTGGGCGCCATCGAGGTGCCGGTGCGGCTGGCTGCCAACGTCCAGCCCGACACCGTGTGGACCTGGAACGCGCTGGGCAAGCGGCGCGGCGCCTGGCGGCTCGACAGGGACGCGCCGGAAGGCCGCAAGGGCTTCCTGCTCAATCACCTGATCGGCGACCGCACGCCCGACGGCGCCTACGCCAACGCCGACCCGGTCACCGGCCAGGCGGCGTGGTTCGACCTGCGGGTGGCGCTGCGCCGCATCGAGCCGCGCGAGGACAGCGCGCCGCAGTTCGCGCCGCTGGCGCTGGGCGAGTCGCCCAAGGATCCGCTGCGCTACGGCGCGCAGTGGCGCCGCTGATGGGCATCGAGGCGCTGCTGACGCTGGCAGTGCTGGCCGGGGCGGTGGCCCTGTTCGTCAGCGAGAAGCTGCCGGTCGACGTGGTGGCGATGGCGGTGCTGGCCGCCGTGCTGGTGCTCGGGCTGGTCTCGCCGGCCGAGGCGCTGTCGGGCTTCGCCAGCCAGGCGACGATCACCGTGGCGGCGATGTTCGTGCTCAGCGCCGGGCTGGCGCGCAGCGGCGCGCTGGCGGCGCTCGGCCGCTGGTTCGCCCGCATCCGGACCGGCTGGGTGTTCACCCTGGCGGTGATGCTCACGCTCGGCGCGATGTCGGCCTTCGTCAACAACACCGCGGCGCTCGCCGTGTTCCTGCCGGTGGTGCTGGCGGTGGCCGCCGCCAACAGGTTCTCGGCCTCGAAGGTGCTGATCCCGATGAGCTATGCCGCGCAGATGGGCGGCGTGTGCACGCTGATCGGCACGTCGACCAACCTGCTGGTGCACGCGCTCGCCCAGGACATGGGCCTGTCCGGCTTCGGCCTGTTCGAATTCGCGCCGCTCGGCCTGATCACCATGGCGGCCGGCATGGTGTACCTGATGCTGGTCGGACCCTGGCTGCTGCCCGACCGGCGCGGCGCCGAGCTGAGCGAGACCTACCAGCTCGGCAAGTACATCACCGAGCTGCGGGTGATGGAGGGTTCGCCGCTGGTCGGCAAGAGCGTGGCCGAGGCGCGGCTGGCCGAACAGCACGGCGTCTACGTGCTGGAGCTGCTGCGCGGCGACGAGAAGATCTGGTCGCCGCGCGCCCAGCAGCTCGCCGCCGGCGACGTGCTGCTGGCGCGCGGCGACTGGGAAAGGCTCAGCGCGCTCAAGGCCGAGGCGCGGCTCCAGATCGAGCCCGAGTTCACCCTGCGCGACGCCCACTTCCGCGAAGCCGACCAGGTGCTCACCGAGGTGATGGTCGCGCCGGGCTCGCGGCTGGTCGGCCACACCCTGGCCGAGCTCGATTTCCAGTGGCACTACAACGCCACCGCGCTGGCCATCCACCGCCGCGGCGAGGTGCTGCGCGAGAAGCTCAAGGACGTGCGCCTGACCGTCGGCGACATCCTGCTGCTGGTCACCACGCCCGAGGAGATGCGCGCGCTGCGCGGCAACCGCAACCTGGTGGTGCTGACCGAGCGCGAGGAGGCCGGCGGCAGCCGGCGCCGCGCCTGGCTGTCGATCGCGATCATGGTCGCGGTGGTCGCCGTCGCCGTCACCGGCTGGCTGCCGATCGTCGCCTCGGCCATCCTCGGCTGCATCGCGCTGGTGGTCAGCCGCTGCCTCGACGCCGAGGAGGTCTACGAGGCGATCGACTGGCGCGTCATCGTCCTGCTCGCCGGCGTGCTGCCGCTCGGCATCGCGCTGCAGAAGTCGGGTGCCGCCGGCGCCATCGCCGACGCGACCATGGGGCTGGTCGGCGCGCACGGACCGCTGGCCGCACTGGCCGCGCTCTACCTGCTCACCGCGGTGCTGACCGAGTTCATGAGCAACAACGCCTCGGCGGTGCTGCTGACGCCGATCGCCGCGGCGACCGCGCAGGCGCTCGGCGTCGATCCCACGCCCTTCCTGGTCGCCGTGGCCTTCGCCGCCTCGACCAGCTTCGCCACGCCGGTGGGCTACCAGACCAACACGATGGTGTACAACGCCGGTGGCTACCGCTTCACCGACTTCGTCCGCATCGGCCTGCCGCTCAACCTGCTGTTCTGGGTGATCGCCGTGCTCTGCATCCCCCTGTTCTGGCCGTTCGCACCCGCCGCATGACTGCGCTTCCATCCGCCACCACCCGGCAGCTCGGCCTGGTCATCGACCTCGACACCTGCGTGGGTTGCCATGCCTGCGCGGTGGCCTGCAAGCAGTGGAATGCCGGCGGCATCGCCGGCCCGCTGACCGACGAGAACGCCTACGCCGCCGAGCCCTTCGGCGTCTGGTTCAACCGCGTCCACAGCTACGAGGTCGAGGCGACGCCCGCGCAGCCGGCGATGACGCTGCACTTTCCGCGCTCGTGCCTGCACTGCGCCGACGCCGCCTGCGTCACCGTGTGTCCGACCGGCGCCAGCTACAAGCGGCTGGCCGACGGCATCGTGCTGGTCGACGAGGACAAGTGCATCGGCTGCAAGCTGTGCTCCTGGGCCTGTCCCTACGGCGCCCGCGAGTACAGCGAGGTCGAGGGCGTGATGAAGAAATGCACGCTCTGCGTCGACCGCATCTACAACGAGCACCTCGACGAGGCCGAGCGCCAGCCGGCCTGCGTGCAGGCCTGCCCGACCCGCGCCCGCCACTTCGGCGATCTCGGCGACCCCGAGTCCGCGGTGTCGAGGCTGGTCGCCGAGCGCGAAGGCGTCGAGCTGCTGCCCGAGCTCGGCTATCGTCCGACCAACCGCTACCTGCCGCCGAGGCCGCGCCGCGCGGCGCCGGTCGAAACGACCGCGCCCGAGGAGACGCTGGACGCGGCGAAACTGCCCGGCGTGCTGCGCTGGCTGGATCGGGTGTTGAGTCGGTGAGTGGGAGGCGGTGAGCGGTCAGCAGTGAGCGGTGGGCGGGAATTGGTGCGCGGTCAGCAGTGAGCGGTGAGCGGCACGAGCCGCTTTGCTGCTGCAGAATCGAGCCATGCAGCAAAGCGCCGCTTCGATGCCGCTGCGTGGCACGCTATCGCCCGCTCACCGCTCACCGCTCACCGCTCACCGCTCACCGCTCACCGCGCGCATGCACCCCGCTCCCTCCGTCATCCTCTTCACCACGCTGTCCGGCGCCGGCTATGGGCTGTGGTTCTGGTGCGGCCTGTGGCTGCTGTCGGACGCGGATGCGGCATCGGCGAAGGGCGCCGCGCTGCCGCTGGCGCTGGCGATCGGCTTCGTCCTGGTCAGCGCCGGGCTGGTCAGTTCGCTGGGCCATCTGGGCCAGCCGCAGCGGGCGTGGCGGGCGCTGTCGCAGTGGCAGACCTCCTGGCTGTCGCGCGAGGGCGTGCTGGCGTTGGCGACGTACGTGCCGGTGCTGGCGCTCGGACTGGGGTGGTGGCGCGGCTCGGTGCAGGGCCCGTGGGCGCTGTCGCTGGGCCTGGCGCTGGCGCTGCTCTGCGCCGCCACCGTCGCCTGCACGGCGATGATCTACGCCAGCCTCAAGCCCGTTCCGGCCTGGCGTCAGCCGCTGGTGCCGGCGATCTACCTCGGCTTCGCGCTGGTCGGCGGCGGCTTCATCGCTGCGCTGCTGGCGGTCGCGGCGGGGCATGCGCCGGGCAACATGGCCGGTCTTGCGCTGGCGCTGGGCGCGATCGCGCTGGGCGTGCTCAAGCGTCGCTACTGGCGGGCCATCGATCGCGAGGTCGCGCTGCCGTCGCTGGCGGCGGCCACGGGGCTGCCCGCCGATCGCGCGGTGCGCGCCTGGGAGGCGCCGCATACCGAGACCAACTACCTGCTGCGCGAGATGGGCTTCGTGCTGGCGCGTCGCCATGCCGTGCGCCTGCGCCGGGTCGCGCAGTGGCTGTTCGCCTGGCTACCGGCGCTGCTGGCGCTGCCGCTGTACCTGCTGCCGCACGCCGACGACGCCATGCTGCTCGTCGCGCTGGGCGTGGCGACGACGACGAGCATGCTCGGCGCGCTGGTCGAGCGCTGGCTTTTCTTCGCCCAGGCGCGGCACGTGGTCAGCGTGTACTACCGGTGACCGCCGCTGAGCACCGTCCGGGCGCGGACGCCCTTCGCGCACTCCGTGCGCACTGCAGCGCTGCAGTCGTGGCGACGGCGGCGGGCGTTGGCTGGCGGGGCGGCGGTCCGGACTATCCGCTGGAGGTCGTCGCACTGATGCGCTACATCGGCGACTCCTGCTGGAATGATCCCGGCTACGATCCGGCGCGAGCTCAGGCGCTGTTCGCGCGCGTCGACTCCCTGACGCTGGCCGAGGTTCGCGCGGCGCTCACGGCGATCGCCCGCAGCGAGCGATTCACCGCCGGTGCCTGGCAGACGGCGCTCGAGCGCGGCCTGCTGCCGGCACTGGTGGAGCGCGCCGCCGCCGTGTTCGACGAGGCGGGCGGGTACGACATCGAGGCGCGCAAGCCACCACTCACACATCCGCTGGTCATCGTCGCCCTGCGACAGGCGCTGGCCTGGTGCGTGATCACCGCCGTGCCGCTGGGTCTGGGCGCGCTGGTCGAAACGGCGAGGCGGTTCGGCGTCATCGCCAGCGGCAACTCGCCGACTCCGCTGTATCTGCTGGCGCTGATCTGCGCCCTCGGCATCGTCTTCAATCTCGTCGTCGGCTGGCGGGGGCGACGCGAGATCGCAGCCATCCGACGCGGCGAACATCTCGCCCACTGGCGCTACCCGCAGGACGCCGCGGTCGCCGCCGAGGCCGCCGCCGATCGCCGGCGCAAGTGCCTGCTGCTGCTCTTCACGCCACTGATCGGGCTCGGTCTCCTCGGCTTTCTGGTGGGCACCATCGGTGCCGTGGCGAAGGGCGACGCGCATCTCGCCTGGCAGGGTGCGGGGCTGGGTCTGGTCGCCGGCCTCGCGCTGGGCCTGACGTTGGCGCTGCCGACCTGGCTGCTGATCGGCATCCGGGTCGATGCAGCGCGGCGCCTGCCGGCCGAGGTCATCTTCACTGCGAGCGGGTTCTACCGACCGGGCCAGTTCATCCCGGTCGGCGACTGGCCGCGCAGTTCGCGCCGGATTCGCTGTCTGCCGGCGGCGGATGGCCAACCGGCACAGCTCGAGTTCAAGCTGCGTCACATCGATCTTCGCGTCGGCCTGCCCCACCACGTGCCTGGCCGATTGAACGCGCACTTCCTGCTGTCGGTGCCGCCCGGACGCGAGGCGGAAGCCGCCGCGCTGGCCGGGCACTATCGCGAGGTCTGAGCAGGCCGACTCGGATCGTGCCGGCCGCGGAGTTTACGGCGGGTTCACCGGCAGATCCGCCACGCCCGATAGGATGCGTGGCCTCGTTCATCCGCTCCGGAGCTTCCGATGCCGCACCGTCATCTCGTTCGCCGCGCTCTCGCGCTGTGCCTCGCTGCACTGTCGTCTTCCGCTGCGCTCGCCGAGGATTGGACCGGCACCGGCGAGTTCGGCCTGGCCGTGACCAGCGGCAATGCCCGCTCGGAGAACATCAATGGCAAGCTCGGCTTCGTCAACGAAGACGACCAGTGGAAGCATTCGATCGCGCTGGGCGTCCTGCGCGCCAAGGGTGAAGTGGTCGGCGACTTCGACGGCGACGGCGTGGTCGACCGCGAGCGCCAGCTCACCGCCAACCGCTACGACCTCGACCTGTCCAGCGCCTACAAGATGAGCGCGCGCTCGTCGTGGATCGCCGCGCTGCGCTACGAGAACGACGACTTCGCCCCGTTCGATTCGCAGACCACCTTCGCCATCGGCTACGGCTACCAGTGGGTCGACAGCGAAGCCACCCGCTTCCGCACCGAGATCGGCCCCGGCTACCGCCGCGCCGAGAGTGCCGCCACCGGCGACACCGAGAGCGAGGGCATCCTGCGCGGCGTCGCCGACTTCAGCCACGTGCTCACCGAGAACACCAGGCTGGTGAACACCCTGCTGCTCGAGTCGGGCAGCGACAACACCTTCCTCAAGAACGACTTCGGCGTCGCCGTGGCGATGAACGCCTCGCTCGCGCTCAAGGCCGGGCTGCAGGCGCGGCACAACACCGACGTCGCCCCGGGCATCAAGAAGACCGACACGCTGACCACGATGAACCTGGTCTACACGTTCAAGTAGGCCGGCGGGATCTCCACCCCGCAAGAGCGGCGGAAGCCGCGACCGAGTCGAGCGTACCCGCGTATCGGCGCGCGGGGCGCACGGGGTCGCGCCTTCCGGCGCTCCTGGCGCAGGCTCACGCGTCGAGATCGGGGATCAGCCGGCTTTCCAGGCGGGCGATCATGTCCTTGAGCAGCAGCTTGCGCTTCTTCATGCGGCGCAGCTGCAGGTCGTCGGCGGTGGCCGCCTCGACCATCCGCGCGATCGCGGCGTCGAGGTCGCGATGCTCCTCGCGCAGCTCGACCAGCCGGCGGGTGATGGCGGACGTGTCGATCGGCTGCATGCGCGCGGCGGGCGAGGGGACCGCGCCAGCATAGCGCGCCGTCCGGCGGTCCGGCAGGCGGCTAGAATGGCGCCCCCCGATCCCCCGGCTGTCCTCGCTCGCCATGTCCACTCCCGTCCCCCTGCCCATGCCGCTGCCGCGCAGGGCCGCGCACGAGCGCCAGCGGCTGGCCAAGCGGCTGCGCCACCAGGTCGGCCGGGCGATCGCCGAGTACGGGATGATCGAGGACGGCGACCGGGTGATGGTCTGCCTATCCGGCGGCAAGGACAGCTACACGATGCTGGACATCCTGCTGCAGCTGCAGAAGAAGGCGCCGGTGCGCTTCGAGCTGCACGCGGTCAATCTCGACCAGAAGCAGCCGGGCTTTCCCGAGCACGTGCTGCCGGACTACCTCGCCGGCCTCGGCGTGCCCTACACGATCCTCGAGCAGGACACCTACTCGGTGGTCAAGCGCGTGGTGCCCGAAGGCAAGACGATGTGCTCGCTTTGCTCGCGGCTGCGCCGCGGCGCGCTGTACCAGTTCGCCGCCGAGCAGGGCTTCACCAGGATCGCGCTGGGCCACCACCGCGACGACCTGGTCTCGACCTTCTTCCTCAACCTGTTCTTCCACGCCAAGCTGGCCGGCATGCCGCCCAAGCTGCTCAGCGACGACGGCCGCCACGTGGTGATCCGTCCGCTGGCGCTGGTCGCCGAGGACGACATCGCCGCCTACGCCGAAGCGCGCGGCTTCCCGATCATCCCCTGCACGCTGTGCGGCTCGCAGGAGAACCTGCAGCGCAAGCAGGTGCGGCGGATGATGGAAGCCTGGGAGCGCGACACCCCCGGCCGCATCGAGACCATCGCCCGCGCGCTCGCCGACATCCGCCCCTCGCAGCTGTCCGATCCCAGGCTGTTCGACTTCCTCGCGCTGGGCCGGCACGGCGAGGGCGCGCTGCCGGACGTGCATGCGTGGCTGGCTGGTGAGGCCGGGAACGGGAAATCGGAAATGGGAAACGGGGAGAGCGGGTAGCGCGCAGTCACGCGGCCCGGCGCCAGCGGGGGAATCGCGACTGATCCCCGCGTGATACTCCGACGCAGCCGACACCAATCGCCCCAGGTCAACCGCAAGCGCAGTGCCTCGCATCGTGTGGTGGCGGCCGGGACAAGGCCACAGGCCGCTCCTCCCATTTCCCGTTTGCGATTTCCCGTTTCCGCCCCGCTGCACCTGCCCGCGCCTCATCCACCTGCCACTCACCCATCCCTTCCAGGAACCCACCCACCCACATGTTCTTCCGCAACCTCACCCTGTTCCGCTACCCCGCCTCGTTCGATTTTTCGCCACTCGAGGCAGGCCTCGACGAATGCCGCGCCAAGCCGGTCGGTCCCCTCGAGCTGTCCTCGCGCGGCTTCGTCTCGCCGTTCGGCCGTGACGACGCCGGCCTCGCGCACGGCAGCGGCGAGTGCCTGTGGGTGTGCATGGGCGGCGAGGACAAGCTGCTGCCCTCGGTGGTGGTGAACGCCGCGGTCGCCGATCGCGCCGCGGCGATCGAGGAGAAGGAGGGCCGCAAGCTCGGCGGACGGGCGCGCAAGCGGCTCAAGGACGAGGTGCTGCACGAGCTGCTGCCGCGCGCCTTCGCCCGGCCGGTGCGGGTCGGCGCGCACATCGACCGCAGCCACGCCGTGCTCGCCGTCGACACCAGCAGCCGCAAGACGGCCGAGGCGGTGGTGTCCGAGCTGCGCCGCGCGCTCGGCAGCTTTCCGGCATTGCCGCTCAATGCCGAGGTCGCGCCGAAGTCGATCCTCACCGGCTGGCTGGCCGGCGAGCCGCTGCCCGAGGGCCTTGCGCTCGGCGACGAGTGCGAGCTGCGCGATCCGGTCGACCGCGGCGCGGTGGTGAAGTGCCAGCGCCAGGAGCTCGGCGCCGAGGAGATCGGCAAGCACCTCGAGGCCGGCAAGCAGTGCGTGCGGCTGGCGCTCACCCTCGACGATCACCTGAGCTTCGTGCTCGGCGACGACCTGGTGGTGCGCAAGCTGAAGTTCCTCGACGGCGCGGTCGAGGGCCTGGAGAACAGCGAGCGCGATTCGCTCGAGGCCGAGCTCGACGCCCGCTACGCGCTGATGGCCGGCGAGCTGGGCCGGCTGTTCGACATGCTCGGCAAGCAGTTCAAGCTCAGTCGCGCCGACGGGTGACGGCGAAGCGGCCGGCGCGGCGGATCGAGCGCGAGCGCATCGCGCTGGCGCTGGCCGACGGCCGCGCGGTCGACATCGAGCGGGTGCGCGATCCGCGCGCGCGGCGGCTGAAGCTGTCGGTGGGAGAGGGCGGCGTGCGGCTCACGCTGCCGCGCGCCGCGTCGCTGCGCGAGGCGCAGGCCTTCCTCGATCTGCATCGCGACTGGCTGGCGACGCAGCTGGCGCGGCAGCCTCGGGTCGAGGCGATGCCGCTCGTGCCCGGTCGCATCGATGCGCTGCCGCTGCGCGGTGAGTCGATCCCCTTGCGCTGGGAGGAGGGCCGCTTCGCACGCCTTGCGCGCGACGACGACGGCATCGCGATCCGGCTGCCGGGCGCCGCGCGGCCGGGCACCGCCGCGCGCCTGCTGCGCGACTTCTACGTCGCCCAGGCGCAGGCCGACGTCGGCCGCTGGCTGCCGCGCTACCTGCCGCAGCTGCCGCGCCCGCCGAGCCGCGTGCGCCTGCGCCCGCTGCGCTCGCTGTGGGGCTCGCTCAGTCCCGACGACGCGGTGTCGCTCGACCTCGCCCTCGTGCTCGCGCCGCCCGCGGCCTTCGAGTACGTGCTGGTGCACGAGCTGTGTCACCTGCTGCAGCGCAACCACGGGCCGCGCTTCTGGCGCGAGGTGGAAGCGCGCGCGCCTGGCTGGCGGCTGCAGCGGGCGTATCTGCGCGGCGAGGGGATGGCGGTGAAGGGGGTGTTGCGGGGGTTGCTGGACGCGCAGTGAGCGGATGAGTGGTGAGCGGTGAGCGGTTGTGTCGTGAGCGGTGGGCAGTTGGATCCGGATCAGCGGATTCCAACCCCGATACCCGATGCCGCACCTATCTCATCTGGCGACCGCACACACGCCATCACCAATCCTGTTTCCGAGCACCGCTCACCGCTCACCACGCAACCGCTCACTGCCCATGAACCCCCGCATCTCCCTCGCCACCTCCCCCGCCGCATCCATATGCAGGTGATGCCGCCCCGGCAGCACCACGCGGCGGATGTCGCGCACGCAGGCGACGCGGTCGTCGCGCAATGCCGGGTCGAAGTAGGGCGGGTGATCCTCGGCGACCACGAGCAGGGTGGGGCACTCGATCGCCTGCAGCCATTCGCGGATCTGCGCTTCGCCGATGCGCGCCGGCGTGGTCAGGCGCAGGCGCGGGTCGCTGCGCCACTGCCAGCCGCCGTCGACGGCCTCGAGGCTGCGCGCGACCAGGTGCTCGACGCTGTGCCGCGCCATCGGCGTGGCCTGCAGGCGGGCGGCGATCGCGGATTCGACGTCGGGGATGACGCGCTTCTGTTTGTCGGCGGCGCCGCGACGCTCGGCGATCCCGTCGCGCAGCGCCTTCGCCGCGCGGCCCGGCGCGATCGCCAGCGGGCCCAGCGCTTCGACCAGCATGAGGCGCCGCACGCGCTGCGGACAGGCCGCGGCGAGCGTGCTGGCGATGGCGCCGCCGAGCGAGTGGCCGAGCAGCACGCAGTCGTCCCAGCCGAGCGCATCGAGCGCGTCGAGCGCGTCGCCGAGGTAGTCGATGAAGTGATACCAGGCGCCGCCGGGCAGATGGCCGGAGTGGCCGTGGCCGGGCAGGTCGATCGCGACGAGGTCGCAGTCGGGGAGGTGATCGGCCAGCGGCGCGAAGCTGGCGGCGCTGTCGAGCCAGCCGTGGATCGCCAGCACGCGGATCGGCGCGCCGCGATGCCAGCGCAGCGCGGCCAGCGGCGCGACCCGGCCGGGCAGTGAAAGCGCCTCGCTCACGCCTTGCGCACCGGGCCGGCGTAGGCGGCGAAGGCCGCGGCGCTGGCGCTCAGCTCGGACTGCGCGGCCTGCATCGCGGCCGCGCCCTCGAACTCGGGCCAGCCGCCGCCGTGGCGGCGAACCAGCGACGCCAGCGCCGCGACGTGCGCCGGCTCGGCATTGAGCGCCGGGATGTAGCGCAGCGCCTCGCCGCCGGCGGCGACGAAGGCGTCGGCGTTCTGCATCGCGATCTCCTCGAGCGTCTCCAGGCAGTCGGCGGCGAAGCCGGGGCAGACCACGTCGAGCCGGCGCACGCCGTCCTTCGGGAGTCCGGCAACGGTTTCGTCGGTGTAGGGCCGCAGCCATTCCTCACGGCCGACCCGCGACTGGAAGCTGACCTGCCAGTCGCCCGCGGCCAGGCCCAGCACGGCGGCGATGCGGCGTGCCGAGGCCTGGCACTGGCAGAAGTACGGGTCGCCGGCCAGCAGGTAGCGCCTGGGGATGCCGTGGAAGGAGAACAGCAGCCGGTCGCCGCGACCGTGCTGGTCCCAGAAGCTGCGGATCGAGCCGGCCACCGCGTCGACCCAGGCCTGCTCGCCGCAGTAGTCGTTGATCAGGCGCAGTTCGGGCGGCCAGCGCCAGCGCGCGAGTTCGGCCTGAATCGCATCGAACACCGAGGCGGTGGTGGTGCCCGAGTACTGCGGATACAGCGGCAGCACCAGCAGCCGGCGCAGTCCCTCGGCGCGCCAGCCGCGCAGCACCTGGGCGATCGAGGGCGCGCCGTAGCGCATCGCCAGCCGGACCTCGGCCGGGCTGCCGCCGGACGCGAGCTCCGCGTTCAGCCCGGCGACCAGCGCCTCGCTGTGGACCCGCAGCGGCGAGCCCTGCGCGGTCCAGACCTGCCGGTAGGCGTGCGCCGAGCGCGGCGCGCGGAACGGCAGGATGATGCCGTAGAGGATCGGCAGCCAGATCGCCCGGGGAACTTCGATGACGCGCGGATCGGCGAGGAACTCCGCAAGATAACGGCGCAATGCCGACGCGGTCGGGGCATCGGGGGTGCCCAGGTTGACCGCCAGCACGCCGCAGCGCGCGCGGCTGCCGTGGCGGTGATCGGGAGTTCCGGAATAACGCATCGGCGCGTTTGCTCGAAAATGCCGGCCCGCGCGGACTCGGCGACCGCGACATGGACGGCAAGGCTTTGATCGGCTTGCGGAAGCGGTGTATGCTCCGCGAGCGCTCGAAAAGGCGCAGTGACGATCATCATAATCATTCGAAGGACGACCCGATGCGTCCCCGCCCCGCCCAGTGGCTTGCCGCTGTCCTGCTCTCGTTCGCCTCGCTGGCGAGCGCGGAGCCGTTCGGCTATGCCGCGGGCTTCAACGAACTCTACCGCGTGAACGTGGCCACCGGCCAGGCGACGCGCGTCGGGGCGATGGGCTTCAACGATGTCGAAGGCCTGGCGCTGTCGCCGGGCGGCACGCTGTTCGGTGTGGCCGACGCGACGATGATGATCGGCAACCAGCCGTCGGCGAGCAGCGACTTCCTGCTGCGGATCAATCCCGCCAACGGCGCCGGCACGCTGGTCGGCCAGCTCTCCGGGCTGCAGGGGCTGGGTCCGGCGGGCAACCTCGATTACGGGTTGGCCTTCACCTGCGACGGGCGCCTGTGGATGTCCTCCGACACCACCGGCGAGCTGTGGTCGGTCGATCCGGCCACCGCCGAGACCCGCCGGATCGGCGTCATGGGTGCGCCGATTTCCGGCCTCGCCGCGCGCGGCAACGTGCTGTTCGGCGTGTCGGTCGAGGCCGATCCGGCGCTGTTCGCGATCGACACCGCGAATGCGAGCGTCCGGCGGATCGGCGGCATCGCCCTGCCCGCGGTCATGTACGACGCCGGTCTGGATTTCGATGCCGACGGCCGACTCTGGCTGACCGTCGACTACCTCCCGCCGCCGTCCGGTACCACCCTGCTGCGCAATGACCTGGTCGAACTGGACCCGGCCACCGCCCGGGTGATTTCGCTGACGACCATCGGCGGCGCCGGCAGCGGCATCAACACCGTGCAGATGGAGGCGCTGGCCGTCGCGCCGCCGGGAGGCTGCAGCGCAAGCGGCGGCGGCAACTCCCCGCCACCCATCGTGGTGCCCGGTCCGGGCGCGCCGGCACTGCTGCTGCTGGCCGGACTTGCCGGCTGGTTCGGGCGCCGCCGCCTGCGCGCGGGCTGAGGTCCGGCACAGCCCGCGTTCACCCGCGGATGACCACACTCGCCGGCATCGGGCCGGTGCGGCTCGCTTCCCAGGATTCCGGAGACCGACCATGCGCCATTCCCTGCCAGCGCTGTTCGCCATGCTGCTGTTGCCGCTCGCGCTCGGGCCTGCACCGGCCGTGGCCGGAGAGCGCGAGGACAAGCGCGCCGCCGACGCCGCCGCCGTGCTCGACGAGATCATGCGCGCGCCGGACCAGGCGATTCCGTCGAGCCTGCTCAAGGATGCGCACGCCGTCGCCGTGATTCCCGACGTGGTGAAGGCCGGCTTCGTCCTCGGCGGCCGCGCCGGAAAGGGCGTGGTCGCGGTGCGCGGCGCCGACGGGGTCTGGAGCAATCCCAGCTTCGTCAAGCTGACCGGCGGCAGCGTCGGCTTCCAGGCCGGCGTGCAGTCGACCGACGTGGTGCTGGTGTTCCGGCGCAAGGCCGGGGTCGATTCGATCGTCAACGGCAAGTTCACCCTGGGTGCCGACGCGGCGGTGGCGGCCGGTCCGGTCGGCCGCACGGCGCAGGCGTCGACCGACGGCCAGCTCAAGGCGGAGATCTATTCCTACTCGCGCGCGCGCGGGCTGTTCGCCGGCGTGGCGCTGGACGGCGCGGTCATCGCCATCGACCATCGCGCCAACCAGGCGGTCTACGGCCGCAACAGCACGCCGCGGGCGATCTTCGAAGGTCGCACCGGGCGGCCGTCCTCGGAAGTCGTCGACTTCCGCGACCGGCTGGAAGAGTACAGCGCCCGCTGACTTCCGGCACCGGCGGTCCGCGGGCACTGCGCTATCCTGTCGAACTCGAATCCGCGGAGTCCCGCCATGGGCACTTTCAGCATCTGGCACTGGGTGATCGTCCTTCTGGTCGTCGTCCTCCTGTTCGGCACCAAGAAGCTGCGCAACGTCGGCTCGGATCTCGGTGCGGCAGTGAAGAGTTTCCGCCGCGGCATCGCCGAGGGTGATGCCGAGCCGGACAAGCTGGAGTCCTCGGAGGGCAAGCCCGCCGAGACGGCCAAGCCGGCCGAGGGCGAGCGCCAGTCACGCGGCTGAACCGCGCAGCGAGCGCGCCGTCGTGTTCGATTTCGGCTTCAGCGAGATGCTGCTGACCGCGGTGGTCGCCCTGCTCGTGCTCGGCCCGCAGCGCCTGCCGCGCGCGGCGCGCATGCTCGGGCTCTGGGTGCGCCGCGCCCGCGCGAGCTGGTACTCGATGCGCAGCGAGCTCGAGCGTGAACTGGCCGACGAGGACCTGAAGCGCAGCCTGCGCAGCGCCGGAGACGAGATCAAGCGGCTGCAGCAGGACCTGGCCAAGCCGCTGGTCGAGGCGCCGCGCGAGCCCGGCGCCGGCCCCGGTCCGTGAGCGCGCCCGAAACGGACCGGGAGGAGAGTTTTCTCTCCCATCTCGTCGAGCTGCGCGCGCGCCTGCTGCGCGCGGTGTTCGCGGTGCTCGGCGGATTCCTGCTGCTGCTGCCGTTCTCGCAGGGGATCTACAGCGCCTTCGCCGAGCCGCTGCTGGCCAAGCTGCCGCAGGGCGGGCAGATCATCGCCATCGACGTCGCCAGCCCGTTCTTCGCTCCGATCAAGCTCGCCTTCGCGCTGGGCCTGATGCTGGCCATGCCGGCAGTGCTCTACCAGGCATGGGCGTTCGTCGCGCCGGGACTCTACCGTCACGAGAAGCGGCTGGCGAAGCCGCTGCTGGTGTCCGCGGTCCTGCTCTTCTACCTCGGCTGCGCGTTCGCCTGGTACCTGGTGCTGCCGACGGTGTTCGCCTTCCTCACCGCGGTCACGCCGGAAGGCGTCGCGATGATGACCGACATCAGCCGCTACCTCGACTTCGTCCTGGTCGTGCTGCTCGCCTTCGGCTTCTGCTTCGAGGTGCCGGTGGCGGTGGTGATCCTCGCCGCCATGGGCTGGGTGAGCGTGGAGCAGCTCCGCGAGGCACGGCCCTACGTGATCGTCGGCGCCTTCGTCGTCGCCGCGATCATCACCCCGCCCGACGTCATCTCGCAGGTCATGCTGGCCGTGCCGATGTGCCTGCTCTACGAGGTGGGCATCGCCGTAGCCCGCGTCCTCGCCCGCCAGCCGCAGGTGCAGGCGGCCGACTGAAGCGGCGTCCGGCGCATGGTCGAGGGACGCGCAGCCGGTCGAGTCAGGGACGGCGGGTCGCGCATCGTCGGCGCGCGCGGAAGATCGGCGGGCGGCGCGACGGCAGTCGTTCGGCAGCCGCGATTCTCGCCGGGCAGACGGTGTGCGTCGCGTGGCGATCCGTCAGGCGACGATCACCGGCGGCGGCGCCTCTTCGTCGCCTCGCCCGGTCGTCGCGATCACGTCCTGTCGCGCCATCAGCGTGGCCACGGCCACCCAGGGCGAGATCACCGCGCCGATCAGCATCTGGGCGAGCAGCGGCAGCCAGCCCGCGAACAGCAGCAGCACAGCCATCACCAGGCTGAGCAGCCCCGACAGGAAGATCAGCAGCGCGGCAGGATTGGCCAGACAGGCCGAGAGACTCTCGCGCATGGCCGCCAGCGCCGGCAGGTCGTCGAGCATCACCCGCGCGGTGGCGAAGAAGACCAGCGCGTAGGCGACCAGGCCGAGCGCTGCCGCCAGAATCAGCAGCACCAGCACCGCGCCGCCCAATCCGGCGCCGGGCTCCCCCGGCGTCAGCTTCGCGCCGCCCAGCAGCGCGCCCCCGGCGACGATCAGGGCGAGCAGGACGAACACCACGCCGGCGGCGAGGCCGGGCAGGCACAGCGCGAGCATGGGCGGCAGCTTGCCCGGGATCCGGAACGCGGCGACCAGGTGCCCGAACTCGGGGACTCGCCCGGCCTGCTGCTCGCGCGCGGCCAGCATCAGTCCGCCGTTGAAGGCGGGCCCGAACACCACCAGCGCCACCGCGCCCAGCAGCGGGATGGCACCCAGCACGGTCAGTGCGAGGCCCATCATCAGGTAGGGCGCGGGCTGAGCCGCCATCAGGCGAGCTGCCTGCAGCAGCCATTCGAGGCCCTGGCGGGCTTCGACGCGGCGAATGCTCATGCGATGGGTGTTCCTGACCGGGCCCCTGAGGATACCGTCCCGTGGCCGCAGCGCCGGCATCGGGCTGGCCCGGACATCTCGGGAGGGCCGCGGCAGCGGGAGAATGCGGCCCGACACAATGTTCCGCGCGCAGACTCACCCGGCGGCAGAAGCCTTCGACGGGGTCCGTGCCTCTTCCCGCGACCTCGCGAGACATCCGGGCTAGGATCGCCGTGAATCCCGACGGCGACCGGGCGGCGGGGAACGGTGGCCCGGCGCAAGGAGAGCACACCGCCATGAGCCGCTTCCAGACCACCCGCTGGAGCCTCGTGCTGCAGGCACGCGAGGACGATCCCGACGCCGGCCGGGCGCTCGATCGGCTGTGCCGGCTGTATCGGCCGCCGGTGCTGGCCTACGTCCGCGGCCGCGGCGTCGGCCCGGCGGAGGCCGAGGATCTCACCCAGTCCTTCTTCGAGCAGTTCCTGCGGCTGCGCCCGGATCGCAGCGCCGATCCGGCGCGCGGCCGGTTTCGCGTGTACCTGCTGGTGGCGCTGCGCCGCTTCCTGGCCAACCAGCAGATGGCGGGGCGCGCCGCCAAGCGTGGCGGGGCCTGGCGGCGGACGGCGGACGCCGACGCCGTGGATCGTCTGGTCGACGCAGAGGGCATCGCGCCCGACCTCGAGTTCGAGCGTGCCTGGGCGGCAGCGGTGGTTTCGCAGGCGCGTCGCCAGTTGCGCGACGAGGCCGATGCGGCCGGCAAGCGGACCCTGTTCGACGCGCTGTCTCCCTTCCTCCTCGAGCCGCCCGACCGCGAAGAGTACGCGCGGGTGGCCGAGCGGCTCGGGATGCGCCGGAACACCCTGGCGGTGGCGATCCATCGCCTGCGCGTGCGCCTGCACGACCTCGTGCGCGCGCTGCTTGCCGAGGGCATCGAGCGGCCGGAAGACCTGGTCGACGAGCTTGCCCACCTGCGGCGGATGCTCGCCCGGGCCGATTCCGTGTAATCGGCGGCCGCGATCGCGTTACCGCAGTCATCAGCGCGCCCACCGGATCCCGCCATGCAGCTGCCGCCGTCCTCCGCCACCTCCGACAACCGCTTCGCCGCCACCCGCTGGTCGCTGGTGGCGGCGGCGAGCACCGACGATGCGCCGTCGGCGAGGCGGGCGCTGGTCGAGCTGTGCCTGCGCTACTGGTATCCCGTCTACGCGTTCATCCGCGGCAGCGGTCACGACGTGGGCATGGCGCAGGACATCTCCCGCGCCTTCTTCGAGCACCTGATGCAGCAGCGCCTGACGCCGGAGTCGCTGCGCGCCGGCGGCCGCTTCCGCGACTTCCTGCTGCAGTCGCTGCGCGCCTACCTGCAGGGCGACTG
>VFQU01000445.1_pt1 | contig 37200 bp, 40 predicted proteins | sample 3512311 | NCBI WGS metagenome assembly VFQU01 (sample SAMN10412377, study PRJNA504923) | tailings metagenome | isolation source: Relicate 3 Philex TSF3 active mining site | place: Philippines: Tuba, Benguet | collected 2017-08-29
GCATGCCGCCCATCGGCTTGTTGGGGGCGACTTGCTCGGGCTTGCCGGTGGGCTTCGGCCCCGGCGGGCAGGGGCGCGGGAAGGGCGATTTATAGCGCCACGCCCCCGGCCCATCGATGGCGCCGAGCAGGATCTGCAGCACATGGATCGCGCGGCAGGTTTGAAAGCCGTTGGAATGGGCCGAGATGCCGCGCATCGCGTGCATCGACACCGGTCGGCCCACGGTCTTTTCGTGGCGGCGCCCGGCCCAATCGGTCCAGGGCTGATCGAGCACGATCTGCTTTTCGAACGCCGCATGCGCCAGTTCCGCCGCGATGCGCTTGATCGTGTCGGCGGGCACGCCGCATTGCGCCGCAACCGCTTCGGGCGCGTAATCGGGCGACAAGTAACGCCGCGCCATCAACTCGAAGGCCGGCGTCGCTTTGGTGCCGTCAGCCAGCGTGAATTCGCCGACCAAGGCGGGCTGCACGTCGACCGAAAGCGCGCTCGCGGGCGCGTTCGTGCGCGCATCCCAGCACAGCGGGTTGCCGTTAGCGTCGCGCGCGAACAAGCCGTCGTCGCTTCGAACCAGCCATGGTGCGTTGGTGTATTTCACCAAAAACTCGAGATCGATCTTGTCGGCCTTGAGAAGCTCGTGGATCAGCGCCATCACGAGCAAGCCGTCGGTGCCCGGCGCGATGCCGATCCATTCGTCGGCGACGGCCTGATAGCCGGTCTTGACCGGATTGACCGATACGAATTTGGCGCCGCGCGCCTTCAGCTTGGCGATGCCCGCTTTTATCGGATTGGAATCGTGATCCTCGGCCACGCCGAACATAAGGAAGTACTCGGCATGGTCCCAATCGGGCTCGCCGAACTCCCAGAACGAGCCGCCGATGGTGTAGAGCCCGGCGGCGGCCATATTGACCGAGCAGAAGCCGCCATGCGCCGCAAAATTGGGGGTGCCGAATTGATTGGCCCACCAGCCCGTCAAAGACTGGCTTTGGTCGCGGCCGGTGAAGAAGGCGAGCTTCTTGGGTTCGGTCGCGCGGATATGGGCCAAACGCTGGGTCAGCAAACCCAGCGCTTCGTCCCATTCGATCTCGACGAAATCGCCCGTGCCGCGTTCGCCGACGCGTTTTAAGGGCTTCCTAAGCCGCGCGGGGCTGTAATGGTTCATGATCCCGGCCGAACCCTTGGCGCACAACACGCCGCGGTTCACCGGATGATCTTTGTTGCCCTCGATGTAGCGGATTTGGCCGTTTTTGAGATGAACTTTGATCCCGCAGCGACAGGCGCACATATAACAGGTGGTCGCCTTGACCGTGTCGCCCACGGGCCTCGACAGTTCGACCCGTTCGCCCCCATCCATTGCGCGATTCTCCCGTATGACCGGGATCGTTGTACGGGCGGGCGGTTAGGCCCGTCAAACGGTTGCGAAAGATCGGGGGAAAGATGCAGAATGTTCATGTGACCGGATCGGTCGGCGCGACTCATTCGCGCCTTGCCCACACCCCGGCGGCGAGCGGAGAATAGCGGCATGGCCAAGCTAACCCCAGCCGACATCGCGCGACTTTCGGGCGATCAGTCCGCCGCGACGCGCGCCGAGATGGCGGCGAAAGTCGCCGCGGTCTATTCCGATGCCGGTTTGTCGCCGGCCGAGCGCGTGGAAGCCGAAAGCGTGCTGATGCTGATGGCGCAGGACGCGATGGCGACCGTGCGCCAAGCGCTCGCCCAGCATCTCAAAAGCGCGCCGCAATTGCCGCAGGGCCTGGGGCTCGCCCTCGCCAAGGATATCGACGAGGTCGCACTGCCGCTGCTGCGCGAATCGCTCGCCTTCTCCGACGCCGAACTCGTGGAGATTGTGAAGTCGCGTTCGGAGGAAAAGCAGGTCGCCATCGCCGGGCGCAAAGCCGTGTCCGACGCGGTCGCGCGCACGCTGGTCGATCAGGGCACCACGCGCGTCGCCGCGACGCTCGCGGGCAACGAAGGGGCCGCATTGTCCGACGCGACGGCGGAGCGTCTGGTCGACAAGCACGGCAAGGCGTCGCTGGTGCAGGAAAAACTCGCCGCGCGGCGCAAGCTGCCGGTGCGGGCACTCGAAAAGCTCTACGCGCTCGCTTCGGAATCCATCAAGGAGAAGCTGATCGCGCGCGACGATGTGTCGCCCGATCTCGCCGCGAGCCTCGCCGCCAGTGCCCGCGAAATCGCGACCGTCGGCACGTCGCTGGAATCGGGCGAGCAGGATGTCGCGGCGCTAGCCGCGCAGCTCCATTCGACCGGCCGTCTCGATCCGGGCATTGTCATCCGCGCCTTGTGCATGGGCGATCTATTCCTGTTCGAGCGCGGCCTTGCCTTGCGCGCCGATTTCCCGATCGAGCGCGCGCGCCAGCTGATCTACGATCCGGCGGGCGGCCTCAAATACATCTACGAACGCGCCTATATGCCGCCCGCCTTGTATCCGGCGGTGAAGGCCGCGCTCGAAGTCGCTTTGGAAACGCAATACGACGGCGGTCCCGCCGATCGCGAACGCTTCCGGCGCAAGATGATCGAGCGCGTGTTGACCAAGGTCGACGACGCCGATCCGGATACGGCCGACTATTTGCTCGCGCGTTTGACGACGCTGACCGACACGTTGAGCCACACGCACGCTTGACGTCCACGCGATATGCCCCCGCAGCTACAGACTGTGTCGGAAGCGAAGGCGCGGCGCGATCTGCGCCGGGGCATCGACAAACTCGCTGAACTCGACCCGCATGTCGCCGAATGGCTGCCGCGCATCGGCTACCCCAAGCCGCGCGCGCGGCCGATCGGCTTCGTCGGTTTCGCGCGCGCGATCGTGGCGCAGCAAGTCTCGGTCGCGGCCGCGACCGGGATTTGGAACAAGCTCGAAGCGGGTTTGGGCGCGATGGAGCCGATCCGCATCATCGAGACGCCCGACGACGTTTTGCGCACGATGGGCCTGTCGCGCCAGAAGGCGTCCTATATCCGCGGGCTCGCCGAAGCGGTCGTGTCGGGCACGCTGAATTTCGACGATCTGCACGCGGCGGAAGACGAAGACGCGATCGCGACGATCACCAAATTGAAGGGGCTCGGCCGCTGGAGTGCGGAGATCTATCTGCTGTTCGCGATGCGCCGGCCCGATGTGTGGCCGGGCAACGATCTCGCGTTGCAGGAAGCGATGCGGATTTTAAAGAAGCTGCGCACGCGGCCAGACGAGAAGCGCTTGCGCAAACTGGGCGAAGCGTGGCGCCCGCATCGTTCGGCCGGCGCCTTGTTTCTGTGGCACGTCTACCATCACGCCAAAGGCGCATGAAGGCGCTCGCGCTTCTTCTCGCCTTGATCGCCATGCCGGTGTTCGCGCAGGAGCGTCCGCCGGTCGATGTGCGCTTCGAATTCGAAAAACTCGCCGCGCAGATGGAGGTCCTGCTTGACCGGCCGTTGGACGAGGATATGCGCAACGCCCTGCGCGAACGCCTTGCGTCGATCGTCGCGCGCTTGGAGGCGGGGCGCGAGGACGACAACGCCGCGCAAGTGTTCCGGCTCGAACGTCGCCTGGCGCAATTACGCGCGAGCCAGACCGGCACGTTCGACAATATCCCGCCGGCGCTTTACGAGGCCTATCGCCGCGTCATCGACGACGAAATTCAGCGCACGCGCGAGGCGCTGCGCGCGCTGGGCCGCGATCCGGGTTAGGCGCGGCGGTTATAGGGCAGCAATCCCAGTACGCTGGTCATGCCGCACCAGCCGGTGGCGCCCGCGAAAATCAAGCCCGCACCGACCGCCGCCGACAAGGCATAGAAGCCGGGATGGACGAAGGTGCCGAGCACGGCGCCGGTCAGAACCAGCGAACCCGCCGCGATCTGCACTTGCCGCATCATCGGCAAGGGCGCGGATTTGTTTTCGCGGATCGGCAGGCCCGCCGCCTTCCAGCCCATGATGCCGCCGGAAAAGTTGATCGCCGCAATGCCCGCCTTGGCGAGCTGGGCTTGCGCGTTGGACGAACGCTTGCCGGACAGGCAATGCACGACCAGCTTCTTGCCGTTCGCCGCCGGAACCTGGGCCGGGTCGAATTTGGACAACGGAACCAGCGTCGCGCCGGGGATGCTTTCGCGCGCGAATTCGTTTTCCTCGCGCACGTCGACCAGCACGGCTTCGCCGCGATCCATCCAGGACTTCAGCGTGGTGGCGTCGACTTCGGTCATCGGAATGGACATTGTATGTCTCCTCGCCACAAGATATATATTAGAGAACTCTAAAGTTCAAGGGGCCTGGCCATGCCGAGTGCGATCGCCGTCGAATCCGTTTTCGATCCCGCGACGGGGACCGTCGGCTACGTCGTCGCCGACCGCAAAGCCCTGCGCGCGGCGGTGATCGACCCGGTCCTCGACTACGATCCCAAGGCGAGCCGCACCTCGACCGCCACGGCCGAGAAACTCGCGGCGCTGGTCGGGGATTGCGCGCTCGACTGGGTCATCGAAACCCACGCCCATGCCGATCATTTGTCGGCGGCACCCTGGTTCAAAAAGCGCTTCGGCGCCAAAGTCGCGACCGGCGCCAAGGTCGGTAAGGTCCAGGCGACATGGCGCAAGATCCTCAATCTCGACGAAACCTTCGCGGTGGACGGACGGCAATTCGACCGGCTGTTGGGTGAAGGTGAAACGCTGGAGGTCGGCGACGCCAAGTTCACGGCGTGGGAGACCCCCGGTCACACGCCGTCTTGCATGATGCTGGCGCTGGAAACGGGCGACGGACCGGCGCAAATCTTTCTGGGCGACACGATGTTCATGCCCGATTTGGGCACGGCGCGCTGCGACTTTCCCGGCGGCGACGCGCGCACGCTTTATCGTTCGATCCGCCGCGTCCTTGCCCTGCCGGGCGATACGATCCTGCATGTCTGCCATGACTACCCGCCGGAATCGCGGGGGCCGCGCACGTCCACGACCGTGGCCGAGCAGCGCGCGGGCAACATCCATGTCCGCGACGGAATCGACGAGGATTCCTTCGCAAAAATGCGGGAATCCCGCGACAAGACGCTGGCGGCCCCGGTCCTGCTGTTGCCGTCTATTCAGGTCAATATTCGGGCCGGCGAATTGCCGCCGCCTGAAGCGAACGGCACGCGCTATCTGAAAATCCCGCTCGACGCGATCTAATCGCGCGGCCTACAACGCACATCATGTTCAAGGCGTTGGAAGGCGGACCCCGGCCGGAACCCTGGCCGGGCGACAAGGTATTCGTGGCCGTCTTGGGCGGCCTGATGGGCGTTGCGCCCTTGTCGGTCGATATGTACCTGCCGGCCTTGCCGGCGATCGGGCGCGAGTTCGGGGCCAGTCAGCACGAGGTGCAGTTGACCCTGGGCGTGTTCTTCGCCGGTTTCGGGGCCGGGCAACTCGTCTGGGGACCGATCGGCGACCGCTTCGGGCGCCGCTGGCCGACGGTCGCGGGTTTGCTGATCTTCGCCGCGGGGTCGATCGCGGCGGCGTTTGCGCCGAGCAACGATTTTCTGATCGCCGCGCGATTCCTGCAGGCGGTGGGCGCTTGCGCGGCGCCGGTTATGGTGCGCGCGATGGTGCGCGACGTGTTCGACCGCGAGCGCTCGGGCGTGATGATGTCGTTGATGATGCTGGTGATGGGTGCCGCCCCGATGCTCGCCCCCATGATCGGCGGCGTCGTCGAGCTATGGCTGGGCTGGCGCGCGATCTTCGTCGTGCTGGTCTTTGCGACGGCGATCATTCTGTTCGCGCTGTTCCGCATTCCCGAAACGCATGGCGCGGAAAAGCGGCGCTCCGCGCATTGGCGGTCGGTCCTCGCGGCCTATTCGGAACTCGCGTTCAACCGCCGCTTTCTGTCCTACGCTTTCGGCGGCGCGTTCTTCTTCGGCGCGATGTTCGCCTATATCGCCGGCACGCCTTTCGTTTACATCGAGATTTTCGGCGTGCCGCCGCAATACTACGGCTTTCTGTTCGGGCTGAACGTGATCGCGATGATGCTGTCGAGCACGCTTAACGGCCGCTTCATGCCGCGCTTCGGGATCGACCGCACTTTGCGCGTCGGTCACACCGTGGCGCTGTTCGTGGGGCTCGCCATTCTTGCGGTCGGCATCACCGGTTTCGGCGGATTGATCGGGTTGGTCGTCACGATCTTCCTCTACATGTTCACCATGGGCGCGATCGGCGCCAACTCGATGGCGGGCGCCATGTCGCCGTTCCCGCATATCGCGGGGGCCGCATCGGCGCTCGCGGGCGCGCTTCAATTCGTCGTTGGCGCATTGACCAGCGTGATCGCGGGGCTGTTCGACGACGGCACCGCCTTGCCGATGTGCGCGGTGATGGCGGGTTGCGCCGCGCTCGCGTTCCTGTCCAACCGATTGGCGCCACGCTCATGACCGTAAAGAACCTGCACGCCCAGCTCGAAGAAGCCCGGCGCAAAACGCGCGAGGCGGAGGCGCTGCGCATGAATTTGCGCAAGCGCAAGGCCCAGGCGCGCGGCCGTGCGGCGATGGAAGCCGAGGCGGCGATCCGCGGCGTGCTCGAATTCTGGTTCGCGGGCGAACCCGGCGAGTTCCGCAAAGCCTGGTTCGCGAAGGACGACGCGTTCGACGCCGAGTGCCGCGCGAAACTCGGTCCCCTGGCCGCGCTCGCGGCGAAGGGCGATCTCAAATCCTGGCTCGATACGGAGGAGGGCTCGCTCGCCCTCATCCTTCTGCTCGACCAAGCACCGCGCAACCTTCATCGCGGCACCGCGCAAGCTTTCGCGAGCGATGCGATGGCGTTGGCGGCGGCGCGCGCGACGGTCGCCAAGGGCTTCGACCGCGCACTCGACCCGGTCGCGCGGATGTTCGTCTATTTGCCTTACGAACATGCCGAAGACCGCGCCGCCCAGGACGAGGCTTGCGCCTTGATGGAGGCGCTGCCCGAAACGCCCTGGCGCGCAAACGTCGTCGAATACGCCCACAAGCATCGCGACGTGATCGCCGAATTCGGCCGATTCCCGCATCGCAACGCCATCTTGGGGCGGGCGAGCACCGAGGCCGAAAAGGCCTATTTGGCCAAGCCCGGCGCCGGCTTTTAGGATTCCCCAAAGCGGCCTGGATTTCGCCACAACCGCGGGGTAAGAGATTCCAAACGCGGTTGGCGACGAGGCTCATGGACAGAATTCGCATTCGCGGGGGCAAGGCCCTCGTCGGCAGCATCCCGATCGGCGGGGCGAAGAACGCGGCCCTGCCTTTGATGGCGGCGAGCCTGCTGACCGAGGGGACGCTGCGCCTCGCCAATATCCCGCATCTGGCCGACATCACCACCCTTGCCAATCTGCTCGGCACGCTGGGCGTCGAGATCGCGCTGGACGGCCACGCCGAAGGCGGCCATCAGGGCCGCGTGCTGGCGCTGACCGCGCGCAACATTTCCAATACGACGGCCGAATACGATCTGGTGCGTAAGATGCGCGCTTCGATCCTCGTGCTCGGCCCCTTGGTCGCGCGCGAAGGCAAGGCGAAGGTCTCGCTGCCCGGCGGCTGCGCCATCGGCGCGCGGCCGGTCGATCTTCATTTGAAGGGCCTGGAAGCGCTCGGCGCCAAGATCGAATTGCGCGAGGGCTATGTCGAGGCGCTCGCACCCGGCGGCTTGAAGGGCGCGCGTTTCGTGTTTCCGTTCGTTTCGGTGGGCGCCACCGAAAATCTGATGATGGCGGCGACGCTGGCCAAGGGCACGACCGTGCTGTCGAACGCGGCGCGCGAGCCGGAAATCGGCGATCTCGCCCGCTGTTTGATCGCGATGGGCGCCAAGATCGAAGGGATCGATACCGATACGCTGACGATCCATGGCGGCACGAAGCTGTCGGGGACGACGCATTCGATCCTGCCCGACCGCATCGAACTCGGCACATTCGCGATGGCCGCCGCCGCGACCGGCGGCGACGTCGAGTTGATCGGCGGGCGCACCGAGCTGATCGCATCGGCCGCGACGGCGCTGACCCAAGCGGGTGTCACGATCGAGGATACGCCGCGCGGGGTCCGTGTGCGCCGCACCAACGCGCCCCTGGTCGGCGTGGACGTTATGACCGAGCCGTTCCCCGGCTTCCCGACCGATCTGCAAGCGCAGATGATGGCGCTGTTGACGACGGCCGAAGGCGCCTCGATGATCACCGAGACGATCTTCGAGAACCGCTTCATGCACGTCCCCGAACTGCGCCGCATGGGCGCCAATATCAATCTACACGGCGGCTCGGCCATGGTGCGCGGCGTGCCCAAGCTGACCGGCGCCCCCGTGATGGCGACCGATCTGCGTGCCTCGGTGTCGCTGGTCATTGCCGGGCTGGTCGCGCAAGGGGAGACGATCGTCAATCGCGTCTATCACCTCGATCGCGGTTACGAGCGCTTGGAAGCCAAGCTCGCCGCGTGCGGGGCGGATATCGAGCGGGTCAAGGAAGCGGCGTGATGGGTGAGTGCCTGAAGCTGAAGGCGACCGATGCGGAGGATTTCCGCATCGTCGCCGCCTGTCTTCAGGACGCGCTGATCCCGATGGCCGATATGAAATTCGAAGCGGGCGCCAAGGAGTTCGTGCTCGTCGCTAACCGCTTCCGCTGGGAGAATTGCGACAAGACGTGGGAAAGCGCGCCGGATGCGCAAACGCCCACGCCCGACGATGTGCCCGACGTCGCCTTCCTGCCATGTGCCAATTACGAGCGCGTCAACTGCGCGATCCATTTCCAGGGCGTCGATGCGGTGCGCTGCAAGGGCCTTGACCAGAAGGATCGCGGCAAGGTGCTGGAATTGCTGACCATCGAGGCGCAGGACGGCGCCGTCACGATGGTTTTCGCGGGCGACGCGAAGCTGCGTTTGGAAGGCAAGACGATCGCCTGCCTGATGCGCGATCTGGGCGAGCCCTGGCCCACGCAATGGCGCCCGCGACATTCGGTCGCCTAACCATTTGAACTGACCGCCATTTTCCGTGCCATGACAGCCCGGCCGCCGGCGGTTATAACCGCCGCCATCCGGAGTGTTGTGAACCTTGAATCCGAACGAAAAACTTGTCCTGGCCCTGCCCAACGGCCGCATCTTGAAAGAGGTGATGCCGCTGCTGCGCCGTGCCGGGATCACGCCCGAGCCTGAATTCGACGATCCGAATACGCGCCTGTTGCGTTTCAAGACCGACGATCCCGGTCTCGACATCGTGCGCGCGCGCGCCTTCGACGTCGCGACCTTCGTCGCGTTCGGCGCGGCGCATATCGGCGTGGCGGGCGACGACGTGATCGTCGAGTTCGACTATCCCGAGATCTACGCGCCGCTCGATCTGCGGATCGGCAAATGCCATCTCGCGGTCGCCGAGCCGGTGGAGCTGGCGGGCAGCGACGATCCGCGCCGCTGGTCGCATGTGCGCGTCGCGACGAAATATCCGAATGTCGCGCGTAAGCATTTCGCGCGCCGCGGCGTCCATGCCGAATGCATCAAGCTGAATGGCGCGATCGAGCTTGCGCCCGCCTTGGGTGTGGCGCGCCGTATCGTCGACCTCGTCTCGACCGGCGCCACGCTGAAAGCCAACGGCTTGGTCGAGATCGAGCGCATCGCCGATGTCACCTCGCGCCTCATCGTCAACCGCGCGGCGTTGAAGACCCGTCACGCGCAGATCGCCCCCTTGGTCGATCGCATCGCGGAGGTCGTTCGTGCCGCGTAAGCTCGACGCGACGACGCCCGACTTCGCGCGCGATTTCGCGGCATTGCTGGCGGCGCGCGAGGAATCGTCGCACGACGCCGATGCCGCCGCCGCCAAGATCGTCGCCGACGTGCGCAAGCGTGGCGATGCGGCGCTGATCGAATACACCAAGCGTTTCGACCGGCTGACACTCACGCCCAAAACCATGCGCGTGACGGCGGCGGAAATCGCGCGTGCGCGCAAAGCCTGCGCGAAATCCGCGTTGAAGGCGCTGGAAGTCGCGGCTGCGCGCATCGCCGTGTTCCACAAGCGCATGAAGCCGGAGGGTGCACGCTGGACAGACAAGACCGGCGTGTCGCTGGGCTGGCGCTGGAGCCCGCTCGACGCGGCCGGCCTCTACGTGCCCGGCGGCAAGGCGGCGTATCCGTCGTCGGTGCTGATGAACGCGATCCCCGCCAAGGTCGCGGGCGTGAAGCGCCTGGTCGTGACCGTGCCCGCGCCCGGCGGCCATATCGAACCCTTGGTACTCGCGGCCTGCGATATCGCCGGCGTGGACGAGATCTATCGCGTCGGCGGCGCCCAAGCCGTGGCGGCGTTGGCCTTCGGCACCAAGACGATTGCGCCGGTCGACAAGATCACCGGCCCCGGCAACGCCTATGTCGCCGCCGCCAAACGGTTGGTATTTGGAACCGTGGGCATCGATCTGATCGCAGGCCCGTCGGAGGTTTGCATCGTCGCCGACAAAACGGCGAACCCGCGCTGGATCGCGGTCGACCTTCTGGCCCAAGCCGAGCACGACGCGGCCGCGCAATCGGTGCTGATTGCCGACGACGCGAAATTCGCCGCCGCCGTGTCCGCGGCGGTGGAAGACGAACTCGCGACCCATCCGCGCCGCGATATTGCCGGTGCGTCATGGCGCGATCACGGCGCCATCGTCGTGGTGAGGAAGCTGGCCGACGCGGTCGATCTGGTGGACCGTTTGGCGCCGGAGCATTTGCAACTCGCCTGCAAAGATGCGGAAGCGTTGTCGCGCAAGATCCGCCACGCGGGTGCCATCTTCCTGGGTGTGCACACGCCCGAGGCGCTGGGCGATTATCTCGCCGGTCCCAACCACGTGCTGCCGACCAGCCGCACGGCGCGGTTTTCCTCGGGCCTTGGCACGTCGGATTTCATGAAGCGCACGACGCTGATCGGCGCGGACGCGAAGGGCCTCGCGAAGCTCGCGGGGGCGGGGACCGCTTTGGCGAAGGCCGAAGGTCTTGCCTCGCATGCGCGGTCGTTGTCGATACGGGTTGCCAAAAATCGGAGATAACGCGATGGACGGGTCGGGCGAGAAGCGCAATCGCATCTGCAAGATCGACCTGGCCGAGAATTTGCGTGTCCGGCGCAACGCGGATATCGAGCACGAGCGCACGGTCGCGATTTTCGATTTGCTCGACGAAAACCGCTTCGAACTCGTCGGCGGGCCGGAGGGGCCATATCAGCTCGCCTTGTCGATCGAGGAAAACCGCCTGATCTTCGATCTGAGGACCGAGGCGGGCGCGGCGATCGAGAAGCATCCGCTGCCGCTGATGCCGTTCCGCACGACGATCAAGGACTACTTCACCGTCTGCGAAAGCTACTACGACGCGATCAAGCGGCTCTCGCCCTCGCAGATCGAAGCGTTGGATATGGGGCGGCGCGCCGTCCATAACGAAGGCTCCCAGCTGCTGCGCGACCGGCTGGAGGGCAAGATGGTCATGGACCTCAACACCGCGCGCCGCTTGTTCACGCTGATCTGCGTTCTGCATATCCGGGGCTAGGCGCGGCCGCCATGACCGACAAGATCGGCAGCGTCCTGTTTTGTTGCACGCACAACTCGGTCCGCTCGCCGATGGCGGAGGGGCTGGCAAAGAAGCTGCTTGGCACCAAGGTCTATGTCGATTCCGCGGGCGTGAAGCGCCAAGACGTCGATCCCTTCGTGATCGCGGCGCTGTCGGAGCTGGGTGTGGACATCCAGCGCCATAAGGCGAAGACCTTCGACGAATTGCACGACAGCTCCTTCGATCTGATCGTGACGTTGAGCCCCGAGGCCCATCACAAGGCCCTGGAACTCACCCGGATCATGGCCTGCGAAGTCGAGTATTGGCCGACTTTCGACCCGAATTTGATCGAGGAAGGCAGCCGCGAGGCGCGCATGGAAGGTTACCGCGCGCTGCGCGACGGGCTGAAAACGCGGATTCTCAAGCGTTTCGAAGGGGTCGCGGCCGATTCCGGCGGGGCGGGCGAGGCTTGACCTCGCCCCGCTTCGGGGCCATGTTGCGGCCCCGATCCCGCCCCTGGGGCGGAGTCCAGAACCAACCGGAGATCCATGGCGAAAGAAGGTCTGATCGAGTTCTCGGGCGTGGTGCAGGAACTCCTGCCCAACGCGATGTTCCGTGTGAAGCTCGACAACAACCACGAAGTTCTCGCCCATACCTCGGGCAAGATGCGCAAGAACCGCATCCGCGTGCTCGCGGGCGACCGCGTCAATGTCGAGATGACGCCCTACGATCTGACCAAGGGTCGGATCACGTTCCGCTTCAAGTAAGCGGGGCCGGTTTGGCGCCGCCGCTCGTCCTCGCCTCCGCGAGTCCGCGCCGGCGCGAGTTGCTGGCGCAGATCGGCCGTAGCCCGGCCGAAATCCTTCCCGCCGACGCCGACGAGACCGAACGCCCGGGCGAGAGCCCGCGCGAACTTGCGGCACGGCTTGCGCTGTTGAAGGCGCAGGCGGTCGCGGCGTCGCGTCCCGCCGCGTTGGTGCTCGGCGCCGATACGGTCGTCGCTTGCGGGCGGCGTATTCTTCCAAAAGCCGAAACCGAAGCCCAAGCGCGCGATTGCTTGAAGCTGCTCTCCGGCCGCCGGCATCGCGTGCTGGGCGGGATCTGCCTGATCGTGCCGGGTGCCAAACCGCGTGCGCGGCTCAGCGAAACGATCCTCACTTTCAAGCGCCTGACGCAAGTCGAGATCGACGCCTATATCGCCGGCGGCGAATGGCGCGGTAAAGCCGGCGGCTACGCGATCCAAGGCAAGGCGGCCGAATTCGTGCGTTTCCTGTCAGGTTCCTATTCCAACGTCGTCGGCCTCGATCTTTACGAGACGGCGCGGCTGCTCGAAGGGGCGGGCGCATGAGCGGCAAGATCGACGAAATCCTGATCGACCGCGACGGCGACATGATCCGCGCCGTCGGGTTTTCGCAGCGCCAGCTGGTCGATATCGCGCGCGAACCCGCCGACCGGCGCGTCGCCGTCGGCACGATCCATCGCGTGCGCGTCGCGAAGGCGGTGCATGGCGGCGTGTTCGTCGATCTGCCGGGCGGGCTGGTCGCGTTGCTGGATACGCCGAACCCGCCGCAACCGGGCCGCACGCTGCTGGTGCAGGTGATCGAACCGCCCGCCGCCGACAAGCGCGCGCGGATTTCCACGCGCCTGGCGTTGGAAGGGGCGAATGCCGTGTTGCTGCCGGGCGGCAAGGGCGCTTCGGTGTCCAAACGCATTTCCGCAGCCAAGCGCGAAGCGCTGCAGGGCCGCGCGCATGCACTGTTGCGCGAAGGCGAGGGTTTGATCCTGCGCGGCGGCGCGTTGGAGGTCGACGACGCCACGCTGGCGGCGGAGATCGACGCATTGCGCGCCAAGGCCGCCGCGTTCGTGCGCGATGGCGCGCCGGAAATGCTGTCGTCCGACGATGCGGTGATCGCCTTGGTGCGCACGTTGAACGCGCCCGAGGCGCGGCTGCTTACGCCCGATTCCGAACTCGCGAAGCTCGCGGGCATCACGCACGACAAATTCGCCTTCGACCGGCACGATGCGGCGAGCCTGCTCGAACAGCTTGAGCGCCCGCGCGTCGATCTGCCATCGGGTGCGTGGCTGTCGATCGAGCGCACGGCCGCCCTCGTCGCGATCGACGTGAATTCGGGTGCCGCGAAGGACGATGCGCTAACCATCGATCTGGAAGCCGCGCGCGAGATCGCGCGTCAGATCCGCTTGCGCGATCTGGCGGGCTTGATCGCGGTCGATATCTTGCGCGTCGTGAAGCCGGGCGAGCGGGCGCGTTTGCTCGACGCGTTCAAACACGCCACGCGGCACGATCGCCGCCGCGTCGACGTTCTCGGCATCACCGCCGGCGGCTTGGTCGAGATGACGCGCGCGAGGTCGCAGGGGCGGGCGGGCGAATGAGCCAGGTCGTGCCGTTGCCGAAGAAGCCGAAGAAATCCGGCTGCCCGATCTGCAAGCGGCCCACGCATGCCGATTTCCGGCCCTTCTGTTCGGCGCGCTGCAAGGACGAGGATATGCGCCGCTGGCTCGACGGCGCCTATCGCATCCCGACCGACGAGACGCCGGACGAACCGCAATGAGCCGCGAACCCACCGGCTTCGTCGACATGTGCGTCGAATTGCTGGGCGAGGCGGTGGGGCGCGTTTCGGCCAAAGCGATGTTCTCGGGCTGGGGCCTGTTCCGTGACGGGCGGATGTTCGGCCTGATCGTCGAGGACCGGCTCTATCTCAAGACCGACGCCGCGAACCGGCCGAGATTCGAGGCGGCGGGGCTCGAACCCTTCACCTACCTCGCCAAGTCGAAGAAACGCGTGTCGCTCGGCTATTACGAGGTTCCGCCCGAAGCCCTCGACGACGCGGCCGAGATGTGGCCCTGGGCGCGCGGTGCCGTCGACGCTGCGATGCGCATGCCGGAGAAGAAATCGAAAGCCGCACCCAAGCGCATCGCCGATCTCGCGAGCCTTGGCCCCAAGTCGCACGCATGGCTGGGCGAGGCGGGGATCGTCGGCATCGACGATTTGAAGCGCGCGGGCGCCGTCGGCGCCTATATCGCCGTCAAGCGCCGCCGGCCGCGCGAGGCGACGCGCAACTTGCTTTACGCCCTCTATGCCGCGTTAAGGGGGCTTCACTGGACGAAGGTTCCGGCGGCGGAAAAACGCCGTCTGGACGCCGATGTCGAGGCCGCGCTTAAGCCGCCGAAAAGTCAGAGGAAATCGGCGGCGTCCAAGCGTTGACAGGTTCCGGGGCAGGCCCTATACACGCCTCCCACGAGCCCGGTGCCCGGGTAGCTCAGTTGGTAGAGCATGCGATTGAAAATCGCAGTGTCGCTGGTTCGATTCCGGCCCCGGGCACCATTTTCACCGACAATTTGAACGTCGATGCGCCGCGCGTTCAGCCGGGCGGCAGGCTTTTCTCGAACCGGCGTTTGCCCGCCAGCACATGCGCTTCGCCCAATTCGCGCGCGCGTGCACCGTCGGCGCGGCGGATCGCGGCGACGATCGCCGCGTGTTCGGCGTTGGACGCCGCCATTTCCTGCGGATTGCCGAGCGAGACGCGCCGGAACAGCGCCGCCTCTTTCGACAGCGTGTCGCTGAACGCCGCGAGGCGCCCGCCGCCCGCGACGGCGACCAGCAGATCGTGAAAGGCGATGTTCAGCTTGTAATACTGCGCGACCTCGCCGCGCTTCACGCAAGAATCCATCTCCTTCACGCGGCGTTCGAATTCCTTCGCTTCGTCGGGCGTGCGCCGTTCGGCGGCGATTTTGCACGCATGGCCCGTGAGGACCGAGCGCAGATCGTAAATCTCCAGCATCGCCTGCGCGTCGATCGCGCGGACATAGGCGCCCTTGTTGGCGACGAATTCCACCAGCCCGCGCGAGGCGAGGTGACGCAAGCCTTCGCGCACCGGCCCGCGGCTGATGCCGAATTCGCGCGCCAGCACGACTTCGTTGATGCGCTGGCCCGGCGGCAATCGCCCGGCGACGATCAGCTTCTCCAGCCGGTCGGCGGCCAGGCTCGACAGCGTGTTCTCGCGCCGCAACTCCAGCAGATCGTCGGTCATCGAAACTCTCCCGCGGCTCGAATCCGCCGCCGGGGGAAGAGTAGCAGTTGACTCGCCCTGAGTGTCAATCGTAGTCTGTTGACAGTTAGCAATAAGAAAACATCGGGAACGCCATGACGCTCGCAGTACCGACCTCGCCCCGCATCGCCGGGGAAAGCGACATCACCGCCCAAGCGGTCGCGTTCCTGACCGGTGCCAGCTTCGACAAGCTGCCTGTGGAAGCCCTCGATATCTCCCGTCGCTGTTTGCTGGATTCGATGGGGCTGGTGCTGGCGGGGCTGGGCGTGCCCGCGATCGATATCCTGACGAGCTTTGCGCGCGAGCAAGGCGGGAAGGGCGACGCGCTGCTGCTCGGCCAGGGCGATACGCGCGTTCCGGTCCAGGTCGCCGCGCGCGTGATCGGCACTGCCGGTCACGTCCATGATTTCGACGATACGCAAGTCAGCCACGACCCCGCCCATGTCTATGGCTTGCTGACCCATCCTTCGATCCCGCCGATGAGTGCGGCGCTCGCCGTGTCGGACATGTTGGGCGGCGTGTCGGGGCAAAGTTTCGTCGCCGCGTTCAATTACGGCTTCGAGCTTGGCTGCAAGATCTCCGAATGGATGCGGCCCGACCATTATCTGCGCGGCCACCATACGTCGGGCACGGTCGGCACATTCAGCGCGTGCGGCGCCGCGTCGATCCTGTTGGGGCTCGACGCCGACGCGACCGCGCGCGCCTTGGGCATCGCGGCCAGTTTCGCCGCCGGCATCCGCTGCAATTTCGGTACGATGACCAAGCCCTTGCATGTCGGGCGCGCGGCGGAGAACGGCGTGCTTGCCGCGTTGCTGGCGCAGCGCGGTTACACCGCCGATCCGACGGCGCTCGACGGACCTTGGGGCTTCCCCGCCGTGCTCGGCGGCGGCTTCTCGCCGGAAAAGACCGGCCAGGGCTTCGGGCGCGAATGGACGATCGTCAATCCGGGTGTGAGCATCAAGCCCTATCCCAGCGGCATCCTGACCCATCAATCGATGGATATGGTGAGGAACCTCGTTCTGCGCGAGAACGTTGATCCGGCGACGGTCGAACGCATCGACTTCTTCGCCGGCGACAATATTCTGCGCCCGATCCGCTACCGCGTGGCGAAGAACGAGTTGCAGGCGAAATTCTCGATGGCGGCGCTGATCTCGATGCTCGTGCTGTATCGCGCGGCGGGTCTGGCGCAATTCGACGATCATGTGATCGCGTCGCCGGAATTCCAGGCGATGCAGGAACGCGTGCACACCCATGCCGACGCGAAGATCAACGCGATGGGGTTCGATCTGATCCGCTCGCGCGTCGAGATCACGCTGAAGGACGGCAAAGTGTTGAAGGCGGAGGCCGACACGCGCTATCGCGGCGGCCCGTCCTGGCCGCTGACCGACGCCGAAGTGCGCCAAAAATACGACGGCTGCGTCACCCGGATCGATTCCGGCCTCGCCGACCGTATTGCGCGCGCGACTTTCACGCTGGCCGACGCCGCAAGCACGGCGCCGCTGCTCGACCTGCTGCGCAAGGTCAAATCAGCGTGACCGCCAAGCCTTCCATCGCCGAACAGGCGCAAGCGCTGGCGCAACGTCTGCGGGAAATGCGCCTGCCGAAAAACCCGATCGTCGTTTACGGATCGTCGACCGTGCGGCTGTGGCCCGATATCGGCAAAAGTCTGGGGCGCGCTGATGCGGTCGCCGTGGGTTTCGGCGGCGCCACGCTGCGCGACTGCGTCGCGTATTACGACCTTCTGGTCCGTCCGCTGATGCCGCGTTTCGTCGTCGTCGCGGCGGGCGCCAACGACATCGAAAAATACGACGCGGGCGCCGAAACGATTCTGTCGACGATCGTCGCGTTGATCGACACGGCGCGCCGCGCGCAGCCGGAATTGCCGGTCGCTGTGCTGACGATGAAGCCAGCGCCGTTCCACGGGCCGCGCATGGCCGCTTTACGCGCGTCGAACGCGCTGCTCGAGAAACGGCTGCCGGAAATGCCGGATGTGCGGCTGATCGATATCTTCACGCCGTTCCTGAACGCGCAAGGCGACGCCGATCCGCGCTTCTACGCCGAGGACCAGCGCCACTTGAACGACGCGGGTTATGCGGTTTGGAGCGAGGCGATCGCGGCGTCGCTGCCGCCGGCGCGCTGAACGAAACGAATAAACCTGGGGAGGACGTCATGAACGCTTGGAAAAAACTGGTTGCCGCCACCGGTCTTGCGTTGCTGGGCGCTGCGGCGCCGGCGCACGCGCAGACGATGTCCGACGCGACGCGCAAACTCTACGAAGCCGCAAAGGCGGAGCGCGAGATGACTTGGTACATCAGCCATTTCGGTCTCGACAACGCGACGGCCATCGAACAGGCGTTCTACAAGCGCTATCCCGGCATCAAGGTCAACGTGGTGCGCGCCACGGCGCAGGTCATCTACCAGCGTTTGAACCAGGATATTCTGGCCAATACGGCCGTGGCCGACGTCTATTCGTCGACCGACACGTCGCATTTCGTGCGGCTGAAATCGGAGGGGCGCTTGCTGACCTACCGGCCGGAGAACGCCGACAAGGTGCTGCCGGCGTTCCGCAACATGGACCCGGACAACCAGTACCACGCGACATCGGGCGCGATCATCGTCATCGCCTATCGCACCGACAAGATCGCCGCCGCCGACGCGCCGAAGACCTGGACCGACCTGCTCGATCCGAAGTTCAAGGGCAAGCTGTCCTTCGGGCATCCCGCATATTCCGGGTATGTCGGGGCGTGGGCGCTGGCGCTCGAAAAGAAATACGGCTGGAGCTATTTCGAGAAGCTGCGCGCCAACAACCCGCAGATCGGCCGCTCGATCAACGACGTGATCACGATGCTCGACGCGGGCGAGCGCTCGGTCGGTCATGCCGGCGACGGTCCGTTCCGCAAGAAGGAGATCGAAGGTGCCCCTTATCGCACGGTCTTCCCGGAAGACGGCTCGGTCGTGATCCTTGCGGGCTCGGGTATCCTCAAGAATTCGAAAAGCCCGAACGCGGCGAAGCTCTTTCTCGACTATCTGCTGGACGTCGAATCCCAGCAGATCCGTGTCGACATGGATCTGGCGATGGCGCTACGGCCGGAGGTCAAGAACACCCATGGCGGGAAGGGGCCGGGTGACGTCACGACGATCCCGGTCTCGGAGGAGGATATGAAGAATCTTCCCGCGCTCAACGATCGTTGGCGCCGGACGTTCGGCGGCTGAGCGGCGGCATCGCGCATAGATGGCAAAGTTCGCAAACGCGACGCGCCGGTTGCTCGACCCCAGCACGATCGTGCTGGCCGCGCTCGCGGCCGCGTTGATCGTGCTGGTCGGTCTGCCGTTGTTCAAGCTCGTGGGATTGTCGGTGCGCGGTGCCGACGGATTCTCCTTCGCGCCGATGGCCCATGCATTCGGCGAAATACGGCACCTCGAAGCGCTGGGCCGCTCGCTGTTCATCGGTCTGACCGTCGCGGCGATCAGCACCTGCGTCGGCGTGCCGATGGCATGGCTCGTGTCGCGCACGAACATGCCGGGCGGCAACTTCGTCACGCTGATCGTCGTGGCGATCTTCGTCATGCCGCCTTATCTGGGCGCCGTCGCGTGGATGCTGCTCGCCGGACCGAACGCGGGCTGGATCAATCGCGCTTGGGTGTTCCTGGGTGGCGGGGAGCGCTTGCTCAACATCTACTCGATGGAGGGGATGATCTTCCTGATCGCCCTTTATTCGATCCCCATCAACTTCATCTTCGCCAAATCGGCTTTCGACGTCGTGCCGACGGAACTGGAGGATGCCGCGTCGATTTTGGGGGCGAGCCGCTTCGTTACGACGCTCAAAGTCACGTTGCCGATGATTTGGCCCGCGATTCTAGGCGGCGCCATCATCGTGATGCTGGAATCGATCACGCTGTTCGGCACGCCCGCCCTTTTGGGGATTCCAGCCGGGATCACGGTGGCGACGACTCAGCTTTGGCAGTTCTTCGAGTTTCCGCCGAGGCTCGACGCCGCCGCGGCGTACTCGATGTCGTTGATTGCGGTCACGATCGCGATGTTGTGGTTGCAGCGCCGCCTTCTCGGCCGGAGGGGTTTCACCGCGCTGACGGGCAAGGGCGGCGAGCGCCGCCCCGTCGATCTCGGCCGCTGGCGCTGGATTTCCCTTGGCCTGTGCTTCGCCGTGGGAACGCTCGCCGTCTTCATGCCGCTGGTCGTGCTGTTGCAGGCGGCCTTCGCCAAGGCGTGGAGCCGGGGATTTTCCCTGTCCAACCTCACGTTCAAGAACTTCGACTATCTGCTGTTCAAGAACAGTTCGGCGCTCGGCTCGATCTGGAACACGGTGTGGTTCTCGGGCGTCGCCGCGACCGCCGCCGTGGCGGCGGCGCTGATCGTCGCCTATGTCCAGGCGCGCCGCTTGGCGCCGGGCGCGACGCTGCTGCAGTTCCTGTGCATGGTGCCCGTCGCGATTCCCGGCATCGTGTTGGCGGTCGCGTTCTACGCGACTTTCGCGCCGCCGCCGTTCTCGCTTTACGGCACGGCCGCCATGCTGATCCTCGCCTTCACGATCCGAAGCCTGCCCATCGCCTTCATCAACGCGGCCGCGACGGTGAAAAGCCTGAACCCGGAAATGGAGGACGCCGTGCGCATCCTCGGCGGATCGCGCGCCGTCGTGATGCGCAAGGTCGTCATGCCGCTGGCGAAAGGCGGATTGATCGGCTCGTGGTTGCTCGTCTTTATCGCGACGACGCGCGAACTCAGCACCGCGATCTTCCTGACCGGCCCCAAAACCAAGGTCATGTCGATCGTCATGCTGGATCTGAGCGAGGAGGGGAATTTCGAAGTGTTGGCCGCACTCGGCGTTCTCCTGCTCGCGGCGGCGGCGATCGTCGTATTGATCGGCCAGCGCGTCGCCGGTCGCGATTTCATGTTGCGGAGACCTTGATGGCCTATCTTCGGCTCGCCAATCTTCAATGCCGGTTCGGCGGATTCACCGCCGTCGATGACCTGTCGATCGACTTCAAGGAAGGCGAGTTCATCGCGTTGCTGGGGCCGTCGGGTTGCGGCAAGACGACGACGTTGCGCGCGATCGCCGGCTTCGTGGAGCCGACGGGCGGGACGATCGAATTGGGCGGGCGCACGCTGTTCGGCGCGGGCGCGGCCGTGCCGCCGGAACAGCGGCAGATGTCGATGATCTTCCAAAGCTACGCGATCTGGCCGCATATGGACGTGTTCGAGAACGTGGCGTTCGGACTGCGTTTGCGCGATCTGTCGAAGGCCGAGGTCGAGCGGCGCACGCGGCGCATCTTGGAGGTCGTCCGCCTCGATCACCTAGCGCAGCGTCTGCCCGCCGAATTGTCGGGCGGCCAGCAGCAGCGCGTGGCGCTGGCGCGCGCGATCGTCGTCGAGCCCAAAGTTCTGCTGCTCGACGAGCCTTTGTCGAATCTCGACGCCAATCTACGCGAGGAAATGCGCTTCGAGATCCGCCGTTTGCACGACGAATTCGGGATCACCAGCGTCTACGTCACCCACGATCAGACGGAAGCGATGGTGACCGCCGACCGGATCGTGGTGATGAATAAAGGGCGCATCGAACAGGCCGATACGCCCAAACGCGTCTACGACCATCCGCAAACCCGCTTTGTCGCGGGGTTCATCGGGCGGACGAATCTGATCGACGGCCAATTCGGCGGCGGCGGTTTTACCGCCGGCGGGCTTGCGATTCCGTTCGCGTCGCCGGTCGACGGCGCGACGGCGCTGTCGATCCGGCCCCACCGCATCGGCATTTCGCAACCCGATGCGGTAGCGAAGGGCGTATACGACATTGATGGCACGTTGCGCAGCCGCGTCTTCCTGGGCGAGACTTGGGAATACGAAGTCGACGTGCCCGGCCTTGCCGCGCCGTTGCGCGTTTCGCGGCCGCCGGACGAAGTCTTCGAAAGTGGTGCTGCGGTGCGCCTTTCGTTCGTGCCGGCCGCAATGGTCAGCGTGCGCTGAACAAGAATAGAAGGGGTGGAAACTTGGCTCTCAATCTCGGCGTCGAAGGTTTGCGCGTTCTGGTCACGGGGGCCAGTTCCGGCATCGGTGCGGCCTGCGCGGCCGCGTTTGCGGCGTGCGGTGCACGCGTCGTCGTCCACTATTCCAAGAACAAGGCGGGGGCGAGCGAACTCGCGGGCCGGATCGGCGCGGTGGAGATCGTCGCGGGCGATTTGATGAAGCGCGGCACGGCAACGAAGGTCGTCGAGGAAGCCGTCGCGGCACTCGGCGGCTTGGACGTGCTGGTCAATAACGCGGGCGCCATGGTCGGCCGCACGCGTATGGCGTCGTTCGACGAGGCGACCTATGACGGCGTGATGGATTTGAACGTGCGCAGCATCCTCGAAGCGACGCGCGCGGCGCATCCCCATCTCGTCAAATCCGGGGCGTCGGCGTCGATCGTCAATATCGGCTCGATCGGCGCGCGCAATGGCGGGGCGCCGGGGTCGGGGCTCTACGTTGCGACGAAGGCCGCCGTGCACAGCCTGACGCGCTCGATGGCCAAGGAATTCGCGCCTGCCGGCATTCGCGTCAATGCGCTGGCGCCCGGCGTGATCGCGACACCGTTCCATGCCGCCACGGCGCCGGACATGCTGGAGGCCGCGCGCGCTTCGATCCCGATGGGCCGGCTCGGCAAGGGCGAGGATTGCGCCTATCCGGTCGTGTTCTTGGCGTCGCCCGCGTTGGCCGGTTACATCACGGGCCAGATCCTTGACGTGAATGGCGGGCAATACATGCCCTGAGCTAAGATCGGGTCATGGAAAATTTCGGCACGGCCGGCGGCACGCCGGTTCATAAACTCGCTTTGCGCGGCGCCGGCGTGGCCGCGGAGATTCTCACCTACGGCGCCACGCTGCGCGCGTTGCACGTCGACACGCCGCGCGGGACCGTGAACGTTGCGCTGGGCCATGCCGATCTCGCCGGTTATCTCGCCGAGAAGGGCTATGTCGGCGCGATCGTCGGGCGCTACGCCAACCGTATCGGCGGGGCGCAGTTCACGCTGGACGGCGTCGTTCATCGCGTCGTGCCGAACGAAGGCGCGAACCAGCTTCATGGCGGGCCGGGCGGTTTCTCGACCCGCGTGTGGCGCGTCGTATCGGCGTCGCCCGCGCGCGTCGAACTCGGTTTGACGTCGCCGGATGGCGAGATGGGCTATCCCGGCACGCTGGAGGCGACGGCGATCTACGAGATCCCCGCGCCGGGCGTGCTGCGCATCACCACCCAGGCGACGGCCGACAAGCCCACGCCCGCGAATATCGTCAGCCACGCCTATTACAATCTCGACGGCGGCGGCGACGTGCGCGACCACGGTTTGCAGATCGCCGCCAGCCGGATCGTCGCGGTCGACAAGGCGCTGATCCCGACGGGGGAGATGCCCGACGTGAGCGGCACGCCGTTCGATTTCCGCAAGTCGAAGCGTTTGCGCGATGGCGGCGTGCATTACGACGTCAATTACTGCCTCGACCGCGCAGGCGACGGACTGTTCCTTGGCGCCGTGTTGAAAGGGGCGAAATCCGGCGTCACGATGGCGGTCCATACCAGCGAGCCGGGCATTCAACTCTATGACGGCAAGTTCCTGGGCGCGCCGTTCGGCGCGCATGGCGGTTTGTGCCTGGAATGCCAGCTTTATCCCGACGCGCCCAACCGCCCGAATTTTCCCGACGCGATTTTGCGGCCGGGCAAGCGGCTGACGCAGATCGTTGAGCTTCGGTTCGGCGTCTAGCGTTCGAGCTGCTCGGCCGGCACGTAGTTGAATACGGCGAGCGTGGGCACGTTGAGCAGACGTTCGGTGCGCACCGGATCGTAGATCGTGTCGGAGATCAATTCCGACAGCAGCGCCACGACGACCGCGAGGAACAGCCCCGCGATCACGCCCAACAGGCAATAGAGCAGTGGGCGCGGCTGGACCGGCTGGCGCGGATCGGCCAGCGACGGCGATTGCACGATCGCGATGTTGCCGATGCGGCTCTGGTTCAAGGAATCCGCCGCGCGCGCGTCCTCGAGCTTCGAGGCGAACAGCTTCAGCATGTCCTTGGCGAGCGTCACGTCCTGTTCGAGCGACCAGCGCTCGGTCTCGCCGCCGGTCACGTCCGACAAACGCCGGTCGATATCGGCGATATTGGCGAGGATCGAGTTGCGCTTGCCTTCGTACTCCGCCTGCTCGGCGAGCGACCGGTTGAGTTCGGTTTCCAGCGCCGTCGCCACTTCGTTGCGCGCCCGGCGCACCGTGCCGGAGAAAAGGGTCAGCTGATCTTCGAGGAACTTCTCCGCGATCGCGATCTCGCGGTCGACCTGCTGCACCTGACGGCTGCCGGGCGCGAAATTGGCGGCGATTTCCTGCTGGCGGAGCTTGAGGTTCAAAAGCTTGGTGCGCGCGTCGTCGATCACGCGGCTTTGCTGGGTGTCGACGAAGGCGGTGATCTCCTGCTGGGTCTGGGAGATCGCGTGGCGCACGGCCTGGACGCGCTCGGTAGCACCGGCGAGCGCCGCCAAAACACGCTTGTACTCGCTGTCGATATCGATGCGCTGTTGCAGCAGCAGCGGGATCTGCGCTTCGAAGGCTTGCGCGCCCAAACGCTGGCGGAACGCGGTCAGCTTGCCGTCGCTCGCCAGGAAGCGCTCGCGCGCCTGCGCGACCTGTTTCTCGAAATACGCCGTCTGGGTGTTGATATAGACGTTGATCGACTTCTCGGTAAAAATTTGTATCAGCGCTTCCAGCGTCGCCGCGGCCAATTCGCGATCTGGGTTGCGAAATGCAATGTGCACGATGTTCGACGTGCGTTGCGGCGCGGTTTGCAGCGCGTCGTCGAACTTCTTCATCGCCTTGTCTACATCCGGCGCCTCGTCCGGCTTCGAAAGCTCGGGATATAGCCGTTCCAGCCCCATCCGCTCGATCGTCGCGAGAATAACGTCCCGGCTGCGTATAAGCTGGACTTGGGTGTTGAGGATCTCGTCCGGGTCCGTCGCCACCGGAATGGCAGATTGTACGCCCACGCTCAGATCCGGGCGGAACGTAAACTCGCGGCCCAATTTATTGACCAAAATCGAGGCTTCGGATTGATAGACGGGCTTCAACAGGAAGCTCAACGCCACTGCGACGGACACGCAAGCGAGGAACGTCAGCAACGCCCTGTAACGGAAGCGGAAGAGAATCAGCACCAGATCGCGCGTCGTGAACGAAAGCGCGATCGGTGGTGTGATGGCCGTCGGATCGGATGGCGTCATGGAGAGCTGGCTTGCTTTCGCTGTGATCTAGACTGATCTTCCAATCCAGCCTGAACCGAATTCTAATGAAGCGGTCGCGATTCGGGCAATCCCGCAGGAACAAAATGTTGCACTGGCTGAAAACACGGCGACTTGGGGCGACGCGTTCCGCCGTCATGGCAGCGCTGTTGTCGCTGGCGATCGCGTCGTGCGGCACGGAGTCGATTCGCCCCGAACGCACCGACGCGGCGTCGTTCGCACCTTGGGTCGCGGACGACTCGCCTTATCGAATCGGACCCGGAGACGAGTTGGAGATTCGGCTGCCGTTCAGCGGCGAATACAATGATCGCGCGGTCGTCGGACCGGATGGTAGGTTCACCTTGCCGCTGGTCGGCGAGGTCGTGGGCGAAGGCAAGACGGTCGCGGCGCTGACGGATGAATTGGAAAAGCGCTACAGCCGCGATCTTGTTCAGCCGCGCGTCACGGTGGCGATCCGCAATTACGCCTCGCAGCGCGTCTTCGTCGGCGGCGAGGTCAATGGGGCGGGGCTCATCAACCTGCCCGGCCGGATCGGCGTGATGGAAGCCATTCTGCTCGCCAAAGGCTTCATGGACACGGCCAAGACGACGGAGGTCGTGCTGATCCGGCGCGGGCGCGACGGCAGGCCGATGATGCGCACGGTCGACGTCGCGGGTTACGTCGCCGGCCGCAATCCGGACGTGCCGTTGCAGCCCTTCGACGTGGTATTCGTGCCGAAATCCTCGATCGCGGAAGTCAATTTGTTCATCGATCAATTCATCAATCGCGTCGTGCCGTTCCAGCGCGGCTTCACCTACACGGTCGGCCGGACGAGCAATACGAACTGATATGACCGCGGAATCCCAAGCCATGCGCCCAGCGGCCGACCGCAAACAGCCGCTGGCGCCATCGCGCGCCATGTTCGACATGGCGGCAGCACTGCTCGAAGGCGCCAGCGTGTTCGCTGCGGGCTGGCTCGCGGTCGCCGCTTTGCATGCGGTCGGCGCGACCGAGCCGATCCCCGCGCGCGCGACGCCATTCATCTTGGCGCTGGCGGCGGCCTATCTCGTGCTTGGCTGGCTGGCGAAATTGCATCCGCGCCGCCGCGCGCCGGGCGAGGCGCCCGGCTTGTCGACGCCGCGCGTGCTGGGCGCCAGTTTCGCCGCGTTCGGCTTGGCAGCGACGGCGCTCGATGCCGCGCCGGCTGGACCGTTTGCCATATGGCTGGCGTTGTGGTTCGTGCTGGCCTTGATCGGCATACAAATCGTGCAAAGCGGGGCGGCCGGGGTTGCGCGGCGCGCGACGTTCCGGCGCGTGCCGTCGCGCCGCGCGGTGCTGGTCGGCGGCGGCGCGTCGGCGTTGCGTTTGCTCGATCGCGTGTCGCGGGAAGGGGCGGATGTCGAGTTCGTCGGCTTTTTCGACGACCGCGCGACGCGCGGCGAAGGCCTGGACGCGCGCGTGCCCTATCTCGGCGATCTGTCGGCGCTGATCGAGTACGTCGCCGATCACGAGGATCTGCACGTCTATATGGCGCTGCCCTGGACGGCGGGGCCGCGTATCGCTTCGCTGCTCGATCGTTTGCGCTTTCTGCCGATCACGGTGTGGCTGGTGCCAGATCCCGAATTGTCGGCGTTGTCGATGTCGCATGTCGAAGGCGACGACGGCGTGATCATGCCCACGCTGATGACGCCGCCGCTGGCGCAATGGGATCGGCTGTTGAAGGGCAGTTTCGACATTCTCGTCGGCGCGCTGATCCTGGCGCTGATCTCGCCGATCCTGATCGCGACGGCCATCGCCATCAAGCTCGATACGCCGGGCCCGATCCTGTTCCGTCAGCTGCGCAGCGGGCAGTTCGGGCGCAAATTCGCGATCTACAAGTTCCGCTCGCTGAAGGCCGAGAAGGCCGACGCGGAGGCCGACAAGCTGGTGAGCGCCCAGGACGATCGCGTGACGCGCGTGGGCAAGTTCATCCGCAAATACTCGATCGACGAGCTGCCGCAGATCTTTAACGTCTTGAAGGGCGAGATGTCGCTGGTGGGCCCGCGCCCGCATGCGCCCAAGGCCAAGGCCGATGGCCGGCTTTACGCCGACGTCGTGCCGGACTACGCGATCCGCTATCGCGTCAAACCCGGCATGACAGGCTGGGCGCAGATCAACGGCTGGCGCGGCGAAACCGACACCGAAGACAAGCTGCGCAAGCGCGTCGAGTTCGATTTCCAATATATCCGCGAATGGTCGTTTTGGCTGGATATGCTGATCCTGTTGCGCACGCCGGCGGCGGTCGTATTGCCGAAGAACAACGTCTGACGGGCGCGCGATGACGACGCTCCATATCAACGGCCGCTTCGTCGCGCAGCAGCAGACCGGCGTGCAGCGCTTCGCGCTCGAAACCGTGCGCGCGATCGACAAGCTGCTGGCCGATCCCGCGATCGCCGCGCAATGGAAATCCGTCGTGCTGTGGCTTCCGCCCGGCGCGAAGGCGCCGCAATTGTCGCGGATCGAAACGCGCGCGACCGGCCGCTTCTTCAAATCCGGCTATGGCTGGGAACAAATCGATCTGCCCTTGGCATGCCGCGACGGTGTGCTGCTCAATCTTTGCAATCTCGGCCCGCTTTCCAAACGCCGCCAAGTCGTCGTCGTTCACGACGCGACCCCGTGGGTCAGCCCGCAGAGTTTTCGCTTCGCATTCCGTCTCGCCTACAAAACGCTGGTGCCGTTGTTGGGGCGCATCGCGAAGCGGATCGCCACGATCTCCGACTTCTCGCGCCGGGAAATCGCGCATTGGTACGGCATTCCCCCAACGCGCATTTCGCTGTGCGGTTTGGCCGCCGATCATATCCTTGCGCAGCCGGCCGATGCGGCGCTTCTGGCGCGCAACGGATTGGCCGGTACGCCCTATTTCCTGGCCGTCGGCGTGGGCAGCCCGAACAAGAATATCGAGCTGGTGCTGGCGGCGTTCGAACGCGCCGATTTGCCCGGCGACGCGAAGCTCGTCTTGACCGGAAAACGCGACGATCGGGTGCATCCGGCGGGCGCTATCCGCCTTTCCGATCGCATCGTCCATTTGGGTTTCGTCGGCGACGCCGAATTGCGCGCCCTTTACGAAGGCGCGTTGGCGCTGCTGTTTCCCTCGCGCTACGAAGGCTTCGGTTTGCCGCCGATCGAAGCGATGGTCTGCGGTTGCCCGGTCGTCATCAGCGATCAGGAAGCGCTGCTCGAAACCTCGGGCAGCGGCGACGCGGCGCTGATCTGCGGCATGGACGACGCGGACGGTCTGGCGGCGATCATGGCACGGCTGGCGCGCGATCCGGCGTTGCGCGCGGATCTGTCGGCGCGCGGGCGCGAGCACGTCAAGCGCTTCCAATGGTCGCTGACGGCCAAGGCATTGCTCGATCGTTGCCGCGAGGCGGCGGCGTGAAACGCGCGGTTTTTCTGCCCTATCTCGCGCTGCGCGGATCGACCGCCGGGGCCGCGTTGATCACCGGCGTTTGCCAAACCTACGTTTTCGCGCGCGTGCTCGATCCGCATAGCTTCTCGCTGTTCATCATCATCGGGAATCTCGGCCTGTCGCTGTGGCTGTTCGATCTCGGCATCGCGAAGGTTCTTTACGTCGAGCTTCGCGCGCGCTTTCTCGATGGCAAGCTCGCCGCCGCCGACGGCGCGCCATCGCCGGGATTGCAGGCGGCCGGCGTCACGTTCCTTTATATCGGCCTGGCGATATTGGGGGGCGCCGCGTGCTTCGCCGTGGCCGCGCTGTTCGGCGGCGGTGCCGGGCAGGGGATCGAGTTCGCATTGTTCTTCGTTTACGCGGCACTCAATCTCGCCTGGTTCGCGTTACGCAACGTCGCCACGGCGGTCGACCGCTTCTTGCATTTCGAGACGCTGGAAGCCGCGCGCCGTGCGGGCCATCTGGCGCTGTTGTTCGCGCTGCTGTTCGGCCTGCCTTTCATGACGTTCCTGCTCGCCAGCAACGCAGTCTGGATCGGGCTGTTCGCGCTGGCGATCCAGCGGCTGCGCGCCGAACGCGGTTTCGCGCTCGGCGGCCCGGCAGCCACGGTCGGCGCATTGCGCCATTTCGCCCGCGCCAACCGGAAGAACTTGATGGAGAGCGGCGGTTACGCGGCGGGCGAGATCTTCGTCTACAATTATCCTTCGCTACTGGTGCCGGCCGCGATGGGGCTGGGCGCGCCGACGATCATCTTCGATACGGCGTTCAAGATATTCCGGGGCGCGAACGTATTGTTCTCCGCCGCATGCGATTTGATGGTGCCCGGCCAGACGCGCGCTTTCCAAGCGGGCGATCGGCCCGGCTTGTTGCGCGCGACGCTGATCGCCGCCGCGCTGGGGGCGGTGCCCGCGATCGGCCTGTGCGGCTTGCTGGCGATCTGGGGCGATGCGCTTTACCGTTTGTTGCTCGGTGACGCGGCGCAGATGCCGCCGACGGTGACGCCGATCCTTATCGTGCTAATTGCGTGCAACTGGATTCAGGCCGTATCGAATTTCCTGCTCGTTCATACCGGGCATTTCACCCCGATCGCGCGCGCGGCCGGAATCATGACGGCGGTCATGTCGGTCGTCGCCATCGTCGCGGCCGTGTCGGGGATCGACGTCGTCCGCTTCATGGCGCTCTACGCCGCGGCCTATGCGTTCGGTGCGGGGCTGTACGTTTGGCTCGCGTGGCGTCTGCCGCTCGCGTTGCGCCGCCCGGAAACGCGGCGATGATGCGCATCGACCCTTGGCTGGTGCTCGGCCGGATTGCGCCGGAGAATTGGCTGATCTTGGCGATTTGCACGATCGCTTTCGTGCTGTTCTACGTGCGCGACTATCGCCGCTGGGGCGCCTTGTCCTTCGCCAGCTACTTCTTCGGGTTCAATTTCTTCCTGAAGATCGTCGTGATGTATCCCTTCGCGTGGTCAGCACACAACATCGTCTCGACGACGCGGCATTTCGAGGCGATCCTCGCAAATATCGATACGGCCCTTTATCTGACGCTGACGGGCTTCGTGTGCATGGTGATCGGCATCCTGATCGCGCGCGTCACGATGCGCGGCGCGCCGATCGGCTGCCGCATCGTCTATGGGATCGTTGCCAACGGCTGGAACAGCGGCGGCGGCGTCGCGCTGGGCACGGCGATCGTCGCAGGACTGACCTTGACGATGTTCGCGCTGGGCTTCCAGCCGCTCGTCGCGCGTTCGTTGGTGTTCGAGCGCAACGAGTTGCGGCCGATCTACAATCTGTGGAGCCAGATCGTGCCGTTCGTTTCGGTCGCGGTCGTGCTTTACGGCGATACGCGCAAGCGCCCCGCCTTTGTGGTGCTGGGGCTCGCGATCGCGCTTTTGGGGGTGCTGGGCGGCAATCGTACCGTTGCGGTGCTGACGCTTCTGCAGATCGCGGTGATGCTGTGCATGCCGCGCCGCTTCGGCAATCTGCCGGTGCTGTTGCTGGGCGGAATCGCGCTTGCCGGTGCCGCCTTGTCGATTTCGACATTGCGCGGCGACACGGAAGGCGGGCGTCAGCAGCTCGACATGCTGCGCTCGCTGCTCTACGGCAACAATCTCTCCGATCTTCGCGATTTCGCGTGGATCCTGACGGGCCTCGACAGCGTCGATTTCTTCTGGGGTAAGACCTATATCTCCGGATATCTCAGCTTCATTCCCGCCTATATGTTTCCCTTCCGCGAGCAATTCGGCTTCGGTCGGGTGACGCCGGTGCTCGCCGGGCTCGACCCCGCTTTCCACAGCGGCTTGCGCCCGCCGATCTTCGGCGAGATGTACGTGAATTTCGGTCTGCCGGGCGTCTGCGTCGGCGGCCTGATCTACGGAATCATGGTCGGCAGAATCATGCATTGGATCACGGATGCGTTGGAATCGCGCGCCGGTGCCAACGGCTATGTTCCGCAATACGTCGTGTGGACGGGATTTTTGATGCTGCAGATCGTCGACAGCTTGGTCTACACGCCGTCCTTCTTCGGCGTGTATGTTCTGATCGCGCTGCTGTTCCTCGGGCGGATGCTGGTGCGCGTGGGGACGCCGCGCCAATGAACATCCTTTATATCGTCGAATCGGCGGCGACCGGCGTGGCGCGCCATCTCCTCGATCTGATCGACGGCGTGCGTGCGGCGGGCCATCGCGTCGCGGTGATCTATTCCCCGGCGCGCGAAGACGGGATTTTCCGCGCCGGGCGCGAAAGGCTTTCCCGCGATGGCGTCGACTTCCACGCCGTGCCCATGCGCCGCGCGCCCGGCCCGTGGGATTGGGGCCCCGTGCTGGCGGCACGCCGCTATATCGCCGCGAAGGGACCGTTCGACGTTATTCATGGCCATTCGTCGAAAGGCGGCATGATCGCGCGGCTGGCCGGGATCGGTGCGCGGGCGCGGATCGTCTACACGCCGCATGCGATCTCCACGCTCGATCCCGCGTTGCCGCCGCTCAAGCGTTTCGTCTACGGTGCGGGCGAGCGTGCCTTGGCCCAGTTGACCGATTTCGTCGTCGCCGTTTCGACGGGCGAGGGCGCGCATCTCGAAGCGCTCGGTGTTTCGCCGGCCAAGATCCGCGTCGTTTTCAATCGGATCGAGCCGCCGAAACGGCTCCGCACGCGCGAAGATGTCCGCGCCGAACTCGCTCTTCGTGACGACGACTTGGCGATCGGTTTCGTCGGCCGCCTTGGCGCGCATAAGGGGATCGACGTCATGATCGCCGCCTTCGCCAAGGCCCGCGCGGCGTATCCGGCGTTGCGTCTTGTTCTGATCGGCGACGGCGAAGGTCGCGAACAGGCCAAGCGCCAAGCGGCCGATCTGGGCTGCGATCCGGATATACGCTGGCTGGGCGCGCGCGAAGCGCTCGGCTACTACGCCGGGTTCGATCTGCTGGCCCAGCCCAGCCGTTACGAAGGCTTGAGCTACACGATGTTGGAGGCGGCGGGCGTGGGCCTGCCCATCGTCGCGACCGATGTCAGCGGCACGCGCGACGTGATCGAGGACGGCAAGACCGGCATCGTCGTCGCCCGAGTCGGCGACGTGGACGCGTTCGCCGCCGCTTTGAACGACATCGCCGGAAACAAGGCGCTGCGCGACTCGCTGGCGAATAACGCGATTTCGCGGATTCGCGCCGGCGGCGTCGCCCGCATGGTTGCGGAAACGCTGGCGGTTTATGCTGGCGGCCGGACGAAGGACTGATTCGATGCTGTTCGGAAATCATAAGGCGCCGGATGCGCCGCAAGCGGATTGGCTGCCCGAGGATGCGGGCGCCGGGCAGCCGCTGTTCACGCTGTTCAACAAGCTGGCGATGCTGCGCAAGGACGAGCCGTCCTTCGCCGTTCAGGTGCTGGGCCCGCATCCGGGCTGCGGCGTCTCGACCATCTCGGGCGGATTGGCCGAGTTCGCGGCGTTGAACGTCGATGCGCCCGTGGCGCTGATCGACGCCGATCCGTTGAAGATGTCGCAGTTCCAGCGCGTCGGCATGAAGGTCGGCGCCAGTCTGCAGGAAGTTCAGCAGGGCAAGGCCAGTCTCGAAGCAGCGATGCATCGCATGCACCGGGGCAACCTGTCGCTGATGTCGCTGACGCCGCCGGTCGTCGATCGCAAGGGCTATTCGGGTCGCGCGCTGTCGATCAGCGCGCTCAGCGAGATCGTGGCGCTGCTGCGCCGCCGTTTCCAATGGATCATCGTCGATAGCGGCCCCGCGCGCGACGTGGCGTTCTCGCTGGTGCTGTCGCGCTTCATGAGCGGGACGGTCGTGGTCGCGGAATCGGAAAAGACCCGCGTGCCGGTGATTCACGAGCTCGTCCACCAAGTCTACGCCAATGGCGGCACGTCGCTGGGCGTCGTGATCAACAAGCGCAAAATCCATATTTCCGACTTCTTCTATCGTTTCCTTTAGTCCCGATGGAGCTGCTGAACACGCTTGCGGATGTCGGCTTCGTGGCGCCGCTGCTGGCCGCCGGCGTGCTGATGCTGCTGGCGCGCGGCAGCGCCGAACCCGCTTTGCGCTGGGCGACCGCCTTCGTGCTAGCGGCGGCGGTGACGGGCGGCTTGAAAGCCATGTTGCGCGGCAGCGCCGACTTCGCGCATTTCCCCAGCGGCCATGTATGCGTCGCGGTCGCGTTCTATGGCGGCCTGTTCTCGATCCTGACGGGCGGGCGCGGCGGCCCGTGGCTCAATCTGCCGATCGTCGTTCCGATCGCGCTGTTGTCGGGATGGTCGCGGGTCGAAACGACCGCGCATAGCTGGACCGATGTGCTGGGCGGCTTCGCCATCGGCGCGATATCGTTGGCTTTGCTCGGCTGCTGGCGGATGTCGCGGCCGGTCGATGTGGCGGCGCGCAAATGGATGCTGACGGCGACCGTCGCCGCCATGCCGGTCGGGTTCGCGAGCTATACGTGGCTCGGCCATAGCTGGCGCATGCTGGTCGAATGATGCGCGCGCTCGCCCTCGCTTTGCTGCTTCTGCCCGGCGTGGCGATGGCGCAGACGAATTTTCCGATCGACCTCAATCACGAGATCCAGCGCCGTTTGCAGGAGCGGACCGATCAGATCGAAAGCGGCGCCATTCCGCGCGACGGCGGAATAGCGCGGCCGGAATCTTCCCTGCCGATCGAAGCCGAGCGCGGCGATGTGGTGAATGTCGCGGGCCAGCGCTACCGCCTATGGGGCATCGCCGCACCCCGGCCTAACGAATACGGCGGCTACACCGCCGCGCAGCAATTGCGCCAGTTGCTCGCCGGCAACCCGGTGACCTGCATCACCACGGGCCAGATGGCCGATCGCTTGCCGTTGGCGCGTTGCCGGGTGAACGGCAAGGACGTCGCGGCCCTAATGGTCGCGGGCGGCTTCGCGCGCGACTGTCCGCGTCAGTCGCGGGGCAATTATTCGGCGCTGGAACGCCAAGCGGTGGTTAACGTCGCGGGCGGCTTCGATCTGCCGCCGGAGTGCGTGGAAGACTAACCGCCGCCGCCAGAAAGGTTGCGGAGCCAATCCAAGTGGCGTAATTGCATTCCCCCGCCGATAGCCCCGCCGAAACCGCACGAAATGCCGATCAAGATCCCTGACGATCTCCCCGCCGTCGCCGCTTTGGAGTCCGAAGGCGTCGTCGTGATGCGCGAGAAGGATGCGATCCGCCAGGACATCCGCCCGCTGCGTGTGGCGCTGCTGAACCTGATGCCGGACAAGATCCGAACCGAAACGCAATTCGCGCGGTTGCTGGGCGCCACGCCGTTGCAGATCGAGCTGACGCTGGTGAAGCCGACCGATCACGTGTCGCGCAATACGGCGGCCGATCACATGTCGGCCTTCTATCGCCCGTGGGCGGATATCAGCGCCGAGAAATTCGACGGCATCATTGTCACCGGGGCGCCGGTCGAGAAAATGCCGTTCGAGGAAGTCTCGTATTGGGACGAGCTTTGCCGCATCTTCGATTGGACGCGCACGCATGTCCATTCGGCGCTGCATATCTGCTGGGCGGCGCAAGCAGCGTTGCGTCACTTCCACGGCGTGCCCAAGCATGCGCTGCCGGCCAAGAAGTTCGGCGTGTTTCCGCATCGCAATCTCGCCCCGGCGTCGCCTTACTTGCGCGGCATCTCCGACGATCTGGCGATCCCGGTGTCGCGCTGGACGGAAACGCGCGGCGACGATGTCGCGGCGATCGGCGGATTGAAGCCGCTGCTCGATTCCGACGATGCGGGGATCTGCTTGGTCGAAGAGCCGGCCTGCCGCACGCTCTATATGTTCAATCACTTCGAATACGATTCCGACACGCTGGCGAACGAGTATTTCCGCGACGTGAAGGCGGGCTCGGAAATCGCGTTGCCCGCGCATTATTTCGAGAACGACGATCCCCAGCGCCCGCCCGCCAATCGCTGGCGCAGCCACGCGCATCTATTCTTCGCGAACTGGATCAACGTGATCTACCAATCCTCGCCGTTCGAAGTCGACGCGATCGGCAAGCGGCGTTAGCGTCGTTCGTCTGCTCGCCTCGGCGAATTTTTACCGGCATACTGGGTAGAAAGACGTGGGGGGAGGATTCGATGGGTTTGCTCGATGGCAAAATCGCGCTGGTCACGGGTGCGGGTTCCGGCATCGGCCGGGCGATCGCTTTGGCGCTGGCCGAAGAAGGTGCGGCACTTGCGCTGGCGGGGCGGCGCGAGGCCAATCTCGCGGAAACGCAAGCGGCGATCGCGGCCAAAGGCGGTAAAGCTTCGGTCTTTCCGCTCGACGTCGTCAAACACGACGACGCGGCCGGTGCCATCGCGAAGATAAAGGCGTCGCTGGGGCCCGTCGATATTCTGGTCAACAACGCCGGCCATTCCAGCCGCGTGCGCAATATCCGATTCATGTCGGAAGAGGAATGGCGCGCGATCGTCGATCTCAATCTCACCGCCGTCTTCTCGATGACCCAAGCGGCGCTGCCCGACATGCTGGCCAAGAAGGCGGGCACGATCGTGACGATCGCGTCCTATTCGGGTCTCAACGGCACATTGCTCGGCGGGGCGGCCTATGGTGCCGCGAAAGCCGGCGCCATCAACTTGATGGGATTTGTCCACAACACGTTCCGCAACCAAGGTATTCGCGCGACCGCCGTGGTGCCGGGCGAGGCGGATACGCCGATCATGGAACGCCGCCCCCATAAGCCTTCGGATGCGGAACGCGCGACGATGCTGGCGCCCGAGGATGTCGCGCAGGCCGTGCGGCTTTGCGCGACGCTGCCCGCCCGCGCGACGATCCCGGAATTGCGCATCCTGCCGACCTATCAGCGCGATCTGTCGGGCGATCTGGAGGTGGCGCGCTGGATCGGCGCGCCCGCCGACACGCCCGATCTGCCAAAACGCTGAAATCGGCTATGCTCGGCGCATGAAGGAACCCGAAGACGCCGCTTCGCGCCGCGCCATCCGCCCCGTCATTTGCTATCCGGTCGAGGGGCTTGTGCCGCCCGATCTTGCCAAGCTCGATACGGGATTGGCGGGGGCCGCCGTCGCCGAGACGGTGATCGTGCCGCCGCGCGACGCGCGCGCGTTCCGCGTTCCGGCGGGCTGGTTCTTCCGTATCGTCAGCGTCGAAGGCCCGCAGGTTGGCGATCTGAATCTATGGTCGGCGGCTGATCCCGCCGAGCGTTTCTTCAGCGGCAAAACGCGCGCGCTGCACGCCACCCATGTGACGCGCGGGCATCGCCTGTGGAGCACGCTGCCCTATCTGCGGCCGATGGCGACGATCGTGGCCGACAGTCTCGCCTGGTACGGGTTCGACGAGCATGGCGGCGGCGTGCACGACGTGATCGGCACGCGCTGCGATCCCTATACCAACCGGCTGCTGTCGGGCGGCGACTACCACCATTGCTGCCATTCGAATCTGACGCGCGCCTTCGCCGCGATCAGCGGCTTGCCGGCGAAGCAGGCCGAACTTCACGTGCACGACGTGCTGAACGTGTTCATGTGCACGGGCTTCACGAAGGACACGCATCAATATTTTATGAAGGCGAGCCCGGTGCGTCCGGGCGATTCGATCGCCTTCCTGGCCGAGATCGATTTGATCGGCGCGCTATCGGCGTGCCCGGGCGGGGATTGTTCGGCCGAGCATTCGAGCGATATGGCGCGCTGCCATCCGCTAAAGATCGAAATTCTGCGTCCGAGCGACGCGTTTCTGGCGGCGCATGTGCCGCCGCCGGTCAGCGCCTATCCCCGCACGCACGGGATTTAAGCGTCGATATCCGTGCCGACCTTCTGGTGTGGCACATCAATCAGTTTTCGCGTGCCCGCGCCGACGTCGTAGATATGGAACGAGTCCATATTGCGCCCGTAGAGATGCAGCGAAACGCAAATCTCGCCGTCCTCGGGCACGCCGGTCATATGGATATGGTCGGGGTTCGGCACGAAAGTCGAAACCGATCCCGGATCGAGCAGCACGACGCCGCCCCGGCGCAGCACGATGCCGTCATTGGCTTTGATTTCGCCGTCGCGCGGCATATAGGCGCGTTCCTGCAAATGGCCTTGCAGCACGCCGACGACGCCCCACGAGCCATGGTCGTGCACCGGCGTCCATTGGCCCGGCAGCCATACCAGCGCGAACAGCGAGATTTCGCCCTGCGGGCAGATATGGATTGCGTTGCGGTTATAATGCGCGGGGTCGCTGCGCATTTGGTCGGGCGAGAGAACGCGCACCCCTTCGCGGGCCAAACGGCGCATGGCGGGGGCGATGGCCAGCACGCGGTCGGCGCTGTCGGCATGAGCGGCGGCTTCGCGCTCCGCGAGCGCGATGAAGTCCCGGATGGCGCTGTGCATGATCTTTCTTAGTAGATGAGGTCGTCGGCACCGCCGGCACCGCCCTTGGACAGGACGATCTCGTCCTTCGCGGCGAGTTCCTTGGCGGTGTTGACCATCGAGGTTTGCGCTTCGGCCACGTCCTTGCCGCGCACCGGGCCCAACGCTTCGATTTCTTCCTTGAGCATCTTGCCCGCGCGCTCGGACATGTTCGAGAAGA
>VFQU01000446.1_pt1 | contig 37167 bp, 53 predicted proteins | sample 3512311 | NCBI WGS metagenome assembly VFQU01 (sample SAMN10412377, study PRJNA504923) | tailings metagenome | isolation source: Relicate 3 Philex TSF3 active mining site | place: Philippines: Tuba, Benguet | collected 2017-08-29
GGCGAGTTCGGCTGGTAGGGCGTGGTCTCGGTGAACTTGCCGGTCTCACCCAGCGAGCCATAGACCTCGTCGGTCGACACATGCAGGAAGCGGAAGCGCCCGCGTGCGGCCTCGTCCAGCTCCGCATACCAGCCGCGGGCGGCTTCGAGCAGCTGGAAGGTGCCGACGATATTGGTCTGCACGAAGGCGCCGGGGCCGTCGATGCTGCGATCGACGTGGCTTTCGGCAGCGAAGTTGACAATCGCATCGGCGCGGTGCTCGGCCAGCAGGCGGCTCACCAGTTCGCGGTCGCCGATGTCGCCCTGGACGAACACGTGGTTCGCATTGCCGTCGAGGCTGGCCAGGGTATCGCGGTTGCCCGCATAGGTCAGGGCATCGAGATTGATGACGCGATGGCCCGCGGCCACCTGCTGCAGGACGAAGTTGCCGCCGATGAAGCCGGCGCCGCCGGTGACCAGAAGTGTGCTCATGCGAAAGACAGGTCCATGGGAAGAGCGGGCCAAGACCGCGGAACGGCCCGGAAGTTTAGTCGGCGCGCACGAGGCTCAGGCGTAGGGGTCAGGGATGCCCAGCCCCGCCAGCACCTCGCGCTCAATCGCCTCCATGGCCTCGGCTTCGGCCTCGTCCATGTGGTCGTGGCCCAGCAGGTGCAGCACGCCGTGCACCAGCATGTGCGCGTAGTGGTGCTTGAGCGGCTTGCCCTGTTCCTCGGCTTCGCGGGCGATGACCGGCGCGCACAGCACGAGGTCGCCCAGGATCGGCAGCGGCACGCCCGCCGGCAGCTCGGCCGGAAAGCTCAGCACATTGGTGGCGTAGTCTTTGTCGCGGTAGTCGCGGTTGAGCGCGCGGCCCTCCTCGGCGTCGACGATGCGCACCGACAGCTCGCCGTCCTCGCGGCGCCCGGCCAGGGCGGCTTCGGCATAGGCGCGCAGGGTGCCAGCCGCCGGCAGGCCGGCGCGCGGCAGGCCGTAGCTGATGTCGATCCGGCTCATGCCTGGGCCTTCGGCGTCGAGCCTTCGGTGGCTGCCTGCGTCTCGCGTTTGGCCAGCTCGCGCACTTCGTCGCGGCGGTCGTAGGCGCGGACGATGCGCGCCACCAGCGGATGCCGCACCACATCGCCGGCGGTGAAGAAGGTGAAGGAGATGCCAGGCACGTCCTTCAGCACCTCCAGCGCATCGCGCAGGCCCGACTTCTGGCCGCGCTGCAGGTCGATCTGACTCAGGTCACCGGTGATCACCGCAGTGGCGCCGAAGCCGATACGGGTCAGGAACATCTTCATCTGCTCGACCGTGGTGTTCTGCGCCTCGTCCAGGATCACGAAGGCGTCGTTGAGCGTGCGGCCGCGCATGTAGGCCAGCGGCGCGATCTCGATGACGTTGCGCTCCAGCAGCTTGGCCACGCGCTCGGTGCCGAGCATCTCGTAGAGCGCGTCGTACAGCGGCCGCAGGTAGGGATCGACCTTCTGGCTCAGGTCACCCGGCAGGAAGCCCAGCTTCTCGCCGGCCTCGACCGCGGGACGCACCAGCACCAGGCGCTGCACGCGGTTCTCGTTGAGCGCCTCCACCGCCATCGCCACGGCGAGGAAGGTCTTGCCGGTGCCGGCCGGGCCGATGCCGAAGTTGATGTCGTGGGTGGCGATCGCGTGCAGGTAGCGTGCCTGGTTGGGGCCGCGGCCCTTGACCACGCCGCGCTTGACCTTGATGACCACTTCTTGCGCGCCCTGCGCGGCATCGGCGGCGGTGCGCTCGACCAGGGCATCGACGCCGGCCTCCTGCAGGCGCAGATGCACCTTGGCGGCGTTCAGGGGCTCGTGTTCGCTGTCGTCGTAGAGCTCGCGGAGCACGGCCTCGGCCTTGTCGGCCAGCGGTGCTTCCGCGATCACCCGGAACACGTTGCCGCGGTTGGCGACCTCCACGCCGAGCCGCAGCTCGATCAAGCGCAGGTGCTCGTCGAGCGGGCCGCAGAGGTTGGCCAGCCGCTCCAGGCTGTCGGGTTCGAGCACGAAGTCGCGCTGGACAAGCGCGTTGCCGCTCACGCCGCCTCCGCGTCGTCGCGCAGCTGCACGCGGCCGCGCAGCGAGTTCGACAGGGCCTCGGTGATCAGCACATCGACGAACTGGCCGATCAGGCGGGCAGGGGCGGCGAAGTTCACGTAGCGCATGTTCTCGGTGCGGCCGGTGAGCTCGTTCGGGTCCTTCTTGCTCGGGCCTTCGACCAGCACGCGCTGCACCGTGCCGACCATGGCCTGCGAGATCGCCTTCGCATTGGCATCGATCGCCGCCTGCAGCCGCGCAAGCCGCGCGCTCTTTTCCGCTGCGGGCGTTTCGTCGGGCAGGTTGGCCGCCGGCGTGCCGGGGCGCGAGGAATAGATGAAGGAGAAGCTCTGGTCGAAGCCGATGTCCTCGATCAGCTTCATCGTCGCCTCGAAGTCGCGCTCGCTTTCGCCGGGGAAGCCGACGATGAAGTCCGAGCTGATCGAGATGCCGGGCTTGGCTTCCTTCAGGCGGCGGATCTTGGCTTTGTATTCGAGCGCGGTGTGGCCGCGCTTCATCGCCGCCAGGATGCGGTCGGAGCCGGCCTGCACCGGCAGGTGCACGAACGAAGCCAGCTGCGGCACGTCGCGATGGGCCTCGATCAGGCTGTCGCTGAACTCGACCGGGTGCGAAGTGGTGTAGCGGATGCGGCCGATGCCGGGGATCTCGGCGATCGCACGGATCAGGTCGGCAAGATCCGCGGTGCCGGCCTCGGCATCGTTGCGGTCCAGCGCGCCGCGGTAGGCGTTGACGTTCTGGCCCAGCAGGTTCACTTCCTTGACGCCCTGCTCGGCGAGCTGGGCGACCTCGACCAGCACGTCGTCGAACGGCCGGCTGACTTCCTCGCCGCGGGTGTAGGGCACCACGCAGAAGGTGCAGTACTTGCTGCAGCCTTCCATGATCGAGACGAAGGCGGTGGGGCCTTCGGCGCGCGGCTCGGGCAGGCGGTCGAACTTCTCGATCTCGGGGAAGCTGATGTCGACCTGCGGGCGGCCGGTCTCGCGCTTGGCCTCGATCATCTCGGGCAGGCGGTGCAGGGTCTGCGGGCCGAACACCAGATCGACATAGGGCGCGCGCTTCAGGATGGCCTCGCCCTCCTGGCTGGCGACGCAGCCGCCGACGCCGATGATGACCTTGTCGTTCTTCTTCTTGAGCTGCTTCCAGCGGCCGAGCTGGCTGAACACCTTCTCCTGCGCCTTCTCGCGGATCGAGCAGGTGTTGACCAGCACCACGTCGGCGTCCTCGACGTTGTCGGTGAGCTCGAGGCCGTCGCTGGCGGCGAGCACGTCGGCCATCTTGGCCGAGTCGTACTCGTTCATCTGGCAGCCGTGGGTCTTGACGAAGAGTTTGCCGGCCATGGGCGGGGCACCTTGCGAAGGAGTGGAGCGGCGCGCGGTTCGTTCCGAGGCGCGCCGGCGAAGCCGGCAATTGTAGGCCCGACAGACACTTGCGGCTACTCGCCGCGGGCACCCCAGCGCCCGGGCCTTGTGCCGGGGCAGCGCGCTGGCCATGCTGGCGGGCCGTTCGGAGTTCGTCTGCCCGACCATGCCCATCCCCACTGATGCCGAGCTGCTGCAGCTGGCCGTTGAAGTCGGCGCGCGCCTGCAGGCCGAGCGCCTGTCGCTGGTCACCGCCGAGAGCTGCACCGGCGGCTGGATCGCCAAGATGGTCACCGACGTGCCCGGCTGCTCAGCCTGGTTCGAGTGCGGCATCGCCGCTTACAGCTATGAGGCCAAGCAGGGCCTCTTGGGCGTGCGCCCAGACACCCTGCTGGAACACGGTGCGGTCAGCCGCGAGACCGTGCTGGAAATGGTGTCGGGCGCCTTGACCCACGCCGGCGCCACGATCTCGGTGGCGGTCACCGGCATCGCCGGCCCCAGCGGCGGCACCGAGGACAAGCCGGTCGGCACGGTCTGGCTGGCCTGGAAGCGTCGTGGCGGCTATCCGCGGGCTGAGCTGCACCACTTCGCGGGCGACCGCGAGGCCATACGCCGCCAGACCGTAGCGGTTGCCCTACGCGGAATCCTTGCGATTCTTACCCCGGGGTAAGCCTTTTGCCGAAGTCACCACACGAATGTGTGGGATACTTTGCGCCTGCCGCGCGGCGGTGGTCTCAGCCTCTGAGAATCTGCCTGCGCAAGCTGCCCGCACTTTCAACGACCCAGCCGTCAAGGATCCGCCATGGACGACAACAAGAAGCGCGCCCTCTCCGCAGCCCTGTCCCAGATCGAGAAGCAGTTCGGCAAGGGCGCGGTGATGCGCATGGGCGACCAGGCCATCGAGAAGGCCGAGGTCATCGGCACCGGCTCGCTGATGCTCGACATCGCCCTCGGTATCGGCGGCCTGCCCAAGGGCCGCGTGATCGAGATCTACGGCCCTGAATCTTCGGGCAAGACCCCCCTGACCCTGCCGGCCATCGCCCAGTGCCAGAAGCAGGGCGGTACCGCCGCCTTCGTCGACGCCGAGCACGCGCTCGACCCCACTTACGCGCAGAAGCTGGGCGTGAACGTCGACGATCTGCTGGTCAGCCAGCCCGACACGGGCGAGCAGGCGCTGGAAATCGCCGACATGCTGGTGCGCTCGAATGCCGTCGACATGGTGGTGATCGACTCGGTCGCGGCGCTGACGCCCAAGGCCGAAATCGAAGGCGACATGGGTGACCAGCTGCCCGGCCTGCAGGCGCGCCTGATGAGCCAGGCCCTGCGCAAGCTCACCGGCAACATCAAGCGCAGCAACTGCCTGGTCATCTTCATCAACCAGCTGCGCATGAAGATCGGCGTGATGATGCCGGGCCAGAGCCCGGAAACCACGACGGGCGGCAACGCGCTCAAGTTCTACGCTTCGGTGCGTCTGGACATCCGCCGCATCGGCGCGGTCAAGAAGGGCGACGAGATCATCGGCAACCAGACCAAGATCAAGGTCGTCAAGAACAAGATGGCGCCGCCCTTCAAGCAGATCGTCACCGAGATCCTGTACGGCGAGGGCATCAGCCGCGAGGGCGAGCTGATCGACATGGGCGTCGACGCCAAGCTGGTCGAGAAGTCCGGCGCCTGGTACGGCTACAACGGCGAGCGCATCGGCCAGGGCAAGGAGAACGCCCGCCAGTGGCTGAAGGACAATCCGGCCGCGGCCGCCGAGCTCGAAGCAAAGCTGCGCGAGCTGTTCGTGCCTTCGGTCGCGGTGGCCGGCGACGACTCGGCGGATGACTGAAGGCGAGCAGCCGAAGCGCCGACGCCCGGCGTCGGCGCTCACGCGCGCCGTGGCCTTGCTGGCGCGGCGCGAGCACTCCGCGCTTGAGTTGAAGCGCAAGCTGCTGGAGCGCGGCTTTGCCGCCGACGAGGTCGAAGCGGCGCTTGCCCGACTGGGCGAGCAGGGCCTGCAGGACGATGCGCGCTTCGCCGAAGCGCTGGCGCGCGCCCGCGCCAGCAGCGGGCGCGGGCCGCTGCGGCTGAAGGCTGAGCTCGCCCAGCATCGGCTCTCCGAGGGCTTGGCCGAGCGTGCGATCGAAGCCGCCGAAGGTGAGAAGGCCTGGGCCGAGCGCGCGCTGGCGCTGGCTTCGCGGCGATTGCGAAGTGAAGATCCCTCCGATCCGCGCGTGCGCCGTCGTCTCGCCGATTTTTTGCTGCGGCGCGGATTTCCGCAGGCCGTGGTCTGGGAGGTGATCGGTCGACTGGGCTCGCTGCCGGCTTTGGATGGGCCGGACTGACCTGTATCCGGCCACGTTACGACCAAGGCCACGGTCGGGTGGCGCGATGTCGCTTCGGTTTGGCTCGCTTTGGCTCGGAGGGCTTCAGTTCGCGTCGAGATGGATCAGGCGAACGCGCCGCCCCTCCGCATCCGTGCCCTGCATTCGCCTGAGGCCAATCTGGTCGAAGCTGTGCGCGGTGGATCCCTCTTCGGAAACGAGGTTGAGCTCGCATCGTTCAGGCACTCGCTCGGCGTTGGCGCTGCCCATGCGGCAGACGAGCGCTGCGCCGAGCTCTGGATCCATCAGGGTGAAACCGTTCGCGCTGACCTCGACGACGGAAAGCGCCAACTGCCGCGCATTTGAACGCCCGGAGTCGTCGGCTGGGGGCAGCAGCAGCCACTCACCGGTGCTCCACACTCGCGCAGGCGAGGCGTCGAAGCCGAAACGGACCAGTTCGATCTGCCGCAGGCTGAGATCAGCCGTTTCCGGATCCTGGTAGGCCAGCCACAGCCGGGCGCGCGAAGGGGAGGTCGGCTCCAGCAGAAGGGCTCCGAGTGGCTGCAGGGCCTGCGGCTCCCTGTAGGGCTGCGCCGGACCAGCGCCGTCGGAGAGCCGGCTCAGACTCAGACGGCTGAAGTGGGGTCCGATGTTGCCGGCTCCCAGGCTCCATTCGGGTTCTCCGCTGGCGTCGTATCCGAAGAGTACGCCGCTGAGTGTCGCGCCCTGACGCTCGAGGTTCAGGCCGATACCCCGCCCAGCCCAGGGATTCGTTGCGGCAGGGTCTGCCCACCAGTAGCCGCTCTCGGGCTCCGGCGCGGTCCCGAGGTCTTCACCCATCGCGACCAGATCGAAACCGCGCAGCCGAAGACTGGAGGCCGATTTCACGAGGTAGTGCATGCGCTGCACGCCGACGAGTTCGATGCCCTCGCGCCGACCGGTGAGCAGCCGGGTGTCGAGCGAGTAGGAGGTCAGGGCTTGGCCGCAGACCTCGCCTTCGCTGGCATCGCGAGCGATCACCCAGACCTCCAGGCCGGAGACTTCGATGGCTTCGAGCTCCGGAACGCAGGTGTTCGGCCACGTGTCGTCGATCCGGAGATCGAACCTGTCGCCGGGTTCGGCTGCGCCCGCCAGCATGGTCATCTGCGCGCCCGCCGCCGATGCGAGGGTCGGCAACATCAGCGATAGAAGCAGGGCGCAGACACGGAGCATGATGAGCAAAGGAGTGAGTACCGACGGGTGGCACTCTAGCAGGTTGGTCGCGACCCATCGGCACAGCGGTTGCAGACCTCCGCCCAGTCGGCGCGGAACGTGCCGGGAGGCGATAGCGGTGACCGCGCCTGAATCGCATGACCACAGGCGGGTTCCGCTGGCTGTGCGTCTTTCGGATAATGGCGGGTCAGCCGCGCGGCCGTTAGCGTTTGCGGCCAGGCATTGCTCGCGCCGAGCGCGCCCTACGGACTTCCAGGACCCGGCCCGGGTCCTGTCCCTCATTCGAGACAGGCAAACGGAACCCCACCTATGAGCACCACTATCGCGGTCATCCGCGGCGACGGCATCGGTCCCGAGATCATGGACGCCACCCTGCATGTGCTGGATGCAATGCAGCTGGGCCTGAAGTACGAGTTCGTCGACGCCGGCATGGTGGCGCTCGAAAAGCACGGCGAACTGCTGCCGGCAGCGACCCTGGAGGCGATCGCCCGCTTGGGCGTGGCGCTCAAGAGCCCGCTGACCACGCCGGTGGGCGAGGGCTTCTCCTCGATCAACGTCGAACTGCGCAAGCGCTTCGATCTCTACGCCAACGTGCGCCCGGCGATCTCGTTCCCGAACACCAAGGCGCGGTACAGCGGCATCGACATCATCACGGTGCGCGAGAACACCGAGGGCGCCTACATCGGCGAGGGCCAGACCGTCTCGCCGGACGGCGAGGTCGCCACGCTGACCCAGAAGATCACCCGCAAGGGCTCGGAGCGCATCGTCCGCTACGCCTTCGAGCTAGCGCGCAGCGCCGGGCGCCGCAAGGTCACCATCGTCCACAAGGCCAACATCCTGAAGAGCACGTCGGGCCTGTTCCTGAAGGTCGCACGTGAAGTGGCCAAGCTGTACCCGGACATCGAGTGCAACGAGATGATCGTCGACAACACCTGCATGCAGCTGGTGATGCGCCCGGAGCAGTTTGACATCATCTGCACTACCAACCTGTTCGGCGACATCGTGTCCGACCTCTGCGCCGGCTTGGTCGGCGGCCTCGGCCTTGCGCCTGGCGCCAATATCGGTGAGAAGGCCGCGATCTTCGAGGCCGTGCACGGCTCGGCGCCGGACATCGCTGGTCAGGGCATCGCCAACCCGTGCGCACTCCTGCTGGGCGCCGCGCAGATGCTTGGCCACCTCGGCATGGAGCCGTCGGCGAAGCGCCTGCGTGCCGCCATCGTCGCCACCATGGAGGCCCGCGATCGCGTCACGCCTGACCTTGGCGGCACTGGCAGCACGATGGAGTTCGCGCGCGCCATCGCCGAGCGCGCCACCGCCTGAGAGCGCGCACGTGCGACACCGCTGAAACGGAAAAGGCGGCGTGAGCAATCACGCCGCCTTTTCCGTCTCCGGCTGCCGGAAAGGTGAAGACTCTCGGCTCAGTTCCCGCCCAAGGTCGGATCGCTGTTGGGGAACAGGTTCACCCCGCTGCGCTGGAAACGTCCCCCCTCGGATCCCGGATACGTCAAATCAAAACTGATGCGGTTGCCCTGCGCGCCGGCGCCGCCCTGGATGAGGTCCAGCGTCATGCTGCCGATCGGATCCGAAAGCTGGACCCCGGAAGTGGAGGGGCAGGTCCGGCAATAGCCCGTCACCTGCCGCAGGGGCTGCTGCTGACCTGGGCGGAAGTCGGTGACCTGGCCGATCGCCCATCGCGGTTTGCCGGTGGCATCCGCATAGAACAGGATCGAGAACAGTCCGTCAGCGGCCGCACCCGCGGCGTTGGCGCCATCGAAGCTCTGCAGGGCGAGCCCCCATCCGCTGTCCCCAAGCGAATACCAGATGCTGCTGAAATCGCGCTGCACGCGGCTGGGTAGCACCACTGGCTGCATGCACCACTGGATGCGCTCGCCGTTGATGCGCGCCGTCATGACCGCCAAGGGGCCGTCCAGCCTGCGGCCAGGATGGCCATCCTGGCAGGCCGGATGCAGTCGCGCGTTGTTGAAGTTGATCCGGATCGTCCCGGAGTAGCCAGCACTGGCATCGGACACAGAGTTGTTCGGGCCGAGGTAGTTCTGCCGCAGGAGCGAGTCGCCGAAGGCGTTGCGTGCGGGGACAAAGACCCCGTCGACGACCGGTCCGGTCGAGATGTACCACTCGGGATTGCCGCCGCTGTCGAAGGTGTAGAAGCCCAGGAAGTACTGGGCATCACGGCCGGTGATGCTGGGCGAGATCAGGCGGAAGTCGATGCCGTGTCCGCTGCGCGCTGGGTCGTAGAACTGGTAGCTCGGCGCGCTGAGGAAGGTCTCGTTCACTCCGGGGGTGTCTCTCCAGCCCAAGTCACGCAGCATGCCTCCGGCGATGCCAGCGTCTCGTGGCGCAGCGCTGCCGATGGTCGGATACATCAGCTGGACGCCGTAGCTGGTCTGGCTCTGGATATGTGAGTAAGTCGATCCCGGCTCGATGGTCGTCGGGGAATGCAGGCGGATGAAGCTGTCGGGTGCTGCGAAGTTGAGGGTCGAAGCGGAGGCGATCGCGCGCTCTCCGGCGAACCTGAGGCGCCACGGTGTGCTCAATGTGGCCGCGCGTTCTGCATCGCTGACCCGGAGAAATTCCTTGAAGCCCTGGTTGTCAGGATCGACCGACACGGTGCGGGCCCCATAGATGTCATCCCAGGTTGGCCCGCCTGAAATGAGGCTGAGCTTGGCGCCAACCGGACCGTCGGCATCCTCTTCGAGATTGATCAGGCCGAAAATTCCCAGCCCGTGCAGAATCTCGTGCATGGCGACGGAGACGAAGTTGCTGCCACTGCCGGTCGCGGTGATTCCGTAGTCGAAGCGCGCAGCTCCCGGCTGGTCCAGCTTCGAATTGAACGTGGCTCGGATATCAAAACCGCTGTTGCAGCGGATGCCGCCGTCGATGCGGCAGATGCTTGTCCCCAGCTGTTGGGCCGCTGCTGCAGCGGCAAACCAGGTGTAGTCGCGTTCGAAGGCCGGGAAGTGCGAGCCGAACCCGATGTCGTTCAGGAACAGGTATTGCGGACCCGCCTGTGCCAGCGTGAAGCGGGTTCCTGTCGCATCGCCAAGGTCGGACCAGCAGGCCTGGATGCGCACCGGGATTCGCGGCTTGAGCTGCTCGGTCAAAAGGCGCGCTGCCTCGCGCGCGGCCTCCTTGCGCTGTTCTCCGAGGGTGGTGCCCGCGTTGCCGCGTTCAGGCGTCCGAGGCGTGGTGTCGTTCCAGCCGCTGGTGTCGCACGGGCGCTGCGTCGTGCCCGCATCGTCGAAAACGAACTGCACGTCCGCGTAGACTGGTTCGCTGGCGAAGCGTGCCGTCAGTTGCGCCTCGACCGCAGTGGCCTCGAAGTTCAACACGCCGATGTACCAGCGCCCGGGAGTCAGTGCGATCGTGTTGACGTCGCTGACCACGATGTACTCATCGCCGGCGGAGCTGACCGATCGGTAATGCGCCTGGTCGAACAGCTGATCGACGTCGACCGCTCCCTCGAGACGCAGGTCGAACGGACTTCCCCTGCGGAGTACCAGGTCGACATCGCGGGCAGCATTGCTGGCCAGCAGTTCCACGCGCATTTGCCGCACGCCCGCCGGCACGTCCACCACCCACGATGTGCTCAAACCGTTGGCGGGCAGCTGCAGGGATTGCGGCTGGCCGGGGGTCAGCGCGACGTTGGCGGACTGCGCGAATGCCGCCAGCGGGGCTGCTGCACACAGCACTGCGACTGGAAGTGCGAGGTGCTTCATGGCTCCTGCCCCTTGTCCTTCGCGCCATCCGACCCGGGAGCGGGATGGAGGTGATCGCATTCAAAGTGGAGGCTGCCATCCGCATGGCGATGGGCGCGCAGTTCCAGCACCACGGGTGCGTCCGCGCGTGCCTGCGGCTGCGGCTTCATATCGCGGGCGGTCTTTCCAGGGGGCACCCACATGGTGTGGTACTCAGGCTTCGCGGCGAAGGCTGCCGGGCTCAGCGGAAGAGCGATCAGGTGCGCAAACAGGATCCATCGTCTGGTCATGAAGTGTGAACCTCAATGAATGGCTTTGGTGGCCGCAGGAGCTGCGAAGAAGCGCAACTCGGAAAGGTGTGACACAGGGTGCTTGCTAGCGCGTCGCCGAGGCAAGCTCAGCGGCATCCGCGCGGGGTCCGCGTCGAGTCGGCGTGGCCTGCGCGCCCGGCACTCTCCCGCATCCGCGGAAATCCGCCGAGAGGATTCGGTCAAGTATCTGCGTGTGCCGCTCGTGTGTGGTCGAGCACCCACAGCGCGCCGGTGCCGGGGCGATAGGCTTGGCGGAGCGCGCGGTGGACGAAGCGGACTGCGCGGTCCACTGCGGACGGCACGTCCATTCCACTTGCCATCGAAGCCGCGATGGCGGACGACAGGGTGCAGCCGGTGCCATGCGGGGCGAGGTCAAGACGAGGCTGCGACCAGACGAGGGGCTCGATGTCCCCGCCGAACAGACGGTCGTGGACGCGCTCGCCCTCGTCGAGATGTCCCCCCTTCATCAGCACCCAGCGAGCGCCGGCTCCGAGCAGCTCCGCGGCCGCCCGGGCACAGGCATCGGCATCGGGCAGGGAACGATTGACGAGCACCTCCGCCTCGGCGAGGTTCGGAGTGATCACGGTCGCCCGCGGCAGCAGGGATTCCCTGAGCGCATCGATCGCATCTGCGGCCAGCAGACGAGCTCCCGAGCTGGCCACCATGACCGGATCCAGCACCACCGGAATCTCGGGTCTGGTTGCGAGCACGTCGGCGACGCAGCGGATCCTCTCGGCGTCCGCCAGCATGCCGATCTTGATCGCCCGCACATCGAAGTCCTCCAGCAAGCAGCGGATCTGCTCACGCAGGAAGCCGAGCGAGGGCAGTTCGACCGCACTCACGCCGCGCGTGGTCTGCGCGGTCAGGGCGGCGATCGCCGTGAGTCCATGCACGCCCAGCGCGGCAAATGTCTTGAGGTCGGCCTGGACACCCGCGCCGCCGCCGGAGTCCGACCCAGCAATGCTCAGCACGGAGGAGGGGCGTTCGAGAGGGGTGTTGTGGATATGAGACATGGTTGAGGGCTCGGGCGTGCGCGGTGGCCGTCTTGGCGTTTCAGGAGTGTCCCGTGAGCGAAAGCGCAGCGGTTCAGGGGCGGGGCTGGAGGTCAGATCGCTGGCGGAACGGACAAGGAAGGATGGGGTGTTGCGTGCGCGCTGCGGGTGCTTGTGTGGCTGTTGTGTTTTGTCCATACTGCGTCGGCCGCCCTGCAGCCGGGCGGTTCTCACAGGGGAAATCGAACGGTGCACCGCCGCCACGCAACGCAATTCGGATCACTGCGCCCTCGGGCGCTGTCGGCCTTGGTCGTTCCGCTGCTGCTGGTCGGGCCGTTCGCCGTTGCGAGTGAGGCGTCTTCCGAGTTGCAGGGCTGGCGTGAGTATGCCCGACTGAGCCTGCAGGGCGACCTTCAGGAGACCCTCGGCCACGGTGAAGAAGCCTCGGGCCCATCGCAGACGCCCGCCGACGCAGCGCTGCTCAGCGACGCGGTCGGTCGGCTGACGCTTTCGGTACAGGCCGCCTTCGCCCCCGCGCCTCTGGCTTCGGCGTTCGGCGGGCACAAGCCCACCTACGCGATGGAAGCTCCGCTGTCTCGATTCGCTGTCGAAGCCTCGCGCTTCAGCACGACCTCGTTCTCGCCGCAGGTGCAGACCCGCATCGGCGCCGCCTCTGAGCTCCGCTTCGGTCTCACCGTTGCCAGCCAGCGCTTTGCGACGCCGGGTTTCGGCGAAGTACGGGCCTCCAGCCAGTGGCTGCCGCAGATGGGCATGCGCTCCTCGGCAGGCGCGACCGAGCAGTCCTACGGCCAAGGCGTGCATTTCGGCTTCGACTCGGATTTGGGTGAGCGACTCGTCTTCGGTCTCAACCTGCAGTCGCGCGTCGACATGGACGCTTTCAAGACCTACCGTGGCCTGTTTTCTGAGCCGGGGGATTTCGACATGCCGGCGCGCACCGGGCTGAGCTTCGGGCTCAAGCCCGCGCAGGGATTGACCCTGCACGTCGGTGCCGAGCGGGTGTTCTACAGCGAGGTTGCAGCGTTTACCACGTATGCGTTGCCCAGCCAGCTGCTGGCCCTGTTGGGAGACGGTTCCGCGCCGGTGTTTGCTTGGCGCGACCTGAACGTGTATTCGGCGCGGGCCGAACTTGCGGATGTCGCCGGCGGTCAGTGGGGCCTGGAAGTCACCACCCGCCAGCAGCCCTCGCCAACCTCCGCACTGTTTGATCTCGCGCTCCGCGAGCTTTACTCGGGTAATCACGTCTCCGCGCGCTACCAGCGGCAGGTCGGTGAAGACAGCTCTTTCAGCATCGGCGCGAGCTATGCGCCGGCGCAGTACATCCTGGGGCCCAACCCCTTCCGCAACCGCTATCGCGAGGGATCGCAGGTGGAAGTGGAGCTCAACTGGTCGGTCGCTTTCTAGTTTTCCACCCTGCCTCTGGCAGGGCACTCCTGAGGACTCAAGTTAACAGGGCTTGATCTCGCAGGGCTCCACGCAGGTGGGGCCCTCTTTTTTTGCGCGCTCGACTGCGCCTTTGAATTCGGTTCCGACCTGCTCAGAGGGCGTTGTCGTCGATGGCCAGGAGGGTTTCATCGACGCTGCCGGCGTCGAGGCTGGACAGAGCGCGCCAGCGATTCACGATCGTGCAGAACAACTCGGCCGTGCGCTCGGTGTCGTAAACCGCGGAGTGCGCTTCCGCGCTGTTCCATGGGATGCCGGCGGCTTGAACCGCCCGGCTCAACACCGTCTGGCCGAAGGCGAGACCCGCCAAAGTCGCCGTGTCGAAACAGCTGAAGGGGTGAAACGGGTTGCGCTTGTGGCCGGTGCGCCGGACCGCTGCGTTGAGGAAGCCCAGGTCGAAGGCGGCATTGTGGCCCACCAGCACCGCGCGCTGGCAGCCGTAACGCTTCACCGCCGCGCGGATGGGAATGAAAAGATGATCCAGCGCCGCGCGCTCGTTGAGGGCGCCGCGGAAGGGATGATCGACGTCGATGCCGGTGACTTCGAGCGCCTTCGGATCGATCTCGGCGCCAGGGAAGGGAATGACGTGCGTGGATACCACGTCGCCGGGAAACACCTGGCCGTCCTCGTCCATTTCGATGGGCGATGCAGCGATCTCGAGCAGGGCGTGGCGCTCTGCATCGAAGCCCCCGGTCTCGACGTCCACGACTACGGGCAGGAAGCCGCGGAAGCGTGCGGCCATGGAGCGTGCTGGCTGTGGCGTGGTCATGCTGGGCTCGGCCTGCCGAGCGTGCGGTCTTCTTTCATCGCCGGGCAGGATAGCAGCTTGGGTCGGAGGCGCCGGCTTGACTGCGGCGAGCGGGCTGCACAAGGTGCGCGCTCATTCACTGCATGGAGTGTCGAGGATGTCGATCCAGCCCTGGGGTGCCGGTCCCCATCCCGGTGAAGGCGTTGGGACGGGTTTCGATGCCGCCCGCCTGCTGGCTGCGCGCGAGCGCTCCTTGGAAGCGACGCGCCGCATCGCCGCGCGCCTGCGTGCGGGCATGCGCGAGGACGAAGCCAACGATATTGCCTGGCAGGTCTTCGATGAGCTCGGCTTCGAGCGCATCTGGCATCCGACCCACATCCGCTTCGGCAGCAACACGCTGAAGCTCTACAAGGAGGCCTCGGACCCGGAAGTGGTGCTTGCGGAGAACGATCTGTTCTTCATCGACATCGGCCCGGTCTGGGACGGCCACGAGGGGGACTACGGCGACACCTTCGTGCTCGGCGATGACCCCGCGCATCACGCCATCGCCGCCGCGGCCCGTGAGCTGTTCGAGGTGGTGGCCGAGCACTGGCGCGGCGGCTGCAGCGGCCGCGAGCTCTATGCTTTCGCGGAGCGTGCCGCAGACCAGCGCGGCTACCTGCTCAATCTCGGTGCGCCGGGGCACCGGCTCGGGGATTTCCCGCACGCCGTGCACAAGGCTGGCAAGCTCGCGGCCGCCGACTTCGCGCCGACGCCCGGTCTGTGGGTGCTGGAGATCCAGATCCGCCATCCGACCCGTCCGATCGGCGCGTTCTTCGAGGACTTGCTTCTGGCTTGAACGGGACGGCTTCGCCCCACGCGAGCGAGCCTCAGTGCCGGCGCACCAGTACCACGGTGACATTGTCCGAGCCGCCGCCGTCCAAGGCGGCCACGATCAGCTGGTCGACACACTCCTGCGCGCTCAGGTCGCTGCGCGCCAGCGTGCGTTCGATCTCGCCGTCGTCGACCTCCTCGGTGAGGCCGTCGCTGCACAGCAGCAGCTGCATGCCCGGCTTCAGTTCGCCGCTGATGGTTTCGACGCGCAGGTTGTCGGGGTCGGTGACGCCCAGCGCCTGGGTCACGACATTGCGATGCGGATGGCTGCGCGCCTGCTCGGCGGTGATCGCGCCCTGCTCGATCAGCTCCTGCACGTAGCTGTGGTCCTGCGAGAGCTGCTGCAGCCGGCCGTTCCACAGATAGGCGCGGCTGTCGCCGACCCAGGCCACTTCGAAGCGGTCGCGCTGGACGCGCACGGCGGCCACCGTGGTGCCCATGGGCAAGGCATCGCTGCGCTGGCGACTGTGGTCGATGAGCTCCTCGTCGGCGCGCTGGATGGCGGTGCTCAGCGAGGCTCCGCCGCGCACCTCGCGGACGATCGCGTCTCGCGCCATCGCGCTGGCGACTTCGCCAAACTCGTGGCCGCCCATGCCATCGGCCACCAGCCAGAGGCCGAGCTCGCTGTCGCCGTAGAACGTGTCCTCGTTGTGCTCGCGACGCAGCCCGACGTGACTGAGCAGCCCGAATTCGATCATGCGTGCAGACCTGCGTATTGGCGGGGGTGGACGCCGGTCACGGAGTCGGCCGGCATCGCAAGGTTGATGCAATCCTATACGGAGAAAGCCGCGCATGTCCGTCAGCCCGCGGAGAGCGTCTGCAGCGCCGCCTGCTCAACCGCTCACGCTTCGGTCGATCACGGTTGGGCTTGTGCAGATCCCACGCTCTACGTATGATGCGCGGCCTCGCTGAGCGGCCCGCCGCTTAGCGAGAACCACCTGGAGAGGTGGCAGAGTGGTCGAATGCGCCGGACTCGAAATCCGGTATACGCCTCCGGCGTATCGAGGGTTCGAATCCCTCCCTCTCCGCCATACGCAAGCCGAAGGCCCTGAGAAATCAGGGCCTTTCGCGTTCTTGGCCCTGGCGTCCCACACCCTGTCCCATACTCGGGTCGGCGCTTGTGGCCAGCCATGTGGCGCGCTGCTGCTCTGCGTGTCGGAGGTACAGCAGCGACAGCGCGAGCAGGACGTTGTGGGCTTTGGCGTCCTCATGAAAGGCGTTGTCGATGACCGCCTGATCCGAGTCGGAGCGAGGAAGCAGCGCAAGGTCGCGCATGGTGAGCGCACCTTTGAATGTGATCGTTCTGTCGTAATCGTTGATCTGGAGTTGGAAGTCCACGCTCACCCCTCCCCGCCCGCGTCGGTGCGGGGCAGCTTCTTCCAGTCCCGAAACTCAAGGGTCCAATCTGCCGATTCTTCGGGGTCGGACCATGCAGGACGTGCGCTGCTGCGATCGGTGGAAAGGAACACGGCTACTTCGGCGCCAAGCCATAGCAGCGTCAGCTTGGCCTCGTTCCAGCCCTTCGCGTACTCCTCGCGCCCAATGATCGTGTCGCCAACGACCAGCCCTAGCGCCCTGCATTGATCGGCCGTGTTCACGCCCCCTCCCTCGCCGCGCGGGCGGCGTCCAGGTCAGCGCCGGTGTCCGGATCGCGGCCAGCCCAGCGGCACAGGTGGTGGCCGACGGTGCTGCCGACGCCGCATAGGTTCATGACTGCCGGCCAGAGCGGACGACCCCTGCGGACGTGCAGGCCGCGAATCGCCCGCCGCAGCAGTTCCGCCGCTGTGTAGCTCCGGCCCGGCTCCCACTCGATGACGGACTCAGCGCGGAGCATGTCGTGCTGCATGCGCAGCGTTCGCACCGGCTCGACCAAGTCGCACAGGCTCGGAGCGGTAGCGGCACCAGCGCCGTCCAGCGCGTGGCCGATTTCTGCAGCTAGGCGATTGGAATCGGCCAAGACACGCTCCAACTCAGCGATACGCTGGCGAAGTGCGCGCTCGGTGGAATCGGTATCGGCCGCCCAAAAGGTTTGGGGTTGCGTAGTCATGCTGCGGACCTTTCCGAGCGGCGCTCGGGCTCAAGGTTGGCCCGGGCCAGTGCGGCGAGCGGGGGCGGGCTGACGCTGTTGCCGACCATGCGGACGGCCTGGCTGGTGGTGAGGGCTCGGCCGTCTGCGGTGTGGCTGATGATGTAGTCGGGCGGGAAGCCCTGGGCGGCGTAGAGCTCGCGCGGGCGGAGCATGCGCAGGCCGATATCGACGATCACGTAGGGCACGCCGCGGACGTGGACGGTGACCAGGGCGAGGCGGTCGCGGGTGGTGACGGTGTCGAGTGGGTCGCGCAGGTCCACACCGGTGGCGGTGCCGTAATACTTGACCAGGAAGGCGGCCACGCGCTCCGCGCCGGCGGCGTGCTCGGGGCTGAGCTGGCACTCGACCACGGCGTGGTGCTCGCCCTGGGCGGCGATGGTGGCCAGCGGGTCGGTCGCGGCAGCGCCGGTGCTGTGGTGGCGCAGGGTGGCCAGGTGCGCGGTGACCAGGCGCTGCTGGCTGCCGGCCTGAGTGATCGTGCTGACGGGCTCGCTGCAGGCGTGGCCGGTGCCGTTGGCGTTGCGCGGGCCGCCGTTGGCTTGCTCGAGGTACGCGCAGACCACTGCGGTGTCGGCCTTCGCGGTGGTGGTGTACCCGGGCTGATTGCCGGCGCGAGGTTCAGAGTCGCCAGCGCGTCCGCCTACGCCTGCGATTATCGGTGCGATCAGCGTGGCGCTGACCAGCGCGTGCTTCTGGCCGTCGACCAGCGTGCCGAGGGGCTTGTGCAGGCCGGGCACGCGCGGCGCCTGGCCTTCGCGCTCGCCGTATCCGGTCTGGATCAGCGTGGCGCTGGCCAGCGCGAAGTGTCCGCCCTTCACTCCGGCGCAGGCGGTGCGCAGCGGCTCGCGTGCCGACCAGCTGGCGGCGCGGCTGGCGTTGGCATGCTCGGTGATGAAGAAAGGCTCCGCCGCATCGATCACAAACCGCTTCACCCCGCGCGCGATGCGGCGCAGCGTGGCGTCGGCCAGCGGGCGCTTGCGGGTGAAGATGCTGGGGCATGGCTGGCTGAAGTCGATGCAGTCCGCCGCGGTGACGAAGGGCGCGGCGCGGCCGGGGCCGTGGGTGGGCTCGGGCCAGCGGATCGGCTGGCCGTCGCGACGGGCCAGCAGGAAGAGCCGGGTGCGGCTGGTGCCGGCGCCGTAGTCGCAGGCGCGCAGCTTGCGCCACTCGACCGCGTAGCCCAGCGCGCGAAGCTGGTGCACGAAGGCGCGCCAGGTGCGGCCGGCGTGGCGCGGGTCCGGCACCAGGTACTGCTGCTGCACGGGCACGCGCTCGCCGGGTGCGGCGACGGTGCCGTCGAGCTTGAGCACGCGGCCGGTGCTGGCGCAGCGCTTGGCCACCAGCGGGCCCCACTTGAGGATCTGCTCGACGTTCTCGAGGCTGATGATGCGCGGCCTTGCTAGGCCGGCCCACTTGCACACGACCCAGCTCAGGCTGCGCGTGGCGCGCGAGCGCGGCTGGCCGCCCTTGGCCTGGCTGAAGTGCGTGCAGTCCGGCGAGGCGTGCAGCCAGCCGACGGGCCGGCCGGCGATCTCGCGCACCGGATCGGCGTGCCAGACGTCCTCGCGCAGGTGGCGGGTGAACGGGTGGTTCGCGGCGTGCATGCCGATGGCGTGTTCATCGTGGTTGATGGCGATGTCCGGGTCGCGGCCCAGGGCCTGCAGCAGTGCCTCGCTGGCCCCGCCGCCGCCGGCGAACAGGTCGACCACGATTTCGCCCGGACGCAGCGCGCTTGCAGCGGCGCGCGGCTTGGGGAAGCGGAAGTAGTGCTGGGAGCCGTCAGCCATTGAATGGTTCCTCAGTTGGTCCGGAATGCTTGGCCGGTGGCCAGCTCCAGCGGGTGGACATCGCCGCTTCCTCGGCACGATCGAGCTCGGCGGCGTGTAGGTGCTCTCCCCAGCCTTCGGCCCGCCAGACCATGGGGTGTTTGACGCTGCGGACCCGGCTGGGGTCGCCGAGGTAGATGAACTGGATGTGCTCGCGCACGTCGCGAGGGATTTCGCCGATCGCCTCGAAGTACGCGCGGTGGTGCTTGGCGCGCACGTAGACGCGGAACTTGGGGTAGGGCTCACCCATGGCGGCGCTTACCGTTCGAGCGCGCAGGCGGCAGGGTGGCAGCCTCCCAGCGGAGGAAGGCATCGATGTCGATCGAGCTCCACACCACGGTGCCACCGCGGCGCTGGCCTTCCGGCGCCCGCCCTTCGGCGATGGCCCTGTACCAGGCGCGTTCGCTGTACCCGGTGCGTTCGAGCACCGCCTCGCGGCGCAGGAATCGCATCTCGATGCCGTCGCGCGTGTAGGCCGCCCAGGGTGGTGGCGATTCGGGCGGCGGGGTCTGGTGCGTGGCAGTGTTCATGGTGCTCTCGTGAATGAGGGTGACTCCCGCCTTTCACGGCGGCGGGCTGCCGGGGCCGCGTTGCTGGTTCCGGGGGAGAAACGCCAGCGCATCGACCACTTCCCGTGCCTGCTACCCGCTGGGCGCGGGTTGCCCCTCGGCCGCATCCATGCAGCCGAACCGCGGCAGGCTCGCGGCACGACTCAGTAGGAAAGCTGGGCTTTGGCTTGCACGGAGCGCAGCCGCTCACGCGCGATGGTCAGCGCGCGGTCGGCGCGCGAGCGGGCGTGCTGCAGGTCTGCCCAAAGTTCGGGGTCGGAATGAAAGGTGACGGCGCTCCCCCTCTCTTCCGCGCGAGTGATGGCGTATTGGGCTACTTGTTGATAGCGGCTGGTGCACGCAATAAGGTGCTCGAAGGCGCTGACGTACTCGCTCACCGCGGCGCGCCGCCCGGCAAGCAAGCCGGCGTGGTAGGCCGGCATCTGGTTCAGCGGCTGCACGCCGAAGTAGCGCACCCACAGAAGGGCACGGCGCGCCGTAGCGGCTACGACGTTGAGCCCCAGGGGCATGGCGATGACGCGCCGTGCATGCGGCACCTGCCACGCAACGGCGAACCCGCGCGGGACCGCCATGTGCATTTCGAGCTCGCGGACGAACAGGCCGATCAGGAAGTTGAGGATCTTCATGGGTGCGCTCCAAGGCGCCGCCGGCGCGAGGCCGGCGGGCCGTTGGTGGATCAAGGGGTGAAGGTGCCGATGAAGCCGGGCACGTCCAGCTGGCCGCGCAGCAGCTCGTGGAACTCCACGGCCATCTGCTTGTTCAGCTCTTCGAGCCCGACCAGGCGCAGCGCCATGCGGATGCCGTTGCGCTCGTCGGCCGGGTAGGCGGTCAGCACCGCGGTGATCGCGCGCTCCGACAGATCCTCGTAGGGCTTGAGCTGGAAGATGAAGCCCGTGGGCAGCTCCACGCCGCCGCTGCTGAGCTGCACGCTCTCGAAGCTGGACAGCTCGACACCGTGGGAAGCCAGTGCGCTCTGCTGCGCGCGCTTCTCGTCGACCTTGACGTTCAGCAGGGCCTGAATCGCGGCGGACACCTGCCCGGGCCGGGCCTGCGCCTCGGTGATCAGGCCGTTGCCGCCGAACAGCGGCGTCAGGATCGCGCGCCAGTCGGTCAGGAAGTCGGCCATGTCGCGCTGGCTCAGCTTCCTGCCAACGACTTCGAGCAGGGCCTTCCACTCCGGAGACTGGACCAGCTTGAGCACACTGCGGTCATCGCAGTGGCCGGGCTCCGTGATGCCGCCCAGGTTGTGGATCGCCGTCGCGTCGAAGGCTTCCGGGTCGATGAAAAGGGTGGTGCCGTCGATGTAGTCGCGGCCGGCTTCGTTGGCCGCGTGAATCTCGGCGGCCCGAACCTTCACGTACTCGACGAAGGCCGGCAGCGAGCGCGTCCGGAAGGTGCCGCGGAAGCGATCGCGCACGCCGCGCAGGTTCTCGAGGTTGACGACCTTCTCGCCCAGCACCAGCGCATGCGGCAGGCTGCTGGGGCTGTGGAACTGGTTGGCGGACTGCGCGGCGATGGCCAAATGTTCAATGCGCTGGATTGCTGCAGCTTCCATGGGGGATTCCTCAGTGGGATGGGGGGAGTCCGGCGGATCCGCCGCCGGCGCGGTGGGTCACTTACGGCGGGGGTTGGCCGGCAGTTCGAGCTCCAGCTGATCGGCGCCCTGGAACGGCGTCACGCCGCCGCCCTTCTGGACGAACATCACCGCCTCACCGCCGGTTTCCTCGGACTTCTTGCCGCGCGCGGTCGGGCACTTGAAGGTGAGCACGTGGGTCAGCTCGACCTGGCTGGTGCCCTTGATCGGCTTGGTGACGACCTTGAACACCAGCTCGCCCTTGCCCTGGTGCAGGGCCGACGACAGGCTGATGTTGTTGAGCGCGACGGAAAGCGCGTCCTTCACGGCGCCGGCATCGAGGTCATCGAGCAGCTGCGGGAAGGTGTGCAGTCGGGTGGTGGGGGTCTGCATCGCGGCAATGCCGGACACGTTGGCCGGCGCCGCCGGCTTCTCTTCGGTGCTCATGGGGTGTCTCCGTGGTGGTGCCCTGGCGGGCGTCAGTGGCGCTTGTGTTCGGTGTTGCAGCTGCCGGCGCGCGGCCCGGCGGGCAGCTCGGCTGTGCTGTTGGCGGCAAACTGCAGGAGCTGCGCGGTCTGCTGGGGGCCGGCGAGGTCACACATGTAGCCCGTGATGCAGCCGAGCAGCGCGCACAACGACTCCCATGCAGCAGTGCCGGGATCGGGCTGTGTCGCGATGTAGGTTTGGAACATCGGGCCGATCACTGCGTCGCTGACCCGCTCCGCGAACTCTTCCGGCTTCGTCTCGCGAGAGATATGCAGGTGAACCATCCGCGCTTCGGGTTCGCTCATGGTGTAGCTCCAGTCAGGCGGCGCAGGAAGCGAAGCAGCCGCGCGCGCCAACGCTGGATGCGGGTTGGTGCGCTCATGCGCGTGATGGGCGGCGGGATCACGCCAGCGCGGCCGTTGAGGGGACAGACGCCTCGCCGAGAATCCCGCTCTGGTACGGCTGGTGCGGTTCGCTCGGATCGTGCTGCTGCGCGACCAGCTGCTGCTGCGGCGGTGCAGGGCTGGGCTCGGGCTTGTCGGCGGGGACAGCGCGCTCAACGGGGACACCGGCCTTGACCAGCTCGGCTGCCGTGAGTCCGTCGCACAGCTCGACGGAAAGCGTGTCCTCGGTGACGAAGCGCAGGGCCTGGCCCGGCAGGTTCGCGATGACGAGGCGATCGGGCGCGCCGGGGGTCTTGTTGGCGACGCGGTACAGGTATTCCTTGGGCATGGCAGTGCTTCCTCAGCGGGTTTGCAGGTAGGAGGGGATGCGGCCGACGTCGAGCTTCGGCCCGCTGGGCGGGTACAGGACTTCGCCGGTCTGGCCATCGGCTTCGTAGCGGTGGCGGATTTCGAGGGCCGCGGTCATTTCCACGACGCTTACGAGGTACTCGGCCGGCGCCCCAGGCAGCGGGGAGCCGTGCACGATGTCGGTCGCACGCACGTGTTGCGGCCGCAGCCGCAGGCGCACGCGCTCCACGTCAGCGGGCCTTGCGCGCAGCGCGCCGGATGGCGGCCACGCCGCTATGGCGACGTGAGGCGCGGTAGGGCTTGCCTCGGCGGAAGCGACACCCAACGCGCCAAGGCGAGCGCGGTCCGGTGTACGTGGGGATCAGGCGCCCGCCGGGGCCGCCTGCGACCAGATCAACCATGCTAAGCAGGGCGTGGCCGACCCGAACCGCAACGGACGGGCCGCGCATCACAGCTGCCTCGCGCGGAGCGCGTCGGCGCGCGCCTTGCCGATGCGGATGGCGTGCATGGTGTTGAAGCCGTTGCGCTGAGCCCAGGCGACGGCGGCGGTGGTGTTGCTGTCATCGCAGCCGATGCGGGCGCAATGGGCGACGACCTGGCGCTCAACGGCGGGGCGATCGAAGGCAACCGGCGGCGCGGAGCACACCGGGAGGACGGGGCGGAAGTCGAGCCCAGCGAGGGCAGAGGCTGTGCAGTGCATGGCAGCTCCGTGCGGTGGATGGCGGAGCCACGCTATCAATGCAGATTGTTAGCGTCAAGCTGGATTGATACGCGGCGTCAAAGAAAAGGGCCGCAGCGCGGCCCCTTCTATGTGAACAATGGTCAACTTTGCGCTACCAGCGCCGCACGCCCAGGCTCACCACGACTCTGCCGCTGATCGGCAACTGGCCGATTTCGCTGGCCGGGATGATTTCGGGCGGGTAGGCGGGATTGGTGCAGCCGATCACCAAGTCGCCGCCCATCCGCTGGTGTAGCTGCCGCGGCTGCGGCTGACCACCGATCACCACCACATAGATCCCAGGCCCATCCCAAGACGCGCGCTGAGTGTCCACAAACACAAGATCGCCGTCGTCGATCGACCCCCGAAGGGCGTCGCCGCGGTTTGTCATCAAGCGCACCCGATCAAATGGGCGGGGCAGGTTCTGCTGCGCCCACCATTCCGCAATGTCCATGCCTTTCACAGCCTCGTTTCCCCTGTTTCTGTCACCGCCTACTGTCAGCACGGCAATGTGAACGTAGTCACGCTCTGCGCCCGCTGCAACAGGACTGTGCGCACTTGCGGTCGCGGGGGTTGAGACAGGAGGGATGGCTTCACCGTTCCAGGCGTGCAGCTGCTCGACCGTCATGCCAAAGGCCTGCGCGAGCTCGGCTATCCACGCGACTCGACGGCCTCGCGTTGCTTCGAGGGCTTGCACCGACTGCGCTGACAACTTCGGGTACGGCCCAAGCTGGCGTATCCGCATCGCCAACGCGCGCTGAGACAGGTTGTTGAGGCGCCGCAGCGCCGCGCACTTCTCGCCGATGTCCATACGGTGATTATCCCCCCCTAGGCGCCTAGGTGGGCAGGGTGTTGACGTATCAATCCGGATTGATACACTCGCCGACAACAGAGATTGTCGGAGCCCCAAAGTGGACGACCTCGAACTTGCAGCGCTCATCGTCGGCAGCTACTCGAAGCTGGCCAAGCGAGTCGGCTGCAGCCCTCAGAACATCAACCAAGCCAAGGGCAAGCCTCTTCCGGCGCAGCTGGCCGGACAGGTTGAGCTTGCTGTCCGCAACGCTGTCGCCGAAGACCCCGAAGCCGCAGCGCGCGCCCAGCAGCTGGGTCGCCTGCCGAAAGCTGAGGCGATGTCGCCCGGCCACGAGTACCACCGCGACGCTCAGGGCGGTCTGCACCTGACCCTGGGCCGGAGCTGGCACCCATCCATGCGGCGGAAGAGCCCGGCGCGGGTGTCGGCGCGCGCACTCAAACACGGCCGCACGTCGGCCCCCCTGTCGACCTGCACGCGCTGAGCGTGCGGGCACTTCTGCTGCGCGTCATCGAACAGCTGGAGCACGCATGAAAGTCGAAACCGCATGGATGTCGCTGCCGCGCCCACCCAAGCGCGTGCGCGTGTATGCCTGCCGCTGCCGCGATGGGCATCTGGACGTGGCGCTGCGGCTGCGTCCGAAGGGCGACGAATGGGAGTTCGTGGGCTGGCTCGCAAATGACGTGCTGCTGCAGGACTTCCGCGACGCATGCGCGCAGGCGCTGACTCCTACCGAGCGCCGCGTGACCGTGGCACTCAACGAGGGGCCTGATACGCCCTACAGCCTGAGCATTTCGAGCAACACCCACCACAGTCGTGTGTACCGCGTGGTGCAGGCGATGCTCGCGCGCCGCAAGGTGCAGATCGGCCCGATGTTCGAGGCGCGCCCCAGTCGGCACCTGCGCGCCAAGCCGCTTGAAGTCGTGCAGCTGGCGGAGGCGTCGTGATGCAGCACTCCACGCCCGCCGCGACCGAAGCGCAGCAGTGGCGCTTCGTGCTGATGAAGGAAATCGGCTGCGTGCCGTGCTGGATGCGCGGCTTCCAGAACGTCGAGCCGGAGATTCATCACCTGCTGTCCGGCGGCATCCGCCGCGGCCACGACGAAACCGTTGCGCTCTGCCAGTGGCATCACAAGGCCTGGCCGATCGCGAACCGCTCGCACGCATGGTGTCGCCGGCACCTGGGCCCGAGCCTGCTGGAGTCCCCCGAGCAATTCCACTTCGAGTTCGGCAGCGATGACGACCTGCTGGAGCTGCAGAACAAGTTTCTCGGCGCCGCCAGCGGAGGCCGCTATGCCGCGTAAAAACCCCGACCCGTTGCCGGCGCACGTCGACCTGCGCGCGCGCCTCGGCGAAGCCGGAAGAGCCGCCGCTCTCCAGTGGATGCGTGGCCGCGCCTGCTGGCTGCCGGGCGAGCTGTGCCAGCACCTGATCGCCGACGGCATCGTGCAGACCCGCCGCGGCCTGCTGATCGAAGCCTTCCGCGCCGTGGATGACCTGCACCGGGAGCTGATCGATGCCGGGCAGCTGCAGCCGATCCCCGCTGAGCACGGCCTGCAGTTCGGGTGGGTGAAGCCCCATGGCTGACGCCCGCGGCTTCAACCCCTCCCAGCAGCTGACGCACGCCATCCGCGTGGCGCTGCGCATCGAGCGCGACACCGAACGCGCCCTGGTCATGGCCGGGGCCTACGACTGGCTGCTGACCCGCGGCCACCACAAGCCGCGCATGACCGCGGCCCTCAACTTGGAAACCGCCACATGAGCGACACACCCGAGACACCCCGTGCGGACGAGCCCGAGCAGCGGCAGATGCTGTTGCCGGCTCTGCCCGGATACCGCCCGCTCGACAGCGCTGAGCTGGAGCTGATCGCCGAAATCAAGGCGCATGAGCAGAGCGCCCTGCAGCTGCTGGCCAAGGTGCGCGCTTTCCTCGGCGGCCAGCTCGATATGGCCAGCCCGCCGGACAAGGCGCGGATCGCGGACGCGGAGCCGATGCGCTGGCACGCGATCGCGCGCACCGACATGCAGCAGGCCTACATGGCGCTGGTGCGCTCTGTGGCCCAGCCGCAGACCGTCACGGAGGCCCGCTATGGCTGACACCTACACGCTCGACGGCCTGACCGCCGAAGACCTGGTGCTGCTGCGCTCCGCGCTCGACCTGGAAGCGGTGCGGCACGCCGAGACGCAGCGCTCGATCCGGCACACGAAGCGGTGCACCACGCACGAGGCCACGCAGCGCTACCCGGCCTTCCGTCTGGCCGTGGCGAGCGCTCAGCGCTGCGCCGAGCTGCGCACGAAGGTGCTCGGCCTGCTGGAGCCGCCGGGATGAAGCGCTGGACGGCCCGTGACCTGATGCGGCTGGCGCGGATGCGGCAGTGCCAGCAGGAGGCGGACGTCGAGCACACGGAAGAGCAGGTGCGCGCCGCGGCGCGCGCGCTTGGCAGAGAGACACACCTACCCGAGCCGGAGCAGCTGGAGCTGTCGCCGGTGGAGTAGGGCACAGAACACCCCCGCCCGGCCCGCGGATTGATCCCCGCGGGTATGCCAACCCTCCAGCAGTCGGGCGGGGGTACTGGAGGGTGGAGGACGCGACGTGAACCACGATGTGCGCATAGCGGTGGGCCTACCGGCTCACCCCAAGACCAAGAAGCTGCGCAGGCGACTCGGCGCTGACGGCGTGCTCGCGCTGGTCTGGCTGCTGCTGTGGGCCGGGCAGAACCGCGCGGATGGCGACTTGGCCGGCATGACCGACGAAGAAATCGAGCTCGCCGTGGACTGGACCGGCGAGGACGGCGCGCTGGTCGCGGCGCTGGAAGACGTGCGCTTTCTGGACGGCGAGGCGGGCGCGCGCCGGATCCACGATTGGGCGGATCACAACCCCTGGGCGGCCGGCGCCGAGGCGCGCAGCGAGAAGTCGCGGTGGGCAGCGCTGTGCAAGCAGCACGGACGCTCGGAGGCTGCCCGACTGATGCCCGAGTATGCCAAGCGCGTCGGCGCTGCATCCCACTCGGATGCGTCTGGCATGCCCCCCGCAGTGCCAGAAAGTGCCAGTGGCACGCCAGCGGCAGAATCTGGCACTGCCCCGTCTCCGTCTCCGTCTCCGTCTCCGTCTCTAGATCAAGAGCCATCCTCGCTTCGCTCGGATTCGTCATCGGCTGGCGCCGACGACGCCCCGCAGAGCGGCGAGGCGGCCAAGAACGAGCGCAAGGCCCAACGCCTGCGGCAGGTCACGCAGGAAGCCATCGACGCCTACAACACCCGGCTTGCCAAGCCGGCGGGGCTGCTTCCGGGCGTCAGGTTGCTGACCGAAGAACGCCTGCGGCAGGTGAAGCGCTGCCTGCCCGTGGCCACGCAGATCGCCGAGCGCACCACCGGCTCGACGACGATCACGCCCGAGTTCTGGGCCGCCTACTTCGACGCCGTGGCCCAGGACGACTTCTGGAGCGGCCGCAAGCCCGGCGGCCGCGGGCACGAGAACTGGACACCGAACTTCGACAGCCTGACGCAGCCTGACGTCTTGGTGCGGATCTACGAGCGCGCAGAGCAGGACGCGCCGATGGCAGGTGCGGCATGAGCGTCCAGATCATCACCGGGGACTGCCTTGAAGCCATGCGCGGCATGGCCGACCAGTCCGCGCACTGCTGCATCACGAGCCCGCCGTACTTCGGTCTACGCGACTACGGCGTGGACGGGCAGATTGGCCTTGAGTCGAGCCCGGCCGAGTTCGTGGCGAAGCTTGTCGAGGTGTTCCGCGAAGTGCGCCGCGTGCTGCGCGATGACGGGACGCTGTGGCTGAACCTCGGAGACAGCTACGCCGGCACCGGCAAGTCCGGCGGCGGCAAGCAGGGCGAGCGCTGGCAGTCGTGCGGGATGGACACAGAGGGGCCAAAGGGCGGGAAGTGGATGCCTCCGCCGGCAGGCCTCAAGCAGAAAGACCTGATCGGCATTCCCTGGCGCGTCGCCTTCGCGTTGCAGGCAGACGGCTGGTATCTGCGGCAGGACATCATCTGGGCGAAGCCCAACCCGATGCCGGAGAGCGTGCGCGACCGCTGCACGAAGGCGCACGAGTACCTGTTCCTGTTGTCGAAGTCGGAGCGGTACCACTTCGACGCCGAGGCGATCAAGGAGCCGGCCGTTTACGGTGGGCCGAACAACGGCGTCGGCTTTGGCCATGGCTACGACGCAGTCAAGAAGCCGCGCACGTTCAAGCCACCGCAGGGCGGGCCGGTACCGGGGGCGCCTCCACAGTCGCGCAACCGCGCCAAAGGCAACCGAAGGACGTTCCGAGGGGGTGGCGTCTACACAAACAGCCAAGCGTTCGACAACTCAACGAACGCGCCCGCCGATTCAATCGGAAACGCGCCCAATGAAACAGGCACGCGCAACCGCCGCAGTGTTTGGACTGTCGCAACGCGGCCGTTCAAGGGCGCCCACTTCGCCACGTTCCCGCCTGACCTGATCGAGCCGTGCGTGCTGGCTGGATGCCCGATCGGCGGCACGGTGCTCGACCCGTTCGGCGGCGCCGGCACCACGGGCCTCGTCGCCCAGCGCCACGGCCGCAGCGCGGTGCTGTGCGAGCTGAATTCGGAATACGCGGCGATGGCCGAGGCGCGCATCCGTGCCGATCGCCCCCAGCTGGGCCTGTTTGGGAGCGCCGCATGAACATCACGCCCGAAGCCATCGCCCACGCCTACGCAACGCTGGCCGCCCGCAAGCAGTGGCGCAAGCCTGTTCCGGTGTACCTGACCAAGCGCGGCACGATCATCGTCGGCACGTCTGGGCCGAACATCCCCGAGTCCGCCGCGCTGGTCTGCCACTACATTGCGCCGCTGCCCAGCCTTGCCGAGTTCCGCAGCGACATCGAGCACGAGGTGGCGCTTGCCAGCGCAGGACAGGCGTCGAAGCCTGACCAAATCGTCGCCCTGCTGAAAGCCAATCCCCGCGGCCTGCTGACCAGCGAGGTTGCTGCGCGGTTGAGCGAAGGAACCACGCTCACGGAGGACATGTGCACGCAGCTATGGCTTGCGGGGCGCATCGGCCGCAAGCGATTCAAACCCCAACGCGGGCCTATGCGTTCCATGTGGGTGCACCAGGCCAACAGAGCAGCCCTGCGCCCGGTGCGATTGCCAGCAGGGCCTAACGGTGAGCCGCGCTGCGCGGGGCGGAAGACATACCCCGGTGCGCCGGCCTGTCCACGCCGCGAGGACTGCGCCCGCTACCGCGCGTTCCTCGACACATGGGGCGAGCTGGCCGAAGCCGAACGAATGGCCACTCCGGTGCACTCGTACATGTGCCCTGGCAACGGCACCCCGCATTTCATGGAGATCCCCAATGACGACTGACCCCAACCAGCCGGCCAACCTCGGCGACGTCAACAGCGAAGAGCCGGGCAGCGGCGCGCGCTACAACGCCGGGAAGGCCGCCTTCGAGCTGGTGCCGCTCATGGCCTTCGAGGGCTGCGCGCGCGTGTTCGACTTCGGCCGCAAGAAGTACGCCCCATGGAACTGGGCAAAGGGGATGCCGTGGAGCGCTCCCTATGGCTGCCTGCTGCGCCACCTGAGCGCCTGGCAGCGCGGCGAGGACAACGACCCGGAAAGCGGCCTGCCGCACCTGGACCACGCCATGGCCAACCTCGTGATGCTGACCACCTACGCGCGGACCTACCCGCAGGGGGATGACCGGACGCAGTGGCTGCAGGCAGCGGAGACGAGCGAAGCCGGACGGTTTGAACAGCTGAAATCGAAGGCGCAGCGCGCGTATGGGCGGACCATCGCGCGATGGCGCGGCGCGCCGCATGCAGCCGATTGGCTGACTGAAGACATCAAAGGGAATTGCCACTGGTTTCGCGGTACCAAGCCGGCTGCGCGCGATGGGATGTGGTGGGCAACAGACACATCCCATGTCGTTGGGCCAGCGGCTGACCGAAAGCTCGGAGGCTTCCTCTGCGAAGCACGCCCCAAGCTGAGGGAAGAGGTGCCCGCCGCCCCCGCCACCCAGGACGCCCAGGACGCCGAGCGTGCCGCGTACCTCGCGCGGTGGGACGATGCCCCCGTGTGGGCGGATTGGCGCGTCAAAGATCCCGATGGCCGCGTTGCGTGGTTCCGCGGCCAGCAGCCAACCATTGGAGGGGGTATGGCGTGCGTGCAGATCGAGCCGCGCCCTGTGCAGGGGGTGGGGCCGTGATCGTTTCTTCGTTCTCGACGCCTGTCGCCGACCTGAAAAGAGCTGACCGAACGCCTGACAAGGTTCTCGCATGCCTGCGCCGAAATCCGCGCGTTTCGGCCTTCGACCTTTCGGAATACGCATGGCTGCGTGACTGCATCCGGGTGCTTGAGTCGCAAGGCCGCATCAAGGATGACAAGACCGGGCAATACCCGTGGGTTCAATACGCCGTGCTTGCAGACGGGCAGGGGGTGGAGGGGTGAGCAGCGAACTCGAGCTGCGCGCTCCACCAGCCAGCCGCGAGGCCGAGGAAGCTGTGCTGGGCGGCCTGCTTCTGCAGCCCAGGGCCATGGCCAAGGTGGCCGACGTCCTGCAGCCGGACGACTTCTATTTCAGCGGGCACGGGGCAGTGTTCGCCGAGCTGCGCAGCGCGATCGCCGAACTACCGCCCGGTGACGAGGCGCAGTTTGACTTCCTGACGTTCGCCGAGCGGATCACCGGCACCAAGCTGCAAACCGATTGGGGCTGGTCCGTCGCCGAGCTGGGCGACTTGGTGCAGCACACCCCCAGCGCGGCCAACGTCCGGGCCTACGCTGAGATCGTGCGCGAGCACAGCGCGAAGCGTCAGCTGCTGGACGTCTACATGCGGGCGGTCAACGGCCTGTATCAGGACCGCACGCGAAGCGCTGCCGAGGTCGCCGCCGAGATCCAGCGCGCGACCCTGCACATCACCGCACGCGCGGACAGGGGCACGGGCCTGCGCCCCCTGCGGGACTACCTGCGCGAGTGGTTCGCCCTGCTGCAGCAGCGATACCACGCCGGCATCACCATGACTGGCCTGCCGAGCCCGTGGCAGTGCATCGATGCGCTGACCTTCGGCTGGCAGCCGGGGCACCTGATCACAGTCGGCGGGCGTCCCGGAATGGGGAAAACCATCTTCGGGTGGGAGCAGGCAGTGCACGCCGGCATGATCGGCGCCCGCACGGCGATCTTCTCCCTGGAAATGGGCGGCACCGAGCTGGCGCAGCGCGCCGTGTCCTCGCGTGGCCGCGTGCCGTGGGACTTCCTGCGCAGCCCGCGAGCCTGGCGGCGGGGTGACGATGACGAGTTCTGGTCGCGCACGGCCTCGGCAGTATCGCAGCTGATCGACAGCAAGATCCTGATCGACGAGACGCCGAACCTGACCATTGGGCAGATCGTGTCGCGCGCCGAGCGCGCGCACATGGACGAGCCGCTGGCCGCCGTGGTGCTCGACCATCTGCACCTGACCGACGCCGAGCAGAAGTCCAACCAGAACAAGGCCGACGCCCTATCGAAGGTGAGCGGGGGCCTCAAGGGGCTGGCCAAGCGGCTGAACATCCCGGTCTTCGCCCTGGCCCAGCTCAACCGAGCCAATACCCAACGGGTCGACAAGCGCCCGACGATGGCCGACCTGCGCGACTCGGGCGCGATCGAGCAGGACAGCGACATCGTGCTGCTGCTGCACCGGCCGGACTACTACGAGCCCCCGGGCACGGCAAAGACCCACCGGGCTGAGGTCATCATCGGGAAGGGCCGCAGCCTGCCGGCGGGCGATGTGGTGGTGCTGAAAGACCGCTACGACGAAATGCGCCTCGAAGAGTGGGGCGAGGACGGACCGCCGCCTATATCGGAGCCGAGCACGAGCGCGCCTGCAGGGCGCACGGGGGGCGGCTGGGGCAAGCGCGGATCGAAGGCACTGGAGAAGGGAGCGCAGGAATGAAAGCGGTCATCGTCAACAGAGACATGGAGCCGATCACGATCGTCGCGCTGGCGCCTTACATGGTTGAGCTGCTTCGCAGTAAGCACGGGCTGGTGCTTTCGTGCATCGAGCCCCTGCGCGCGGACTACGACCCCTGCGCAGTGGCCGACGAAATCCGGGCGCGCACCGTTCGGCTGCGCGCGATCGTCAAGCAACTGACCATCCTGCAGACTGACGACGAGGTGGACGCTCTCACCCTGGACGCCGTGTTCTTGGCCGGGCAGCAGTCTGCGGTCAACGCAGTGCACGAGCGGGGGCGCCGGCAAGGCTTCGGCCAAGGGTTGCGAGCTTGGGGTGAAATCGCCAATCAGCTACGCCGCGGCCTGCAGCAGAACGGCGAGGACGACTGATGGCCATCGCCGAATACCTGATCCCAGGCAAAACGCCGAACCCGGTCAACGGATCGCACGGAAGCTGGCGCGCCGCGGCCGCGCGCAGGAAGAAGCAGCGAAAAGATGCGAACTACCTGACACCCCGGCGCATGCGGGCACCGTGCGAGGTGCTGCTGATCCGCTTGAGCCCCGGCGAGCTCGACGACGACAACCTGCGGCCGGCGCTCAAGAGCATCCGAGACGGCATCGCCGATGCGCTGGGCGTGGATGACCGCGACCCTGCTGTGCGCTGGGAGTACGCCCAGGCCCGCTGCAAGCGCGGCGACGAGGGTGTTCGGGTCCGGATCACCAACGGCAAGGATCTTCCGCCATGAGCGCTGCCGAACGCCTGATGTGCCTGCTGCAGCCGGGGGCGCTCAATCCCATGCGCCTGCAGGAGGGAGCGAGCAGCACGAGTCCGATGCGAACCGACGCACTGCAGGTCCGCGCCGCGCTCGAAGCCATGCAGCCCAAGGTGCTGTGCACCGCGCTACTGCTGCGCCACGACCCGAGCATGATCCACGACGGCGAGCTGAAGGTGTACCAGCTGCACCTACTGACGGAGCTGCAGCTGCGCCAGCGCAAAGAGCGCCATTGGACTCGCAGGCTGTTCGATCAGGTAGGCATCGTGCGCGCCGCCCTGGCCGAGTCAATGAGCCCTGAGCGCGTCTGCCGCGTGTGTGTCGGCGAGGGCATGGTCCTCGTGCGGGGGCAGGGCAAGACGGCCCGCATGGAGCCCTGCCAGGCCTGCGATGGCACCGGGCATCGCCGGTGGCGGCCGTCGAAGCGCCGGCGCGCGGCTGGGATCAAGAGCGAAAGCACATGGCTGCGCAGCTGCGCCGAGCCGGCTGACTGGCTGGTGCGCTACATCGAGCAGCACATGCGCGAAGGAGAGCGCGTGTTGCTCCGCACGCTTGGGCGTGAGCAATAACGGCAAGCGCTATTGACAAGTGACAGTGTTTGCCCCCTTAATTTCTTCATCCTGACCGTTTTCTGCCCGAAGCCCCGCCCTAAACCGGCGGGGCTTCTGCTTTTGGGGGTGTCAAATGCTTGAATTGCAAGGCAAAACCCGTTGGGCGATTGTTCTGGCGCTGTGCTTTCTGGCCGGCTGCGCCGCGTGGCTGCTGATGGACTGGTCCGGCTACGTGCAGGGCTGGGTCGGATCGACCTTCCGCGCGGCTTCGGGCGGAGCGATCGGATGGGCTGTGAGCCGGTACGTGGTGCGGCTCGATTTGTCCGCGATCCCGACCGAGCAGCGCCCCGTTGCCGGGCTTTCGCAGGCCCTGCTGATCGCCGGGTTCGCGGTCGCGGTCGCTGTCGGCGTCTGACCCATGCAGCCGAGCCGCCCCGACAGCCGCGTGGCGTGGCTGGTGGCGGTGCTGTGCGCTGCCCTGATCGCTGTTGCCTGGTCGACCGCGCCCGAAGCCGCGCAGCTTTCGGGGCATGTGTTAAGGAATGATAAGCAGGCCCCGCCGCCTGCAGCCGAGCAGTACCGGGCCGCGATGACGCGCAGCGCTTACCGCATCCACGGACCGGCGGCGCCCGTCTCGCTGCTGGCCGGGCAGATCCACCAGGAAAGCGCGTGGAAGCCGCTGGCGCGCTCACACGCGGGCGCAGAAGGCCTCGCGCAGTTCATGCCGGCGACGGCAGCGGACATGGCAGCACGGTTCCCCGGCGACTGCGCGCCAGCCAACCCGTTCAGCCCCGCATGGGCGTTCACCTGCCGCGACCGCTACATGGCCAGCCTGCTGCGGCAGCTGAGCCCCACCGGCGGCGGGCTCACCGAGTGCGCACGTTGGGTGTTCGCGTTGCGGGCATACAACGGCGGCATGGGATGGGTCATCCGCGACAGGCGCAAGGCTGCCGAGGCCGGCGTTGACCCGGACAACTGGATTCAGGTGCAGCAGTTCAACGCGGGCAGGTCTGCCGCCAACTTTCGCGAGAACACCGAGTACCCGGTCCGCATCTTGTGGCTGCAGCAGCGCTACGCATCCTGGGGCGCGCGGGCATGCTGATGGAGCCGGGACAGGTCATTGAATGGGCCAAGGCGATCGGCGCCCTGGCTGCAGCAGTCGCGGCCCTGGTGGCCTTGGGAAGGTGGTTGCGTGGCAAGGTGCGCCGGCTGATGGGGCCATTCAAGGACGCGCTTGCTGCGCTCAAGCTGATCCCCGAACTCGTCGCAAAGGTCGACGAGATCAGCCACAAGCTGCTGATCGCCGAGGCCGAAAACCGCGCGCTCGCAGACAGCGATCCGCACATCGCCCGCTTCGCCTGCGGTGACGGCGGTTCGAACGAGTACGTCAACGCGACCTATGCCCGCTGGCTCGAAGTCTCACGATCGGACCTGCTGGGGTGGCGCTGGCTGTCCTACGTCCCGGAAGCCGATCGCGACCGCCTCCGCGAAGAGTGGGAGACAGCCCGCCGTGAGCGGCGCGTCTACCGCGTGCGGCACGCCCTGCAGACCGCCAGCGGCCGAATGATCTACGTGGATACAACCGTCACCCCCGTGCCCGAAGACGGGCCCGTGCATCGCTGGATCGGCGTCATGCGCCGAGTCGAGCCCACCGAGTAGGAGCAACCCATGATCCGCATCATCATTGCGCTGGCCTGCGTGCTGGCGCTGTCCGCGTGCGCGTCGACCAAGCTCAACGAAAACCACAAGGCGAGCACGGATGCGTTCGCGTCCATGCACATGCACCAGTCGACTGCGCTGCAGAAGCTGTCCGATGCCAGCGCCTGCGCCGGTGACGCGCGATGCGTGGAGAACACGAAGGCCATGGCCGCCCTGGCGCTGGTCGCCGTGGGCGCTGGCGGCGCGGCGGCGCAGGTGCCGGTGCACGTCGAGCAGTACCACCCTGGATGGGGAATCCTTGGCACCTTCCTCAACGTCGGATTGCGCGAAACCGGGGCGACCATCCGCTCCGAGCATGCGCGCGATCAGTTCGTTGCGCAGGTCAACGGACAGACCAGGCAGTCAGAAGCCGCATTCGGGCTTGGCGTGGCCGCCGTGCAGGCTGCCAACCAGACCGCCGGGCAGTTCGCGGGCGCGCTGCCGGGGCTCGCGCCGTCGATCACCGTGCACGGCAACTACGGCGACACCATCACGACCAGCGCCGGCCGAGACATGTGGGGCGATGCGAACCGCGTAGGCGACGACACGCGAATCCGCACCGGGCCGATCAACACCGGCACCCAAAACACGGGCGGCGTGATCGGCAACGGGCAGATCGGCAACGGCCGGCAGAACGCCCCGGGCCCGTTCGGCAACATCGGGCCGCAGTGCCAAGGCGCGCAGTGCCAGCAGGTCACGCCGCCGCCGCCCGTTGAGCCGGAGGGCTGAGCATGCTGGTCCGCGCCATCCTGACCTACATCGCCCTTGCCGTATCGCTGGCCGTCAACGCCTGGCTGCTGGTCGAGCGCGCAGGCGAGGCGGAGCGCACTGCGCAGGCCTGCAAGCTGGCTGCGGCCGAGGCAAGCGTCACGGTGTTGCAGGGGCGCGTTGGCGTGCTCGATTGGCTGGTTCAGCAGACCGCAGCCGACCAAGAGCGCACGTTCAAGCGCCTGAACGCAGTCGCAGACCGGGCCAGCGCCCGGCAGGAGCGATGGGACGCCGCCAACCTGCCCAAGCCCGACTGCGGCCCGGGGCAGGCCTACATTGACGCGACGAACGCCACGCTGGGGCACGAGCAGTGAACCGCCTCGCCGCGCTGCTGCTGATCACGCTGGGCCTGGCCGCGTGCGAGAGCCCCCCCGTTCGCATGCACGTCGAGCCTCCCGCACCGCTGCCGAACGTCTGCGACGACGCCTGCAAGACGCCGTGCGAGAGCGCCAAGGAGGTCGCGCGCTGGGAGTGCCCAGATCCCGATGACGGCGAGTGCTGGAAGCTCCAACACCAGCAGGTCATCAACCCGTTGGTGACGCTGGCAGAGCGCTGCGAAGTGAAGCGGCAGAGCTGCATGGACTGCATCGAGCGCGCTGACAACGCGAGGGCAACCTGCGGAACAGTGACCGAATGCGGCAAGGAGTGACGCCGTGGCAGCGCGACGCAAAGCGACAATCAAGCAGCGCCGGACCAACGAGGTACACAACGGGCTGAGCGCCCAGCAGGCGGCCTTCGCGGCTGCCTACGCCACAAACGGCAGCGACGGCAAGGCTGCCGCTATCGCGGCTGGCTACTCGGCAAAGACGGCGGAGAATCAGGCCTCGCGACTGCTGACCAACACCAAGGTGCGCGCCGAAGTGCAGCGCATCCTGGCGGAGGGCGCGAAGCGGGCCGAGATCACCGTCGAGCGAATCATGGACGAGCTCGCGCTCGGCGGGTTCGCCGACATCACGGACTTCGTGGAGTGGGACGAGAAGGGCGTCCGGCTCAAGAAATCGAAGCTGCTGGACTCAGCCAAGCGCCGCGCCATCGTCGAGGTCAGCGAGACGATGACCGGGGTCAAGATCAAGCTGATGAACAAGCTCGGCGCGCTGGAAAAGATGGGCCAGCAGATCGGCATGTTCAAACACCAGATCGAGATGCCCCAAGATCCGGCCACTGGCCAGCCGCTGGGCCTGATCCTGGTGCCGTACAAGGCGCCAGCACCGACGACACCGCCGCCGGCACCGCCTGAGCCTGACGGCGCGGACGATGGGGATTGAGGGAGCGCCACGGCCCCCGATCATCTGGGAGCCGAACCCGCGGCAGAACGAGTTTCTAGCCTGCGCGGACTACGAGGTACTGTTCGGAGGGGCCGCAGGAGGCGGCAAGAGCGACGCCCTGCTGGTCGACGCGATGGGCGGACCCTTCGCGGGGGTCCAGAACAAAAACTGGCGCGCGATCATCTTCCGCCGCACGTTCCCCGAACTCCAAGACCTGATCGACCGCAGCCACGAGCTGTACCCGATCGCGGTGCCCGGCGCGAAATACAACAAGGTCGACCATGTGTGGACCTTCCCCAGCGGCGCGAAGGTCTATCTGGGGCATCTGCAGCACGACGCCGATCGCTTCAAGTACCG
>VFQU01000447.1_pt1 | contig 37122 bp, 27 predicted proteins | sample 3512311 | NCBI WGS metagenome assembly VFQU01 (sample SAMN10412377, study PRJNA504923) | tailings metagenome | isolation source: Relicate 3 Philex TSF3 active mining site | place: Philippines: Tuba, Benguet | collected 2017-08-29
CCTGCACGCTCGATGCGTCGCGCGGGCCATGCATGGCACCTCCCGCAGGCGGCTTCTCTCGCTTCGCTCGCTGCGCCTCGGGCCGCGCCGCCGGTGATTCACCGGTCGCGGTCCGATCCTTTGTGCAGCCCGGCGCAAGCGCCGTATAGTCGCCGGTCATCGATGGCAAACGCCCGGAGAGGCAGTGATCGTCAGCGACTCCCGCCCCGCGAGGGGATCCCGGCGCGAACGTCCGCGCCGGGACGCTGCCTGCCTTGGCACCCTCTGGCGCAGGACCTGGCGTATCGCGGTCGTGCTCGTTTTCGCGTTGGCTGGCGCAGCCTCGGGCTGGGCCGCCGACAGCGAGCCCTCGTTCGAGGATGCCGCCCCGCGGCTTCTGTTCCAGCGCGTGGGCGACGACCAGCAGCTGCGGGATGGGGTCATCACCGGGCTGGCACAGGACCGCGAAGGGTTTCTGTGGATCGGTACCACCGAGGGTCTGGTGCGCTTTGACGGCTACCGCTTCAAGCCCTACCGCAATGCCCCCGATGCGGCCGGCAGCCTCCCCGGCAATCGCATCGAGCGGCTGTTCGCCGACCGGCTCGGGCGCCTCTGGGTGGGCACCTATGCGCAGGGCGTTGCGCGCTACCAGCCGGAACACGACGACTTCGTACAGCTGGCGCCGCCGCGCGACCCCGCGAGTCTGCCGCGCGTGCCCGGGCCCGCCCCCGCGCGCGCTTTCGCGCAGACGCCGGACGGCGCGGTCTGGGTCGGGACATCGGGCCTGGGCCTGTGGCGGATCAGCGCCGACGATGCGATCACTGTGTATGAGAGCGCGGACGCCTGGGCCGCTCTTCCGGACGACCGCATCAGCGCCTTGGCCGTCGATGCGCAGGGCAACCTCTGGGTTGGCAGCTGGGCCGGTCTGGCGCTGCTGCGTCACGGCAGCGAGCGTTTCGAGCGGGTGATCTCCGAGCCCGGTGTGAGCGACAGCCTGCACAACGTTCAGGTCCGCGGTCTGCTGGCTGCCGCGGACGGTGCCGTGTGGGTCGGCACGCAGGACGGTCGGCTGCTGCGTCTGCCGCCCGGCTTCGCGAATGGGGCGCTCGACCGATTGCCGGCCGATGCGCTGCGATTCGCGGATGCGGGTCTCAACGATGCAGTGCAGACCGCGGACGGGCGGATCTGGATCGGGCACAGCCGGGGTATCGAGCTGTTCAGCGCGGACGGGCGGCAGCGGATGACCTATGGGCATCGCAGGGGGGAGCCCTACGGCATGACCGACATGGGCGTGCGCGACCTGCTGCTGGATCGAAGCGGCTGGCTGTGGGTCGGCAGTTTCGGCGGCGGGCTGCTGAGAAGCTTTCCGGGCGACGCGCCCATCCTGTCGCGCCGGTTGGATCCGCCGCGCGATGCCCCGCTCGAGCGTCTGAGCGCATCCAGCCTCGCCGCCACCGCGGACGGCGGCTTCTGGGCCGGCGTCGATGGTTTCGGGCTGCTGAGAATGGATGCACGCCTGCGCATCCGCGAGACCGTGCCCCTGGTGCAGGGGGCGCAGACGGGGCTCGAGGGGCTGTTCGTGCATGGGCTGGCGCTTGCTCCCGACGGAGCGCTTTGGGGCGCGACCGAGCGCGGCCTGTTCCGCCGCGCCGCGGGGGCGTCCGTGATGCAGCGCATGACCGCCGCGGACTTCATCGAAGGAAAGATGATCCGGAGGATCTGGCCCCGTGCGGATGGCTCGATCTGGATCGGCACCGGCGACGGCCTGTTCCTGCGCAGCGCCGAGGGCACGGTGAAGCGTCTGGCCACTGCGGATGGGGCGCGTGTCGGCGGATCGGTCAACGCCCTGCATTTCGACGATGCCGGCGCGTGGATGGCGGGCTCCTCGGGTCTGTTCCGGGTCGACCTCGAGCGCCATTCGATCGAGCCGGTCAGCACCGAAGTGGACGGCCGCGCGCGGGCACTCGATGTGCTCGGCCTGCTCGTCGATGCGCGCGGCCAGCTCTGGCTGGATGCGGGCGGCCTGATGCTGCTCGAGAACTTCGACGGCCGCCATGCGCGCCTGCACGCGATCAGCGCGCGCCATGGCCAGCAGGGGGTCGCCTTCGGTGCCAACCTGCTGGACGACGCGCTGGGTCGCATCTGGTCGCAGCGCTTCATGTACGACCCCAAGGCGGACCGGCTCTATCCGCTCGGCCCCCGCGAGGGTGCACTGGCGGGCGCCGGATGGTTCCGCGCCTATGCGAGATTGGCGGACGGGCGCTTCGCCTACGGCATGAACCAGGGCGTGCTCGTCGTCGACAGCGCACGCTTCGACGAGGCCGCCGGCGATGTCCCGCTGGTGTTCACCGGGCTGCGGGTGGACGGCGTCGAGCGTCCGCTTGCCCCGCGCGGCGGCGAGCTGGTGCTGGCGAGGGGCGAGCGCGCCTTCGCCATCGAGTTTGCCGCGCTCGACTTCAGTGCGCCCGAGCTGCTGCGCTACCGCTACCGGCTGCAGGGCATGGACGAGGACTGGGTCGAAGTGTCCGCAGACGCACGGGTCGCGGCGTTCGGCGGCCTGCTGCCCGGGACCTATCGGCTGCAGGTGCAGGCCAGCAATCGCGCCGGCCAGTTCCAGGGCGCGCCCATCGAGCTGTCGGTGCGCGTGCAGCCCCGCTGGTGGCAGCAGCCGCTGGTGCTGGCGGCCTTCGCCGTGCTGGTGGCGCTGCTGATCGAGGGCATGGTGCGCCTGCGGCGACGTCGACTCGACCGTCTGCGCCAGCAGCTGCAGGCGGAAGTCGAGGTGCGCACGCGTGAGCTGGAGCGGTTGAGCGCTGAACTGGAGCAGCGCTCGCGCCTGGCCGAGGAGGCCAGCCTCACCGATGCGCTCACCGGCTTGCGCAACCGCCGCTTCGCCGAGCAGGAGCTGCCGAAGGAGGCCTCGCTGTACCAGCGGCGGCCGCCGTTCGGCGCCGTCGCCCAGCGCAGTGCGCTGGTGTTCTTCCTGCTCGACCTCGATCACTTCAAGCGCGTCAACGACGACTTCGGACATGCCGCGGGCGACAGCGTGCTGCGCGAGGTCGCAGCGCGCCTGCGCGAAGTCTGTCGCAGCTCGGACCACCTCATCCGCTGGGGCGGAGAAGAGTTCCTGATCGTCGCGCGCGAGACCGACCGCGCCGCGGCCGTCGGTTTGGCCGAGCGCATGCGCCAGCGGATCGCCGACGCGCCCTTCCTGCTCGAGGACGGCCGTCGCCTCGATCTGACGGTCAGCCTCGGCTTCGTGCCCTATCCGGTGGCGCCGCGCGCACCGCTTTCCGCGCGCTGGGACGAGGCCGTGAGTCTGGCCGACCGGCTGCTGCTGGCGGCGAAGCGTGCCGGTCGGAATGCGTGGATCGGCCTGTTCGTGGAGCGCGAGACCGGAGCGCCGCTGCGCTGCGTCGATTGGGCGGAAGCCGCCCGGGTCGAGGCAGGTGATGTCCGGCTCGAAAGCAGCCTCCCGCATGAGCGCGTCATCGACGCCCTGGCGCGCGGCGGCAGCGCGTCGGGAGATTCCTGACACGCTGGCCCTCGCACCGCGCCTGCGCTGGGCTTGGCACGCGCTTCGCTTGTAAAGTGCGCCAGCCCTCGTGCGCGCCCTGTCTTCGTGATCCCCACCCGTCCCGCCAATCCGTCTGCCAGTCGCCTCCGGCAGCCTCGCTCGCCGTCCGTTCTCTGGAGCGCACTCGTCCGCTTCGCGCTGACGCTGTGGCTGGGATGCGCGTCCCTGCCGGCTTCGGCCTTGCCGCGGGCCTTCGAATCGGTCGGCACGATCGAACAGATTCCCGACGGGGTGATCACCTCGCTCGCCCAGGACGGACAGGGCCTGCTGTGGATCGGCACCACCGATGGCCTCGTGCGCTACGACGGCTATCGCTTCCGCCTGTACCAGACGCTGCCTGACGACCCGCACAGCCTGCCGGGCAACCGGATCCAGCAGCTCATGACCGGTGCGGATGGCCGCCTGTGGTTGGGCACCTACGGCGACGGCGTGGCCGTGTACGACCCGGTGGCCGACCGTTTCGAGCGCTTTCGCGCGGAACCCGGACGCGAGGACGGATTGCCGGCCGGCACCGTGCGGGCGCTGGCACAGACGCCGGACGGCGTGGTCTGGGTAGGCACCACCGGCAACGGGCTGGGACGCATCGAGCCGGACGGCCGGGTCAGCCGCTTCCTTGCCGCTGATGCGGGCGGCCTGCAGATGGATGCGCGGATTTCGGCGCTGGCGGTCGACCGCACTGGCACGCTGTGGATCGGCAGCTGGCAGGGGTTGGGGCGCCTGCGTCCGGACAGCCAGACGGTGGAGCGCGTGCTGTCCGATCCGGACGACGCCGACGGCTTTGCCGACACCACCATCCGCGGCATCCATGTGAGCCAGTCCGGTGACGTCTGGGTGGGGGCCCAGCAGGGTCAGATGGTGCGCATTCCCGCGGCCGTCGCCGAACGCGCCGAGCCACCGCGAGTCGCCGAGGTGCAGCGCTGGCGCGGCACCGGCATGAATGCGGCGGTCGAGCCCGGCGACGGCAGCCTGTGGCTGGCGCATGCCCGCGGCATCGATGTGTTCGACAGCGCCTCCGGTGCGCTGCGCGAGCGCATCCGGCCGCGCGCCGTCGACGCCTTGGCCTTGGCGAACGCGGAGATCCGCGATCTGCTGCTCGACCGCTCGGGCTGGATCTGGAGCGGCAGCTTCGGCGGCGGCTTGCAGCGGATCAACCCTCGACCGGGGGCGCTGGAGTCGCGGCGCTTCGATCCTCTCGCCGACGCGCCGCTGACCCAGCTGAGCGCACTCACGCTCGCCCCCGCCCGGGACGGAGGGCTGTGGGTCGGCGTGGCGCAGAACGGTCTGGTTCGACTCGATCCCGACCTCGGAATCCGCGAGTTCCTGCGCGAGGGCGATCCCGCCCTTGGGGCGTTCGCCGGCCAGCAGCCCTCCGGTCTGGCCGAGGCTGAGGACGGCCGGCTGTGGGTCGCCACCGAGCGCGGCCTGTTCGTGCGTGCGCCGGGGAGCCGCAGGTTTGCGCTCGCCAGCGGGCCCGACTTCCTGGAGCGCGCGGCCATCCGACGGCTGTGGGCACAGCCCGACGGGCGCCTCTGGATCGCCACGGGCGATGGCCTGTTCCGGCGCGACCCGGACGGCCGGCTGCTGCGCCTCGGCGGTGCCGACGGCAGCCGTGTGGGGGGCTCGATCAACGCGCTCGTCTTCGACGAGGCCGGCGGCTGGGCGGCCGGAAGCACGGGGCTGTACCGGCTCGACGCCAGCGGTTCGCATCTCGCGCGCCAGGACATGCGAGTCGGCGGCGAGGCGCTGACCGCGGACGTGCTGGGCCTGCTGCTCGATGCGCAGGGCCAGCTGTGGATCGACGCAGCGGGACTGCACCGGCTGTCGGCACGGGACGCCGAGGGCCGCAGCGTCGAGCTGGAGGACATCAGCGAGCGCTACGGCTTCGCCGGTGTGGCGTTCGGCGCCAACCTGCTCGATGACCCGCAGGGACGGATCTGGTCGCACCGTTTCCTCTACGACCCGGCACGCGGCGAGTTCCACCGCCTCGGTCGCGCCGATGGCGCTCATGTCGGCACTGGCTGGTTCCGCGCCTACGCGCGGCTTCCCGGTGGACGCATGGTGTTCGGCGCCAGCGAGGGCCTGCTGATGATCCGGCCCGAGCGCTTCCGCGCCTGGGATTTCGTGCCGCCGCTGGTGCCCACCGAACTGCGCATCGACGGCGAGCCGCGCGCGCTCGGGCCGCTGGCCGAGCGCATCGAGCTCCGGCCGGGTGAGCGCGGCTTCAGCCTCGAGTTCGCCGCCCTCGATTTCAGCGCCCCGGAGCTACTCAGCTACCGCTATCGGCTGCTCGATGCCGCGCCCGCCTGGGTGAGCGTGGGCGCAGGCGCGCGCCAGGCCAGCTTTGGCGGTCTCTGGCCGGGCCGCTATCGGCTCGAACTGCAGGGCAGCACGCGTGACGGCCGCTTCCTGGCGCCGGCGCGGGTGATCGAGGTGCAGGTGCTCCCCCACTGGTGGCAGACCCTGCCTGCCGGGGCCGCCGGGCTGCTGCTGCTGGTGCTGCTAGTGTTCGCGGTGGTGCGTTGGCGCGAGGGGCGCTTGCGGCGCTCGCGCGACCGTCTCGAGGCCGAGGTGCAGGCGCGCACGGCTGACCTGCAGACGCTCTCCGCCGAGCTGCAGCAGCGCAACCGGGAGTACGAGCGCGCCAGCCTCACCGATGCGCTGACTGGGCTCAGCAACCGCCGCTTCGCCATGCAGGAGCTGCCCAAGGAGGTCGCGCTCTGCCTGCGCCGTCTGGAGGCGTCGCCGCACGAGGCCGAGTCCTCTGGCGCGGGCATGGTGCTTTTCCTTATCGACATCGACCATTTCAAGGCCATCAACGACCAGCAGGGTCATGCCGCCGGCGATGCGGTACTGGTGCAGTTCGCCCAGCGCCTGCGGGAGGTGTTCCGCGCCTCCGATCATCTGGTGCGCTGGGGCGGCGAGGAGTTTCTCGTGGTGGCGCGCGAGACGGGCCGTGAGTCCGCGGCGGAGCTTGCCGAGCGCGTGCGGCGGCGGGTGGCCGATCAGCCCTTCCTGCTCGACCGTGGCGTCGCGGTGCGCTGCACCGCCAGCATCGGCTTCGCTCCCTTCCCGCTGCTGCCGGCGCTGCCCTTGGCTGCCGGGTGGGAGGAGGTGGTCGATCTCGCGGATCGGCTTCTGTATGCCGCCAAGCGCGGCGGCCGCAATGCGTGGCTGGGGGTCTTTCCGTCCAACCCTGAGGCCTTGCCGCGCCGGGCGCAGCATTGGGCGGATGCGCACCGTCTGCGAGCCGACGAGGCGGTACTGGTCAGCAGCCTGCCGATCGAAGAGGCCCTGGCTGCGCTCTCGGAAAGCAGCGGATCGGCCGAGCAGGACTGAGCCCTTCGCGAAGAGCCGCCCGTCCGCTGCGGCCCCCTGTGGGTGCCGGCGGCGCGCTAGGCAAACTCTGAGGCCGTCGAGCTCTCCAGACGGCCCCGCAATCACGAGCCACCCATCACCACGAGCGTCCCGAGACGCCGACGCGGCGGCGTCCAGGTCTTTCTAGACGCGCTTCGAGCAGGCGTCGGTCTGTGGTTTCGTCACTCGGGCCGGGAGGAGGGCGCTCGCAGGCGCACGCGAGTGCGCGGGTCCACCGACGCCTAGGCCGCGGGCGGCCGGGCCTCAGTCGGTGCCGCCGGCCGCCGGCTTCGCCCGGGTCAGCGCATAGACCGCGGCCAGCACCACCGCCGTGCCGAGGATCTGCAGCAGCGTCACCGGCTCGTCCAGCAGCCAGGCGCCGAGGAACACCAGCGAGACCGGGCCCAGCACCGACAGCTGGGCTGCCGTGCCGGGCCCGACCCGTCGCACCGCGGCCATGGTGAAGGTGACCGGCAGGAAGGTACAGAAGAAGGCGTTGGCCAGCGCCCAGCCGTAGGCCGCGGGCGGAAAGGCGAGCAGGTCGGCGGGCGCGCGCAGCAGCAGGTAATGCACGAGCACGGCGGCGGTCGAGATCGTCATCGCCGCCACCACCAGGCGCGCGGTGCCCAGGGTCTTGACCAGTTCGCCCGAGACCGCGAGGTAGAGCGCGTAGGAGATGGCCGCACCCAGCACCAGGGCCGCGCCGAACAGCACATGGCTGCCCTCGACCCGCAGGTTCTCGACCAGCACCAGCACGATGCCGGCATAGCTCACCGCCATCGCCAGCCACTGCCGCCCGCTGACGCGCTGGCCGAGGAACAGCAGGCCGATCAGCAGGACGAAGGTCGGGTTGAGGAACAGGATCAGCCGCTCCAGCGAGACCGGCACGTACTCAAGCCCCCAGAAGTCCAGCAGCGAGGACAGGTAGTAGCCGAGCAAGCCCAGGACCAGCAGGGCCCAGCGCTGGCGCACGCTCAGCCGCGGGCCGGGCCCGCGCAGGCGCTCGCGCAGGCCGAGCAGAGCGAACAGCGGCAGCGCCAGCAGCATGCGCAGGGCCAGCACGTCGAGGGCATCGAGGCCGTAGCGGTACTGGAACTTGGCGAGGATGGCCTTGGCCGAGAACAGGACAGCGCCGGCCGCGGCCAGCAGCAGGCCGCTGCGGTGATTCCGCGCGGCAGAGGAGGGCGTGGACACGGCGGGAGGGGCCAGGGTCGGGGCGCGCAGCATAGCGAGTGCGCGAGGATCGCGAACGCGGGGAGGCGGCGAGGGGCGTGGCCGTCATGAGCGGCGTCCTGTTGCAGCCCGCCAATGCGGGATCGCTCTGGCATGAGTCCGGCCTTGCTGCGCTGCTCACGCCGCCTGCACGACACTCCATGCCCCCTTCCCGCGAGTGTTCCCATGTCCCGCGCCCTGATCTGGCTGCGCCGCGACCTGCGCCTGTCCGACCACCTGCCGCTGGCTGCCGCGCTGGAGCGCGGCGAAGCGCCGGTCTGCGTCTACGTGCATGCGCCGGACGAAGAGGGCGAGTGGGCGCCGGGCGCGGCCTCGCTGGCCTGGCTGCAGCGTTCGCTGCAGGCGCTGGACGCCGACCTGCGCGCGCGTGGCTCGCGCCTGATCGTCCGCCGCGGCGGCAGTCTCGACAGCCTGCTGCAGCTGGCCCGCGAGTGCGGCGCCGAGTCGGTCTACTGGCAGCGGCGCTACGAGCCGGCGGTGATCGCCCGCGACACCGCGGTCAAGGCGGGCCTGAAGGCCGCCGGCCTGCGTGCCGAGAGCTTCCGCGGCGCCACCCTGTTCGAGCGCGACGAGGTCATGACCGGCGGCGGTGGGCCCTATCGCGTGTTCACCCCGTTCTGGCGCAACGCCCGCCCGCGCGTCGAAGTCGGCGCGGCCATCGAGGCGCCGGCGCGACTGCCTTCGGCGCCCGAGATCGAGTCGCTGCCGATCGAGGCGCTCAAGCTGGCGCCCAGGCTCGGCTGGGACGCAGGCTTCTGGGAGCGCTTCACGCCCGGTGAGGCCGGCGCCCACGAGGCGCTGGAGGCCTTCGTCGAGGGTGCGGCAGCGAGCTATGTCAGCCAGCGCGATCTGCCCGACCGCGCCGGCACCTCGCGGCTGTCGCCGCACCTGCACTTCGGCGAGATCTCCCCGGCCCAGGTCATCCGTCGCCTGCAGCGCGAGCACTGGCCGGCGGCGGCCAGCGAGCAGGTCGAAGGCTATATCCGCGAGCTCGGCTGGCGCGAGTTCAACGCCCACCTGCTGTATCACTTTCCGCAGACTGCCAACGAAAACCTGAGCCCGCAGTTCGAGCACTTCGCCTGGAATGCGCCGGACGCGAAGCTCGAGGCCTGGCAGCGCGGCCGCACCGGCATACCGATCGTCGATGCCGGCATGCGCGAGCTCTGGCTCACCGGCTGGATGCACAACCGCGTGCGCATGATCGTCGCCAGCTTCCTGACCAAAAACCTGCGCCTGCACTGGCTGCACGGCGCGCGCTGGTTCTGGGACACGCTGGTGGACGCGGATCTCGCCAACAACACCGGCGGCTGGCAGTGGAGCGCCGGCACCGGTGCCGATGCCGCGCCCTACTTCCGCATCTTCAATCCGATGAGCCAAGCCGAGAAGTTCGACGCCCGCGGCAGCTACATCCGGCAGTGGGTGCCCGAGCTCGCGCGCCTGCCGGACAAGGCGCTGTACGCGCCCTTCGAGCACGCTGACCTGCAGCGCCGGCTGGCGCCCGACTATCCGCGTCCGGTGGTCGACATGAAGGCCTCGCGCGAGGCCGCTCTGGCCGCCTACAAGGCCATGCGCGGCTGATCCGGTTTTTGTGAGGTCGGCGTGACAGCCGCCGCGCCCCGTGCCCACAATCGCGGCAGTTCAGGCGAATGCGGGAGCGCGGCGTGCAGGAAACCCTCATCCACACCCCCGGGCAGGGCGGCGGCCTGCAGGTGCCGGGCTACCGCATCCTGCGCCCGTTGGGCGCCGGCGGCATGGCCTCGGTCTATCTGGCGGTGCAGGAATCGCTGGACCGCGAGGTCGCGCTGAAGGTGATGTCGCCGCAGCTGGCGGCCGACCGCGAGTTCACCGAGCGCTTCCTCAAGGAAGGGCGGATCACCGCCAAGCTCTCGCACCGCAACCTCGTCACCGTGTTCGACATCGGCTCGCACGCGGGCGTCTATTACCTGGCCGCCGAGTACATCGATGGCGGCACCCTGCGCGACCTGATGCAGCGCGGCCTGACCGTGCCGCAGATCCTCGACGTCGTCACCGACGTCGCCCGCGCCCTGCACTATGCGCACGACAAGAGCGTGGTGCATCGCGACGTCAAGCCGAGCAACATCCTCTACAAGGCCGACGGCACCGTGGTGCTGGCCGACTTCGGCATCGCCAAGGCGATGGACACCACGTCCACCGCGACGATGGCCGGCGCTTCGATCGGCACGCCCGACTACATGAGTCCCGAGCAGGCGCGCGGCGAGCCAGTGGATGGTCGGTCAGACCTCTACGCGCTGGGGGTGATGTTCTATGAGCTGCTGATCGGCCGACCGCCCTTCGACGGCAGCGATCCCTTTGCAGTGGCGCTGGCGCATATCACCCAGCCGGTGCCGATCCTGCCCAGCGAGTTCGCCTGGCTGCAGCCAGCCATCGACAGCCTCATGGCGAAGCAGCCGCAGGAGCGCTACGCCAGTGGCGAGGTCTTCATACAGGCCTTGGACAAGCTGCGCGCGCGGATGCCGAAGGCCCAGGCCACCCAGCTGCTGCGCCACGACACCGCGCGCCGCCTCGCCGTGGAGAGTGCGCCGACGGTGCCGATCTCGGCAGGCACGCGCCGCACCCGGATCCCTTCGCGGCGACGCGCGCCGCTTGCGCTGGCTGCCGCTCTCGCCGGGGCGCTCGTGATCGGCGGTCTGCTCTGGCAGCGCGGTCTCGAGCCGCAGGCGCCCGATTCGGCCGCCCCGGCGACGCCAGCGGCCGGGGCGTCGGCCCCGGAGGACGCCATCGCGCTGCCTGCCGACCTCAGCGAGGTCGAGTCCCTGCTGACGCAGGCCGATGCTTATCTCGACTACGGCACCCAGCCCGGCAATCTGGGGCGTCGGCTCGACTATCCGGACGATGATTCCGCCTTGGGCCTGTATCGCCAGGTGCTGGCAAAGGAGCCTGAGAACCGGCGCGCCATCGAGGGTGTCCAGCGCATCGCCCGCTTCTATGCGGACAGCGCCGACAAGCTCTGCGAGCGCACACTCTGGGAGGCCTGCGCCACCAATGCGCGCAAGGGGCTGGCCGCAGCGCCAGAAGACGCCGGGCTCAAGGCGCTGCTCGCGCGTGCGGAGCAGGGGGCGTCTGGCGGTTGACGCGCGGGGGCAGGCGGCAGCACCGGACGTTTTCGCTCCGGTGCCGACTGGACGCATGCCGCCGTCGGGGGCTGCGCCGACATGGAAAGGGCCGCTCGCGCGGCGAGCGGCCCTGTCCTGGCCTTCGCGAAGTCACTCGGAGCGCGTGGAAGCCCCGATGCCATCGCGCGGTTGGCTCCGGGTGTCCGTGTCGAAACGCGTGACCCGACACGCGCGGAGGGAGTGAGCCCGATGTCCGCGGCATTCGCGTCGCGCGTTGCCGCCGCGGGCGCCCGGAGGCGGCCGCGCCAGCCGGAAGGTGTCTCGCAGGCGCTCAGTTCGGGTTGCAGCGACCGGTCGTCGGCACCGTGATGCGGGTCAGGCTGTATTCGCCGTTGCCGTAGCTCGACTCGAAACGGAACTGGCCACGGTCGCAGGCGGTGAAGCGCACGGTCAGTCGTCCCCAGTCGCGGTTCGACGCGACCTGGTTGGGGGCGAACGCCGCGCCGAACTGGCCGCCGCTGGTGATCTGCAGCGGCACCGTGACTTCGCTGGCGCCCCAGTTGAAGGGCACCGCGCCGTTCATCCACACCTGACGCCCCTCGAAGTAGTCGTACCAGTACACCACCATGAGCGGCTGGTCGGCGTTGGCGGTGCCGGGGGCCGACTGCGCGATCTCGACCACGATGCCGCGTCCCGACTTCTCGGGGTCGTACCACGAGCCGGCGTGCAGGGGCAGGATGGGGAACCCGCTGGTGCGCACGGCGCGCTTGATCAGCGGATAGCGCACCGGCTCGTCCTGGGTGCCGGGGAACAGAGGCTCGGCATTGAGCTGGTCGACCAGGGTCATGCCGTAGACCACCCGCCCGAAGACGGTGAAGTCCGGGTCGAGGCTGGCATTATCGCGGGTGTTGATGAAGAAGCTGGCCGTGCCGGAGTTGCGGTTTGGACGGCCGTCCGATCCGTTGGACAGCGCCAGCGCGATCGAGCCGCGCACGTTGCTGGGGGCGGGGCGGATTTCCGCGTTGACCGTCGGCTTCTGGGTGATCTGGCGGAACGCGCTGGTCAGGATGCCGGCCTGCACCACGAAGTTGGGCGCGATCCGGTGCACGAGCGTGTTGTTGTAGCTGCCATCGTCGACGTAGGACAGGAAGTTCGCGGTGGTCCGCGGGGTGTTCACGGCGTCCAGCTCCAGCAGGATCGGGCCGCGATCGGTGTCCAGCAGCACGCGCGGATTGGGCGCTGTCTGGGCGAGGGCGGCGAAGGGGAGCAGGCAGAGCAGGGCGAAACCGAACCGTCGAAACATGGAATCTGGCCTTTCCTTGGGCACCGCGGGCTGCGGCAGACCGCAGAGGATAGGCGCGGGCGACGGGCGTGGCGACCTTTCCCGGACGCGTGCTGCGATGCGGCGTGAAATTTTGTGTCTGCTTCCCGGCGTGAATCGTTGCGTGATCGCCGCGTTGACGTTGAGGCAACAAGCTCTCTAGGTTCAGGCGATCGTCGGTGCCGGGGGACGGCGGCGGCGATCCAAAACCAAGAAAACACCATCGGTTGCAGACTCAAGGGGACACCTCTCGCATGAAGCTGAAAGCGCTCGCCGTCGCCATGGCGCTGGTCACCACCGCCTATGCCTCCACCACCCACGCCAATGGCCCGGACCCCGATCGCGTCTGGGTGAAGTTCCGCCCGGGTGCGGCAGGCCAGGTCGAAAATGCCCTGCGTGCCGCCAACGGCCGCATCCACCATCGCTTCGATGATCTCGGGGCGTTCGCGGTCAGCGTGCCGGCGCAGGCGCTGAACGGCCTCATCAACAACCCCAACATCGAGTACATCGAGCCGGACGCCGTGCGCTATCCGATGGCGCAGGTCACGCCCTACGGCGTGCCGCGCGTGCAGGCGCCGCAGGCGGTGTCCGTGGGTGCCGACGGCACCGGCATCAAGGTCTGCGTGATCGACTCGGGCATCAAGGCCGACCATGAGGATTTCGCCGGCATCGCCATGACCGGCAGCGCCAGCAGCGGGCAGAGCTGGAACACCGACAGCTGCGGCCACGGCACCCACGTTGCCGGCACCATCGCCGCCGCCAACAACGGCCTCGGCGTCATCGGCGTCAGCCCCGGCAAGGTCAGCCTGCACATCGTCAAGGTGTTCGACGGCGCCACCTGCGCCTGGAGCTACTCGTCCTCGCTGGTGGCCGCGGCCCAGAACTGCCAGGCCGCAGGCGCCAAGGTCATCAACATGAGCCTCGGCGGCTCGACCAGCAGCACCACCGAGAACACCGCCTTCAGCAACCTCTACAACGCCGGCATCCTGAGCATCGCGGCGGCCGGCAATGACGGCAACAACCGCCACAGCTACCCGGCCTCCTACAGCAGCGTCATGTCGGTGGCCGCGGTCGACAGCAACAACGCTGTCGCGAGCTTCTCGCAGTACACCAACCAGGTCGAAATCGCTGCACCGGGCGTAGGCGTGCTCAGCACCTACCCGATGCGCGAGGGGTACGTCAGCGCCAGCGTCGGCACCTTTATGGCCACCGCGCTTGAGGGCAGCCCCCAGCTGCTGCGCTCGGCAGCGACCGTGGACGGCGGGCTCTGCAATGGCGCCACCACCGGTTTCGCCGGTCGTGTGGTGCTGTGCGAGCGCGGCGTCACAAGCTTTGCCGACAAGGTGCTGAACGCGCAGTCCGGCGGCGCCACCGCGGTCGTGCTCTACAACAACGTCGACGGCAGCTTCGGCGGCACCCTGAACGGCACCGCCACCAGCATCCCCTCGGTGACCGTGAGCCGCGAGGATGGCCTCGCCCTGCGCGCGGCTGTGGGCGGCACGGCCACCGTGAGCGCCGTGGTCGAGACCAACGTCAGCGGCTACGCCTACCTCGATGGCACCTCGATGGCCACTCCGCACGTGGCCGGCGTGGCCGCCCTGGTCTGGAGCGCCAAGCCAACCGCCACCAATGCGCAGGTCCGCCAGGCCCTGACCTCGACGGCGATCGATCTGGGCGCCGCGGGCCGCGACAACTACTACGGTTGGGGCCTGGTGCAGGCCTTCGCCGCGACCGAGGCACTGCTGAACTCGGGCGGTGGTGGCAGCACGCCGACGGCGCCAGCCAGCCTCACCGCGGTCAATGCAGGCGTGGTCAAGGGCAAGACCAACTTCCGCCTGGCCTGGAGCGGCGGTGCCGGCACGGTCGACGTGTTCCGCGGCACCACCCGCGTCGCCAGCGCGCTGGCCAACACCGGCGCCTACACCTACTCGATCAAGGTGTCTGGCAGCGGCAGCTACACGTTCAAGGTCTGCAACGCCGGGACCACCACCTGCTCCAACGAGGCCACGGTCGCCTACTGACCGCAGCCAGCCAGCTGTAGTCGCCGAGGCCCGCGCGGGAAGCCGCGCGGGCCTCGGGCGTTTCTGGTCCGGGACAGGAGGCAGCCTGGGCGGAGCCCCGAGGGCGAGAGGTGCCGCTCAGGCCTGGCAGCGACTGCACCAGTAAAGCCGGCGGCCGCCGAGTTCTTCCCGCTGCACCGTGCCGCCGCAAGCCTCGCAGGGCTCGCCGGCGCGGTCGAACACGCGAAAGCGGAACGCATCGCCATGGTCGACCTGCAGGTCTCCACGCAGGCGACTGCGCGCGCGTCGGGAGACCCCGCGGGTGGCATAGCTGCGACGTGGAACCGCCAGCAGGGCCGAGGCCAGCGCGCGCCGCTCGGGCCCGTCGAGATCGCGTGGCCGACGCTGCGGGGCGATTCCCGCCTCGAACAGCACTTCGGAGCGCAGGTAGTTGCCCATGCCGGCCAGAAAGGCCTGGTCCAGCAGGAGCGCGGTGAGGCTGCGGCCGCGAAAGCGCGGCAGTTCCAGCCGTGCCAGCACGGAATCGGCGTCGAGCCGCCGATCGAGCACGTCGGGCCCGAGCTTGGCCAGAAAAGGGTGCCCGGCCAGACGCTCGGTCGGCCAGAGTTCGATGTCCGAGGCCGAGTAGAGCAGGATCGACTTCTTCGCAGTCGACAGGGCCACTCGCAGGCTGCGTGAGGTCTGCGGCCAGCGCCCGGGGGCGGCGACCTTCCAGACGCCATAGAGCTGGTTGTGGGTGTAGAGGCTCAGCCCGCCCTCGAAGTGGGTGAGCAGTGCTTTGCCGTGCGGCTCGACCGCGAGCACGCGTCGCCCGACCAGGCCATCGGCCTGCGCTGCGAGCGCAGGAAACGCGAACCAGACATCGCTGAGCACCTGGCCCGCGACGGCGCGGGCCAGCTGATCGGCGGCGCGGCGGATTTCCGGACCTTCAGGCATGCGGCAGAGTGTGCCGATGCGGAGTCGCCCGCCGCGTGAAGCGCGCGCCCGTTGCGCGCGCGTCGCTTGCCCTGAGTGGGATGCTCAGCCCCGAATCCCGAATCCCGAATCCCGAATCCCGAATCCCGAATCCCGAATCCCGAACTCCGCCTCAGAACAGCAGCGAGGCCATCCGGCGACGCGCGCGGCCGACCAGGTCTTCGTCTTCCACCAGGCTGAAGGCTTCGATCAGGCTCTTGCGCGGCTGGCCCTCGCGCCAGCCGCGATCCCGCTTCAACAGCTCGAGCAGGCTGTCGAAACCGGCTGAGCTGTCGCCGGCGACGATCTGGTGCACGCCCAGCAGATGCAGAGCTTCGAGATCGTTCGGATCGGCCGCCAGTCGCGCCTGCAGGCCGATGGGGGCGGGCGCGCCGGCCAGCAGACGGGCGAAACCGAGACGCGCGCGGCCGCGCTTGGCGCGTTCGTCGGTGGCGAGGTTGGCGGGCAGGGCATCGAGCAGGGCCTCAGCCTCGGCACTGTCGCCGGTGGACAGCAGGGCCAGCGCCAGGTCGAGCTTCAGCTCGGCGCGCTCGGGCTCGGCCGCGATCTGCGCGCGCAGCTGCTCGACGCGCTCCTGCGGCAGCAGCTCCGTCACCTCGGCGACGGGCGCTTCCGCCACGGCCTCGCGCGGCTGCACGCCGTGCTGCGCCAAGAAGGCGCGCAGCTGGGCCTCGGGCAGGGCGCCGGGGAAACCGTCGACGATCTGGCCGTCCTTCAGCAGCAGGATGGTCGGCACCGAGCGGATACCGACCATCGCCGCAAGCTGCTGCTCCTTGTCGACATCGACCTTGGCCAGCAGGAAACCGCCCTGGTACTCGGTCGCCAGCTTCTCGAGGATCGGCTTGACCTGCTTGCAGGGGCCGCACCAGGTGGCCCAGAAGTCGACCAGCACCGGGACCTCCTTCGAGCGCAGGATGACCTCCTGCTCGAAGGCAGCGGTGGTGGCATCGAAACTGAAGGCGCTCTCGCTCATGGTGGGCTCCGCTGTGGACGTGAAGGGCGCGGCATCGTAACCGCGGCCCGCCTGTGTGCGGTCACCCCGCTGCGATTGCAAGGGGCGCACGGACGGGCGCGTCGATGCCAAGACCGGCATCGCGAGGAGCAGGACAGGCGCGGGCGTGCCACCCCGTGATCACGCCATAGCGCCCAATCGCGGGCAAAAAAAACCCGCCGGCCCGGTGGCTGCAGGGGAGGGATCTGCGGCATCACCTGTTGGGGCGGCGGGTTCTACCAATCGCCCGCCGATGGCCGGCGGGCGCGCGTCCTCGCGGACGCAAGCGGAAGCGGTTACTCGCTGGCGGCGGGGGCCTCGGCGGCCTCGGGCTTGGCGGCTGCCTTGGCCTTGGGCGCCTTGGCGACCTTCTTGACGGCGGGCTTCGGCGTCGGCGCCGGCTTCGCGGCCGCCTTCGCCGTTTTCTCCGCCTTCACGGACTTGGCCGGCTTCGCTGCGGCCTTGGCGGCAGGCTTGGCAGGTTTGGCCGCAGGCGTGCGAGCCGTCACCTTGGGCTGACCGCCCAGCTTCTTCAGTTCGGCGGTGAGCGCATCGACGCGCTTGGCCAGATGGCCCAGATCTTCATGGCCCGGAACGCCGAGACGGTTCAGGGCGCGCTGCACGCGCTCCTCGAAGATCTTCTCGAGCTTGTCCCAGGTGTCGGTGGCGCGATCGCGCACCTGCTCGACGCGGTTCTCCACCGCATCGCGCACGGCGTCAACGCGACCCGTCGCGAGCTTGCGGGTCTTCTGTTCGATGCTCGAACCTTCCTTGACAAGGTTCTCGAACAGGCGGGAGCCCTCTTCCTGTGCGCGGTTGAAGGCGCCCATGCCGGCCAGCCAGATCCCCTGCGCCGACTCCATGATCGATCGCGAGAGCATTTCCGCCTTGCCGCCGATCGCCGCGACCGGCGACTTGGCCGTGGGCTTCTTCCCAGTGGACTTGGTGGCCTTGGCGGCGGGCTTGGCGGCGGGCTTGGCGGCCGCGGCTTTCTTGAACTTGGCCATGTCGGATCTCTCGCAGTGGAAGGGGGCGAACGCGTCGCATCGTGCCGACGCCACCTAGAATAATCACACTATGCGAAGCCCGGGCTTCCGCACGTTTAGCGGCGCCGCGGGCGGGCTTTTCCTTCCGTGCGGTGGTCGATCAGTTCCTCGACTTCGTCCAGCGCCCGGGACAGGCGCGCGGTGGTCGCGGTGTGCGGCCGGTACGCGCGGCGGACGCCTTCCATGAGGGAAGGCGCTTTCGCGTCGAGCAGATCCTCGCGCAGACGCAGGCCCAGACGTGCAAGCAGCGGCCGCAGCGCCTCGCGGTTCTTGCCGAGGTCGCGCAGGGTGACGCGATAGGCGTGCTCGCAGACGCGCTGCCGAGACGCATAGCTGAACGCATTGGTGAAGAACACCTCGGCGTCGTCATGGTTCGGTTCGAAGATCAGCTGGTCGCTGTGGGTGTACTGCTGGGCATACTTGGCCAGCCCGACCTGCATGCGCGATTGCAGCAGGGTGCGGAAGGTCTGCGAAAGCACCATCGGCAGGCCGCCTTCGGTGACCGAGGAGAGACGCTCTCCGCCCGCGCCCTGGGCGGCGTGGCCGTCGTAAGGCACCAGGGGATTCAGGCCGATCAGCAGGTCGATGTCCTCGTCCAGTGCCACCGATCCGTGCATGGTCCGCCGCAAGGCGCCGTCGACCAGATGCCGGCCGTGCAGCTGCACCGGTGGGTATAGGCCCGGCAGGGCGGCGCTGGCTTGGACCGCGACGGAAATCGGCACGTCGTCCCAACCCCTGCTGCCGAAACGCACGGTCTCGCCGCTGTCGAGGTCCACTGCGATCACGCGCAGCTTGCGCTTCAGCTCACGGAAGTCGTTGCTGCGGCCGCGGCGGGTGAACGCATCGCGCAGGAAGTGCTCGATGCCGCTGTTGTCGAACAGGCCATTGGGAATCAATCCGCCGAAGCGACCCAGCAGGTCGCCGACGCCGATCTCCCCGGGGTGGAGCAGCGCATTGCGCCAGAAGTCCATCAGTAGACGCGGCAGCCCCACGACCCGGCGCGCGTACTCAAACACGGCGGGGCGCAGGAAGGTCTCGGGCCGGAAGCGCACGTCGCCGCTGTCCCCGGTCAGGAAGATCCGGCACATGGTGGCCGTGTCCATGCGGTTGGCCAGCGAGGCGGCCAGGAAGGCACCCGAGCTGACCCCGACATAGATCTCCAGTCGGGTCAGGTCGAGCCCTTCGATGGCCTCGTCCAGGGCGCGCAGGGCACCCAGCTCGTACATGCCGCCGATGGGCCCTCCGCCGGCGACGGCGAGGCCGATGCGGGGCTTGCGGCGGAGCGGGGCGCTGGCGGTCTGGATCGAGAGCATGCGCTAGGGTATGCAGGAAACAAGCCGGCGAGTGTAGACCCTGCCTGCGGTTTTCGCCCCTGCACTCCTGCCTGTCCCATGGATCTTCTGCGACCAAGGTCGAATGCACGCCCACCATCCCACCGCCCGTCGCCTGTCACGACTCATTGCCGCCAACCAGCGCCTTCGTGACTGCGAGGCTGAGCCGCTCAATCGCTCGGCTTGGCTGCCGGTGCTCCAGCGCTGGCAGGCGCAGCGGCTGAAAAGCAGCTTTGCCGCCTTCCTGGCCCGCGCCGACACCCGCCCCGCCGCCGAGTTCTTCCTCAGCGATCTTTACGGTGACCATGATGTCAGCGGGCGCGATGCCGGCGTGGCGCGGATCGTGCCGCGGCTGATCCGCCTGCTGCCCGAAGACTTCCTGTGTACCGCGGCCGATGCCATCGAGCTCGGCGCGCTCAGCCATGCCTTCGACCTGCGCATGGTCGATCGGCTCATCGTTCGACACGGCCCGCGCCCGATCGCCGTGGATGAAGCGCGCTATGCGCAGGCCTACCGCGACTGCGGGCTGCCGCGCCTGCGCACGCGCCAGATCGAGCTGATCGTCGAGGTCGGGCAGTCGCTCGACGAGGCTGTGCGGCATCCGATGTTGGGGCGCGTGCTCAAGCTCTCGCGCCTGCCGGCCCGCGCCGCCGGTCTTTGGGAGCTGCAGCAATTTCTGGAGCGCGGCTTCGCAGCCTTCGCCGAATTGGGAGGGGCGGGCGAATTCCTGGGCACCATCGAGCGGCAGGAGCGCGAGGTCAGCCGACGGCTGTTCGCTGGCCATGCACGCCCCTTCGCCCTGGCTGGCGGGGCGAAGGGGAACGGCGACTGAGCGGCGAGCCGAGCTGCAGCCGCTTCAGCGATGGGTCGATCAAGCGGGTCGAATCCCGCGCACGCCGTCCTCGACCGCGAAGTGCCCGACAGTGCGCACCGCGCTCTGGCGCTGCTTGACAGTGTCCGGCGAGCGCAGTCGCACCTCGGCATGGCGGCCGACCTCGACCAGCGCGTAGCCGCGCTCGTCGCTGTTCAGATGCAGCAGCTGCGGATTGTCGGCGCGAAGCGGCTCGTAGCTGGACTGCGGCCACCCCTGCGCGGACATCGAGGTGCCGCAGACCTCGGCCGCCACCGTGCGCGCCTCGCCCCAGGGATCGGCCTGCACATTGGCGACGATGTTGGCGTGCAGATCGCCGCCTATGACCAGCGGGTTGGACAAGCCCGGCCGCCCCAGCGCCTCGATCAGCGCGCGCTGGCTGTGCGGGTAGCCGTCCCAGCCGTCCGTCCAGACCGTGCGCCCGGCGCCGGCCCGGTTGTCCATGGGCGTCAGCAGGGTCTGCTGGGCGATCACGTTCCAGCGTGCATCGGAAGACTCGAGCTCGCGGAGCAGCCATTCCTCCTGCTCGCGACCGAGCAGCGTCCGCTGGGGATCCTCGAGGGCCGCGCAGGTCGCTGCATCGAGCGTGACCGAGCCGCCGCGCTTGAACGGATCCGGACAGGCCATGGCGCTGCGGTACTGACGGTCATCGAGCACGAAGAAGCGCGCCAGTCGGCCGTAGTCGACGCGGGTGTGGATCGGCATCGAGCCATCCAAGCGCGGACGCATGCGGCGCGGCAGCGGCATGTGTTCGTAGTAGGCCTGGTAGGCCGCAGCGCGGCGCAGCAGGAAGCGCGGGTCGGCATGCTCGCTCTCTTCAGCGGCGGGGTCGTTGTCGACCTCGTGGTCGTCCCAGGTCAGCAGCCAGGGCAGCGCGGCATGGGCGTCCTGCAGGTCAGGGTCGGTCTTGTACTGGGCGTGGCGCACGCGGTACTCGTCGAGCGTGTAGGGCTCGCCGCCCATGTGCCGGCGCACCAACTCGTCGCCCCAGCTGTTCTCGTAGATGTAGTCGCCCAGGAACACCATCAGGTCCGGCGCATCGCGCAGCAGTTGGGCGTAGCCATTGAAATGGCCCTGCTCGTAGTGCTGGCAGGAGGAGAACGCGAACTTCAGCGCCCGCGGCATGGCATCCGGCGCCGGCGCTGTGCGCGTGCGACCGCTGCGGCTGACGGCATGCCCTGCGATGAAGCGGTAGAAGTAAACGCGATCCGGACGCAGACCGACGACATCGACGTGGACGCTGTAGGCAAGCTCATGCACGGCGCGCACGCGGCCTTCCGCCACCACCTTGCCGAAGGCTTCGTCCTCGGCGACCTGCCACTGCACCGCGATCAGCGCATCGCGCTCGATGCCGCCGTCGGCCTGCAGCGGCGCCGGCGCCAGCCGCGTCCACAGGCTGAAACCCTCGGGCGTGGGATACCCCGACGCCACGCCGAGCTGGAACGGGTCGGCGACGAATCGCGGCGCCTGCTGGGCGCGCGTTGCTCCCGGCCCGATCAGGCCGAGCAGGCCCAGCCCGGCCGCAGCGGAGAGCAGATCGCGACGGCTCAGGCGGCCGGAGCGCAGCAGGGCGTCGAGTCGGGCGGAGCGGTTCGAATGGGGCATGGCGGGCAGTAGGGGCGGCAGGCGAGCGGCCTAGCCTGCCAAAGCCCGATGACGGGGGATAGCGCCGGTAGGCAGGTTTCGCATTGACGCTGCTGCGGGCGATCTGCACCATCGCCCGACGGGAAGGGGAGAGGCAGATGTCGAACACAGCTGCGAAGACAGCGCGCGGTGGATCCAAGCGCGAGGCCATGTCGAAGGTCGACACCGCCTGGCTGCGCATGGAGCGGCCGACCAATCTGATGATGATCACCGGCGTGCTGATGTTTTCCGAGCGCCTGGAGCTGGCGGCGCTGAAAAAGTTGATCGGCGAGCGCTTTCTCGCCTTTCCCCGCTTCCGGCAGAAGGCCGTCGACGCCGCGACTGGCGCGCATTGGGAGGACGACGAGGATTTCGACCTCGACTGGCACGTGCGACTGACGGCGCTGCCGGGACGCGCCGACAAGGCGGCGCTCGAAAACCTGGTGAGCCTGCTGGCTTCCACGGGCCTCGATCACTCCAAGCCGCTCTGGCAGTTCCATCTGGTCGAGACCTACGGCGGCGGCAGCGCGCTGATCGCCCGCATCCACCACTGCTATGCCGATGGCATCGCGCTGGTGCAGGTGCTGCTTTCGCTGACCGACGTCAGCCGCGAACCCAAACCCGGCGCGGATCTGCCGCGGGCCTGGCTGAAGGACGACGGCGAGAAGGTCACGAAGCGCTTCTTCGACCCGGCCTTCCAGCAGTTCGACCGCGCCATGAAGATGGGCGGCAAGGTGATGGAGAAGAGCCTGGAGATGTACCGCGATCCGGGCCTCGCTGCAGTGCTGGCCAAGGAGGGTGGCGAGATCGCCCGCGAGCTCGGCCATGTGCTGATGCTGCCCGATGACCCCGACACGCCGCTCAAGGCCGGTCTTGGCGTCAGCAAGCGCTGCGCCTGGGCTGAGCCGCTGCCGCTGCAGGAGGTCAAGACGATCGCCCGCGCGCTGGGCTGCACGGTCAACGACGTGCTGCTGGCTGCGGTGGCGGGCGCACTGCGCGCCTACCTGCTGGAGAGCGGCTTCGATCCGAACGGCTGCGGCATCCGCGCCACCGTGCCGGTGAATCTGCGGCCGCTGGAGCATGCCAAGAAGCTCGGCAACCACTTCGGCCTGGTCTTCCTCGACCTGCCGATCCACGAGTCCAACCCGCTGCGCCGTCTGCAGCACGTCGCCGACAACATGCGCGAGATCAAGTCCTCGCGGCAGGCGATCATGACCTTCGGCGTGCTGGCCGCACTCGGCATGGCGCCGCCGGCGGTGCAGAAGCTCGCGCTCGAACTCTTCAGCAAGAAGGGCACGGCGGTGGCGACCAATGTGCCGGGGCCGCAGATGCCGCTGTACATGGCGGGCGCGGAAGTGTGGGACATGATGTTCTGGGTGCCGCAGACCGGCAGTATCGGTGTGGGCATCAGCATCCTCAGCTACAACGACCGCGTGCACTTCGGCCTGATCAGCGACGCCAAGTGCATCGCCCGCCCGCAGGAGGTCATCGACCGCTTCGCGCCGGAGTTCGAGAAGATGCTGCTCGCCACATTGCTCGAAGACTGGACCGCACCGATCCGTCCCGAGGATGCCGAAGACACCCTGCGCCGCTGCCTGCAGTCACCCGAGAGCTTCGTCCGCGCGGCGCCCGCCAACGCCAGCCGAACGCCGCGCAGACGGAAGAAGCTCGCGGGCGCCTGACCGGGTTCGTCGGAAGTCCACGCATCGGGTGGGGCCGGGCCCACCCGATGAAGCGCCCTTGGCCACGTCCAGCTCGGGCGAACGTTCTGGAATAGGCGAGTTCAGCGAGCGACACTGTGCCACTCGACATTCCGTGAGGACGCCCCTATGGCACGCGCCATCCGCTTCGTGCTGCCGCTTCTGCTGGCCTCCTGGTGCGCCGACGCTGCGACCTACCAGGTCGGCCCCGGACGGCCGTGGACCCAGCTGCAGCCGCTGTTCGATGCCGTCGATCTGCAGCCCGGCGATGTCGTCGAAGTCGATGGCGGCGTGACCTACAACGGCAACGTCATCCTGCGCGAGGCCGACGGCGGCGCGCCCGGCACTCCGGTGACGCTGCGCGGCCTCCGGGTCAACGGGCAGCGGCCGATCCTGCTGGGCGGCACCAACACCATCGAGTTCCGGCTCGCCAACCACGTCGTGTTCGAGGGCTTCGAGGTGGTCGGCTCGGTGGCCGACAACACCTTCCGCTGCATCTATCACCACAGCCACGACGTGCTGATCCGCGACGTGCTGGTGCGTGACTGCCCGCGCCACGGCATCCTCGGCGCGGACACCGATTCCGGCTCGCTCACCATCGAGTTCAGCGAGATCCGCAACGCCGGCTCGGCGCAGTTCAACCATGCCATCTACATGGCGACCGACGAGCTGCGCTATCCGGGCAGCGTGTTCCGCCTGCGCCACAGCGTGGTGCGCGACAGCCGCTTCGGCGATACAGGCGAGGGCGGCAACCTGATCAAGAGCCGCGCCGAGCGCAACGAGATCCACTACAACTGGCTGGAGGGCGCCTGGTTCCACGCGCTGGAGCTGATCGGCCCGGATCCGGCCGGCGGCGTGCCGGCGAATGCGGCACGCGAGGACTCCGATGTGGTCGGCAACGTGGTCCTGCACGATGGCGCCTTCAGCGCGATCTTCCGCTTCGGCGGTGATGGCACCGGTGCCAGCAACGGCCGCTACCGCTTCGTCAACAACACGGTCATCCGCCGCGGCGGCAGCAACGACACGCCGACGCTGTTCCGCCTGTTTGACGGCATCGAGTCGGTGGAGATGCACAACAACGTGTTCCTGCGTGAGGGCGGCTCGGCCTTCCGCATCATCCGCGAGGTCGAGGCGGTGTGGGTGGGCGGCGTCTCGCGCATCCGCGGCAGCCGCAACTGGTTCGATGCGGGTTCCACCTTCGTCCCGGCCGGCTGGGTCGACAGCTTCACCGGCAGCGATCCCGGCTTCGTCAATGCCGCCGGCAACGACTTCCGCCCGGCGCCGGGCTCGCCGCTGCTGGAAGCTGCGGGCACGGCCGCCAGCACGAACGGATACGAGATCAGCGCGCCACTGTTTCCGCCGGCCTTCCATCCGGCGGCCGCGGCACAGGCGGCAGCGCCTGCCAGACCGATCGCGGGCGCGCTGGACATCGGTGCCTACGAGCGTCCGGTGGATGGCTTCCTCTTCGCTGACGGATTTGAGGACTGATCCCAGCGTCGCTGGCTGCAGACGCCGGCGCGGGCTTCAGGCATAAAGCGCTCTGAGTCCACGTCCGGTCCGCCCATGCACGCCACTGCCTCCGAGCGCCTGCGCATTCGTCGCCCGCATACGCCGCCCACGCCGGCCGTGCGGCGGCGCGAGCTGTGGGCCTGGATGATGTTCGACTTCGCCAATTCCGGTTACACCACGGTGGTGATCACCGCGGTGTTCAGCGCCTACTTCGTCGCGACCGTGGCCGGCAATGCGGACTGGGCCACCTTCGCGTGGACGGCGGCGCTGTCGCTGTCCTATGCGCTGATTCTGCTCAGTGCGCCGGTGCTGGGCGCCTGGGCCGATCTGCGCGCCGGCAAGCGCTCGCTGCTGTGGTGGACGACCGGGTTGTGCGTGCTGGGCACCGCCGCCCTGGCCTGGGCCGGGCCGGGCAGCGTGGTGCTGGCGCTCGTGTTGATCGTGCTGACCAACACCGCCTATGGCACCGGCGAGAACGTGATCGCCGCCTTCCTGCCCGAGCTGGCGCGCGAGGAGGCAATGGGCCGTCTGTCCGGCTACGGCTGGGCGGTGGGCTATCTTGGCGGGCTGGCGATCCTCGCCGTCTGCCTGTGGTGGATCACCGGCGCCGAGGCGCGCGGCTCCGATACCGTCACTGCCGTGCAGCAGTCGATGCTGTTCACCGCGCTTGCATTCGCACTCGCCGCGCTGCCGACCCTGCTGCTGCTGCGCGAGCGCGCACGACCGCAGCCGCTGCTGCCTGGCGGCGCGCTGCTGGCAACGGCGTTTACCCGCGTGCGCGAATCGCTGCTGGGCAGCGCCGGCCTGACCGACCTGCGCCGGCTGCTGGCCTGCATCGTGTTCTACCAGGCCGGCGTGGCCACGGTGATCGCGATCGCCGCCATCTTCACGACGCAGGCGCTCGGCTTCACCACCGCCGAGAGCATCCAGCTGATTCTGGTGGTCAACGTCACTGCCGCCGCTGGTGCTTTCCTGTTCGGCTGGCTGCAGGATCGCGCCGGGCACAAGCCGTTGCTGGCGCTGTCGCTGCTCGGCTGGCTGCTTGCGATTGGCCTGTTCTGGTTCTCGGAGTCCCGCGCCGTGGTCTGGGCGGCCGCGAACGTGGCGGGGCTGTGCATGGGCGCCTCGCAGAGCGTCGGCCGCGCCCTGGTCGGCGTGCTGTGCCCGCCATCGCGCGAGGCTGAGATCTTCGGCCTCTGGGGGCTGGCGGTGAAGCTGGCCAGCATCCTCGGCCCGCTGTCCTACGGCGCGGTCAGCTGGATCAGCGGTGGCGACCACCGCACGGCGATGCTCTGCACGGCGCTGTTCTTCATCGGTGGGTTGGCGATCCTGGCCAGCATCGACATCGAGCGCGGGCGCGCCGCGCGCGGCCTCGCATAGGGTGGGCGTGGCTCATGCTGGCCTTGATCCCGCCGAGTCTGCGCACGCGCCATGACAATCGATGCCCGCTGCGTCATGACGGCGGGCAGGGATCACGCCTGTGCCGTGATGTCCGGAAGCTACTTCGCCGAGCCGGCTCCACGACGCCCGATCTCGCAGCCCGTGCAGCCGCCGCAGGCGGTCGGCGCAGTCGTCACTTCCGAAGCGCTCCCGCAGTGAGATCGGCTGCGCTGCCGCAGGGGCCGCGTCAAGCGCCACAGGCTGAAGCCCAAGGCCAAGGCAATCAGAGCCCATTGCCAGTGCAGAGCCATCAGCCGGCTCCCAGTGCTGTGGCGCCTTGGTAGGTCAGCAGGGCCATCACATAGGCCAGCGCGAACAAATAGAAGGCGGCGAAGCCCATCTGCTTCCACGAGTTGGTTTCGCGCTTGATGGTCGCCAGCGTCGACAGGCACATCGGCGCGTAGATGTACCAGACCAGCAGGGACAGGGCGGTGGCCAGCGACCAGTCGCTGGCGATCAGCGGCTCCAGCGCGGCGGCTGCGGCCTCGTCGTCCACCGCCGACAGCGCGTACACCGTGGCCAGCGACGACACCGCGACCTCGCGTGCGGCCAAGCCTGGAATCAGCGCGATGCAGATTTGCCAGCCGAAGCCCAGCGGCGCGAACACGAAGGCGAGCGCATGGCCGAGGCGCCCAGCCAGGCTGTACTCGATGGCCGCACCGGTCGCGCCTTCCGGCGGTGCCGGGAAGCTCAGCAGGAACCACAGCAGCACGGTCATGGCGAGGATGATCCCGCCGACGCGCTTCAAGAAGATCATGCCGCGCTCCCACAGCCCGATGGCGAGGTCGCGCACATGCGGCAGGCGATAGCTGGGCAGCTCCAGCAGCAGCGGATGCTCGCCCTGGTCGCGCTTGAAACGTTTCATCAGCCAGGCCACCGCCAGCGCGCTCAGGATGCCGGCGAGGTAGAGGCCGAACAGCACCAGGCCCTGCAGGTTGAACAGGCCGCCGACGGACTCGTTGGGCACGAAGGCCGCGATCAGCAGCGCATAGACCGGCAGGCGCGCCGAGCAGGTCATCAGGGGCGCCACGAGAATCGTCGCCAGCCGGTCTCGCGGGTCGCTGATGCTGCGCGTCGCCATGATGCCGGGGATGGCGCAGGCGAAGCTCGACAGCAGAGGAATGAAGCTGCGCCCCGACAGCCCGGCCGCCGACATCATGCGATCAAGCAGGAAGGCCGCGCGCGGCAGATAGCCGGATTCCTCCAGCGACAGGATGAAGGCGAACAGGATCAGGATCTGCGGCAGGAACACCACCACGCCGCCCAGGCCCGCGATGATGCCGTCGACCAGCAGGCTGGCCAGCGGGCCTTCCGGCAGCGCCGCGGCCACGGCTTCGCCCAGCCAGGTGGTGCCGGCATCGATGCCGTCGCTGAGCGGCGAAGCCCAGCTGAACACCGCCTGGAAGATGCAGAACATCACCACGGCCAGGATCAGCAGGCCGTAGAGCGGATGCAGCAGCACGCGGTCGAGCTGCTCGTCGATGCGCGCGGTGCGCTCGGGCATCTCCACGCAGCGCCTGAGCAGATCACGCACGCGGGCGTGCAGATCGTTTTCGCCGGCTGAGGCATCGACCTCACGCGATGCGCCCGTGGGCAGCGGTGCATCCAGCGCCGCCAGCAGTTCGTTCGCCCCGTGTCGCTCCACCGCGATGGTCTCCAGCACCGGCACGCCCAGCTCGGCCGCCAGCGCCTCGCGGTCGATGCGGATGCCGCGGCGCTGGGCCGCGTCCATCTGGTTCAGTACGACGAGTGTTGGCCGGCGCAGGCTGAGGATCTCCAGCGCGAAGCGCAGGTGCAGCCGCAGATTGGTGGCATCGAGCACGCAGACCAGCAGATCGGGCGCATCGACATCGCTGCGCTGGCCGAGCACCACCTCGCGGGTGATCGCTTCGTCCAGGCTCGCGGCATCCAGGCTGTAGGCGCCGGGCAGGTCGAGCACGCGCACCTCGCGGCCGGCGGGCGTGGTGAAGCGGCCTTCCTTGCGTTCCACCGTCACGCCCGCGTAGTTCGCGACCTTCTGCCGGCTGCCGGTCAGGCGATTGAACAGGGCGGTCTTGCCGCAGTTGGGATTGCCCAGCAGGGCGAGCTGCAGCGTCGCGGTGCTCATGCGTCCGCCGCTCCGAGCTGCACGCGCACACGAGCCGCTTCGGCGCGGCGCAGGGCGAAGCGCGTGTAGCCGACCTGCACCAGCAGCGGCTCGGCGCCGAAGGGTCCACGGGTCAGCAGGCGGACCGGCTCGCCCTGCACGAAGCCCAGCTCGCGCAGGCGCCGACTGATCACGTCGATGCCGCCGGGCGTGTCGTCGACGGCAAGCACCGTCGCGGTCTGGCCTGCGCTGAGTTGGTCGAGGTGCATGGGCGTTTCCTGAGAATGGTTCGCATTATAGGTGGCGCGTAGCCGCCGCGTCAGCAGGGCGCGGATCTGGTGTCCTCGCACTGCCGCCCTCGCGCCTCGCCATGCCAAGCTGCGCCGCCCCGATCCCGAGAGTCATGCCATGTCGCAGGCCCGCATCCGCCCGCATCCGCCCGAGGAATACTGGTTCGTCGAGGGCTGCCACATCCTCGAATGGCACAACCGCGCCGAGGATCCGGCGCTGTCGGTGGCCCGCGCCCGCGTGGCGGCCGGCCAGACCACGCGCTGGCATCGCCTGCAGGGCATCACCGAGCGCTATCTGATCCTGTCCGGGCGGGGCAGGGTGGAGATCGAGGGGCTGGCGCCAGCAGAGATCGGCGAAGGTGCCGTGGTGGTGATTCCCCCGGGCTGTGCCCAGCGCATCGCTTGCCTCGGCGACGAGGAGCTGGTGTTCCTGGCGATGTGCACGCCGCGCTTCGAGGCGCAGGCCTACGTGGATGTCGAAGACGCGATGACGCCCTGAGCGGGCCGCAGTAGTCCGCCGCGCATCGAGCTTCAGACGCGGTCCGCATTCCCTAGCCCCGGCGCTGCGTGTGCCGCTGCCTGCCGCCGATGCGCTTGGGTGATACTGCGTCGACTGTTCGACACCCTGCATGCCGGCCACGCCATGAGCGATCTCTCCCTGCCCTCCAACGACCGCTTTGTGGTCGCGATCTCCTCGCGCGCCCTGTTCGATCTTGAGGACAGCCACAGCCTGTTCGAGCAGCAGGGCCTGGCCGCCTACGCCGAGTTCCAGCGCGTGCGCGAGAACGAACCGCTGGAGCCCGGCATCGCTTTCCCGCTGGTGCGCAAGCTGCTGGCCCTGAACGCGCATGCGCAGCCGGGGCTGCCGCAGGTCGAGGTGATCCTGCTCTCGCGCAACTCGGCCGACACCGGCCTGCGCATCTTCAACTCGATCGAACGCTACGGCCTCGAGATCGTGCGTGCTGCTTTCACCAACGGCGCGCCGACCTTTCCCTACATCCGCCCCTTCGGCGCGCACCTGTTCCTGTCGGCGCATGCCGAGGACGTGGCGCGCGCGCTCGAAGCCGGGGTGGCGGCCGCCACCATCCTGCCGAGCAAGGCCTCGCTGCGCGACTCCGAGCAGCTGCGCATCGCTTTCGACGGCGATGCCGTCATCTTCGGCGACGAGAGCGAGCGGATCAGCACCGAGCAGGGCTTGGCGGCGTTCGCCGCCAACGAGCGTGCACAGGCCGAGCAGCCGCTTTCCGGCGGACCTTTCCGCGGCGTGCTGGCGGCCATCCACGCCATCCAGCGTGCGTTCCCGATGGAAAACTCGCCGATCCGGACTGCCTTGGTGACCGCGCGCTCGGCGCCCGCGCACAAGCGCGTCATCCTGACCCTGCGCCACTGGGGCGTGCGCCTCGATGAGGCCCTGTTCCTCGGCGGCCGCGACAAGGGCCCCTTCCTCGAAGCCTTCGGCGCCGACATCTTCTTTGACGACAGCCACAGCAACGTCGAGTCGGCGCGCAAACATGTGGCCACCGGACATGTGCCGCACGGGGTGCTGGGGCGGCCGGGGTGAAGCGCCGTCCTTGACCGCAGACCGCTGCACCGGAGGCATTCAGCCTTGCTGTCCGCGCGACTGAGCGGGTGGCCCCACGTCCGCCCTTGATGTCTGGCGCGCGGGCTGGGCGCTTCAGCGCAGTTTGAATCGGGGCTCGCGCATGCGATGCCCTGCGCCCGCTTCGCCCTGCAGCGTTGACCTCAAGGCCGCATGCAGTCGCATCGGCAGGCTATCGCCCTGCGGATGCGGTTCAGCAGTCGGGCGAACGGCGTTGCGCAAGGCAGCGCGAAGCCGTTCGACGTGCGGCTCCAGCAGGCCCTGGTCTTCGGGATGCGCCTTGGGCTCGGGTTTCTTCGCCGCAGCCGTGCCGTGCTCATCCGCATGCTCGGCTTCGTCCGCAGGTGAGCGCTTCGATAAAGGCCGCGCAGGGTTCATGTCCGGCCGCTGCCAGAGCTGGTCGCGTTCGAGGTCGAGGCCAGTGAGCTGTTCAATGCCGAAGGCGGCCAGCGTCGAGTGCTTGCCTTCCAGGGCGGTATCGAGCACCGACAAGGCCCAGGCATCGCCGCGGTAGATGGCCAGCCACAGGGCTTCTCGCTCGCGGCTGTGGGCGCTGAGCAAATCGAAAGCGGCATGCACGCTGTCGGCGGGTGCGGTCAGCGCGAAGGCGCCAAGCCAGCGTCTGCGGCTGGGGCGATCGAGCAGCGTTGGCGCGGGGCAGTGCGGCAGGCGCTCGCCATAGCCGAGCAGGCGCAGCGCGTAGACGGCTTCCTCGCGCAGCAGCGGGTTGTCACCGGTGGCGAAGGCGGGCAGATGCTCGGCGGGCTCAGCGATGCACCACTCGCCGATGGCGCGCAGCGCACGGGCCTGGAGGGCGGTGTCGGGCCGCTGCAGGGCGTCGTCGATCAGATGCGTTCGACGCACCTGCGGATTCGGCAGGCAGGCGGGAAACGCCGCACGCCAAAGCACCGGCTGATCGGAGGTCCACCAGCGCTGCAGCAGCGTCAGGGCGTGGGCCTCGCCGATCCAGAACAAGGCGGCAGCCGCGCCGCGAACTGAACGTGGGTTGGCGATCAGCAGGCTGTCGAGTTCCGCACGCGTGGCTTCATCGACAGCATCGGAGGCACAGAGACCGAGCACCGCCGTGGCGGCGAAGGCTTCTTCATCGGTGCCCCAGCGTTTGAACCGCTGGAGCGCAGGTGCGATGGCCTCGCGGCCAGCAATGTGCAGGCCGTCGAGGTGGGCATCGAGTTGGCTGTCGATTTCATGCAGGTGCGAGGTGCGGTGGTTCGCTGCGCTCCACGCGCGTTCGCGGCGCTGCCAGGTGAAGCCGAGTTCTTCGGTGTGCTGTGCAAGCACAGCGGGAATGGCCATGCGGACGGTGAAGGGCGAAGGTGGCATGCGGTACTACTTGTAGGGCGCAACCAGACAGCGCCAGTTCGACCCGTCGAAGGCGTGCACGGTGGAGGGGCTGGCAACCGCGAGAAGCCCGTCGCGCGCATCCATGTGGCCGAACAGGATGAGTTCTTCTCCATTCGAGCTCGGGCGCTGAAGCCGATCGCCCTGCAGGACTCTGACGTAGTAATCCGAAGCCAACCAAAGCTGCCCGTCAAACCATCGGCTGTCGTTGTAAAGCACGCTCGCACCACCGCGCTCGACGAGCTGCCATGTGTCCTCCTGGCCCCGCCAGAGATTTCCACCCTCGCCCGTGATGTAGACGGTGCCGTCCGGCGCCACGGTGACGGTGCCCAGCTGCTCGTTGCTGGGGAAGTCGCAATGGCGCCAGCGCCTGTCGCGATACAGGAAGACCTCGCCGTGGCCGCCCACGGCATAAAGCAGTTCTTCACTCGGGCCGTCCATGTCGCGAAAACCCATGTGGGCTCGGCTTATGTATTTGCCTTTTGCCGTGTACTTCGCGCTGGAGTCGGGGAGTCCGGTCGTGTCGAACTGCTCCCACTGGCCGATGGCTGTGCGTTTGTAGATCTCCCTGGTCCCGCCGACAGAATAGGCCCATCCGCCAATGGTGACGATGCGCTGCGTCAGAGGCACCTTCCCTTCGGGAGAGATGTACTCCATACCCCCTTGCCCACTTCCTGACGCCAGCACAGAGCCCTTGCTGTTCTTCGCGACGATAAGCTCTTGAGTGATGGGCAAAGTTGAACCGCCGAGCACTGGCCGGTTGAAGCCCTCAACGCCACCGGCACGGTACGTCCTCTGCTCATGATCGGCCCGATCCAACTGCAATTGGCGTGCTCTCGACTGAATGTCGTGGTCGAAAATTTCGGAGGCTTCCTCCGCCGGCAGCGTCTGGCGCGTCAAAACCGTCACGCGATTCCGGTTTCGGACAACAACGTCAACAATATGCCACCCCTTGAAATGTTCAATCCATTCCTCCTTGTGTACGAATGGCTCGTTCGGTTCAGTGCTCATCAGTCTGCATCCCTCGTCTCAATGTCTCCGCCATTCTGGTTGGCAATTCGAGGCCGAGCCTTGCGGCAGTGCTTGTTGTAGTAATCCTTGAGCTGCGCTTCGATGCAGCGCCTGCTGCAGCCCGATAGGGGAAATGCCTGCTGAAAGGAATCGACGGCGGTGTCAATCGTCTCTTCCATGCTCATGGACCCATTTTCGACCGGAGGCCGTGCGAACGGATTCAGGCTGCTGAAGTTTCTCGACGCCTTGACTCTCTCTTCTTGCGCTGCGTCATATGCGTCATGCGCCCTCTTGTGGCTGCCGGCGTCTTTCAGGGCGGATTCGACGCACACAGTAGGGGCCTTCGAGTGGTCATAGTTGTCGCAGCCTTTGCCATCCCGCACCTCGACGCCGTTCTGCTTGACCGTAGGTCGGACCACGGCACCGGGAATCAGATGGTGTCCCGTCTGTCCGGGGCAGCAGCCGCGACTGCGTGCCTGCGCCGTTCTGACTTCCCGTGCTCTGCCAGACTCCTGCTGAGCCGCGATGTGGTCGGCATCTTCATAGGGCACCAGATTGCACTTGCGTGCGCGCAGGCAGGCATTGGTCAATGCCAGGGCTTCCTGCATATCGCCGAGAATCTTGTTCGGACTGTCTGGCTTTCCGTCCGGGCCAAGGCTGGGTGTGCCGTTGCGAACGTTCTCGAGTCGCTGTCTGAGTTCGGTCGCTTTCCGTATCTGCTCGTCCAGCGTGCGGACTTCATCGATCATCGCCACGATTTCCTCGCGCCGTGAGGCGAGTTCGGTGGCGAACTCCGCTGCGTCATAGGCACTCCACAGCCCCATCGCGATGTTGCCAGCCAAGGGCACGAAGCTGCCTGCAACCTGCTTGGCCGCAGCCTTTCCCGCCAGCGTCAGGCCCTTCTGAACCGCCCATTCCTCGATTTCCTGCTGGATCACTTTGGCGAGGTTGTCGAAGCCGGTCAGGTGCTCGCGCAGACTTCGGATCTCGTCATCCATGCTCTGCAGTGCGTCCTGGATCTTGTCGGCCTCGACGTTGTTCTTGATGCGCAGCAGCCCGCTGCAATGCCGGTCAGTCCAGTGTTGGCCGCCGGCCGTGGGCGCATTCCCGCCGGTGTTCGCTCTCCCTCTGAGCGGAACATTCCGCCTGCGGGGCAAGCGACTGCGATTGGGATCGTTGGGGTCGGGCTCATCGCAAGCCTTCTTGATGCGGTCCTCTTCCTGCATGCAGGCATGGCGCCCGCTCCAGCCGCGCGAAACATACGGAAAGAGCGCCGTATTGCTGGGATTCCTGTGGTTATGGCTCACCAGATCGAGATGCCGCGTCACCGCGAGCCCCTCGACCTTGACGTTGGGCGACCAGGTCTGGAAGAAACAGCGGCCCTTCACCGCGCCAGAGATGACGCCCTTGGCCAGTTTCCGGGTGGCAGCGTCGTCGCCCTCGCTGACGGAGAAGTAGCTGTGGTTCTCCAGCGCGATCTCCTTGCCGAGGATGAAGACCGTGCGGCTGCCGTTGGTGATGTCGCTGGCGTGGCAGCTGTTGGGGTAGGGAATGGGGACACCGGGCGGAAACGGCTTGATCGGCGTCGGTGACGCCGTGGCGGGAGGCGTGTGGCAGACATCCGGAAACGCATGCTTCGAGCTGCCGTCTGCGGACTTCGACGCGATCTCGTTGCCGTTGGCGTAGACGTGGGTGGCCATCAGGCGGCTCCGGCGTAGGCGGCGATGGCGCCGCGTAGGGTGTTCGAGGAGGACAGCTGGATCAGCACCTTGGGCCCGGGCAGACGATTGCGTTTCGCCAGCTGCCAGGCCAGCGCCAGCATCAGCGGCCCGAAGGCGCAGCCGATGTGGCCGGTGGAGGCCGCCGGAAAGATCCGCCCGTGGCCGGGCGGCTGCGAGGCGCGCAGCACGCGCGCCCAAGCGCTGGACAGCTCTTCGGCGAAAAAGCTCTCGCCCGCCATGTCGCTCAGCCGCAGATGGATCTCATGTGCCTGCCAGCCGCTTTCGTTCAGCGCCTGACGCGTGGCCTGGGCCAGGCCCTTGCCGTGGCAGGGCTCGTCGGAGAGCAGGGTGGCGGCCTCTTCAGCGACTCCGATGCCGCGGATGTGCAAGGGGGCCTGTTCGCCATCACGACCGATCAGGAGCGCGGCGGCGGCTTCGCCCGGCACGAAGCCGCTGCTGACTTGGGTGTCGAGCAGTCGCTGATGCGCGAGCGCATGCGCGATATCGCTGCCGCGCAGCCAGGAGTCGGAGGCGGCGATCAGCACATAGGGCGCGCCTTGGGCGAGGAACTCACGCGCGGCCTGCAGGGCATCCACGCAGGCGGCCTCACCGCCGGTAAAGGCCTGCAGATGCAGGCGTTCGGACGATTCGAACAGGTGGGCGATAGCGCGCTGGCAGAGGTGTGCGGCATCGACCAGCGGGGCAGGGCGGGTGTCATCCCCGAGGAACAGCAGCGGCACGCTGGCGGGCAGGGGTGAAGCAAGACTGGCGGATTGGATGGCCTCGCTCACCGCCCACGCGAGCGCGGTGCCCAGCTTGGTGGCGCCTCCTACGCGCGCGCTGGAATCGCTCAAGCCCAGGGACATCGCCGCGCCGGGCAGCGGCTCCCCGCGGTGGCCGCGGAAGTAGGTGTCCTGGAAGTTGTCCAAGCCCGCCCGAATCGCCGCCGCCGTCGCCGGCAGCGAGTTGCCCACCGAGGTCACCGAGCCGGCACCGAGCACGGCGAGCTTCATCGGCCTGCTCATGCGACCGCGATCTCCGCGACCGGGGCCTGGTCTTCATCCTGGGTCTCTTTGCCGCCACAGCCGCAGTCGTTGGTGCCGAGCACGCGGGCCTGCCACCAGCGTTTGCACAGGCTGCCGGCGGCCAGCGCATCGACCTCGGCCAGGCTGCGCTTGACGGGATGGCGCGCGCGCCAGACCACGGTGAAGAGCTCGGCGTCGAGATCGAAGCTCAGCGTATCGACGACCGGTTCCAGCTTATGCACCTTTCGGTGCTGATCCAGCACCACCATCGACAGCTTCAGCTGCGGCAGCACGAAGCGCAGCTCGGGCCGGCTGCGGTGCAGATTGACGAAGGCGACTTCCTCGCCGCCCTTGGGATAGTCGATCTGCTGCTCGGCCGGCGCGGCCTGGAAGAAGCGCGGATCGAAGTCCTCGGGCAGCAGGGGGAACACCTCATCGATCCAGCGCTGGTCGTAGGTGCCGCCGAACTCGACGCGGCCTGCCCAGCTGCGGCCCAGCGGCCCGAAGCTGATCGGACGATAGCGCTCGCGCGGGTTGTCGATGGGCGTGCCGGGTTCTTCGAGGTTGGGCACCGGCGTATCGACCAGCGAGGTCTCACGGCGCGCGCCGCCGAAGCCGCAGCCGATCGGGTTGGCGGCATAGGGCTGGGGCACGCCCTCGTGCAGGCGGGTGCCGCCGAAGGCACGGGTGTAGCTGATCGGCATCGAGACGAAGGGCTCGGGCTCGGAGGGCTGCAGGCCGAGCAGGCCGCGCCGCCAGTGGCGATTGCCGATCACCCGCGCGGTGCGCAGGCAGCTGCCGACACGGAAGCCGACGTCGAGCTGCTTGACCGGCTGGCCGCCGGGCGCATGTGCCGCCGCATGCACCAGCACATCGCAGCGCGGCTTGAACCAGGCGTGGTCGGCTTCGAAGATCAGACCGCTCTCGCCGGGCTCACCCTCGAATACATCTGCATTGAGCAGGGGCAGTTGTGGATCGGCCAGGCGCGGATACTGCTGGCCCTCAGGCGGAATGCGGAAGGTGGCCTTGGCTTGCGCGACCAGGAAGCGCCTGCCCTGGGCGTCGGTGCCCAGGTGGGCGTCGAGCACAAAGCGGCTGCCGTTGATGATCTCCATGGCGGCTCCTAGTTGAGTTTCACCGAGGCGCCGCGGATGCGATTGAGACCCGTGGCGTGGCTGACCAGGGTGCTGCCGCGCAGCTCGATGCGCCCATCGGCGCTCATGCGGAAGCTGGCCTCGCCGCAGTGCAGCTCGATGGCGTGGCGCGCGTGCAGGTGCAGTTCGCCGTCGGCGGACTGCCGAGCCTGTTCGATATCGCCCTGCAGGCTCAGCACCGGGTGCTGCAGCAAGCCGAGAATCAGCGGCGCGCGTGGGTCGCCGTTCTCGAACAGCAGGGCGCACTGCTGGCCGCGATGCTCGGCACTGATCGCGCACAGGCTGCGCGCCGGCAGGGCCTCGTCGGCGCTGCCGGGAATCGCCACGCAGGGCAGGCCCTGGTCATTGAGGTGCGAGATGAAGCCGATGACCACACCGTTCGTGGGCGTGGTCGGCAACTTCGTTGGTGTGGAAGGGCTTGGCGCGGCGGCTTCCTGCTGCTCGCGTCGAGCCTCGGCACCCGCACCGTTGTCGTTCGTGTGGCGGCTCATGGGTTGTGCTCGATGGTCTTGGCTTCGATCAGGATCTCGCCGTTCGCACGGGCTTCGATGCTCTCGCCGCTGATCGTGATGGTGCCGTCCTTGAGCAGCTGGATGCGGCTGTCGCCGACCTGCAGCACGATCTTCTCCTCGTCCATCAGCAGGCTGGAGGCGCCGCCCGCGCTGACGGCCAACTCCTTGCCCGCCGACACGCTGTGCGACTGCATGGTCTTGTCGAAGCGGTTCATGCCGACGATGGTGTTCATCATCAGGCCTACATTGAGGCTGTAGGCCCCGCCGACGTTGACCATCTTGCCGAGGCCGACGTTCT
>VFQU01000448.1_pt1 | contig 37121 bp, 27 predicted proteins | sample 3512311 | NCBI WGS metagenome assembly VFQU01 (sample SAMN10412377, study PRJNA504923) | tailings metagenome | isolation source: Relicate 3 Philex TSF3 active mining site | place: Philippines: Tuba, Benguet | collected 2017-08-29
CTGGCTACAACGGGGCCGATCCGGCCGAGCTTGTCGCCGTGTCCAACGGGCTGCTGAACACCCGAACGCGGGCGCTCGATCCGCCTGAGCCGCGCCTGTTCGCAACCAGCGCGCTGCCCGTCGCCTACTACGTCAACGCCCCCGAGCCTATCGAGTGGCTGGGCTTTCTCGGCAGCATCTGGCCGGATGATCCGCAGACCATCGAAGCCCTGCAGGAATGGTTCGGCCTGGTCGCGCTGACCGAGGTCACGCGCTACCAAAAGGCCCTGCTGATCTGCGGCCCCAAGCGCAGCGGAAAGGGCACCATCCTGCGCGTACTGCGCGAACTCGCCGGCCCTGCCAACACCGTGGCCCCTACCCTGGGCGAACTGGGCGAACGCTTCGGCCTGCAACCCTTGATCGGCAAGCGCCTTGCCATCGTGTCCGATGCCCGTCTGTCTGGTCGCGCAGACGTCGCGGCAATCGCTGAGGCGATCCTGCGTATCAGCGGCGAGGATGCGGTCACGGTTCAGCGGAAGCACCGCGAGGACTGGACAGGCCGGCTGCCCACCCGCTTCGTGATCGCGTCGAACGAACTGCCCACGCTGGCCGATGCAAGCGCCGCGCTGTCGTCGCGCTTCATCGTGCTGAGCATGCGCCGCAGCTTCTTCGGTGAGGAAGACCCCGGGCTTACTGACAGGCTGCTGGAGGAACTGCCGGGCATCCTGCTGTGGGCGCTGCAGGGCCTGGACAGACTGCGGGCACGGGGCCGCCTGTTGCAGCCGGAGACAGGGCGAGAGCTGGCCAGCGCGCTGGAGTCCCTGAGCAGCCCGATCAGCAGCTTCATCGCCGATGAATGCGTGGTGGAGGCATGGGCAAGCATCGAACGCTTGGCGCTGTTCAACGCATGGCGCGAATGGTGCAGCGCGAATGGCGTCAAGGAAGCGGGCACCGAGGCCAACTTCGGGAAGAAGCTGCGCGCCGCGTTGCCCAACCTTGGCAGCAAGCGCGGAGCAAGTGGCGGGGGCCGAGTCCGCATGCATACAGGCATCCGCCTGCGCTCTCTGGCGGACCCAGACTGATGATGCTCGCACATGATCCGCGTTTGCCCTCACCCCTGACGTGCACTGACGCCCTGAGGCCGCCACGTCCACGCGTCCATGCACGTCCATGGACTTCGCATTTAAGCCTCACCCACGCGCCCGCGTTGTCCCGCAATGGGAATGTCCATGGACGTGCCTGGACGCATGGACGCCAACACCGGAAAGAGCCGGGGGCAGCCGAGGGTGGCGGGTCCTTCCGCAACCTTCGGGGATGCGGGTAGCGAGGCCGCATTCGCCTTGTAGTCAGCGGTAAAGAGAATTGGTGAATTGAGGGAATCGGTAATGAAATCAGCGGGATATGACCTGCAAGCCACATCGACGCAGCCCGGTCTGAGCCTCGCGCCACCCGACACCCTGCCCGCGCTGGCCTCAGGCCAAGAGTTCGCCCGCCTGCTGAACGTGTCGCAGCCCCTGGTGAGCCGCTGGCGGTCCGAGGGCCGGCTCTGCACCGACGCACGCGGAAACATCGACGTGCCGGGCTCACTGGTGAAGCTGTCGAACACGCTGGACCCTGGCCGAGGCGGCCGAAAGGGCACGCAGCGCAACGGCGGCACGCTGGATCGAATCGCTGACCTGATCCGGCGCTATGCCGGCGCTGCTGGCAGCCAGCCCGCCGCGGACGAGCGCGAAGCCCTTCGCGCCCGCGTCGCGGAGCTTGAAGACGCCCTGAGCCGCGTCCGCAACACCTGGACCGACGAGCAAGCCGCCTCGCTGGCGCACTTCCTGGACCTGCTGGCCGCCGATCTGCCCCGTCTGGCGGCACTGGACCGCGATGCGGCCGAGATCGAGCTCGACGCCCTGGTAAGCGTGGCGTTCTACGGGAGTGAGGATTGAACCGCGCCCGCGCGCTGGGCTGCATCGCGGCGGGCGTGCCCGACCCCGAGGCCGCCGCGTGGGCCTGCGAACGCATCCGCGCTTGGCTGCTGCACGCGGGTGCCGACGCAGCCGGCCCGCAGGCCGCCCATGTCTACCTTGGGCTGCGCTCCGCAGCGGACGGCCGCAGGCAGGGCCGGGATTACTGGCTGCGCGAGGCCGCGCAGCGATTGCCCGAGGCCGGCACCTGGACACAAGCGCGGGAGCTGCTGCGCCTGCTGGGCCATGCACGGCGCTACCGCGAACGTCGCCGCGCACAGCCGGGCGCTGCAGCGCCCTCGCCAGTCATCGAAGCCTTGGCGCTGGCCCTGGACTGTTGCGGCGGAACGATGCCGGGCACCGCGCAGGCGCTGCACAACGTGCTGCGCGGCTGGTCTGACACCGACGAGGCCGACGCGGCCTGACCCAAGCGAAACCCCGGCGCAACTTGGGAGCGAGGCGCGGAGACTGGCAACACCCGCAACGGGAGCCAGCAGTGAGCCGACCGCCGAAAAAGCACAACTCAAAGCGCCGGCTGCGCCCTGGCCAAAGTCGCCTGGACCCTGAGCAGGCAATCACAGACGGCGCGCGCGACGCGCTCAAACCCATGAAGCCCACCGACCTGCGCACCGCCCTTCGGCCTGCACGCGGCTGGCTTTGGTCCTGGAGACAATGACATGCAGCAGAACCGAATCGGCATGACCCGGCAGCTTGAGCAGCTGCACACGCGAGCGATCCAGCAGACCCGCTTGGCTTCGGCCGGCGTGACCATCGAGAACTACGTTCACCGGTTGATGGCGGACGTGGCAGGCATCTACCTGGACGCCGCCAAGCAGCGCAGCGCCGACGCAGTGGGCGAAGTGTCGCGACGCATCACCGAGGCCACCGGCAAACCGCCGCGCGGCTTCTGGCTGCCGATGGAACGCGCCTTGAACATCACCACGCCCGGACAGGGCAAGGAACTCATCACCGGCAAGCACGACGGCCAGCTGATCGAGGCCCTGAGACCCTTCAGCGGCACCCTGCAGGCTGGCGCGCAGCTGATCGCAGGGCTGCAGGGCATGGAAAAGCTGGTCATGCCACGCGCCAGCCAAGGCGCGGGCGTCGCCTGGATCGGCGAGTTTGAGAATCCGCCCGAGGCCGATCCTTCCGTCGATCAGGTCATCATCGAGCCCCGCACCGTGACGGCGCAGGTCAAGGTGTCGCGCCGCATGACCAAGCTTTCCAGCCTGTCGAACCGTATCGAGGCCGTCATCACGGACGAACTGATGACGGCGATCTGGGCCGAAGTCGATCGGGTCGCGCTGTCGGGATCGGGCATCGGCAACGAGCCGGCCGGCATCCTCGCAAGCGACGGCATCCTGGACATTGGCGCCGGAACGAACGGCGCGGCTCCTTCGCTGGATCTGCTGTGCGACATGGAGGAAGCGTTGGGCCTTGCAAGCGGGCGCACGCCGAACGCCCTTTTCACCACGCCGCAGGCCCGCCGCAAGATGCGGAAGACCGCGCGCAGCGCCACGCAGACTTCGCCGCTGTGGGATGACGCAAATCGTGTCCTGGGCTACGCCGCGAACGCCACCACGCACCTGCCGAGCAGCGGAGAGAAGGGCACCGGCACCGGGCTTTCCTCGGCCGTTCTGGGCGACTTCTCCCAGCTGTTGGTCGGGCTCTGGGGACCGGCAGCACTCGACGTGCTGGTACTGCCGCCGAAGACCGACGGCAGCGTGGACATCCACGTCTATGCGGATATCGGCATCGGCCTGCGCCATGCCAAAGCCTTCGCTGTCTGCCGTGACCTGGTGACGACCGACTGAGCGAAGACCCGCGGGCTTCCATGATTGGCCCGCCCGGACAAGCTGCGGAGTGTCCGGACCCGAAAAACCCGCAGCGGCACGCGCGCAAAGGGTTCGAGCGTGAGCGTGAAACGGGCGCCCTTCGGACGGCGCCCCAAAGCCCCGGAGCCTCTCCCACTACCGGGCATGAAGGCCCGCCCCTCGGAAGGGGGCGGGCTTTCGCTTTTCAGGCGCCGTTCCGCCTGCCGTGGCAGGCTTGGCGGCGCATCCGCCACCGGAGCCCGCCATGCACCGCGCCCTGCTGCTGTACGCCCTACCGCTTGCCCTGTTGCTGACCCCTCTGTGGAGCACCGCGACCCCTTCGCACTCCGAAGCCTGCGGGCAGTCGGTCATCACCGTAGGCGCTCCCGTCACCAAGCTTCGCGCCTGCGGCGAGCCCTGGCGCATCGTGACCCTGGTCAACGAGCAGGGCGGCGCCGTGGGCGAGCGATGGGAGTACGAGCGGCAGACCGGATTGGTTCTGTTCACCGTGCAGGGCGGGCGCGTGGTTCGGATCGAACGGGTGTGAGCTGCGTCGACGGCGGGTCTTCGCCCGTTTCGTCGAAGGTCTGCTTCCCCTTGTGGGTGAGCGTTCCGCCTGGCCGGTTCTCCCCCTTGAGGGGGTAAACCGCACGTGAGGCCGGCGGCGATCGAGTCAATACCTGCCGCGCGTCTGGCTGCGATTTGCAGAACAGGTGCAGAACAGCAAGAAAGGCCTCGCAGTGCGAGGCCTTTCAGCTTTCCAAGTCATTGAAAACCTTGGCTATTTGGTGGGCGGTGCAGGGATCGAACCTGCGACCCTTGCCGTGTGAAGGCAATGCTCTACCGCTGAGCTAACCGCCCGGAGCCGCGCATTGTGCACATCCGCGCGGGGGAGATCAAGCCTCAGCGTGTGAGGTTCGTCCGCCAAAACGCTTCATGGCCGGCAGCAGGGCCAGGGCAGCCACCGATGAGGCCACCGCGAAGGCGAGGACGCCGTCGCCGGCTTTCCAGAGGGCGCCAGCGATCAGCGCGCCGAGTACCCCGCCCAGGCCGGAACCGAGGCTGTACATCAGGCTCTGGGCACCCAGGCGGTCGGACTCAGGAAACAGCTCGACCACCCGCTGCATGCAGGCCACGTGGAAAGCGCCGAAGCCGATCGCGTGCGCGACCTGCACGACCACCATCACCGCCAGCGACTGCGGCAGCAGGGCGATGCTGAGCCAGCGCAGGGCGGTCACCACCAGCGCAATCTGCAGGGTGCGCTGGGCGCTGACCCGGCGCAGCAGGCTGCCGGCATACATGAACAGCACGATCTCGGCGACCACGCCCAGGCCCCAGAGCTGGCCGACCACATCGGTGCTGTGGCCGTGGCGCTCCAGCTGCAGGGTGAAGAACAGGTAGTAGCTGCCGAAGCTGATCTGGGTGAGCATCACGATCGCGATGAAGGCCGGCACGCCGGGCCGGCGCAGCAGCTCCCACAGGCCAGCCTGACTGGGCGGTGCATCGGTATCGAGGCGCTTCTGTGCGGGCAGGGCGTGGGTGATGAGCGCAGTCGCCAGGATGCCGGCACCCATCACCCAAGGGAGGTCGGGCGCATCGCCGTGCTGCAGCAGCCAGCCGTAGCCCACCGCGAGCAGGATGAAGCCGAGCGAGCCCCAGAGGCGCACGCGCCCGTAGTCGTGCTTGCGCGGCCCCAAGCCCGCGAGGGTGAAGGCTTCGAGCTGGGGCAGGATGGCGTTGTAGCAGAGGCTGAAGGCGGCCATCGACAGCGCCAGCAGCCACAGGTGTTCGGCGCCGAAGAAGCCGAGATAGAAAAGCACCGAGGCCCACAGCCCGCCCAACAGCCAGGCCTTGGGCCGAGTCGAGCCGCGGGCGAAGTGCGCGAACAGCGGCGGGCCGAAGATGCGCGTGCCGTACCACAGCGCGAACAGACTGCTGATCGCCAGCGCGCCGTGCCCCAAGCCTTCCATCCAGCGTGCGAAGTAGGGAGTGAACACGCCGATCGCGGCGTGGTAGGCGAAGTAAACGGCGGACAGACGCCAATAGGGCAGGGTGGGCATGGCGCATTATCGGCGCTTCGCGCCCGCCCTTGGGCGCCGGGCCCGCGCCCGAGCGTCAGGCGCCGGGAGCTGGTCTCGCGTAGCGAGTTGCCCTCACGCACTTCCAAGCCACGCTCTGCAGTGCACGAAGGTCTTCGCGACGGAAGGCTTTGAGCGTTCGTGAAGCTTCTGTTAGCATCCGCGCCGCCTCACGGTGACCGCGCAGCGCTCCATGCAGCGTCCGCGGTTTAAACGGGAAGCCAGTGCGCGGCCTTCGTGCCGCAATTCTGGAGCTGCCCCCGCAACGGTAGGCGAGCCGGTGTGCGCTCCATGCGCACACCCGGCCCGGGCGAACACCACTGTGCCTCGCGCATGGGAAGGTGCCCGGGTCGACGGTGCAACCGGATCCACGGTTGCCGCATGGCTCGCGAGCCCGGAGACCGGCCATGGGGATCATTCCCGGCGCGCGGAGGGCGCAGCCTTGGGGTTCGCGCCCGTGCTCCCGCCGTGCGCCTGCCTTCAGGTCTCCTCCCCATTCGCGTGCCGGGTGCCCAAGCACCCATCGTCCGCGCGGGTCGGCGCGGACAGGAGACATCGATGCGCGTTCTCTCTCAACGCCCCGCCGTTCTGGCGGTGGCTCTCGCTGCTGCTTTCCCCTCGCTTGCCTTTGCCCAGCCGCTTGCCAAGGCGCTGGACCGAATCGTCGTCACCGGCAGCCGTACGCCGCAGACCCAGGATGCCGCGCTGGCGTCCATCACGGTGCTGGACCGCGCCGACATCGAGCGCCTGCAGGCGCAGAGCCTGCTGAGCCTGCTGCGCGGCGTGCCCGGACTGGCCTTCAGCAACAGCGGTGGGCCCGGCAAGGTCGATGCGCTGTTCATCCGCGGCACCGAAGCGCGTCATGTGCTGCTTTTGATCGACGGCGTGCGCGTGGGCTCCGCGACCAGCGGCACGCCCGCCCTGCAGGATCTGCCGCTGGAGCAGATCGAGCGCGTCGAAATCGTGCGCGGGCCGTTCTCCAGCCTGTACGGTTCGGATGCAGTGGGCGGCGTGATCCAGATCTTCACTCGCGAGGCGCGCGGCGAGCCGCGTGCCAGCGGCTACGTGGGCGCGGGCAGCTACAGCACGGCGCGCGGCAGCGCCGGCCTCGATGCCCGCGGCGAGCGCGGCTGGTACCGCCTCAATGCCGCGATCGACGAGACCGACGGCTTCAATGCCTGCCGCGGCTCGAACCGCGGCGGCTGTTTCACCAACGAGCCCGATGCCGACGGCTACACCAACCGCAGCCTGCAGCTCGCTGGCGGCTGGCGCTTCTCGCCGGCGGCTGCGCTCGAGCTGCGCGGCCTGCGGGCGGATTTCGAAACGGAGTCCGACGGCAGTTTCAGCAATGAGATGGAGGGCAGCCAGCAGGTCTATGGCGCCAAGCTCGACCTGAAGCCGAGCGATCGCCTCGCCCTGGCCCTGCGCCTGGGCCACAACGCCGATCTGGCCGACAACTTTCTCGAGGGGCGCTATCGCAACAGCTTCGATACGAAGCGCGACAGCGGCGGCCTGCAGGCCGATGCGAGCCTCGGCCGCGGCCTGTTGAGCGCCGGCGTCGATTGGCACCGCGACGAAGTGGCCAGCACCACCGACTACGTGGTGAAGGCGCGCACCCAGAAGGCCCTGTTTGCGCAGTGGCAGCAGACCCTGGGTGATGCCTCGCTGCAGCTGGCGGGCCGACGTGACGATGACAGCCAGTTCGGCAGCGAGACCACCGGCAGCCTGCTCTGGGGCTGGAACGTCCGTGAGGGCCTTCGACTTACCGCCAGCGCTGGCACGGCCTTCCGCGCGCCGAGCTTCAACGATCTCTATTTCCCCGGCTTCGGCAATCCGAACCTCGCGCCAGAGACCTCCGAGAGCCTGGAGCTCGGCCTGCGCGGCAGCCCGACCTGGGGCGGCTGGGCGGTGGCGCTGTTCCGCACCGACGTCGACCAGCTGATCGCCTTCGATCCGGTCGAGTTCATTCCGGTCAACATCAACCGGGCGCGTATCGACGGCCTGGAGCTGAGCGCGGACGGCGAGATCGCGGCCACCCGGCTGCGCGCCAGCGCCACCGTGCTGGATGCGCGCAACGTCAGCACAGGCTCGGCCTACGGCAACGCGCTGCCGCGGCGTCCGCCGCGCTCGGCGCAGGTCGAGGCCGACCGCAGCTACGGCCGCTTCAGCCTGGGGGCCACCGTCTTCGCCGCCAGCGCGCGCTACGACGATCTCGGCAACTTCACCCGCCTGCCGGGCTACGCCACGGTCGACCTGCGCGTGGGCTGGGCGCTCAGTCCGGACTGGAGCCTGCAGCTGTCGGGCAACAACCTGTTCGACCGGCGCTACGAGACCGCCGCCTTCTACAACCAGCCCGGCCGCAACTGGATGCTCGGCCTGCGCTACAGCCCGCGCTGAGTCGCGGTCTGTCCGCAGCGGCGGCGTTCGCTCACGCCGCCGCTGCATCTCGATCCCTCGTGACCCGGAGGTTCTCCATGCACTCGACCCTGTCCCTGCGCTCCCTGCTGCTGACCGTGGCCGCACTGGCCCTGTGGATGCTGCTCACCCGTCTGCCCGAGGCCAGCCAATGGCTGCATGTGCGCGACGCCTCGCTGGCGGTTTTCTTTATTGGCGGCCTGCTGCTGCGCAGCCCGCTCGCCTTCGCCGGTTTCGTCGCGCTGGCCTTCGGCATCGATGCCATGGTGTTCGCGCGCACCGACATGCTGCATCTCTGCCTGAGTCCGGCCTACGGCTTCCTGGTTCCGGCCTACGGCGCGCTGTGGTTCACCGGACGCTGGCTGGCGCCGCGCACGCGCATGGACGCGCGCGGACTGGTGCTGGCGGGCGCTGCCGGCTGCGCTGCTGTCGTGGTGTCGTTCGCGATCTCGAACGGCTCGTTCTACCTGCTGGGTGGCCTGTTCAGCGCGCCGAGCTTCTCCGGTTTCGTCGAACAGTTTGCGCGCTATGCGCCGGGCTTCGTGTTGACCGGAAGCGCCTGGATTGTGGTCGGGCTTGCGGTGGTGCGGCTGCTGCGCCTCGAAGGCTTGCGCGTTCACGCGCGCGCCGCCATCCTGCCGCGATGACCAACGCCCTCGCCCTCGCCGAATCCCGCCTGCTGGCGCCTGCCGGGCTCGAAGCCCAGCAGCTGGAACACGTGTTTGCCCGCCTGATGAGCCCGGGCATCGACTTCGCCGATCTCTACTTCCAGAACAGCCGTCACGAGAGCTGGGTGCTGGAGGACGGCATCGTCAAGGAGGGCGCCCACAGCATCGAACAGGGCGTGGGCCTGCGTGCGATCAGCGGCGAGAAGACCGGCTTCGCCTACTCGGACGAGATTCGCCTGCCTTCGCTGCTGGAGGCCGCCGGCGCGGCGCGCGCGATCGCCCGCGCGGGACAGGAGGGCACCGCGCATCCGCTCACCCAGCACCACGGCCGCAGCCTGTACGCGCCGGTCGACCCGATCGACAGCCTGGACAGCGAGTCGAAGGTACGCCTGCTGCGTGAGGTCGATGCCTTCGTGCGCAGCGCCGATGCACGCGTGCGCCAGGTGATCGTGAGCCTGGTCGGCGTGGTCGATACCGTGCTGGTGGCGCGCTCGGACGGCATCCTCGCCGGCGACGTGCGTCCGCTGGTCCGCTGCAATGTGCAGGTGATCGTCGAGCAAAATGGCCGTCGCGAGCAGGGCTATGCCGGCGGCGGTGGCCGCGTCAGCTATCCCGAGCTGCTGCAGAGCGGGCGCGCCCTCGATTTCGCCCGCGAGGCCCTGCGTCAGGCGCTGGTGAATCTGGAAGCCGTCGACGCCCCGGCCGGCAGCATGCCGGTGGTGCTCGGTCCCGGCTGGCCGGGCGTGCTGCTGCATGAGGCCGTGGGCCATGGGCTGGAGGGTGACTTCAACCGCAAGGGCACCAGCACCTACGCCGGCCGCATGGGCGAGCAGGTGGCTTCGAGCCTCTGCACCATCGTCGACGACGGCACGCTCAGCGGCCGCCGCGGCTCGCTCAACGTCGATGACGAGGGCTGCGCCACCCAGTGCACCACGCTCATCGAGAACGGCCGCCTGGTTGGCTACATGCAGGACAGCCTCAACGCTCGCCTGATGGGCGTCGCGCCCACCGGCAACGGCCGCCGCGAGAGCTTCGCCCACCTGCCGATGCCGCGCATGACCAACACCTACATGCTGGCCGGCGAAAGCGACCCGGAAGAGATCATCCGCTCGGTGAAGCGCGGCCTCTACGCGCCCAACTTCGGTGGTGGCCAGGTCGACATCACCTCGGGCAAGTTCGTGTTCTCGGCCAGCGAGGCCTACCTGATCGAGGACGGCCGCATCACCGCGCCGGTCAAGGGCGCCACCCTGATCGGCAACGGCCCTGAGACCATGAACCGGGTCAGCATGGTCGGCAACGATCTCAAGCTCGATGCCGGCGTCGGCATCTGCGGCAAGGACGGCCAGAGCGTGCCGGTGGGCGTCGGCCAGCCGACGTTGAAGATCGAATCGATGACCGTGGGCGGCACCCGCGCCGGCTGATCCCCGGCCGCGATACGTGCAGGCGGCGTCTTGCGTAAAGTGGCGGACCTTCCTCGCCCCGCGCGCCGCACCGCCCACGCATGAGCACCGAGACACGTACCGAAGACCCAGCCTCGGGCAGCGAGCGCAGTGCGTTCGATGCCTTCCAGTCGGTGCCCGAGCGCAACACCGCCGACGTGATCCTGCGCACCGCGCAGCAGCACCACGTGCAGCTGTCGACCATGGCCGACATGAAGGCCAACATCCTGCTGACCGTGTCCTCGATTGTGCTGACGCTGAGCGTCTCGCGGCTCAACGACCCGGACCTGCGGCTGGCGATGGCGGTGCTGGCCGGCTTCACCCTGTTCGCGCTGTTCCTGGCCGTGCTGGCGGTGCTGCCGAAGTACCGGCCGATCCGCATGAAGGACCCCGAGGCGCCGCTGCCGCCGGGCTTCAACCTGCTGTTCTTCGGCCATTTCGCCGAGCTTTCGCGCGAGCGCTTCGAGCGCGAGATCGCCAGCCACATGCAGGGGCAGGGCAGCATCTACCGCACCATGGCGCGCGACCTCTACGGGCTCGGCTACTACCTCTCGCGCTTCAAGTACCGCTACCTGCGCCTGTCCTACCTGTTCTTCCTGAGCGGCTTCGTGCTGTCCAGCCTGATTCAGGGTGTGCAGCTGCTGCGCCACTGAGTCCCCGCCTCAGGTCTGCTGCGGCGCCGGGGCCTCGCGATAGGCGCAGACCAGACAGGCGTGCAGCATCGGCCCACCCAAGGCGGCGACGGCAAGCGTTGCCCCGCTGCCGATGTGGCCGGCGGCGTCCGCGCCGACGACCGGCGCAAGCGTCAGCGGCACGGCCAGCGCGGCCGCCGCGGCGACGCCGTAGATCGTCAGCGGGATCGACAGGAACACCAGCAGCCGCCACCACTGGCCGGCGGCGATCTGGCGACTGCGCTGCAGGCTGCGCAGCGGGCCCAGTCCGTCGACAGCCGCGGCATAGGGCAAGAACACGAGGCGCAGGGCGATCCAGCCGAGCGGCAGCATCACCAGGGCGCTGCTGGCTACGCTCAGCGCCAGCATCGGCAGCAGGTCCATGCCCTGCAGGCCCAGCCAGGCGTTGAAGCCGAGCAGGGGCAGCAGCGGCAGGCCGCACAGCAGCAGATAGAGCGTGGTTGACAGCAGCAGCACCGGCAGCCTCAGTGTAGACCGCAGCAGCGCATGCGCGAGGCGCAGGGGCTCTGCACGCAGTCTTCGATCCAGCAGCAGCGACTGCGCGCCCGCCAGCCACAGGGTGAGGAGTGCGCTGAGGCCCCACCAGAGCCAGAGTTCTCTCATGAGAAGTGGCTCGATTACGGCGAGGCTCATCGCCTCCGGATCGGCCTGCAGCTCGGCCAGCGTAGGCAGGGTGATCCACCGGCGCAGCGAGGGCAGGGCGGCGATCAGGGCCAGCGGCGCAGTCCAGGGCAGCGTGCTCCACCACAGGCGGAAGCTGCGGTCGAGCAGGTGCGAGAGGGTGTCGATGCGCGGCGCACTCATGCGCGGATGATGCCCCAGCTCTGCGACACTGCACGCATGAGCATCGATGCATCCAAGGCGCCCGCGGGCGCAGTCGACGTGCGCAGCCTGCTGCGCGAGGCGAGACAGCAGCTGTCGGGCGAGGAAGCCGCACGCGAGGCCGAGCTGCTGCTGATGCACGTGCTGGGGGTGTCGCGTGCCTGGCTGTTCGCGCATTCGGACGATGTCGTCGCCGATGCCCAGGTGCAGCCGTTCCGTTCACTGGTACGGCAGCGCGCGCAGGGGCAGCCGGTGGCCTACCTGCTGGGTCAGCGTGAGTTCTTCGGCCTGAGCCTGCGGGTCAGCCCGGCCACCCTGATTCCGCGGCCGGAGACCGAGCTGCTGGTCGAGCTGGCGCTGGAGCGCCTGCCGCGTCGCTCGGGCCTGCGGGTGCTGGACCTTGGCACCGGCAGCGGCGCGATCGCGCTGGCGGTGGCGCAGGCCCGGCCCGAGATCGAGGTCTGCGCCAGCGATGCCAGCGGCGAGGCGCTGGCAGTGGCGCGGGCGAATGCCGATGCGCTGGGCCTTGCGCGGGTGCGCTTTGCGCACGGCAGCTGGTGGACGCCGTGGGCGGGTCAGCGCTTCGACCTCGTGCTCAGCAATCCGCCCTATATCGAAGACGCCGACCCGCATCTCGAACAGGGCGATCTGCGCTTCGAGCCGCGCAGCGCTTTGGCCTCGGGCGCGGACGGCTTCGATGACATCCGCAGCATCGTCGCCCGCGCCAGCGCCCACCTGCGGGACGGCGGCTGGCTGCTGTTCGAGCACGGCCACGCGCAAGGCGAGGGGGCACGCGCCCTGCTGCAGGCGGCGGGATTCAGCGACGTGGCGACTTGGCGCGATCTCGAAGCGCGCGATCGCGTGACCGGCGGGCGCTGGTTGCAGGCCTGAGCGCAGCGGCCTTCACTCGGCCGCGACAATTGCGAGATTGCAATTGAATTGTGTGCAATTCAATATGCGGCTCCCCACCATCGCAGGAGACACCGCATGACCCCGATGTACACCGCTCGCGCAACGGCTGTCGGCGGCCGAGAAGGCCGCGTCACCTCGGACGACGGCTTCATCGACCAGCAGCTGCAGCTGCCGACCGGCCTTGGCGGCAAGGGTGGCGCCACCAACCCGGAACAGCTGTTCGCCGCCGGCTACGCCGCCTGCTTCGAAGGCGCACTGCGCCTTGTCGCGCGCACCCGCGGGATCGCCATCAGCAGCGCGAAGATCGAGGCCGAGGTCGACATCGGCAAGGACGAAACCAGCTTTGGCCTCGCCGTGCGCCTGCACGCCCACGTGGGCGGCGTCGATGACGCCACCGCACAGGCGCTTGCCGACGGTGCGCACGAGGTCTGCCCGTACTCCAAGGCGACCCGCGGCAACATCCCGGTGACGGTGCGCGGCAGCGCCGCCTGAGGGCCGAATGCCTGAGGCCGGGGCGGCCGCGCCGCCTCGGCTCATCGAGTGAGCGCCACGCTCGCCCGCGCCGCTGCGCCCTGCGCGCGATCTACGCCGGACTCTTTCCCAGGACCCCCATGAGCAACAACACCTCCCCCCTGTTCGCCCCGTTCAAGCTCGGCGGCATCGAACTCGCCAACCGCTTCGTCATGGCGCCGCTGACCCGCAACCGTGCCGGCGTCGGGCGCACGCCGACCGAGCTCACCGTCGAGTACTACCGCCAGCGCGCCAGCGCCGGCCTGATCATCACCGAGGCCAGCCAGATCTCGCCGATGGGCCAGGGCTATCTGGACACCCCGGGCATCTATTCGCCCGAGCAGATCGCCGGCTGGAAGCGCGTCACCGAGGCCGTGCATGCGGCCGGCGGCCGCATCTTCATCCAACTCTGGCACGTCGGTCGCATCTCGCACAGCTCGCTGCTGCCGAACGGTGCGGCCCCGGTCGCGCCGTCGGCGATCACCGCGAAGAGCAAGACTTTCACCACCGAAGGCTTCGTTGATGTTTCCGCGCCGCGCGCGCTCAGCCTCGAGGACATCCAAGCGACCGTCGCCGATTACGCCCAGGCCGCGCGCAACGCCATCGCGGCCGGCTTCGACGGCGTCGAGGTCCACGCCGCCAATGGCTACCTGATCGATCAGTTCCTGCGAGAGTCCAGCAACCAGCGCGATGACGCCTACGGCGGCAGCATCGAGAACCGCACGCGCTTCCTCGCCGAGGTGATGGACGCCGTGGTCGCGGCCATCGGCGCCGAACGCGTCGGCGTGCGCTTCTCGCCGGTCTCGCCCTTCAACGACGTCAGCGACAGCCAGCCGCAGGCCCTGTTCGAGCGCGCGGTCGAGCGCGTGGCGCAGCACGCTCTGGCCTACGTGCACGTAATCGAGGGCGCCACCGGCGGCGATCGCGAGATCGACCCCAGCTTCGACTTCGCCGCGCTGCGCGCCAAGTTCAAGGGCACCTGGATGGTCAACAACGGCTATGACCTGGCGCTTGCCGAATCGCGTCTGGTCAGCGGCGCCGCCGACCTGTTCTGCTTCGGCCGGCCCTTCATCAGCAACCCGGATCTCGTGCGCCGCCTGCGCGAGGGGCGCGAGCTGAACGCGCTGGATGCCGCCACCCTGTACGGCGGTGGTGCCAAGGGCTATACCGACTACCCCTTCCTGCCCGACTGATCCGCGCCATGCCCGCCGCCAAGTCCAAGCCCCACACGCAGGCCTGTGCGGCGGGCACGCCGGATGCTCTGCATCTCGACCAGCAGCTGTGCTTCGCGCTGTATGCGGCCAGCAACCGCATCCAGCGCCTCTACCGCCCGCTGCTCGAACCGCTGGGGCTCACCTACCCGCAGTACCTAGTGATGCTGGTGCTTTGGCAGCACGGCCGGCGCAGCGTCGGCGAGCTCGGTGAGGCCCTGCATCTCGACTCCGGCACGCTGACGCCGCTGCTGAAGCGTCTCGAGGCAGCAGGGCTTGTTGTTCGCAAACGCTGCACTGATGACGAGCGCCGCGTGTTCGTGGATCTGAGCGCTGAGGGCAGGGAGCTACGTTCACAAGCGCTGGGCGTGCCGGCGCGACTGGCCTGTTCCACGTCGCTCGATGCAGCTCGTCTGGCGTCGCTGCGCGACGAGGTGAAGCAGCTGCTGGAGGCCTTCCCTCCCGATTGAGTCGCGCCGCACGGGGGCGCTGCCAGCGCGATCAAGGCCGCCGAGGGCGTCACTGCGGTGAGCGCAGCGACCCCTCGGGCGGGTGCTGCTTTCTTCACTCTTGATTCACTTTGGCGTCCCGACACTTCGCCAGCGACTGCGGGCCCCTCTGGTCATGTGCAATGCATGGCGATGTCGGAGTCGTGAACCGATGCTCAGGCCTGCCGTACGGAACCTCCGCTCCTCTCCTCGAGGCCGGGCATCGAACCTGCGATTGCCTTCGGAGTGACTCATGGAACTGTTGACCGGCCTCTGGCTTGGTATGCCCGTGTGGGTGTGGCTCGCGTTTCTCGGCGCGGTCCTGGCCATCCTCGTTTTCGATCTCGGCGTCCTTCACAAGGAGGCTCACGAGATCGACGTCAAGGAAAGCCTGTGGATGTCGGCGCTGTACATCGGCCTGGGCCTGCTCTGGGCCGTGGCCGTGTGGTTCATCTACTACGAATACGGCAGCGAGAAAGCGATCGACCCGCAGATCGCGAACCTGCCTACCAATGAGGCCAAGGCCTGGGAGGCGGTCAAGCTGTACCTGACCGGCTATCTGGTCGAGAAGGCGCTGGCGATGGACAACGTCTTCGTCATCTCGATGATATTCACCTACTTCGCCGTGCCGCGGATCTACCAGCACCGCGTGCTCTTCTGGGGCATCCTCGGCGTGATCGTGCTGCGCGCGATCATGATCGGCCTGGGCGCTGCCCTGGTCATGAACTTCTCGTGGATCCTCTACGTGTTCGCGGTGATCCTGATCGCCACCGGCGTCAAGATGCTGATGTCGATCGACGACCAGCCCGACATCGCCAACAACCGCATTCTCGGCTTCCTCAAGAAGCGCATGCGCCTCACCCAGGAGCTGCACGGCGAGCGCTTCTTCGTGAAGCAGGCCGGCCCTGGCGGCCAGCTGCTGTGGTTCGCCACGCCGCTGTTCCTGTGTCTCGTGCTGGTGGAAATCGCCGACGTGGTATTCGCGATTGATTCGGTGCCGGCGATCTTCGCCATTACGCCCGACCCCTTCATCGTCTATACCTCGAACATCTTCGCCATTCTCGGCCTGCGCGCGCTGTATTTCGCGCTGGCGGCGATGGTGCACCGCTTCCACTACCTGAAGTACGCGCTGGCCTTCGTGCTGATCTTCATCGGTTCGAAGATCTTCGTCGGCGACTGGCTGTTCGGCGGCAAGGTGCCGGCCGAGATCAGCCTGGGCGTCACCTTCGGCCTGCTGCTGGGCGGCGTGCTGTACTCGCTCTGGAAGTCGCGTGACCAGGCCTCACCGACCTGAGATGCCCCTGCGTGACCCCCGCGGACTGCGCCGCCCCGGCGGCGGCGCGGCTGCCCCACGTACTCACCGAGGAAGCTGAAACCATGCGAATCCTTGTCGCCATCGACGGCAGCCACTACGGCGACGCCGCACTCGCGCACGCGCTGGAGCTCAACGGTCGCTTGAGCCGGCGTGCCGACATCACCCTGATCCACGTCGCGCTGTCGGCGCCGCCGCGCGCGGCCAGCGCCGTCGGCGGGGAGATCCTGCACAGCTACTACCAGCAGGAGCACGACGCTGCCCTCGCCAAAGCCCGGGAGACCCTCACCGCCGCGCAGCTGCAGGCCACCGAGATCACCTGCGTCGGCGCCCCCGGCCGGCAGATCGCCGAGCACGCCAACGCTGGCGCCTTCGATCTCGTGGTGATGGGGTCGCACGGACACGGTGCGCTGACCGGTCTGCTGTTGGGCAGCACGGTCAGCGCCGTGCTGTCGTTGACCAAGGTGCCGCTGCTGATCGTGCGCTGAGCGCGGGGCTCAGGAGGCACGCGGCGTCCTGCCGCCGACCAGCGGCAGGACGCCGCCTTGGGAGAGCGTCGCCATGGCCATGCGTGGCCACTGCAGCGCATCGCCACGGCGCGCCTGACCGGCAGCGCCTAACCCTATGGCCGGGCGTTCACCAGAAGCGCCGAGCCTGCTCGAATTCTGTCCAGGCCGCCGGCAGCGCCGCGCGTGCGACTTCGGTGCGGGCTGCGGCGTAGCCCTCCAGCGCGCCCCGCGCAAACGCGTCGATGCCCTGCAGGCCCGCAACCCGCTGGCGGGCGACTGCAGCGTCGTTGAAGTCGCCGAGCAGCTGCTGCAGGGCGCTCAGGTGGCCAACGTAGCGGCTCAGGGCGCGCTTGCCGAACACGCTGCCCAGCACGTCGCAGGCGTAGCGCAACTTTTTCACCTCGATGCGCAGGCCGTGCAGGCTGTCGATGCAGCCCGGGTCATGCCCGGCGTGGCAGCGGCGTACCCGGCGCGCGGCTTTGCGCAGGCGTTCGCGGGCGAAGTCGAGCAGGGTAGGCGCGGCCGCTGCAGCAGGCTGTGCCAGTTCGGCGATCAGTTGGCCCAGAGCCAGCTTGAGGTCGGTGTAGTCGCGCGCGGCCAGGCATTCGCGGACGGCGACCTGTGCGGCCAGCCGCTGCACCCTCACCGCCTGGGCCAGCGGCTCCAGAGCCTCCGCCTGCGTCATCGCGCCGCGCAGGCGCGGCAGGGTCTCGGTGCACAGCACGTCCCAGTCGCGGCAGGCGCCCAAGGCTTGGCCGAGGTTGCGCAGCCGCGGCTTGAGTGCGTCAATCTCGCCGAGGGTGAGCAAGGGGCTGAACAGACGCAGCAGCGCGCGCAGGCGGCGCAGCGCCACCCGCGCCTGGTGCAGGAATTCGGGGTCGTGCGCGGCGACGACGCCCGCCTCGTTGGCTTCGAGTTGTTCCAGGGCCGAAGCCAGCAGGATCGCGCAGGCATGCTGGGCGGGCCCGCTGGCCTCGAGCGTCGGAGCCACAGCCTTCACCGGCGCAGGCTCAACGGGCGCCAGCAGGGCGAAACCGCGCTGCGCCTTGCTGCGGTTGTCGAGCGACAGGGGCTCCAGCCGCAGCAGCTCGCGGGCCAGTGCATAGAGCTCGCCCTGCGCGCCGGATTTCAGCTCGATCTCGACCTCGCTGATCGGATCGACATGGCCCTCGGCGCGGATCTCGCCGAGGTCGAAGGCCAGTTCGGCGACGCCGCCTTCCTCCAGGTTCACGTCGAAGCGGGTGCGGCGAAACGCAGTGGAGAACAGCGGTTTCAACTCGCCATCGCGATAGGGCGCCAGCAGCTCGGCAACGCCCTCCAGCGCGCACAGCGCATCAAGATCGATGCGGCCGCCGGGGGCGGGAGTCTCGAACTCACCGCGGGCATGCAGCCCTGCCTGGCTGCTGCCGCGGGTCTTGAGGGTCTGCACCCAGCTGCGGCCGCGCTTGCGCAGGCGCAGGGCCAGCCCGGCGCGCGTCAGATCAAGGGCCGACGTGTCAAAGTAGGTGCTGTCCAGGGCCTCGCTGCGTACGGGGCCGCGGGCGATGCCCAGCAGGGCGGGGGAGCGCTGCAGGCGCTTGAGGCCTGCGGGGTCGAGGGCGAGCTTCAGTTCGATTTCGACACTCACACGCAGCTCGGAACGGCCAAGGTCGTCGGAGCATAGCAGCGGGCTTCCGGGCCCGGGTTACAGCGCTCAAGGCGGCGGCTGCAGCGGCAAGGCACAATCCGGGACGGTCCATAGACGGCGTCTGCCATGTCCGAGTCCACGCCCGCCGCGCCTCCCGATCACAGCAACCACTCCCATCAGCGTCCTTCGGGCCACGCGGCGCTGCTGCCCGGCCCCTTCGAGGACGAGCACCACCATGACCACGGTGCGCGTTTCCTGCACGACACCCGGCGGGTGGGGCGGCTGCGCTTCGCCTTCCTGCTGACCTTGATCACGATGGTGGCCGAGGCCGTGGGCGGGGTGATCTCCGGTTCATTGGCGCTGATCGCCGACGCCGGCCACATGGCGGTCGATTCGATGGCCCTGCTGTTCGCCTTTCTCGGTGCGCGCTTTGCGCGGCGTCCGGCCGACCACCGCCGCAGCTTCGGCTATGCGCGCCTCGAGGTGCTGGTGGGCTACACCAACGCCCTGCTGCAGCTGGCGCTGGTGGCCTGGATCGCCTTCGAGGCGGTGCAGCGCCTGTTCGCGCCGCAGCCCATCCAGTCTATGACCATGCTGGTCATCGCCTTCGTCGGCCTTGTGGTCAACCTGATCGTGCTCAGGGTGCTGGGCGGCCACGACCATGACGACGTCAATGCCGCCGGTGCCTACCTGCACGTGCTGGGCGACCTGCTGGGCTCGGTGGCGGCGATCACCGCGGCACTGCTGGTCTGGAGCTTCGGCTGGCTGTGGGCGGATGCGGTGGTCTCTCTGCTGGTGGGCGCGCTGCTGCTGCGCGCCTCGATCAGCCTGATGCGGCGCTCGGCCCACATCCTGCTGGAGGGCGTGCCGGAGGATCTCGATCTTCATCAGATTCCGCGGGCGGTCGAGGCGCGGGTGCCGGCGGTGCGCGATGTGCACCACGTGCACGTCTGGCAGCTCACCGGGGGCAGCCGCGTGGCGACCCTGCATGCCGTGCTGTCGCCGGGGCAGGACCCCGACGCGGCGATCCGGGCCGTGCGTGCCGCCCTGCATCAGGACTTCGCCATCGACCATGTCACTGTGCAGCTGGACGGTGTGGTCTGTGCGCAGGCGGACTGCACGCACACGCACGATCCGATGCAGCAAGGCGCCGTCCATGCGCATCCTCGCGACCACGACCACGACGATGGCCACGACCACGACGATGGCCACAACGATGGCCATGGCCGTCAGAAAGGCCACGCTGACGGCCAAATCCACACGGCTGGCAGGGCGCACCCTGACCGGCACGTGGGCTGCGACGGTCTTGGGCACTGAGGTCGGTCCGGACGCGATGCGCTGTGCCCCGCCCGGCACGCGCCCTGCATGGGCCTGCGCATGTCCCTGGTCACCCCACCCGTGAGCGATCCACAGGAGGCGCCCATCGCGCCGGGCCACAGCCGCTGGCTGTGGTGGCTGGCGGCGTGGTGTGCCTTCGCGCTTGGGCTCGTCGGTGTGGCCTTGCCGGGCCTGCCGACCGTGCCCTTCATGCTGCTCGCGGCCTTCTGCGCGACGCGCGGCTCGCCGCGGTTGCGGGCTTGGCTGCTGGCGCATGCGCAGTTCGGCCCCTTCATCCGAGACTGGGAGCGCGAGGGAGCCGTCAGCCGGCGCGCCAAGCGCATGGCCACGCTGATGATGCTGCTGTGTTCGGCCGTGCTGGCCCTGGTCGCCACCTGGATCGGCTGGCTGTTGGCCACGGCCTGCATGGCGGCCGTTGCGGTCTGGCTGTGGCGGCGGCCCGAGCCTGCCGCCTAGCGCCTTCCTGTCGTGTCCTCTGTTGCGCTGCGTCAAATGAGCGTCATGCCCGGCACGACACACTGCCACCGCCTCGTGGGCCGCACCGCGTGCCGCGCACTCCATCCCGCTCTTCGGAAAGCACCTCGTTCGTGAAAGGAATCTCGCCATGAGTCGCGAAGCATTGGATGCCCTCTTCAAGCCCGCTTCGATCGCCGTGATCGGCGCCAGCACCAAGCCCCAGAGCCTCGGCCGGGTGATCGCGCGCAACCTGCGTGCGGGCGGATTCACCGGCCCGCTGGACGTGGTCAGCCCCAAGTACCCGCGCATCGACGGCATCCGCACCGCGCGCAGCATCAGCGAGCTTGATCCCGTGCCCGAACTGGTGGTGGTGACGGTGCCGCCCGAGTTGGTGCCTGCCGTGCTGGACGATGCAGGCGGGGTCGGGGTCAAGGCCGCCGTGGTGATCACCGCCGGCCTCGGCCAGGGACCGGGCTCGCTGCGCGAAAAGGCCTCGAAGGTCGCGCGCCGCCACGGCCTGCGTCTGGTCGGGCCGAACTGCCTTGGAATCCTGAGCCCGCCGGCCTCGGTCAACGCCAGCTTTGCCGCGGCCGCCGCCTTGCCGGGCGATCTTGCCCTGCTGGCGCAGTCGGGCGCGGTGGTGACGACCGTGGTCGAGTGGGCCAACCAGCGTGGCATCGGTTTCTCGGGCATCGTCTCGCTCGGCGACATGGCCGATGTCGATGTCGGCGAACTGCTCGACTACTTCGCCACCGATCCCGGCACGCGCGCCATCCTGATCTACATGGAGTCGGTGCGCGACGTGCGGCGCTTCATGTCGGCGGCGCGGACGGCCGCCCGCGCCAAGCCGGTGATCGTGGTCAAGGCCGGTCGCCACGAGGCCGGCGCGCGTGCCGCGGCCTCGCATACCGGCGCTCTGGCGGGGAGTGATGCGGTCTTCGATGCGGCCTTCCGCCGGGCCGGCGTGCTGCGCGTCTCCGACATGGAGGAGCTGTTTGCCGCCGCCAACACCCTGTCGAACCTCAAGCCGAGCAGCGGCAAGCGTCTGGCCATCCTCACCAACGGCGGCGGCGTGGGCATCCTCGCCATCGATCGCCTGGTCGATCTCGACGGCGTGGCGGCCGAACTCTCGGCGGACACGCTGAAGCGCCTCGATGCCGTGCTGCCTGCGACCTGGTCGCACAGCAACCCGGTGGACATCGTTGGCGATGCCGGCGTGCAGCGCTACACCGATGCCCTCGACATCCTGATGGATGCGCCCGAGGTGGATGCGGTGTTCGTGGTGCACGTGCCCACTGCGCTGGCAGCACCCGTCGAAGTGGCCGAGGGTGTAGCCCGCCACATGCGCGCCCGCCGCGAGCGCGAGGGCAGCTATTCCCCGGGCAAGCCGGTGCTGGCCTGCTGGCTGGCGCAGGAGCAGCAGGCGCGTGCGCACCTGCAGGCGGCCGGCATTCCGACCTACCGCACCCTGACCGGCGCGGTGCGCGGCTTCGTGCACCTGACCGAGTACACCGAAGCGCAGCGCCAGCTGCTGGCGACGCCGCCCTCGCTGCCAGCCGACTTCCAGCCCGATGCCCAGCGCGCGCGGCAAGCGCTGGCGCAGGCACCGGGCACCGGGCGGCGTTGGCTGCCGGCGTCCGCTGTCCACGACCTGCTGGCGGCCTATGGCATTCCCAGCCTGCCCATGGTCATCGTGGACGATGCCGCCGCCGCGGCGCAGGCGGCCCGGCCCTGGATCGAGGCCGGCCAGCGCGCGGTGCTGAAGATCGTTTCGCCCGACATCTCCCACAAGTCGGACGTCGGCGGCGTGGCCCTGAACCTCGAAACCGTCGAGGCCGTGCAGCGCGAGGCGGCGGCCATGCTCGATCGCGTGCGCGCCCTGCGGCCCGAGGCGCGCATCGAGGGCCTGCTGGTGCAGCCGATGGTCGAGCGGGCGCATGCGCGCGAGCTGATCGCCGGCATCGCCGACGACGCGCTGTTCGGACCGGTGATCCTGTTCGGTGCCGGCGGCGTATCAGTCGAGGTGGAGAAGGACACCGCGCTGGGTCTGCCGCCGCTGCACCTCAACCTGGCGCATGACCTCATCAATCGCACGCGCGTATCGCGCCGACTCAACGCCTATCGCAACCTGCCGGCGGCCAACCGCGAGGCCGCGGCCCTGACGCTGGTCAAGCTCTCGCAGCTGGCCGCCGACCTGCCCGAGGTGCGCGAGCTCGACATCAACCCGCTGCTGGTCGACGAACACGGCGCCATTGCGCTGGACGCGCGCGTGCTGGTCGATGACTTCGACCCGGACTCCTGCCCGCGGGCGCCCTGCGGCAACCCGCGCTTCGCCATCGCCCCCTACCCGAAGGAATGGGAAGGCGACCTGCGCACACACAGTGGTCGAGTTTTCCATGTGCGGCCGGTACGCCCGGAGGACGAAGAGCGCCTGCGTCGCTTCTTCGCCGCGGTCAGTGCGGACGACCTGCGCCAGCGCTACTTCTCGCCGGTCAAGCAGATCAGCCAGGCCTTCATCGCCCGCCTCACCCAGATCGACTACGCCCGCGTGATCGTGCTGCTCGCGGTCGATGCGGGTGATGAGGTGCTGGGCGTGGCCCAGGTGCACGCGGACCCGGAGCTGGAGGAGGGCGAGTACGCCATCCTGCTGCGCTCGGACCTGAAGGGTCAGGGCCTGGGCTGGGCGTTGATGCAGCGCCTGATCGAGGTGGCCAAGCGGATCGGCCTCAAGCAGATCACGGGCCAGGTGCTGCGCGACAACACCAGCATGCTCGACATGTGCCGGCAGCTGGGCTTCAGCATCGCGCCTGACCCCGAGGACGGCGCCATCGCGCTGGTGCAGCTGCCGGTGGCAGAGTCCGGGACGCCATAGAGCCAGAGCGCCGCGCCGCAGCCATGGGGGGGCCGGACCCGCCGTGCGCTGGACCCTCGCCCCAGTCACACCGCGCGAAGGTCGAAAAGCCAGCTCGCAGAGATAGGGTGGGCCCCGGCCCACCATGAGCTTGACCTCGGCCCCGGTCATGCTGCTCGAGGCTTGATGCGCCAAGCCCAGCGTCGTGTCTCGCGGCGGCGCGTGCGAGCCTGGCGCGACGAGAATTCGGCATTGCGACGATGGCGACCACTTGCGATGCCCGGGCCGAGGCTCGCGCGCCGACCGTTCGACGCCGCCTCCATCGAGGCCACGGTGGGCCAGGGCCCACCCTATGTGCTCTTTGCGCTCGCCTTAGCGCTGCGGATACACCACCGACTGCGTGCTCATTTCTTCCGGCTTCGGGCGCGACAGGTCGCCGCCAGCCTTCGCATAGTCGGCCAGCGCCTGCGCGTAGTGCAGGTAGGTGGGCTCGCGGCGTTCGGCCCCGATCTGGCCGAAGGTCTCGAAGCCATCGCGACCGGTGGCGATGTAGTCGTTGGTGATGACCCGGTACGTGCGTTCGGCTTCCAGCGACTGCCAGGCGCCGTCGATCTGCACCTCGATGCGGCTGACCCGGCCCTGCTCGCGCGTGCGGGTGAGGTCGACGTGCCAGCGCAGGCCGGCGGCATAGGGCCAGGCGCCGCTGTTGCTGCCGACGTTGGCGAGGAAGTGGGCGTAGGCATCTTCGAGTACGGCGTGGATCTCGCTGCCGGTCATCAACAGGCGGTCCAGCATGTTCTTGAAGGGCAGGGCGAGGTAGGCGTCGCCGATGGTGAGCGCGCCCTCGGCGATGCCGTTGCGCACGCCGCCGCCGTTCTGCAGGGCGATGTCGGCGCCGCCGAAGCGCTGGCCCTGCGACAGGAAGGCCCGCGCCACCACCTGCTGCACGTGGCCGCCCTGGCGATCGGTGGCTTCGGCGCAGCCGGGTGCGCCATCACGGCTGCGGTCGAAGGGGCCGGGGGCGCGACGCAGGCACAGACGCTCCGGCACCTGGCCCACGACCTCGGTGCTGAAGCTCTCGATCTGGTCCTGGTAGACCTTCAGCACCGCCGCCGAGGCCGGCTGCGGGCGCGCCATGCGCACCAGCGGGTGGGCGTCCAGCGCGGCCAGCAGGCGCTCGCGCTCGGCGCCCTCGATGGGGGCGTCTCCGCGTCGCAGGTCATCGCCCACCAGCAGCTGCGGCTTGCCGCCGCAGTCCAGCACGCGGCCTTCGGAATCAAAGCGGACGTCGAGCTGGCCGACCACCCAGGTGTACTGCCAGGCCTGCACGATGCAGACCGCATCGCCCTCGGCGTTCTCGATCCGCGTGGGATAGTCGCCGCCCGGCGCCAGACCAAGCGCGCGGAAGCCTTCGCCCAGCAGGGTGTGCGAGTCGGCGCCTACGATCACGTCGACGCCGCGCAGCTTCCCGGCAAGGTCGAGGTCGTTGCGGTAGCCGATGTGGGTCAGCAGCACGATGTGGCGGATGCCCTGGGCCTGCAGCAGGTCGATCTGCGCCTGCGCGGTGCCGAGCTCGTCCGCGAACTGCGTGCCCTCGTCGGGGCTGGACGAGGTCTTGGTCTTGCCGGCGATGTCGATGCCGATGATGCCGATCCGCTCGCCGCCGCGCTCCAGCACCACGTGCGGACGGATGTAGTCGTGCTGGGCCTTCGGCGCAAGCGGCGACAGCCCCACGGTCGGCTGTACGTTGGCGCCCAGCACGGGCGTGTCGCAGCGCGCGGTGTCCTTGCGCAGGTAGTCGATGAAACGGGCGAGACCGATGTCGCCGGTGTCGAACTCATGGTTGCCCACCACGAAGGCATCGAAGCAGACGGAGTTCATCAGGTCGGCATCGGCTTCGCCCTGGAACAGGGTGAAGTAGAGGTCGCCGGTGATGGCGTCGCCGGCATGCAGCTTGAGCAGGTTCGGGTGGCCGTCCGCCAGCGAGTCGATGGCCTCGGCCACCGCCGGGAAGCCGCCGAAACTCAGCTGCACCGACTCGCCCTCGATCTCCAGCGCATTGCCCGGATCGGGCGCCAGCCGCGAGTGATGGTCGTTGATGTGCAGGATGCGCAGCTCAAGTCCTTCTTTCGCGGCCACTGCTGGCTGCGGACGGCTGGCGCAGCCGACCAGCGCGAGCAGCAAGGGCAGGGAGAGCAGGGCGGCTGTGCGTGCGTGGCTGGCCATTCGAGGGACACCGGTCGACAACAGGAAGCCGCCAAGCCTAAACCTGCGGCTGCGGGCTGGCGAGTCGGACCATGGCGGACTTGACGGCCCGGGCGTGCAGCCCATCGGCCGTGCCATCCCTGCACGCGACCGCTGGCCATGCGCCCGTGCTCAGTCGCTGCGGCGCCCGATGAAGCGGTAGTAGGGCACCCGCAGGCCGGGCAGCCAGGGCAGGCGCGCGCGTCCCTCGTGCAGCCGATGCCAGGGCAGGCGGGCGCACAGGGCGTCGAGATGCGCCGGGTTCAGATGCACGCCGTCGTGGCGGAACCAGCGCGGCCAGAAGGCGCGGGTCAGGGCGCCATGGCGTTCGCGACCGGCGGGCGGATCGGCCGAGGACACATGGAAGTCGACCACCGCCAGCTGCCCGCCCGGGCGCAGCATGGCGACCGCGTTGTCGAGCGCCGCGCGCCAGTCGGGGATCATGCTGAGCGCGTAGGACAGCAGAACGATGTCCACCGCCTGCGCGGGCCGGTAGCGCGTGGCGTCCGCGCGGGTGATCCGCACCTGCGGCCAGGCCAGGGTGCGACGCCTTGCGATGGCCAGCAGCGGTTCGCAGAGATCGACGATCTCGAACTGCAGGTCGGCGCGGCGGGTCTCGGGGAAGAACTCGAGGTTGCGCCCGGTGCCGCCGCCGAGCTCGAGGATGCGTGCACGAGGCGGGAGATCCAGCGAGGCGATCAGCTCGGCGCGTCCGGGCAGCAGGCGGTCGCGGAAGAGGTCGTAGTGGGCGGCCTGCGCGCCGTAGAAGCCGGCCAGCCGCTGCGCGTGGTCGCCCTCGCGCGGCATGCCGCGCAGCAGGCCGCGCAGCACGGCGAGGTCGGCGCGCAGCGAGTCAAATCCGGGCATCGCGCTCTCCGCCAGAAGCGCGAAGCGCAGCCCCGCGCGCCGACGCCGGCCAGTCGGCGATGACGAAGCCCGCGTAGGTGTGCACGCGATCGCCGGCCTGCAGCCGCTCGGCCAGCGCGTCCTCGAAGTGCAGCAGCTCGCGCAGCGGCTGACGCTTCGGCCCCACCGCGATGCGGTCAAGGTAGTCCGGCCGCGCCTGCGCGCTGCGCAGCAGAAGGCGCGCGTCGGGCGCCGCGCGCTCCAGGATGCAATCCCATTCTTCCACCAGGGCTTCGGGGTAATAGCTGCTCATCCAGTCCATGTGGTCGAGCAGCACGAAGCGGTCGATCGGACGGTCGTGGCGCCGCAGGAACTCGGTGACCGTGCAGGTGTGCAGCGCGATCGCCTCGGCGCGGCCGTTGCGCAGCGCGGCGTGGCCCTCGGGCTTCAGATACTCGGGGCAGCAGTCCTGCGTGTAGTGCCCGTGGAAGTAGACCTGCCAGAAGTAGTTGTCGCGTAGCGGCAGCTCGCGGATCACGTACTCAAGACTCTCGCGGATGAAGCCGGCGATGCGGTCCGGGTGCTGTGCTTCGACCAGCTTGCGCTGCGGGTAGGGCACGCCGAGCAGGTTCATCACGAACTGTCGCGAAAGCAGCCAGTTGAAGGGCCGGCTCCACAGGCGCGGGGCAATCTCGCGGTCGTAGAGCGCGCGCTGGTCCGCCACTGTCCGGCAGGCGAACAGCGCCTCGACGTGCCCGCGCAGACGCGGCTGTAGTTTGAGGAAGGTATGGAAGCCGCGCGCCGCGAGGCCCGACAGTCCGTGGAAGTAGAAGCTGCCGCGCGGGCTGGCGAACCAGCGCCAGTGGCGATCCCACCACTCGCGCGCGAAGGCGCCGAGCTGCGGCCGCAGCCGGGCGAGGTAGAGCTCGCCGGCGCGGGCGTGGAAGCCCTGGCCGAAGAAGGCGAAGTAGTCGGGGTAATCGAGCGCGCGCGCCGCGGCGAGCTTCAGCTCCAGCAGGGCGTTCTGGCGCGGGTTGGTGTCGACGGCATGGACGCGGCCGGCACCGGCCAGCGCGTAGTCGAGCGCATTGCAGCCGGCGCTGGTGATCACCAGCAGCTCATGCTCGAGCCTGAGCTGCAGGGCCTTGCGATCGACCGCCGGGTCCTCCCAGCAGGCGTTGTAGACCAGGCTGCGCGCGTAGATCGCGTTGAAGATGCGCTCGTCCAGCCGATCCTTGAAGCGCGGCGGCGTGGCGTCGGCGGCGCGGGCGCCGGGGCTCTGGGTCTGCGGCAGGGACAGGGCCATCGTGGGCTCGCGCTCGGGGACTCGCGGCCGCAGCCTAGGGGCCCCGGATGACGGCGGCATGACGCCGCGCAGGCGCCATCCGCCGGCGCCGAGCGGCTCACTCGGCGGGCAGCACCTCGATCGGCATGCGTGCGTAGCGCGCGCTGTCGTCGATGGCGACGATCTCCTGCGCGCCGGGCTGCTCGAAGGCGTGCTTGAAGCTCTGCTCGGCGGGCAGCCGCGCGAGCAGCCGACCGTTCACCAGCCAGCGCACCTCGCCGCTGGCGCCCGCTGCCTTGAGGCTGAGCGTGGGCGGCGTTGCGCTGCCGCGCGGCGCGCGGATGCGGCTGCCCTCGCGGGCGCCGGTGATCTGCAGATCGGCGAGGGCGCCGCGCGCGCCGGCGCAGTCGGCCGCCAGCGCCGGCGGTAGGCCGCGCCGACGCTCATCGCTGCTGAGCCAGGAGGCAGCCAGTCGCGGCCAGAGGGCGCGCGCTTCCTCCGCTTCGGCGCCGCGCCGACAGGCGCCCATGCGCTGCACCGCCCCGTCCATCCAGAAGCGCTGCACGGACGGCGGCTGCGCCTCGCCGGCGGGTGCCAGGGTGAGCGGCGTCGCGCCTTCCAGCAGCCAGGCGCTCAGGCGCCGATGGCAGTGCGCCGGATCGGTCGCCTCGGCGCGTGCACCCAAGGGCCAGCAGATCGCCGCCTCGCTCACGCTATCGGGATGCGCCTGCGCGGGCTGCTGGTACTCGCCCGGCAGGCTCGCGAGCACCGCCTGCAGCAGCGGCAGCGCGGTGATGGCACCGAACTGGCCGGGCGAGGGCGTGCCGTCCGGTCGGCCAACCCAGACGCCGATCGTAACCCCGGCGTTGCCGCCCAGCGCCCAGCTGTCGCGGAAGCCGTAGCTGGTGCCGGTCTTGTGGGCGAGACGCGCGCCGCTCAACTGGGCGAAGCGGCCGTCGCTGCCGTCGGGCGCGCTGCGCAGCAGCTCGGCGATGATCCAGGCCGCGCCGGGCGAGAGCAGGCGGCGCTCCTCCAGCGGGTCCTCGGGCCGGAAGCGCGGCACCGGCGCGCGGCCCTCGCGGTGCAGGGCCGCGTAGGCGGCGACCAGATCCTGCAGCCGCACCTCGGTGCCGCCCAGCACCAGGCTCAGGTTCGGACGGTCGCCGCTGGGCAGGCGCAGGGGCAAGCCTGCGTGCTCCAGACGCGCGGCAAAACGCGCCGGCCCGAACTGCTGGAGCACGGCCACCGCCGGCACGTTGAGCGATTGCTGCAGCGCTTCCCCGAGGCTTACCGGCCCGCGGAAGCGCTGGTCGAAATTGTCGGGGCGATAGCCGTCGAAGTCCTGCGGGGCATCGACCAGCAGGCTGGCCGAATGCACGCTGCCGGCATCGATGGCGAGACCGTAGACGAAGGGCTTCAGCGTGCTGCCCGGCGAGCGCCAGGCCTGCACCATGTCGAGGTGGCCGTAGCGCGCATCATCGGCGAAGCGCGCGCTGCCGAGATAGGCCCGCACTTCGGCGCTGCGGTTGTCGAGCACCAGCACCGCCGCCGAGGTGCGCGGCGGCAGGCGTTCGATCCAGGCGGAGAGCTGCACTTCCAGCCGCAGCTGCAGGTCGTGGTCGATGCTGCTGTCGATGCGCTGCTGGCGCGGATGCTGGCCGCGCAGGCGCTCGGCGAACAGGGCGGCGGCCTGCGGGATCGCCAGGCTGCGCGCCACCACGTTCTCGGCGCGGGCATCTGCGACCGTGGCTGCGCTCCACACCGCGAAGTCGGCCAGCCGCTGCAGGACCTTGTCGCGCGCCACGCGCGCGCGCTGCGGATGGCGATCCGGCCGAAGCCGGCTGGGCGACTGCGGCAGCACCGCCAGCAGCGCGGCCTCGGCGTGCGAGAGCTGGTCGGCAGGCTTGCCCAGGTAGGCCCAGCTGGCCGCCTGCACGCCCTCGATGGGGCCACCGAAAGGCGCGTAGTTGAGGTAGAGCGCGAGGATCTCGCGTTTGTCGAGGCGCCACTCCAGCTGCAGCGCGCGCAGGCTCTGCCTGAGCTTGCCCATCAGCCCGGGCGGCTGCGGCTCGATCAGCCGCGCGACCTGCATCGTCAGCGTGGAAGCACCCGACACCACACGGCCATGGCGCAGGCCCTGCGCCAGCGCGCGCAGGCCCGCCAGCGGGTTGACTCCGGGATGCCGCCAGAACCAGCGGTCCTCGTAGGTCAGCAGGGCTTCGAGATAGAGCGGCGAGACGCCATCGACCTCGACGGGCAGTCGCCATACGCCCTCACGGTCTGGAAAGGCGCGCAGGGGACGGCCATCGCGCGCGGTCACGACCGCGGCGAGGTCGTTGCGGAGATCGGGCAGCGGCGGCGGGAACAGGCGGTCAAGCAGCAAGGCCAGAAGCAGCAGCGCGAGCGTCGCCCACGCCAGCCGGCGCAGGCGTGGCCAGCGGGCAGGGCGCGGGGGCGGTTGCGGGGCGCGTGCAGGCGCTGTGCTCATCCCTGACAGGCTGTCGGCCGACGGCGGCTCGCGGAGTATGGCGACTGCGCGCCCTCTCGGGCGATGTGCTGGCGGACTTCAGGGGCTCGCGGAAGGCGAGCGCAGCACGCTCAGCCCCGACGCCGGCCAGCTCTCGACGGTCGCGGCTGCGAGCAGCGCGAGCAGCGTGGCGCGCGAGACGTCTGGCGCGGTCTCCAGCCCGACCCAGCCGTTCTTGCCGCGGCGCTTGGCTTCGTAGAGCGCCTGGTCGGCGAGGTTCACGCTCTGCTCCCATTCGCCCAGCGCTGGCCAGCCGGCTGCCAGCGGCCAGGGCGCGAAGCCGATCGAACAGCTCAGGGACAGGCTGCGGCCCGAGCGCAGCTGCAGCGGCTCATGGGCGATGGCGAGACGGATCCGCTCGGCCAGGGCGGCGGCGTCCTCACGCGGCAGGTTGCGCACCACCAACAGGAACTCTTCGCCGCCCCAGCGCACCAGCTTGTCTTCGCCCCGGCAGTACGCGCGAAGGCGCTGGGCGAACTCCACCAGCACCTCGTCACCCGCCTGATGGCCGAGGCTGTCGTTGATGCGCTTGAAGTCGTCGATGTCGAGCATGAACAGCATCAGCCCGTGATGACCCCGCGGATCGCTCGAGACCTCCCGCTGCACGCGCGGCGCGAGGTCGTCGAGCCAGTGCTGCAGGTCGCGCCGGTTGGCAACCTGGGTCAGGGGATCGGTGCGGTTGGCCTCTTCCAGCCGTAGGTTGCTCGACGTCAGCAGCTGATTCGCACGCTCCAGTGCGACCGTCCGCGCCTCCACCTCGCGGTTCAGACGGTCGACCAGTGCGCGCTCCTGGCGCACCCGACGGCGCACTTCGAGCAGTACGAGGCCAGCCACGACAAGGATCAGCGTCGCGTACACCACCAGCGCCGTCCGCGAGGCCCAGGGCGGCGGCGCCATTTCGATCTCGAGCGTGCGGACGCGCCCGAAGCGACCGTCGCGACCGGCCGCCTGCAGCTCCAGGCGATAGGTGCCCGGCGGAAGGAAGGCGTAGTTGATCTCGGCGCGGCCCTGCGGCAGCGCGGTCCACTCGTCCTCCAGGCCGCGCAGACGGTAGCGCAGGCGCGCCGAGGCGGGCGCTGCGCTGTCGATGGCGCTCAGTTCGAAGCCGATGGTGCTGTCGCGGTAGCCCAGCTGCAGACGCTGTGCATAGGCCACCTCCAGGCCGCCCATGCGCTCGCGCTGCTGTTCGCGGCCGATCACGGTCGGCAGCCGCAGTCCGGCGATCGCGACCCGCGCGAGTGCGGGTTCGGGTTCCTCCACCCAGGGCTCCAGCACATCCAGGCCCTCCGGGCCGCCGAACCATAGTCGGCCCTCCTGATCGACATAGCTGGCGCCATTGTTGAACTCGATGTTGCGCAGGCCATCCTGGCGGCGCAGCACGCGGATCGCGCCGCTGTCACCGTCGATGACGTTGAGGCCATCGTTGGTGCTGACCCAGAGCCGCGATCGCGCATCGCGCACGATCCGATAGATCACGTTGCTCGACAGTCCGTCGCGCTGGGCGTACAGCCGCTGCAGGCGACCCTGCAGGTCGAAGCGGTGCAGGCCGCCGGCGAAGGTGCCCACCCAGACGCTGTCTTCCTCGGCCAGCAGCGACCAGACCGAGGGGTGGGACAAGCCATCCTGCGGGCCCAGCGCGCGCGGCTCGCTGCCCTCGCTCCACACGAAGGCACCGTCCTCGTTGCTGCCCAGCCAGAGCTGGCCGCTGCCGTCGCGCACCAGGCTGGTGAGGAAGACCGTGCGCAGACGCGCCGGCACCGGCGCGAACTCGGCCGAGGGCAGGCGCAGATCGAGCAGGCCCGAGCGCGTCGTCACCAGCAGGCGATCCGACTCACGCCGCAGCGCGGTGATGCGGCGAAGCTCGGTGCCCGGCACCGGCCGCACCGAATCGTCGGCTTCCAGTCGCCACAGCCCGGCGTCGGTACCGATCCACCAGCCGCCCTGCGGTTCAGCCTCGAGGGCGCGCACCGACTGCCCGCGAAAGCCGGGATGGCTCCGCCCGCTGCCATCGGCCCCCAGGATCAACAGCCCGGAGTCGAGTCCGATCAGCTTCTGTCCACCCGCGCTGCGGATCGCGCGCACGCTGCGGTTGGCGAAGCCGAAGGTCAAGGGATCGGGAGCCAGCTCGCGGCGCAGCAGTGGCGACAGGCTGCGCGATCGGAACAGCCCGCTGGTGTAGCTGCCGACCCAGAGCACGCCCGTGCTGTCCTCGAACAGCGCGGTGATCTCACTCTCCGGGGCGGGCTCGACTGCGAGCCGCAGCAGGGCGGGTGCGCCCAGCACCTGATGCAGCCACAGCTGACCGTCCGCGCGTCCCAGCAGGACATCGCCGTTCGCCCGAGCCAGCACCCGCGTGATGGCAGCGACCTGTCCGTCGGCGCGCGGGGGCAGCTGCAGCTGTCCAAGCAGCTCGCCGCGAGCATCCAGGGTGTAGAGCCGACCCGAGCGACTGCCGATCCAGGTCGTGCCTCGGGCCTGGCCCAAGCTGCTGCAGAGACGGTCGCGCTCCGCCTGCCAGAGCAGCCGCGAACTGCCGTCGGAAGCCACCTCCAGCAGCCGGCAGTCGGCCCCCAACCACCACACGGCGCCGCTGGACTGGGCGCGCAGGGCGACACCAGCGCGCGTGTTGGGCAGCGGGGGACCCACGCGAAGGGCCGCATCCACATGCCGCAGCCCGTCGGGCGAGGCCGTCCAGACGCCGCCCTCGGGATGCGGGGCCAGCAGCGCGACCTGGTTGGCGCCGATCTGCTCCGGCGGCAGCCACTCGCTGCGGCCGTCGCGCTGGTTCAGGCGCTGCAGGCCGGCATCGTTGAGCCCGAGCCAGAGCCAGCCGTCGCGGTCGAAGACCATGGCGTCGACGCTGCCGCTGGCAAGTTCTAGCGGTTGGCCGGGGAGTTCACCGGCCGGATCCCGGCGCCCGGGCTGAAAGCGCAGGACTTCGAAGCGATGACCGTCAAAGCGGTTCAGTCCGTCCTGGGTGGCAACCCAAAGGAAGCCGAGGTCGTCTTCGACCAGATCGGTCACGGTGGACTGCGACAGGCCGGAGCCTGGCCCATAGCGCTCCAGATCCAGGAACGGCGATGCCGCCCGCGCGGGCGCGAGGGCGAGCCCGGCCAGCAGGCCGACGAGGAAGAGGCGGCGAATCAAGGACAAAGCGTAACCCTGGTCTTCGGAAACAACGGGGGTGCCTCGAAGGCGGGAGGTGGCTGACGCATGGCTTGAGTATCGTGCTTCGCCATGGGAACCACGGTCCTCTGGCGGGGTGGGCAACGCCCGGGGCGAGCAAGGCCCGTGCCACGACGTGTTGGCGCTACCCCCGCGGCTGGCTGATCATGGGGGCCAACCCACAGCCGTTCGAGGTCGTCATGCGTTTCTCCTCGCTTCTGACCCTCACCGCGGGCGTCCTCCTCGCGGCGCTTTCGTCGCCGCCTGTGGCTGCCCTCGACGACATCGACACGCTCTGCCTGGATTGCCATCGGCCGGGCCAGGCCGGGGGTGCCGTGCCGACGATCGAAGGGCAGCATGCCGAGTACCTGCGGGCCCAGCTGCAGCGCTTCCAGCACCGCCATCGGGAGGGCTTCCCCATGAACGCGCTGAGCGCCGGCTTGAATGAATCGCAGATCGATGCGCTCGTCCAGGCGCTGGGTGCCCGAGCATGGCGCTCCGCAGACCGCGCCGAGGAGGTCGACGTGGAGGCGGGGAGGGCGCGCCTGGAAGCCCTCGACTGCGCCGGCTGCCACGGCGCCGAGTTTCGCGGTGGCGGGGCGATCCCGCGGATTGCCGGTCAGCAGGCGGCCTACCTTGAGCGCCAGATCCTCGGGTTCGGCGACGGTCTGAGACATCATCCGCCGGTGGGTGGCGGTGTCCGCATGTACAGCATCGCCGCGGAGGACGCGGCCGCCATCGCCCAGGCACTGGCCGCTCTGCGCTAAACACAACCCAGGGCCGATGCGGCTCGTGACCATGCCCCGACCACGGTGACGTCGGCGCGCTTTTACGTCGGTGAACGCGCATCACTCCACAGCGCGGAACGTTTTGCTGCACCCGCAGATTTCCCCCCTTCGAACGCGTGCGCATACTCGAAGCGCGATCGCCATCACACCGAGTGGCGACGACACAGGAGGGAACCATGCACACCCCACGACGCGCCGGCCCGCGGGCCCTGGCGCTTGCCATCGGCTTCGCACTCAGCGGCATCGCCTCGGTCGCTTCGGCCCAGGCCGTTCCTGCGCCGGGCTTGAAGGCCAACGGCAGCATCTCCTACGACGCCGAGGGCGTGCCCACGGTCACCGCCGCCACCGATGAGGACGCCGCCTGGCTGATGGGCTATGCCCATGCCCGCGACCGCTTCTTCCAGATGGACCTGCTGCGCCGCACCGCCAGCGGCACGCTCGCCGAACTGGTCGGCCCCAGCGTGTTGGCGCGCGATGTCGAGCTGCGCACCCTCGGCCTGCGTCGCGCCGCCTGGGCCAGCTGGGCCAAGAGCTCATCCGAGCTGCGCGGCCAGCTCAAGGCCTATGCCGATGGCGTCAACGCCTGGCTGAAATCCAACCCGGTGCCGACCGAGCACCAGGCCTTGGAGCTGACCTCGGCCGATCCGTGGTCGCCTGTCGACTCGATGGTGATCGGCAAGCTGCTGGCCTTCCAGCTGAGCTTCGATCTCGACATCGACTACACCGTCAAGCTCGGAGCCTACCAGCAGGCGGGGGCCGCCGCCGGCTTCAACGGCGCGGCCCTGTTCTTCGAGGACACCCACCGCAGCATGCCGGCCGATGACCGCGTCACCGTGCCCGGCTTCCTCGCCAGCCTGCGGGGGCAGGGCGGCGAAGAGGGCGAACCCGTGGATGCCAAGTCCGCGATCTCGGCCTTCGATCCGGAGGCCGTGCCCATGGTCGATTCGGAGGTCTTGCAGGCCGCGCAGAACTACGTCGAGCGCATCCGCGACAACCCGGTGATCGCCCCGCAGCTGTCGCGTCGTGAAAACCGCGCCGGCTCGAACTGGTGGATCGTCGGCGGCCAGCACACGGCATCGGGCAAGCCCATCCTGGCCAATGACCCGCATCTGGCGCTGGACACGCCGATGCTGTTCCACGAGGGCCATGTGATCAGCAACGACCCGCGCTATCCCACGCCGATGAACACGGTCGGCGCGGTTGCCCCCGGTACGCCGGTGCCCATCCTGGGCTGCAACAGTCATTTCTGCTGGGGCCTGACCACCAACCCGCTGGACGTGACCGACGCCTACGCCGAGCGCTTCATCGTCAACAGCTACGGCCTGCCCACCCACACGATCTACCAGGGCAATGCCGAGCCGGTGCTGTGGGTGTTCCAGAGCTACTTCGTCAACAACATTGGCGATGGCGTGCGTGACAACGTCACCCGCAACAACTCGATCGGCTACACCAACGGTGGCATCACCGTGCTGGTACCGCGTCGCAACCACGGCCCGGTGCTGAGCATCACCGGCGACACCGGCATCTCGGTGGCCTACACCGGCTGGGGCGCGACGCAGGAGCTCGAAGCCTTCAGCCGCATGAACCGCGCCACCAACCTGGAGCAGTTCCGCGCCGCCCTGCAGTACTTCGACGTGGGCTCGCAGAACTTCGCCTACGCCGACAAGCAGGGCAACATCGCCTACCTCGCCACGGCCGAGGCGCCGATCCGCGAGGACCTGCAGCGCAACACCGTCACCGGCGTGCCGCCGTATCTGATCCGCAGCGGCCAGGGCGGCAATGAATGGCTGCCGCGCACCAACACCTATCCCGCCCAGGCCGTGCCCTATGAGGTGCTGTCGCCGGCCGAGATGCCGCAGTCGGTCAATCCGGCCCGCGGCTACATCGCCAACGCCAACAACGATCCCGTGGGCAACACGCTGGACAACAGCGTGGTCAACGAGCAGCGCCCCGGCGGCGGCATCTACTACCTCTCGCCCGGCTACTCCAGCTACCGCCAGGGCCGCATCGATCGCGAGCTGCAGCGCCTGATCGCCCGCGGCGGCATTACCGTTCAGGACATGCAGGCTCTGCAGGCCAACACCCAGTTCCTCGACGCTGAACTCGTGCTGCCCCATCTGCTGGGCGCGGCCGACCGCATCGGCCCCTCCAACTGTCGTCTCACGTTCGACATGACCGACCCGCGCATTGGGCAGTCGCTGGACCTGCTGCGCAGCTGGGATTACAGCGCCCCCACCGGCATTCGCGAGGGCTATGACCGCGGCGACAACCCGATGAGCCTGCCCGAGCCCAGCGAGGCGCAGATCCGCGCCTCGGCGGCCGCCACCATCTGGTCGGTGTTCCGCGGCCAGCTGGTGCGCAATGTCATCGACCACACCCTGACCCAGGTGGGCCTGGGCGGCCAGTTGCCCGGCAACAACGAAGCCTACGTGGCGGTGAAACGCCTGCTCGACACCTTCGAGACGCGTCAGGGCCGCGGCGCCTCGGGCCTCGATTTCTTCCGCAACGTGCCGGCGGACTTTGCCAATGGCACCGCCGCCCAGCGCCGCGACTGCATCCTGATCGGCAGCCTGAAGAACGCGCTGGACCTGCTCTCCAGCGAAGCCTTCGCCTCCGCCTTCGCGCGCTCGACCAACGTGCTCGATTACCGCTGGGGCAGGCTGCACCGCATCGTGCTCGACCACCCGCTGGGCGGCCCATTCAACATCCCGGGCAGCAACCCGTACCCGTTCCGCGACCTGAGCCCACAGCTGCCCGGCCTGGCCCGCCCCGGCGGCTACGAGGTGGTGGACGCCTCCGGCCACGGCGTGCGCTCCAACACCGTCAACGGCTTCATGTTCGGCAGCGGCCCGGTGCGCCGGTTCATCGGCGAAATGACCGACCCGCCGACCCTGCTGCAGATCATGCCCGGCGGACAGGACGGCAAGATCGGGGGCCCGGGCTACGTCAGCCAGCTGCCGCGTTGGCTGGTGAACGCCTACAAGCCGCTGGTGCTGGACCCGGCGGCCTCGCAGGCGGGAGAAGTGGCGCGAATCGAGTTCGCGCCGCGCTGAAGTCCACCGCGCGAAGGGCTGCAGAGTGATGCAAAGGGCCCGCCTAGGCGGGCCCTTCGCTTTCCCGCGATTCGGGCGGGAGGGGTTCTACCCCGTTTCCGCGGACGGTTTGAACAAGGCTGAAAACCTACGGTCCC
>VFQU01000449.1_pt1 | contig 37059 bp, 29 predicted proteins | sample 3512311 | NCBI WGS metagenome assembly VFQU01 (sample SAMN10412377, study PRJNA504923) | tailings metagenome | isolation source: Relicate 3 Philex TSF3 active mining site | place: Philippines: Tuba, Benguet | collected 2017-08-29
TGGCCGTGGCCGCCGAACGCGGCGCGGTGCTGCCGCTGTATGTGGTCGAGCCCGGCTACTGGCAGCTCGATGACGTGGCGCCACGGCACTGGCGGGTGCTGCGCCCGGCGCTGGGCGAGCTGCGCGAAGCGCTGGCCGCGCTGGGTCAGCCTTTACTGGTGCGCGAGGGCGAGATCTGCGCGGTGCTCGACGCCCTGCACCGCGCGCTCCCCTTCGATGCGCTGTACGCGCACGAGGAAACCGGCAACGACTGGACCTTCGCCCGCGATCGTGCGGTGGGCGCCTGGTGTCGGCAGCGCGGCGTGGTGTTCCGCGAGTGGCGGCAGTTCGGCGTGGTCCGCGGGCTCAAACGCCGTGCGCGCTGGGCCAGCCAGTGGGAGGCGCTGATGGACGCGCCGCTCATCGCGGCTCCGCGCGCCCTGCGGCCGCTGCCTGCGCATCCGGCGCTGGTGCCCGGCGCGATTCCCGAGTGGCCGGGCGGGCTCGCTGCCTCCACAAAAGACGAGACCGTGCAGCCCGGCGGTCGCGCCGCCGCGCTGCGCTGCCTGCAGGGCTTCCTGCACGAGCGTGGCGAGCACTACACGCGGCAGATGTCGAGCCCGCTCACCGCCGGCCGCGCCTGCTCGCGGCTGTCCCCGCATCTGGCGCTCGGCACGCTGTCAATGCGCGAGGCGGTGCATGCGGCACGGCTGCGGCGCGCCGAGCTGCAGCCGCTGCCGAAAGAGCTGCGCGGACAGTGGCCGAGGGCCCTGGCCAGCTTCGAGTCGCGCCTGCACTGGCACTGCCATTTCATCCAGAAGCTGGAATCCGAGCCGGCGATCGAATTCCGCAACGTCAACCGCGGCTACGACGGCCTGCGCGAGGGCGACTTCGACAGCGCGCGTTTCGAAGCCTGGGCGCGCGGCGAGACCGGCTGGCCCTTCGTCGATGCCTGCATGCGCGCGCTGCTGCAGACCGGCTGGCTCAACTTCCGCATGCGCGCGATGCTGATCGCCATCGCCTCGTGGCAGCTGTGGCTGCACTGGCGGCAACCGGCCCTGCATCTGGCGCGCTGCTTCACCGACTACGAGCCCGGCATCCACTACAGCCAGGTGCAGATGCAGGCCGGCGTCACCGGCATCAACATCCCGCGCATGTACAGCCCGGTGAAGCAGTCGCAGGACCAGGATCCCGACGGCGACTTCATCCGCCGCTGGGTGCCGGAGCTGGCGAACGTGCCCGCGGCCTGGATCCACGAGCCCTGGAAGATGGGCGCCGCCCAGCAGGCGAAGTACGGCGTGCGGATCGGCCGCGACTACCCGGCGCCCATCGTCGACCACGTGCAGGCCGCGCGAGAGGCGCGCGCCCGCCTGGGCGCCTGGCGCCAGCAGCAGCCGGAGCTCTCGCGCTTGAACCGCGAAGTGCTGGAGCGCCACGGCAGCCAGCGCCGTCGGGTGGCGGTGCGGGTGCTGCCCGCCTCGCCGCAGGGCGAGTTGTTCTGAGAACCGGGAATCGGGAATCGCGATTCTCGGAAGTGCTGGCAACAGCTACCCTTCTCCCCGTGGGAGACGCTTGCGCGCAGCGCCGGATGAGGGGCGGGGTGGAGCGCGTACTGGACGCGCTCCGCAGTCAACCTCAGCGCAGCGTGATCGCGCGCCGCGCCAGCACTTTGCCGTCACCGCTGACCAGCTTGATCTCATACGCGCCGCTGGCTTCGGGGGCGGTCAGCTCGGCGCTCATCGGGCTGGTTTCGAAGCCCGAGTACTCGCCTTCCCAAGCACCGTCGTCGGCGCCAACCGGAGCGAAACCAACCCACGCGCCGCCGCCCGCCGGGCCTTCCACGGTGATCGAGATGCGGCTGCCGGCGGCCGCCTCCGCCGGCGCCTCGATCCGCACCTGCGCGGCGGTGACGCGGACCGGCTGGCTCGCGGCGACCGCAGCCGATTCGTTCAGCACATAGCGCAGCTCGTAGTCGCCGGGCGCGCCGGGCGCACGCAGGGTGTAGCGGCTCTGGCCGGCCACCGGGCGGGTGTAGTCGGCATAGCTGCCGGGCCCGCTGCCGGCCGGTGCGAAGCCGATCCAGTGGCTGTCATCGATCGGGCCCGCGGCCTCGACCTCGATCACGCTGCCGGCAGTGACTTCGGCCGGGCCGCGCACGTAGACGCTGGCGGCGACCACCTTGATCGGCCGGCTGACGAGCACACGCTCGGATTCGTTCAGGACGTAGCGCAGCTCATAGTCGCCGGCTTCGGCCGGCACCTTCAGTTCGACCTCGCTCTGCTCGCCGGTCGGGCGCTGATAGTCGAGGAAACTGCCCGGCCCGCTGCCGGCCGGGGCGAAGCCGATCCAATGGCGGGCCGCCGCCGGGCCGCGGGCGCGCACGGTGATGCGCGTGCCGGCGCTTGCCTCGGCCGGGCCTTCGATGGCGCCTTCGACTTCGGTGACGGTGAGCGGACGCTGCGCCAGCACCGCCGCGTTGCGCAGCGCGCTGACATAGCGCAGTTCGTAGGCGCCGGCGGCAGCCGGCGTGGGCACGCTGACCTCGCCGTTCTCGGCGCTGGCCACCCAGGCGTAGGTCACCTCGTTCTCGCCGGCGCCCGCAGCCGCGCGATACAGGCCGATGAAGTCGCCGCGGTCGGCTGGACCAGTGAAGCGCACCGCCACGCTGGACACCGCCGAGGCGCTGTCCGCCGCCTCCAGCGTGGCGCTGGCCGGCGGCGGCGCGGGCTCGGTGCTGACCGCCACCACGGCCCCTAGCGCGCCGGACAGTTCATCGGCATTGCGGGCATTGAAGTAGCGGCCGCCAGTGTTCTCAGCCAGGCAGCGCAGCTGGGCCTGGTGCTGCGGGTTGGCGACGTCGAAGCCGATCACGTGGGCGGTGAAGTCGACACCTGCGGCTTCCAGCTCGCGGCCGACCTGGCAGGGGTCGAGGTTGCAGGTCTCTTCGCCGTCGGACACCAGGATCACCGTGGCCTTCTGCTCGACGTGGCGGAGCGATTCGGCGGCCTGCACCACGGCCGCCGACAGCGGCGTCATGCCCTTGGGATTCAGCGCGTTGACCTCGCGGAGGAAGGCGGCCGAATCGAGCGGGCCGGATTCGATCAGGGTCTCGATGTCGGCGCAGTCACCCTTGCGGCGGTGGCCGTAGGCGACCAGACCGAGGCGGTTGTCTGGCTTCCACTCACCGACCAGACCGGCGACGGTTTCACGGGCGATTTCGATCTTGGTGCGGCCTTCGATCTGGCCCCACATCGAACCCGAGGCATCCAGCACCAGCACGACGCGCTCCTCGGCGGCGGCGGTGAAGGACAGGCTGAGAGCGGCAGCGAGCAGGGCGGTGCGCAGCATGGCGAAGCCTCGACGAGGATGGGATTGGCCGAGGATACGGAACCCGCGCGCGCTTTCGGACAGGCGCGGTGGCCTGTGGCTCCTGTTCTCGCGGGCAGTGATCCGGGAGCGCGCTGCTACCGCGGCGAGTCGGCGCCGACGTCTCCGGCCTTGCTTCAGCCGCCGCGTCGCCAGCCGCGCAGCTGCAGGTAGTGGCCGAGCGCGATCAGCAGCGCACCGCCGCTGACCGCAGGCACGCTCCACAGGCTCTCCGCCAGCGGTGTCCACCACAGGCCGGCGCTCACGCCGCCTGCACCGAGCAGCAGCAGACTGCGTGCGCCCGGTGCGCGCAGCTTGCGCAGGGCCAGCAGCAGGGCCAGCGCGGCGATGCCGAGGCTCAGACCGGCGATCCAGCGCTCTGCCTCGAACAGCCACAGATACTGCGGCGCCTGGTAGCGCAGCTTCAGCCACAGCGCGGGAAATCCGATCAGGACGGCGGCGGTGGCCAGACAGTGGAGCGCGCAGAGCACGGCCACACCGAGGCCGAAACGATCGACCCAGGCACGGGGTGAACCGCCGCCGGCGGGAGAGGACATGGACATCTGCCGAGGGAACGCAAGCGCTATAACATAACCCGGACGCGTCTCCTTCTTTCCGTCGACCACTTTCCGTCCCTCCCTCGTTCCCCATCAGGACCCGCCCATGCGCCCACGAAAGTCGCGACTGCACCCCCTGAGCCTGCTCGTGCTCGCCTGCGCACTGCCCGGCCTCGCCCTGGCCCAGTCGAGCGCCGACCATGGCCGTAGCCACGCGCACGATGAAGAAGCCTCGCGCGAGCAGGGCGCGCACGAGCACGGGGCCGCACGTCTGGACATCGCCCTGTCCGGCGGCACGCTGGAACTGCAGCTCGAAGGCGCCGCCTACGGACTCCTCGGCTTCGAGCGCGCGCCCGAGGGCGCCGAGGAAGTGGCCCAGGTCGAACAGGCGCGGCTGCTGCTCAACAACGCCAGCGCGCTGTATGGCTGGGAGTCGGCCGCTGGATGCACGGCGCAGGCGACCCGCACCGATACTGCCCTGCCCGAGGCCGCGGCGGTCAGCGCCGATGACGATCACGACCAGGATCATGCGCATGAACACGGGCACGACCACGCGCACGAAGGCCATGACGATGGGCACGGCGGCCACAGCAGCTGGCGCGTCTACCATCGCTTCGACTGCAGCCGACCCGAAGCGCTGGGCGCGATCGAGGTCCGGCTGTTCCAGCACTTTTCCAAGCTCGAGCGCATCGACTACCAGCTGGTGACCGACACGGCCCAGGACGGTGGCCGGCTGGCGCCGGGCCAGAGCGTGATCCGACTGCAGCCATGACCTCCACGCACGCGCCGGCCGCGGCGCTCGAACTCGACGGCCTGCGTTTCGCCTGGCCGGGCAGCGCCACACCGACCGTGGCGATCCGCCATTTCCGTCTCGCCGCCGGAGAACGCCTGTTTCTGGCCGGACCCAGCGGCAGCGGCAAGAGCACCCTGCTCGGCCTGATCGCCGGCACGCTGGCGCCGCAGGCGGGATCGCTCAAGATCGCCGGCCACGCCGCCGAGCGGCTGTCGCAGCGTCATCGCGACCGCCTGCGCGCCGACCACATCGGTGTGATCTTCCAGCAGTTCAACCTGCTGCCGTTTCTATCGGCCTTGGACAACGTGCTGCTGGCGGCGCGCTTCTCCAAGCGCCGCGGCGAGCGGGCGGCGGCGCGCGACGGCAGCGCCCGCGCGCAGGCGATCCGCCTGCTGGCCGAGCTCGGCCTGCGCGACGCGCTGGTGCAGCGCCCGGCCGCCCAGCTCAGCGTCGGCCAGCAGCAGCGCGTGGCCGCGGCGCGCGCGCTGCTTGGCGCGCCCGAGCTGATCCTCGCCGACGAGCCGACCTCGGCGCTCGATTCCGACCTGCGCGAGGAGTTCATCGCTTTGCTGCTGCGCGAGTGCGCGCAGGCCGGCAGCGCCCTGCTGTTCGTCAGCCATGACCGCGCGCTGATGCCGCTGTTCGACCGCAGTCTGTCCCTGCCGGAGCTGCAGGCCGAAGGCGCACGCACGGAGGCCGCCGCATGAGCGCCCTGCTCCGGCTGGCCTGGGCCAGCCTCGCCAACCGCCGCTTCACCGCCCTGGTCACGGTGGCTACCATCGCGCTGAGCGTGCTTCTGCTGCTCGGCGTCGAACGCCTGCGCAACGAGGCGCGCAACAGCTTCCTGCGTACCGTCGCCGGCACCGATCTTATCGTCGGCGCGCGCGCGCACCCGGTGCAGCTGCTGCTGTACTCGGTCTTCCACCTGGGCGACGCCACCAACAACGTCAGCTGGGCCAGCTACCGCGAGATCGCCGAGCGCGAGGACGTGGCCTGGACGGTGCCGATCAGCCTCGGCGACTCGCACAAGGGCTACCGGGTGGTCGGCACCACCGCGGGCCTCTTCGAGCACCTCCGCACCGGCGGCAACCGCGAACTGCGCTTCGAGCAGGGCCAGGCCTTCGACGGCCTGTTCGAGGCCGTGCTCGGCGCCGAAGTGGCCGAGCGCCTGGGCTACACGCTGGGCGATTCGATCGTGCTGGCGCACGGCACCGGCACGCTCAACCCGAACCAGCACGACGACCGGCCCTTCACTGTGGTCGGCGTGCTCGCCCGCACCGGCACGCCGATCGACCACAGCGTGCATGTGAGCCTGGAGGCGATCGAGGCCATCCACCTCAACTGGCGGGCCGGCACGCGGATCGGCCGGGCACCGGACGAGATCCCGCCCGAGCGCCTGCAGCCGCGCGCGATCACCGCCTTCTTCGTCGGCCTGGAATCGCGCATGGCCACCTTCGCGGTGCAGCGCGCGGTCAACGAGTTCCGCGCCGAGCCGCTGACGGCCGTGCTGCCGGGCGTCGCCCTGCAGCAGCTCTGGGGCATGCTCGGCGTGGTCGAGAAGGCGCTGATGCTGACCGCCGCCTGCGTGGTCGCCGCCGGCCTGCTCGGCATGCTGGCCGCCCTGCTCGGCACCCTCAGCGAGCGCCGCCGCGAGATGGCGATCCTGCGCGCGCTGGGCGCCGGCCCCGGCACCGTCTCGGCCCTGCTGCTGCTCGAAGCCCTGCTGTTGACGGCGGTCGGCCTGCTGCTGGGCCTCGCCCTGCTGCACGGCGGGCTGGCGCTGCTGGCGCCGACCATCGAGCGCGCCTCGGGCATCGCCATCGAACTGGCCTGGCCCAGCCTCGCCGAACTCAAACTGCTCGGTCTCGTGCTGGGCGCCGGCGTCGCGGTCGGCCTGATCCCTGCCTTTCTGGCCTATCGGCGCTCGCTGGCCGACGGCATGATGGTCCGCCAGTAGGCCCGCCCGGCCCTTCTCCACTCCCCGGAACCCCACGATGAAACGTCTGCTGCTGAGCCTCGCCTTCGCCCTGTTCGCCCTGCCCGCCCTGGCCGAAGTGCGCACCTTCGACTGGCTGGAGCTGATCCCCGAGGACGAGCTCAAGCTGCTGCAGGACCAGGCGGTGGTCGACCACGAGGGCGAGCCGGTCGCGCCCGACTACTCGGAGTCCACGCCGGTGCTGGCGCTGAACGGCGCCGAGGGCCGCCTGCCCGGCTACATCGTTCCGGTGACGATCACCGAGGACAACAAGATCAGCGAGTTCTTCGTGGTGCCCTACTTCGGCGCCTGCATCCACGTGCCGCCGCCGCCGCCGAACCAGATCGTGTTCGCCGCTCCCGAGGAGCCGATCGAGATGACCGAGATCTGGGCCGCCTACTGGGTCTACGGCAAGCTCGAAGTGAAGCCCACGCGCAACAGCGTGGCGCAGTCGCACTACGTGATCGAGGTCGAGAAGGTCGAGCCCTGGGAGTAAGTCGCAGGGCGGCGGCACTCAGCCGCTGGCGCTGGGCCCGCTGTCGGCCAGCGCCGTCACCAGCGGCTCCAGCCCCTCGACGAAACGGCGGCCGCAGCCCAGCAAGCCTTCGCCGTGGGTACGCGCCGCCGTCAGGCCGCCCTCGGCGTGCGCCGCCACCATGGCGTCGAAGTGATGGTGCAGGGCCTGATAGTCCCGCCATAGCTGCTGGGCTGCCTCGCCCTCGCGCAGAACGGGCGGCAGATCCGCCAGCCAGCGGCCGAAACCACGCGCCGGCCGCGCCGGTGGCGGCCGGTCCTCCTCGGCGCCGTCCAGCCAGACCGCAAGCTGCTGCAGCCAGCCGCGATGCGCCGCCTGCACGAACATCGCCATGTGGCCGCCAGCGGGCAGCTCGCGGATGCGCGACCACTCCGGGTCCGGCCGCCAGCCGCGCAGCCAGGGTACGACCTCGGCCGCGGGCATGGGCCGTGCGATGCCATAGCCCTGGGCCTGCGTGCAGCCGACATGCAGCAGGGCACGGGCGTGCTCGTGGGTCTCCACGCCCTCGGCCACCAAGCGCAGCTGGAAGGCCCGCGCCAGCCCGACGATGCCCTGGATGATCGCGAGGTCCTCGGGGTCGGCCAGCATGTCGCGGACGAAGCTGCGGTCGATCTTGAGTTCGCTGAAGGGCAGGTGCTTCAGGTAGGCCAGCGAGGAATAGCCGGTGCCGAAATCGTCGAGGGCGCAGCCGACGCCGAGCTGGCGGCAGCGCGCGATCACCGCGGTTGCACGGTCGAGGTCGTCGAGCAGGCTGCTTTCCAGCACTTCCAGAGTCAGGCTGCCGTAGCCGAGCTGCGGGTAGGCGGCCAGCAGGTCCTGCAGCCGCTCGATGAAGCCGGGGCTCAGCAGGTGGCGCGGAGCGATGTTGACGCTGACTTCCAGCTCCAGGCCCTGCCGCTTCCACGCGGACAGGTCATCGAGGGCACGCCGGAGCGCCCAGTCGCCCAGCGCGATGCTGAGCTCCTCGCCTTCGCTGACCGGCAGGAAGGCCGCCGGCGGGAGCAGGCCGCGCTCGGGATGCTGCCAGCGCATCAGCGCCTCCATGCCCAGCACATGGCCCGAACGCAGCTCCACGCGCGGCTGGTAATGCAGCCGCAGCTCGCCGGCCTCGAGCGCCTCGCGCAGGCGCTGCAGCAGCTGCTGGCGGCTGCGGTTGCTGGCATCGAGGGCGGCGTCGAAGTAGCGCACATGGCCCTTGCCGCCGTGCTTGGCCTGGTACATCGCCTGGTCGGCCTGGCGCAGCAGCTGCTCGGCCTCGAGCTCCTGGTCCTGCGGATACAGGCTGACGCCGATGCTGGCGGCCACCGGCAGCTGCAGGGAGTCCAGCTGCAGCGGCTCGGACAGTGCGCGCTGCAGGCGCTCCAGCAGCTCCTGCAGCGGCCCGCCCTCGGGCAGATTGACCAGCAGCACGACGAACTCGTCGCCGCCGATCCGCGCCACCGTGTCCCATTCGCGCAGCTGCTGGCACATCCGCTCGCCGACCGCGCACAGAAAGCGGTCGCCGATGTCATGGCCGTGGTGGTCGTTGATCGCCTTGAAGCCGTCGAGGTCGATGTAGGCCACCGCCACCTGAAGCTGCTGCCGGCGCGCCTGCGCCATCGCCTGACGCAGGCGGTCGGCCAGCAGAACGCGGTTCGGCAGGCCGGTCAGTGCATCGAAGTGGGCGATCCGCTCCAGGTGCTGCTGGTAGGTCTTCTGCGCGGTGATGTCGGCGAACAGGCCGACGTAGTTCAGCACCTTGCCGGTGCCATCGCGCACGGCGTTGATCTTGAGGTACTCGGCGTAGGGCTCGCCGTTGCTGCGCCGGTTCCAGATCTCGCCGGCCCAGTGGCCCTGCTCGACCAGGCTGCGCCACATCTGCGCATACAGCGCCTCGTCGTGGCGATCGGATTTCAGCAGGGCAGGTGTCTGCCCGAGCACCGCCTCGCGCGGGTAGCCGGTGATGTCGCTGAAGGCCTGGTTGACCTCGACGATGCGCCCATCGGCATCGGTGATCAGCACGCCTTCCTGGGTGTGGGTGAAGACACTCGCGGCGAGCCGCAGCTCGCCCTCGGCGCGGCGCAGCGGGCCCAGGTCGATGTCGAGGCAGAACAGCTCGCGGCTGCCGTCGGCCTTGAGCTGCATGGCGTGGCTGGACAGCACCACCACCTCGCCGCCGTCGGCGCGCAGCAGGCGCAGCTCCTCGGGCGGCGCCACCTCGCCGCCGGCAAACCATTCGGCCGTGCGCTGCTCGACCAGCCCGCGGAAAGGCGGCGGGATGATCAGTTCGGTCAGGCGCTGACCCAGCGCCTGCTCGCGGGGATACCCGTAGAGCTGCTCGCTGCCGGCGTTCCAGAAGGTGACCCTGAGTTCGCTGTCGTAGCCCTGCACGGCGATGCTGGGAAGGGCCTCCAGCAGCTCGCGGAACCGCTGCTCGCTGTCCGCCAGGGCGCGCTCGAAGCGTTTGCAGGCGGTGATGTCGCGCGAGATCGACAGCGCGCGGCCGTCGGCCAGGCCGACCAGGCGCAGTTCGAAGTCGCGCAGCTGTGCGCCGATCGGCACGCGGTAGTCGAAGCGCGCCGAGCCGCCACTGCCCAGCACCTCGACCAGGGCCTGGCGGGTCTGTTCGGCCAGCGTCGGCGGCAGCACGTCCTCCAGCCTGCGGCCCAGGAACTCGCCGGGGGGCAGCATGAGCAGGCCGACGTCGCCGCCCTTGAAGTCGAGGAAACGGCCTTCGCCATCGAGCACGAAGATCAGGTCGGGGATGGCGTTGAACAGCGCGTGCAGCTCGTCCAGCGCGATCTGCCGCTGGCGCTCGGCGCGGGTGCGCAGCAGGGCCTGGCTGAGCAGCTCGCCCACGACCTGAAGCAGGCCCGTCTCGGCCTCGCTCCAGCGCGGACGTTCGCGGGTACAGTCGAGGCCGACGAACGCCACCAGCTCACCGCCGGCCAGCATGGGCAGCAGCACGATGGCGCAGATATCCTGCTCCGCCATGCTGGCGCGGTCAGCCGCTGCCTCGGACGGCATGGCCTCACGATCGGCAACTTCGACCCGCTGGCCGCGACGCAGCTGCGCGGTCGCCCAGGGCCAGGCGGCGTCGACATCGCAGTCCTGGAGATGGGCGATCTGCGGTGCTACGCCAGCGGCGCACCACTCGTGGGTGTTGTCGGCGCGCCGTCCCGCGTCGCGCATCAGGAACAGGTAGCTGCGGTCGGCACTGCTGGTCTGGCCGACCAGAGCCAGCGCGCGCTGGATCGCGGCATCGACCTCGGCGTGGTCCGCCGACACCAGGCCGCGCGAGATCTCGAGCAGCTCGCGCTCCACCGCGTAGCGCTGCTGCAGCCGCGCCTCGGCCTCGCGCTGTTCGGTGACCTCGGTAGCAATCGAGACGACGCCCTCGGCGCGGCCCGCGTCGTCGAGCACGCGCACCTTGACCAGGTCGAAATGGCGACGGCGGCCACGCGCGTCTTCGCTTGATTCCTGACCGAACACCGGCTCCTCGCGAGCCAGGGCCTGTGCCTCGCGACCCGCCATGCGCGCTCCGGTGGCCGGCTCAAACGCGTCGAAGAACCGGGGCAGCGCCTTCAGCGCCTCCTCGCTGCGGCCCAGCGCCTCGCAGAGGTGGCGGTTGGCGAACACCAGCCGTCCGCTGGCGTCCGTCCGCCAGATCGCCGCCGGCGCCTTGTCGAGCAGTTCGCGCAGGCTCTGCTGGGCCAGGCGGCCCTCCTCCAGGGCGGCCTGCAGGGCGCGGTGCGCCCGTCGCCGCTGGTGCAGCAGCGCGACCAGCAGCACCAGCAGTCCGGCACCGAGCAGCAGATCCATCGGCGTCCACGACCGCAGGACGGGCATCGCAGCCCCGGCCGACACGGACAGCGGAAGCACGAGCGACCCGCACAGCGTGAGCGCGCGCCCTGCCGAATCCGCCCCCCGGCGCGCTCGCGTCGGGCGATGAGGACTGGAGACGCTTCGGGCACGGCGCATGGCAGGCCTGCGGGCACAAGTGGTTGGAGCGCCCAAGCAAGCGCCATGCCGCGGGCCGGCCGGCAGTGACCTTCGGCCCTTACCGCCCGCAGAGCAGCGGCCAAAGTAGCGGCCTGCCTCGCCCATCCCGCTGGAGATCCGCATGTCGCCCACTCTTCGCCCGCTTGCCCGGGCGGCCGCGCTCGCCCTCGCGCTGTCCGCCTGCAGCCCCTCGCCACAGAGTGCGACCGCACCGGCCGCCGACGAGGGCAGCGCCGCGCGGCGCATCGAGGCCGACCTGCGCTTCCTTGCCGATGACCTGCTGGAGGGCCGCGCCGCCGGCACCCGCGGCTACGACATCGCCGCCCACTACGTGGCCGCCGAGTACCGCCGCCTCGGGCTGGAGCCCGGCGGCGACGACGGCAGCTTCTTCCAGCGCGTGCCCCTGATCGAGGCCCAGCGCGTGCCGGGTGCGGCCGAACTGGTGCTGGAGGGCATCGGCGACAACGCCGGGCGCAGCGAGCGCTTCGAATTCCAGGCCGATTTCCTGCCCGGCGTGAACTTCAACGCCAACACCCATTCGCTGGAAGCGCCGCTGGTGTTCGTCGGCCAGGGCGTGGCCGCCCCCGAGTTCGAACACGACGACTTCCGCGGCCTCGACGTGCGCGGCAAGGTCGTGGTGGTGCTTGGCGGCGCGCCGGAGCGCTTCCCCAACGACGAGCGCGCCTACTACAGCTCGGGCCAGGTCAAGAACGCCGGCTTCGTCGAGCGCGGCGCGGTCGGCGTGATCACCCTCGGCGACCCCGAGCGCGAGGCCAAGTCGCCGTGGGCGCGCGGCGCCCGCAACTGGCTGGTGCCGGCGATGCGCCTGCGCGGGCCGGACGGCAAGCCGGTCGACAGCTTCCCCGAGCTGACCGCCACTGCGGCCATGGGCGCGCACGTCGCCGAACGTCTGTTCGCCGGCGCACCGATGGCGGCCGAGGAGGTGTTCGCGCGGCTGGAGCGCGGCGAGCTGGTCGGCTTCGAGCTGCCCTGGCGCGTGCGCATGGCCGGGCAGACCCGCCAGCAGAACGTCGACAGCGTCAACGTGGTGGGCCGGCTGCCGGGCAGCGACCCGCAGCTCGCCGACGAGCACGTGGTGCTGACCGCGCACCTCGACCACGTCGGCATCGGCGCACCGGTCGACGGCGACAACATCTACAACGGCGCCTTCGACAACGCGCTGGGCAGCGCCATTCTGATGGAGGCCGCGCGCCAGGCCATGGCCGCACCAAGGCCGAAGCGCTCGCAGCTGTTCATCGCGCTGACCGCCGAAGAGAAGGGCCTGCTGGGGGCGGAGTACTTCGCGCGCTGGCCCACGGTGCCGAAGGAGGGCCTGGTCGCCAACGTCAACATGGACATGCCGGTGATGCTCACCGACCTGCGCGACGTGATCCCGATCGGCGTGGAGAACAGCTCGCTGGCGCCGATCGTCAAGCAGGCCGCCGGCGAGCTCGGCATCGAACTCTCGCCGGACCCGAAGCCCGAGGAAGTGGTGTTCGTGCGCAGCGACCAGTACGCCTTCATCCGCCAGGGCATCCCAGCGGTCTACATGGACGGCGGCGTAGTCGCCCGCGACCCGGCGGTGGATGGCCTGGCTCAGCTCGACGCCTTCCTGCGCGAGCGTTACCACCAGCCCAACGACGACGCCAACCAGCCCATCCACTACCCCAGCGCCGCGCGCCTCGCTCGTCTGAACCAAGTGGTCGCCCAGCGCGTCGCCGACGACGCCCAGCGCCCGCGCTGGAACGAGGGCAATTTCTTCGGGCTGCGGTTTGCCAAGAGCGGGGATTAGGGATTTGGGATTCGGGATTCGTAGAGCGCGCGTCCCGCGGCTTCCGGGCGTAGTCGCGACTCGATGCTGTCTCCCCTCTCCCCTTGTGGGAGACGGGCAGGGGGAGAGGGGTGAAGGCGGCGACACGCGGCGCCCCCTCTCCCCAACCCCTCTCCCACCCGGGGAGAGGGGCTGAGAGCGGAGCCTGCGCTCACTGAGCGTGCGCGAGACCCCGCGTACACAGCGGAAAGCTCAGGCCTGACGTGCTTGGTCTCAGGCCAGAGCGCATCGGAGAAGATCATCGCGAGCGCGCCCGATGAATCCCGACTCCCGAGTCTCCAACCCCGGCTCTCTGACAGTGGAGAGCCCCGTGCTGACTTCCTCGGTTTCAGTCCAGAGCGCAGCCCGAAAGATCACCGCGGGCGCACCCCACGAATCCCGAATCCCCAATCCCGAATCCCGGCTCTCCGCCTAATCCCGGCTCTTGGAAGGCCTCTTCCACTCCGCATACGACTGCTGCCGCGCGCGCGCCACGGTGAGCTGGCCGGCGGGGGCGTCGCGGGTGAGTGTGCTGCCCGCGCCCAGCGTGGCGCCGGCGCCGACGGTGACGGGGGCGACCAGGGAGGAATTGCTGCCGATGAAGGCGCCGTCCTCGATGGTGGTGCGGTGCTTGTTGGCGCCGTCGTAGTTGCAGGTGATGGTGCCGGCGCCGATGTTCACCTTGGCACCGATCACGGCGTCGCCGAGGTAGCTCAGGTGGTTGGCCTTGCTGCCCTCGCCCAGCGTGGCGTTCTTGGTTTCGACGAAGTTGCCGATGTGCACGCCGGCGGCGAGCCGCGTGCCGGGGCGCAGGCGGGCGAAGGGACCGATCGCGCAGGGGCCGTCGGTGACCACGCCATCGAGCTCGCAGTGGCCGTGAATGACGGTGCCGGCGGCGAGCTTCGAGTTGCGGATGCGGCAGAACGGGCCGACCTGCACCTCGTCGCCGAGCGCGATGTCGCCTTCGAGCACCACGTCGATGTCGATCTCCACGTCCATGCCTACGGTGATTCGGCCGCGCACGTCGATGCGCGCGGGGTCGGCGAGGCGCACGCCGGCCTGCATCAGTGCGCGCGCCTCGCGCCGGCGGTACAGGGCCTCTAGCTCGCTGAGCTGCAGCGGATCGTTGGCGCCGAAGCTTTCGCTGGCGTCGGCCACTTCGATGCAGGCGGCGCGTTCGCCGTCGCGGGCGGCGAGCGCGAAGATGTCGGTCAGGTAGTACTCGCCCTGGGCGTTGTCGGCGCGGATCTCCGCGAGCCAGCCGCGCAGGCGCGCGGCGTCGCAGGCGATCAGGCCGGTGTTGATCCAGCGCACCGCGCGCTGGGCTTCGCTGGCGTCCTTGTGCTCGACGATGGCCTCGACGCGGCCTTCGGCATCGAGGATCAGGCGGCCGTAGCCGCTCGGATCCTCCAGCCGGGCGCCGAGCACGGCCAGCGCGGTCGGTGCGCCCAGCAACGCGCGCAGGGTGTCGCTGCGGATCAGCGGCACATCGCCGTACAGCACCAGCACACGGCCCTCTTGGGGCAGCGCCGGCAGGGCCTGCTGCACGGCGTGGCCGGTGCCTCGGCGTTCGCTCTGCTCGATCCAGGACAGGTCGGCCTGATCGGCGAAGGCCGCGCGCACCTGCTCGCCTGCGTGGCCATAGACGATGTGGATGCGGGCAGGTGCGAGGCTGCGCGCGGCGTCGATCACGTGCGCCAGCATCGGCCGACCGGCCACCGGCATCAGCACCTTGGGCCGGCGCGAGCGCATGCGCTTGCCCTCGCCGGCAGCGAGGATCAGGACGTGCAGGTCGGTGGGCGTGGCGGTCATGGGCATCCGGCGGCGTGATCGGGGTCACGCATGATCGCGTCTGTGCTCGGCGGGTGCCAAGCCCGGGCGGAAGCCGTAGAGCGCCTGCGCCGCGAGGCCGGACTCAGACCAGGCCGATGACGCGCTGTCGGCCGGTGGCAGTCGCGCTGCCCGGCTGCAGGGGCAGGTCGACGTCGATGGCGCTGCCTTCGGGCTCGCGGCGGCGGCGCAGGCCGTAGCCCTCGCCGTACAGGCGGCGGATGCGCTCGGCGGCATTGGCGAGGCCGATGTCGCTCTCGGGCTCGGCGCTGCAGGCCGACTGGTCGACCACCGTGAGCCGCAGCTTGCCCTCGACCTCGCGGGCGATGAGTTTCACCGCGACCAGAGTCTGCTCAGGCTCGTCGCTGCGCCGCAGGGCGGCATCCAGCAGCGGCTGCAGCAGCAGGCGCGGCACCCGCATCGCGCGCAGCGCCTCGGGCACGTCGATCTGCACGAACAGTCGCTCGGCAAAACGCAGCCGCATGATGTCGAGGTAGAGGTCGAGCACGCGCAGCTCCTCGGCCAGCGTGGCCTCGTGCTCGCGCGCCGGCGCGAAGGCGTGCTTCATCAGCGCCGACAGCCGGCGGATCATCTCCTCGGCGGCGGAGGGTCGGCTGTAGACCAGCTCGCTGACGGCATTGAGCGTAGTGAACAGGAAGTGCGGCTCCAGCTGGCGACGCAGCGCTTCGAGCTGGGCCTCGGTCAGGCTGGCGCGCAGTCGTTCGGCCTCCAGCTCACGGTTGCGGGCGGCGCGGTAGCGGTCGATCTGATGGGTGATCGCAATCACCAGCGCGTAGACGATCAGCTGGTTCGGCAGGGCCAGCAGCACCCGCTGCAGGTCGGGCAGGTAGCTCTGGTCAGAAAAGCCGGGCAGGTCGACCAGCAGGGTGCGCAGCAGGGCGGACAGCGCGGTGTGGGCCGCGCCGACGGTGAAGGCGAAGCCCACATGCAGGCCGAGATGCTTGAGCCAGTCGCGGCCATGCACGGGGAAGCGCCGCGCCAGCATCACCATCAGCGGCACCAGCAGGGCCGCGGCCCAGGCGCCGGACATCTCTTCGAACAGCACCCGCAGCAGATCGGCCGAGCGCCCGCCGGCGATCCGGCTCAGGTAGCGATCGGTGAAGGTGAGGAGGCCCAGGGCCGTGCTCAGCAGCAGCAGACCCCAAGCCAGACGCTGCCGTCGCACGCGACTGCGTTCGGGCTCGCTGCTGGGGGGGCGGGTGCGCGGCTGGGGGGGCATGGGCGGGCGCGGACGTGCGGGCCCCGCAGCCTAACGGCTGGGCGCTACCGCGTCACCCGCCGGCGACCCGTGCCGGGCCGCGCTTCCGCCTCCGCGGGGCGGCCGCTATACTCCCGCGGTTTCCGCGCCGTCCCGAGGGGCCGGCCGCGTCGCCGTCTACAGACAACCGCAGGTGCTCCCGTGGTCAATCACGATCTCGTCTTCCTGAAGCGCTTCTCCACGATCATCGCGGCCCTGATGCTGCTGACCATCGTGCTGATCCTCGGCGCGCGCGCGCTCTACCTGAGCGCCCCCAAGGAGCCCAACACCCTGGCCGAGCAGCGCACGGTCGAACGCCTGCAGCCGGTGGGCGCGGTGTACGCCGGCGAAACCGGTGCCGCTGCGATGGCCGCCGCCGCTGAAGCCGCCGCCAAGGCCGCGGCCTCGATGGTGGCCTACGACGGCAGCCTCGACGGCGAGTTCATCTACAACCAGCTGTGCGGCGCCTGCCACACCGCGGGTGCCGCCGGCGCGCCGAAGCTTGAGCAGGCCGCTTGGGCGAACCGCCTGCCGCAGGGCGTCGACACCCTCATCAAGCACGCGATCGAGGGCTACCAGGGCTCGGCCGGCATCATGCCGGCGCGCGGTGGCAATCCCGCGCTCAGCGACGCCCAGGTAGAAGCCTCGGTGCGTTGGATGATCGACAACCTGAAGTAATTCCGCGCCGGCCGTGCCGCCCGCTTCCACGACGCCGCCCATGAGGCGGCGTCGTCGTCTCTGCAGGAACCCGCTCCCGATGAACCTGCCCCGCCTTCCCCGCCTCGCCCTGCTGCTGACCCTGCCGCTGATGCCGGCCTGTACGCCGCCGCCGGACAGTGCCCAGGTGCCGACCTCTCCGCGCCGCATCGGCGAGCTGCAGGGCAAGGGCGAGCGCAGCCCCTTTGAAGGCCAGCGCCTGCGCATCCAGGGCATTGTCACCGGCAATTTCAGCGGCGGCCTGGGCGGCTTTTTCCTGCAGGACGCCGTGGGCGAGGACGACGGCGACGCGGCCACCTCGGACGGCATCTTCGTGCAGTGGCCGCGCGAGTCCGAGCCGCGGGTGCGGCGCGGCGACCGCGTGCGGGTGAACGCGGTGGTCAGCGAACTCGGCGCCGAAGGCGCCACCATGACCACGCTCACCGAGGCCACAGTGGAAGTGCTGGGGCGGGGCGCCGCCGCCGCGACCGTGATCGGCGAGGCTCCCGCCCGTGCGGAAGACTACGAACGACTCGAAGGCATGTGGCTGCGCGTCGAAGCGCCACTCACCGTCAGCGGCAATGACGGCCTGCTGCGCTTCGGCGAGCTCACGGTGAACTTCGGCGAACGCCTGCGCCAGGTCACCGATGTGTTCCCGCCCGGCGCAGAAGCCCGCGCCTTCGGCCAGGAGCAGGACCGTCGCAGCCTCACGCTCGATGACGGTCGCCGCGGCGAGTACCCGGAGCGCCTGTGGTTCCTGCCGGAACCGCTGTCCCAGGCGGCCCCGCTGCGCGCCGGCAGCACCCTGGCCGGCGCCGAGGGCCTGCTGGAGCAGCGCGGCAATCGCTGGGCCCTGCAGCTGCGCCGCGACCTCGTGATCGCGGAACCGGCGGCGCGACCGCAGCCGCCCGCGCTGCAGGACGGCCTGCGCGTGGCCAGCTTCAACCTCGAGAATTTCTTCAACGGCAACGGCCGCGGCGCGGGCTTCCCGACCCCGCGCGGCGCGGCGACCGCTGCCGACCTCGAACGCCAGCGGGCGAAGCTGGTGCAGGTGCTGCTGGGCACGCGCGCCGACGTGGCCGGCCTGGTCGAAGTCGAGAATGACGGCTATGGCGCGCGCAGCGCGCTCGCCGAACTGGTCGATGCGCTCAACGCGGCCATGGCCGAAGCCGCGGGCGATCCGGCTGCGGGCGACTACCGCTTCATTCGCACGACGGAAGCCCTGGGCGACGACCAGATCCGGGTCGCCCTGATCTACCGCGCGGGCGCCGTCGAGCCGGTCGGCGAGCCGGCGGCGCTCGCCAGCGGCGCCTTCGCCCGCGGCAACCGGGTGCCCCTGCTGCAGACCTTCAGGCCGCTGGCCGGCGGTGCGTCCTTCTCGGTGGTGGTGAACCACTGGAAGTCGAAGGGCGGCTGCGAGAACGCCGAGGGCGGTGACCGCGACCAGGGTGACGGCCAGGCCTGCTGGAACGCCGTGCGCGTAGAGGCCGCCCGCGAGCTGCTGGCGTGGCTGGACACCGATCCCAGCGGGGGCGCCGACGGCGGACGTCGGCTGATCGTCGGCGATCTCAACGCCTACAGTCAGGAGGACCCGGTGCGCCTGCTGCGCAACGCCGGCTATCGTGACGCGCTGGAGCTGGCCGGACGCCGCGGCGCGTTCAGCTACAACTTCCGCGGCTACGCCGGCAGCCTCGACCACGCCCTGGCCAGCCCGGCCCTCGCCGGTGACGTGCGCGACGCTGCGATCTGGGCCATCAACGCCGCCGAGAGCGAAGCCTTCAAGTACCGCAGCTACGCCCGCAACCCGGACTGGTACAGCGCCGAGCCCTGGGCCAGCTCCGACCACGACCCGCTGATCCTCGTGCTGCGCCAGCCGCGCGCCGATGCGGGCTGAGCGTAGAATCCGGGCGCTGCAGCCGCTTGGGCAGGCGCCCCGATCCCCTTCCTCCGTGATCCGCCGATGACCGCCGTGACTGCCCCCGCCCAGTTTCCGGACAGCACCGCCGAGCTGGGCCTGCCCGGCCCGGCCGGGGCGCTCGAGGTCGTCGTCGACGTGCCGGAACCCGAGCTGGCGCGCGCCGGCACGGCCGTCCTCTGCCACCCGCATCCGCTGCACAGCGGGACCATGCACAACAAGGTCGTGACCATGGCCGAGCGCAGCCTGCGCGAGCTCGGCCTGCGCACGGTGCGCTTCAACTTCCGCGGCGTCGGCGCCTCGGAAGGGCAGTACGACGACGGTCGCGGCGAAACCCTCGACCTGCTGGCCGTGGCCGAGTGGGTGCAGAGGGTCCGCCCCAATGACGCGCTCTGGCTGTGCGGCTTCTCCTTCGGCAGCTACGTCGCCCTGCTGGGCGCGCGCCACCTGCCGGTGAAGCAGATGATCTCGATCGCGCCGCCGGCCGGGCGCTGGGATTTCTCGGCCGTGCTGCCGCCCACCTGCCCCTGGCTGGTCGTGCAGGGCGAGGAGGACGATGTGGTCGAGCCGCAGGCGGTGTACGACTGGGTCGAGAGCCTGCCCGAGCGGCCAACCCTGGTCCGCATGCCCGACACCGGGCACTTCTTCCACCGGCGCCTGATGGACTTGCGCGGCGCGATCAAGAACGGCGTGCGCGCCCAGCTGCCGCCGCTGCTGAACCCGTGAGCGCATCGGCGCGGGCGGAAGCGGTGCCGACGGGGCCGCTGCGCGCCTATCTCGACGGCGCCGCCGCCGGCCGCTGGCTCACCGACCCGGCACAGCTCGCCGCCCTGCGCGAGCTGGAGCGTATCCACGCGGCCCTGCTCGATCCGCCCAAGGCCGGCCTGCTCGACCGCCTGCGCGGACGCCGGCCGGTGGCGCCGCGCGGGCTGTATCTCTGGGGCGGAGTCGGCCGCGGCAAGACCTTCGTGGTCGACCTGTTCTACGAGCAGCTGCCGATCGCGGCCAAACGCCGCGTGCACTTCCACCGCTTCATGACCGAAGTGCACGAGCGCCTGCGCGCGCTGCCCGGCCGCGCGGATCCGCTGGCCGAAGTCGCCGAGGACCTGGCCGACGAGATCCGCCTGCTCTGCCTCGACGAGTTCTTCGTGGTCGACATCGGCGACGCGATGATCCTCGGCCGCCTGCTGCAGCACCTGATCGCACGCGGCGTGTGCCTCGTCACCACCTCGAATACGGTGCCGGACAAGCTCTACCGCGACGGCCTGCAGCGCGAGCGCTTCCTGCCGGCGATCGCCCTGCTCAATGCGCACTGCGTGGTCCACGAGATGGCCAGCGCCACCGACTACCGCCTGCGCAAGCTGCGCCAGGGTCGCACCTGGCTGGTGCCCGATGACGACAGCGCCGTGGCCGAGCTGCAGGCATTGTTCGAACGTTTGACGGTCGAGGCCGAGCCGGGCGGCAACCACTGCGAGATCAACGGGCGGACCATTCCCTGCCGCCGCCAGGCCGAGGGCGTGGTCTGGTTCGACTTCGAAGCGCTCTGCGAAGGCCCGCGCGCGGTCGCCGACTACATCGAGCTGGCGCGCGACTTCCACACCGTGCTGCTGTCCGGCCTGCCGCAGATGGACGTGAATCGCGACAACGCCGCGCGCCGCTTCGTGCATCTGGTCGACGAGTTCTACGACCGCGCCGTCAACCTGGTGGTGGCGGCCGCCGCGCCGATCACGGAGATCTACGTCGGCGAGCGCCTGCGCCACGAGTACGAGCGCACCACCAGCCGCCTGATCGAGATGCAGAGCGAGGACTATCTCGGCCGCGAGCACCGTCCGTGAGCCGCGGGGCGCGCGAGGCACTGCTGTCCTGGCTGCTGGCGCTGGCGGGCTGCGCCTTCGCCTTCTGGACCTTCGCGCCGGGCTGGCTGAGCTGGGATTCCGCCTACCAGTGGCAGCAGGCGCGCACGGGCGCCTTCGACGCCCTGCATCCGCCGCTGCAGACCCTGTTGTGGTCGTGGATCGAACCTTGGTGGAGTGGGCCGGCCTCACAGCTGCTGCTGCAGCAGCTCATGGTGTGGACCGCGCTCGGCGGCATCGCCGCCGGCCTCAGCGCGCACTACGGCCTGCGCGCGGCGGTGGTCGCGGTGCTCGGCCTGTGGCCGCCGCTGCTGCTGGTCTCGGCGCACATCTGGAAGGACGTGCCCATGCTCGGCGCCTTCGCGCTGGCGGTGTGGATGCTGCGCCTGGAGCTGCGCCATCCGGGCTGGCGCTACCGCCTGCTGGCGCTGCTGATGCTGTGGATCGCCTGCGCCTGCCGGCACAACGCCATCACCGGCGCGGCACCGCTGCTGCTGTGGATCGTCTGGCGCAGCTTCGGCGAGCTGCCGCGGCTGCAGGCGCTGCGCGCACGCCCCGTCCTGCGCGCTTTCGCCGCGCTGCCGCCAACGCTGGCGCTGGCGCTGGGCCTGCAGGCCGTGGCGCAGCTGCCGAACTACGCCGAGGGCGTCAAGCGGACCCAGGCGGTGTGGTCGGTGGTGGCGCTGTGGGACATGTCGGCGGTGTCGCTGGCGGAGGGGCGGATGGTGTTTCCGCCCGACTTCGTCCTGCCCGACGGCACGGTCGAGCATCTCCGACCGCACTTCACCGATTGGTCGAACACCACGGTGCTGATGAGCGGCAAGCTGGTGCCGACGCTGGCGCGCGAGTACAGCGCCGAGCAGATCGCCGAGCTGCGACGTGCGTGGCTGCGTCTGCCGCTGGACCATCCCGGCCCCTACTTCGGGCACCGGCTGCGCCTCGCCGAGCTGCTGTTCGGCCTGGACCCCGCCGCCCTGCCCGACCACCAGGTGTTGATGCCGGGCTTTGTCGCGCTGGGTGACAACCCGCCGATTGAACAGGCGCCGAATGCACTGCGCGAGGCCCTGCTCGCCTTCGGTCGCGCGCAGACCGACGGCCCGCTGTTCTGGGGCTGGCTGTACCTGCTGCTGGCGCTGGGCGCAGGGCTGGCCGCCGTGCCCGGCTTCCTGCGTGATCGCCCTCACGCCACGCTGGCCGGCGCGGTGGCGGCCTCCGCGCTCACCTACGCCCTGCCCCTGGCCTTCGTCTCCGGTAGCGCCGAGTTCCGCTACCTCAACTGGCCGATCCTCGCTGCACTGCTGGCACCGCTGCTGCTGGCGTATGGCGCGCCGCGCACCGCGGATGCGCCTCCACGCTGAGTCTCAGCCCGAGGCCGCCTCGACCACGCCCAGGCTTGCCGGCTCCAGCAGGTGCGCGTTCAGCGCCCGCAGCAGGGCCTTGGCCGAGGAGTGCAGTTCGCGGTTGACGTTGAACAGGGTCGACAGCTCCAGCTCGTCCAGCTGGTGTTGGCCGGCGCTGCGATAGAGGTCTGCAAGCACGCGGTCGCGGGTCTCGCGGATCTCGTTGCGCAGGCGCGAGAGCGCTTCCACCGTGCTGGTCTCGGACTGTCCGGGCGGCAGGCCGTCGAGGCGCTGGTAGAACTGCTCGGCCTGCTGCTCGAAGCGCTGCAGCCAGCGATCGGTGGGTTCGCGCAGGGCCATGCGCAGGTCGACGAGATTGCCGCGGATGTCCTTGATCGACTTCGCCGAGATGACGGCATCGCGCACGGCCTGCAGCTGGGCGTTCAGGCGCCGCAACAGATCGGCCGGCAGTTCGCGGGTCTCGAGCTCGAGCACGTACTCGGCGAGCTCGCCCTCGAGCCGCTTCAGGCGCTCGTAGCGATCGCCATAGCTGCGCCTGCCGTCGGCGGGGTCGCGCGCGTCCACGTCCAGCCAGGGGCTGCGCTCCGGCGGATGCAGGCGCAGGGCGTAGCGGTTCAGGCCGATCGCCATGCACAGGCCGCGGCGGGCCTCCTTCTCGACCGCCTCCACCGCGGCCTCGGGCACCTCGGCGCCGGTGCCGTGCAGGTAGCGGTTGACCTGCAGCTGGGGGTCCTGGAAGCGTGCCTGCAGCGCACGCGCGGCGCGGCCGATGAAGGGCCAGACCAGCACGATACCGATCACGTTGTAGCTGGTGTGGAAGGCCACCAGCCGCAGCAGCGGATCGGCCAGCACCGGCAGCAGGGCGAGCGCGCCCAGCAGCGGCTGGATCAGCAGCAGGGCAAGCACGGCCTTGAACAGGTTGAAGCCGACGTGGGCTGCGGCAACGCGCTTCTTGTCCGGGCTGCCGCCGAAGGCGCCGATCATGGCGGTGACCGTGGTGCCGACGCCGGTGCCGGCGGCGAAAGCCGCCGCCGCCTCCAGCCCGAGCATGCCCCCGTGCAGGGCCGAGAGCGCGATCATCATCGCCGCCGAGCTGGACTGGATTACCGCGGTCACGCCGATGCCGAGCAGGGCCATCGCCCATAGCGGCAGCCCGGCGAAGGGGCTGACGTCGAACTGGGCCGCGAACTCCTCCACGCCCTGCTTCATCAGGTCGAGGCCGAACAGCAGCAGGCCAAGCGCCACCACCAGGGCGGCGAACTCGCGCAGGCGCGCGCCCTTGGGCAGCAGCGCGCTGCCCAGGCCACCCGCGCCCACCAGAGCCAGGGCAAGCGATGACAGATCGAGCTTCAGGCCGAACGTAGCGACCAGCCAGCCGGTGGTAGTGGTGCCGAGGTTGGCGCCCAGGATGACCCCGATCGCGCCAGCGAGCGGCAGGATGCCGGCACCGACGAAAGCCAGCACCAGCAGCGAGACGAGCGAGCTGCTCTGCACGATCGCGGTCACCGTGGTGCCGACGGCGACGCCGCGAAGCGGGGTGTTGGCGTGATCGCGCACGAAGCGCCGGAAGGTGACGCCGGCCAGCGCGGCGATGGCCTCTTCCAGCAGCTTCATGCCGAGCATGAACAGGCCGAGGCCGGCGAGCAGGGGCAGCAGGTCCATGAGCGGTCGTCAGGCGAGAGGTGGGTCGAGTATGCCCGGCTCGACGATCGGCTCGCCCTCGGCCAGTCGCTTCTGCAGCCAGGCAACATCCCACCAGCGGCCCTGCTTGTAGCCGGCGCGCTCGAACACGCCGACCGGCCGGAAGCCCTCGCGCTGATGGAAGGCGAGACTGCGTGGGTTGGGCTGCACGATCACCGCCAGCGCATTGAAATAGCCCCGCGCCGCCAGCCGCGGCAGCAGGCGGCCGTACAGCGCATGGGCCAGCCCCTGCCCCTGCGCGGCGGGCGCCAGGTAGACCGAGACCTCGCAGCTGTAGCGGTAGGCGGCGCGCTCGCGATGCGGGCCGGCGTAGGCATAGCCAAGCGCTTCGCCGCGCTCTTCCGCCAGCCACCAGTCCCAGTGCGCCCGCGCCGCGGCGATCCGCTGCGCGAAGGTCTCCGGGCTGGGACATGCCAGCTCGAAACAGTGCCCCGGGGCCTCCACCCAGGGCCGGTAGATCGCCAGCAGTCGCTCGGCGTCCGTGGTTTCCGCAGGGCGCAGCTTCGGCATCACGACCGACCCCTCCGTACCCGGGTCAAAAAGTGGATGTGATTCATCTCAAATGCTCGTTGCCACGCGGGGTCCAGACTGGCGCACCCCAAGCATGAAGAGTGTGCGATGACCTGCCTCTCCTGCCAGCTTCCGGCGCCCGCGCGGATCGCGCTGGCCGTGCAGCGCCCGCTACTGCGGCGCGGCCTGCTGGCCTGGCTGGGCGAACGCTATCCGCGGGCCGAGGTCGAGGTGGTCGGGGAAATCACCCAGCTGGTGCCGACCCTGCAGCAGCGGCGACCGCTGTTGCTGCTCACCGAGCCCTGGGTGCTCAACCGCGTGCCGATTCCCGCCGCCCTGCTGCCGCGGGTACTGCTGCTCGGCCCCGGCACCCAGGTTGGCAGTCCACCCCGGACCGAACGTGTGCCCGTCTGCGCCCAGATCGGCGAGGGGCTCGATGAGTCCGCACTGGGCGTCGCCTTGGAACAGGCGATCGGCTGCGAGCGCCCGCATGCCACCCACTGCGCCAGCGACGCCTGCGAACTGCGCACCCGCCTGCAGCCTGCCGCACTCGGCCTGAGCGCGCGCGAGCTGGAGGTGTTCCAGCGACTCGGCGCGGGCGAGGCACCGCGCGAGATCGCGGCTGCGCTGGGCCTGTCGGTGAAGACGGTCGAGCACTACCGCGCACAAATCAAGGACAAGCTCGCGCTGCGCGATTCACGCGAACTGCTGGAGTTCGCCGTGCTCTGGCTGCGCGGTCTCGCCAGCCGCCCCTCGCAGCTGCGCGGCCAGTGAATCAGCGGGCCGGGCCTCGGCCCTGGCGCGCCCGCCTGCGCCTGCGCCTGCCAGCATCCCTCGGCCCGGCTATGCTGGCGCGCCCTCTGGTCCATCAGGCTTCGCATGCGCTCCGCTCCGCTCCTGCTGCTCGCCCTGCTGTTCGCCCTGTCGACGCGCTCGGAGGCCGCCGAACTGCGCATCGAGACGCTGGCCGAAGGCCTTGAGCTGCCCTCCTCGGTGGCCGAGTTGCCCGATGGACGCCTGCTGATCAGCGAGCGCGCGGGACGCCTGCGCCTGTGGACGCCGGCGGGGCTGTCGGCACCGCTCGCCGGTCTGCCGGAGGTCCGCTTCGCCGGCCAGGGTGGCCTGCTTGAGGTCATGCCGGACCGCGATTTCGCGAACAACCGCACCCTCTACCTGAGCTATGCCGCCGGCAGCCGTCGCGCCAACGGCACCCGATTGGCGCGCGCCACGTTCGGCGAGGCAGGCCTTCAGGATCTGCGCGAGATCTTCGTCGCCCGCCCCGACAAGCCGACCGACGCCCACTTCGGCGGGCGCATGGCCCAGCTGTCCGACGGCAGCCTGCTGCTGACGCTGGGCGACGGCTTCAGCCTGCGCGAGTCGGCGCAGGATCTGCGCAGCCACCTCGGCAAGCTCGTGCGCGTGAACCCTGACGGCAGCGTGCCGGCAGACAACCCCTTCGTCAGCCGCGATGACGCCCTGCCCGAGATCTACAGCCTGGGCCACCGCAACGTGCAGGGCATCGCCTTCGACGCCGCGCGCGCAACCCTGTGGTCGCACGAGCACGGCCCGCGCGGCGGTGATGAGCTGAACCGCATCGAGCCCGGCCAGAACTACGGCTGGCCGGTGGCCACCGCAGGCCGCGACTACAGCGGCGCGCAGATCAGCCCCTACGCCAGCTACGCCGGGATGCAGGACCCCGTGTACGGCTGGACGCCCTCGATCGCCCCGTCCTCGCTCGCCGTCTACCGCGGCGCGGCCTTGGCGCAGTGGCAGAACGACCTGCTGGTGACCGCACTGGCGGGCAGGGCCCTGCATCGACTGCGCCTCGATGCGAACGGCCGCGTCGAGGAAGAAGAAGTGCTGCTGCGTGATGTGGGCGAGCGCCTGCGCGACGTGCGCGTCGATGCCGAAGGCCGCGTGCTGCTGTTGACCGATGGCGCCGCGGCGCGCCTGCTGCGGCTCTCGCCTGCACGGTGAAGCAGGCCCGACGTCCGCCATTCGCGCACAAAAAACCCCGCGGCTGCGCGGGGTTAGGTGTGGTGGCTATGGGTGGACTCGAACCACCGACCCCAGCATTATGAGTGCTGTGCTCTAACCGGCTGAGCTACATAGCCACGGGTTTCTGGGCGCAATGAGGCCGCCCGAGGGTCGCGCATTTTGCTCGCACGGGTGCCTGCGGTCAAGCGATGGGGCCACGCCGGAGCTGCGCCAGGCCGCGAGGCCCCAGAGGGCTCGCGCCACCGTGGGTCGATGCGTGCGTGTTGTGGCGCTTCCTGCCGGTGTGGCACAGTCCCCGGCATCTTGAGTTTGGAGCCCCGTTCCGTGATTGATCCGGACGGCTATCGCCCGAACGTCGGCATCATCCTGATGCACTCCACCGGCCAGGTCTTCTGGGCGCGTCGGGTGACCCGCGATGGCTGGCAGTTCCCGCAGGGCGGCATGAACAGTGATGAAACCCCGCTGGAGGCGATGTACCGGGAATTGGACGAGGAAGTGGGCCTCAAGCCCCATCACGTCGAGCTCCTCGGTGCAACGCCCGGCTGGCTGCGCTATCGCCTGCCGCGGCGCTGCGTACGTCCCGGCAAGCGTCCGCTGTGCATCGGCCAGAAGCAGGTCTGGTTCCTGCTGCAGCTGACCGCGCAGGAATCGGAGGTGCGGCTGGATGCGCACGACACGCCGGAATTCGACAGCTGGCGCTGGGTGGATTTCTGGTACCCGCTGGAACACGTCGTCAGCTTCAAGCGTCGCGTCTATGCCCAGGCGCTGAAGCACCTGGCACCCTTTGCCGAGCGCGCCAGCGGCGCCCAGTTGATGCCAATGGCGCCTCCAACCCTCGAAGCCGACGTCGCCGTGCCGAGGCGCGAACGGCGCGCCGCTGCTCGCGAGGCCGCAGGCTTGGGCGGGCGCACACCGGTAGGCGCCGGCCGCTGAACCGCCGCGGCGGATCGTTGTTGACACTCATTCGTATTTGCGTTGGAATGACCTCAGTTCCGAGCTTGGGGCCCCAGCCATGTACGTCTGCCTGTGCCACGGCGTTACCGACAAGGCGATCCGCGAAGCCGCGCAAAGCGGCGTCGAGAGCTTGGACGAACTCACTGCCAGCACGGGCTGCGGCAGCAGCTGCGGCTGCTGCAGGGAACTCGCACTGCAGCTTCTCGAAGAGCACCGCGGCATCCTGCCGATGGTGGCCTGAGGACGGGCTCCGCGGTTTTTTCCTCGGCTTCGCTCTGGGTCACAGTGGAGTGACTCGCGAGTGATCGCGTCGACCCGCAGCCTCGACGCAGGCGGCGCAACAGCGTGGCTTGAGAACGCTTCCGATTGGGCTTTCGCCACAGGCGAACCGACCTCGCTACAGTAGGCGGCCAACGCATCCGGGAGACGCCACATGAAAGGCGACAGCAAGGTCATCGAGCATCTGAACCGCGTGCTCTACAACGAGCTCACCGCGATCAACCAGTACTTCCTGCACGCCCGCATGCTGCACAACTGGGGCTTGAAGGAGCTCGGCGATCACGAGTACCGTGAGTCGATCGACGAGATGAAGCACGCCGACAAGCTGATCGAGCGCATCCTGTTCCTCGAGGGTCTGCCCAACCTTCAGCAGCTCGGCAAGCTGCTGATCGGCGAGAACCCGAAAGAAGCGCTGGAGTGCGATCTGAAGCTGGAGCACGCGGCCGTGCCGGATCTCAAGGCCGGCATCGCCCACTGCGAACAGGTGGGCGACTATGTCTCGCGCGATCTGCTCACCGACATCCTCGAGTCGGAGGAAGAGCACATCGACTGGATCGAGACCCAGCTCGACCTGATCCAGCGTCTGGGCGAGCAGAACTACCTGCAGACCAAGCTTGGCGGCTGATCGCCGGCGGCGACGAGATCCAAGGGCCCGCTCCGTGCGGGCCCTTCTGTTTCAGGCGACCATGCGACCGGCGTCGCATGCGCGCGGCTTGTCACGTCAAACGCGGCCTGCGCAGGCCACTAGGACAGCAGGGCGCGCAGGGCACTCTCGACGCGCAGGAACTCGGCGACGAGACGCGCCACCAGCACCTGTGGCTGATTCAAGGTGCCGGCCCGGCCGCCGTGCTCGATCTGACGCGCCAGTTCGGACATGTCGAGCGCGCCGAGGTTGGCGCTGGTCGATTTCAGCGAGTGCGCAGCGGCGACGAGGGTGGGCGTATCGCTGCTGTCCGCGGCGGCCTGCAGACGCTCAAGGGTGCGCGGGGTATCTTCCAGGAAGACCCGGATCAGCGACAGGAACTCCGCCCCCATCACCTCGCGCAGGTCCTCGACCACGTCGGTGTCGAGAGCAGGCCCGCTGGCGGTCGCGAAGCTGGGCGCCGACATCGCCGCCACGGCGGAGGGACCCGGGACGGCCGCACTCCGCGGAGCCTGGGTCGATACCGCCGCGGGGCGTGACGAAGGAGCGGAAGGCGCCGGTTGGGCGGCAGGGGCCGGCGCGGGGCTCGAGTCGTCGGCATCGCGATACGGCGAGCGCGCGAGCCAGTCGGCAAGCGTGGCGTTGAGCTTGGCGCGGTCCAGCGGCTTGGTCAGGTAATCGTCCATACCCGCCTCAAGGCACTTCTCGCGATCGCCGATCATCGCGTTGGCGGTCATCGCGATGATCGGCAGCCGCGGCAGCTTGGCCTCGGCCTCGATCTGGCGCCGACGACGCGCAGCGGTGTAACCGTCCATGACCGGCATCTGGCAATCCATCAGAACCAGCGCGTAACGGCCGTGCTTGAGGCGCTCCAGGGCTTCCTGACCGTTCTCGGCTGCGTCGACCTCCAGCCCGGCGAGGCTGAGGATGCGCAGGGCGACCTGGCGATTGACCGGATTGTCTTCGACCAGCAAGGCGCGACCGCGGAGCGTGCCGCCGGCAGCAGGCCGTGCACCCACCGCGGTCGGGGCGGCGGCGGCGGTTGCAGGCGGCGTCGACATGGCCGGGGCAAGCGCACGGCGCGGCGGCTCGGCGACGGGCGCCGGGGCTGGAGGCGCGCTGGAACGCGGCGCGGGCGCCGACTCGATGTGGACGTCCGCCTGCGTGCTGACGGGCAGGCTGGCGGTGACCTCGCCTTCCATGATCTTCGCCAGCTGCCTGCGCATCTCCGGCTCGGGCAAAGCGCGCGCCAGCGGTAGCGAACGCCCGCCTTCGGCGAGGTCCGCGGGCGCCGGCTCATCACCCTTCAGATACACGATCTGCAGCTTGGCCAGCGCGTCCTCGCGCAGGATGCTGCGGTGCAGGCCCACTGCCGTCGTCCGCACGCTGGCGAGGTCCACCAGCAGCAGATGGAAGGCCCAGTTGCCGGAGCGCTGGGCGGCGGCGCGAAGTTTGAACAGAGCATCCTGGGCACCGCTCGCGTGCACCAGGGTCACGCCCCAGTTAGAGGCGGCCAGGGCCAGCTTGCGCTGCAGCGCGGCATCAGCGGTCACCAGCAGCACGCGCGAGCCACCCAGCTCGCGACGCTCGACCTCCATGTCGCCCACCGCCTTCAGCAGCGGGATCTGGAACCAGAAGGTCGAGCCGCGGCCCGGGGTGCTGTCGACCCCGATCTGCCCGCCCATGAGATCGACGATGCGCTTGCAGATCACGAGCCCGAGGCCGGTGCCACCAAAGGTGCGGGTGGTGCTGGCGTCGGCCTGCGAGAAGGGCTTGAACAGCCGCGCCGCGGCCTCGGGCGCGATACCGACGCCGGTGTCCGTCACCTCGAAGCGGATCTCGTGGTGGGTGCGGGTCTCTCCGCGGCGGCTCACCATGAGGGAAACGCTGCCGCGCTCGGTGAACTTGATCGCGTTGCTGAGCAGGTTGGTGAGGATCTGCCGCAGGCGCACGGGATCACCGCGCATCGCCAGCCGCACCGCCGGATCGATCTGCATCGACAGGCGCAGATTCTTCGCATCGGCCGCCGTGTCCATCAGGCGCATCACGCCGTCGAGCACCTCGCGCAGATTGATGCCGACCGTCTCGAGTTCGAGCTTGTTGGCCTCCAGCTTGGAGTAGTCGAGGATGTCGTCGACGATCCGCAGCAGCTGCTGCGCCGACTGCAGGGCGGTGTTGAGGTAGTCGCGCTGGTCGTCGCCGAGACGCGTGGACAGCAGGATGTCGAGCAGCGGGATGATGCCGTTCAGAGGCGTGCGGATCTCGTGGCTCATGGTGGCGAGGAACTCGCCCTTGGCCATGGTCGCCGCTTCCGCCGCGTGCTTGGCTTCGGAAAGCTCGCGTTCGAGTTTGCGCGCCTGGGCCAGCTCCTCGCGCAGGCGCGCCAGCTCGGCCGGATCCGATGACTGCAGCGACGGCTCGCGGCGCACCCCGGATGCGACCGCGGCGGGTGCGGACGCGGGCCCGAGCAGCGCGCCGCCTGCAGCGGCGAGCCCACCCGCCAGCGCGAGTGCACTGGCCAGCAGTGAGGGGATGCCCAAAGGCAGGAGGATCAGCAGGCCGGCAGCGACAGCGACGATGCCACCACCGATCACCAGCATGCGAGCAAGCGCGGGCGACACGCTCAGAGCACCGCGGCTTGGAAGTCGAACTCGAGCTCACGCGCGGCCTGCTGCACGAGATTGCCCTGGATGTAATCGATGCCGCTCATCCACAGCGTGGCCGCCGCCTGCGCGTCTTCCACGCGCTGGCCGATGACCTGCAGGCCATGTCGGTGGCCGAGCTCCACGAGACCACGCAGCTCATCGCGCAGGACCGGCGTCTGCGCAGCGGCCAGGTACTTCGGCGCCAGCTTGACGAAGGACAGGGGCAGCCGCTTGATCAACGACTCTGCGGAGTGCTCGCCGTCGAAGCGGCTCAAGCAGAACTGCACCCCGAGGGGCATCAGCTCCCGACAGAAGGCCTCCACCGCCTCGGCGCGGGCCTCGACGTCGTCCAGCGGCAGCTCGATGACCAGCGCCTCGCCGGGCACCTGACGCGCCGCCAGCTGGGCTCGTATCCATTCGGACTGGCCCGGCGCCAGCAGGCTGCCGGTCGACTGGCTGACGAACAGCCGTACCGGTCGCGCGCCGCTGCGGCGCTGGTCGATCATGCGAATGGCCTGGGTGAGGACCCAGCGGTCCACTTCGAGGATGAGATCGGCACTTTCCGCCAGCGGCACGATCGCCGCGGCCGGGTGCAGGCGGCCATGATCGTCGCGCAGTCGCAGCAGGGTCTGGTACTGGGCGTCGTCGCCGCCCTGCAGAGCCACGATGGGCTGGTAGAGCAACTCGAACCCATCGGTATCGATGGCGTTGCGGATCAGGCTGAGCAGGGCGCTGGTCTGGGCCTCGGCAGGCCGCTGCGGGGGCGCGAACCGATGCACGCCGCGGTCGCCGCTGCGGGCTTCGCGGGCGGCACGCTCCGCGGCGTTCAGCATCGAGCCCGCGTCGGCGAAGTTGTGCCTGAACGAGGCCACGCCCACGACGGCGCGCAGCCGGATCGGCTTGCCTTCGGCCTTGAAGGGATGGGTGATCAGGGCATTGCGGAGATCCTGCGCCAGCCGTTCGAGGCCCGCCTCGTCGCGCTCCTGCGAGTACACGACGAAGCAGCCATCGCTGTAGCGGCAGCCGAGCTCACCCTCGCCCAGTCCCTGCGTCAGCTGGCTGCCGGCCTCCGCCAGCAGTTGCTCCAACACGGTGAGGCCGTAACGCTCGCGCAGCTGGGGCGCGCCTTCGATCTCGACGAACAGCAGGCCACCCGGCTGGCTGCGGACATTGTCCGAGGCCAGGGTTTCGGCCAACCGATCCAGCATGTAGCTGCGCCGGTGCAGACCGGTGACCGGATCGCGCGGATCGCGCAGCTGCGCGCGCTCCTGCACCGCGCGGGCGCGACGCACGCGATTGTTGACCGCGGCGATCAAGTGCTTGGGCCGGATCGGCTTGGACAGGAAGTCGTCGCCGCCGGCCGACAGCGCCTCGAAGTGTTTGTCCTGGTCGCTCTCGCCGGACAGGAACACGATCGGCGTGTGCAGGAACTCCTCGCGCTCGCGGATCAGCGCGGTCAGCTCGGTGCCGTCGCAATGCGGCATGTAGAGGTCCATCAGCACCAGGTCGGGCCTGAACTCCTCCATCGCCTGCAGGACGTCGAAGGCCTCGTGCACCGAGCGCACCTCCATGCCGGCGTTGCGGAGGATCGACTCAGCGAACAGCGCCTGCGAGCGGTCGTCCTCGACCACGAGGATGCGGTAGGTCGCCTCGCCGGCCGACACCAGCAGTTCGGCCAGCTTGGCCATCACCGCCTCGGCGCCCTCGGGGCGGACGAGCAGAGCGTCGGCGCCGGCGCGGCGGGCCACAAGACGAGCCGGAATGCTGTCCTCGTTCGAGATCACCAGCATCGGCAGGCGTGTGCCCGTGCGCTCACGCGTGGCGCGAAGCACGGCACCCACGCCCTCGATTTCATTCATGAAAGCGGCGTCCACGATCACCAGATCGGGCGCGAGGGCGTTCAGGATCTCCTTGAGCTCCGCAGGCGACTCCAGCAGCTCCAGTTCGTAGCCCTGGGTTTCAAGGCGCTGATCGAGCTCGCAGGCGAGTTCGCCCCCGTCGGTCAGGTGATAGATGCGCCGCCCATTGCCCGGCCGCCCCGGCGAGGGCGCTGCCCGCACAGGCTTGGGCGCAGGCGCAGGCTTCTCCACAGGCGGCAGCGGGCTCGCGGCCGCTTCAGCGTCCGCCGTCTTCGGTCGTACGGCCGTGGTGGCCGGCTTGAGGGCCTCGGCAGCCGGCGGAGCATCCCCGGTCCAGCGGCGCCAGTAGTTTGGCGGAGGCACTTCGGCATGCGAGTGCTTGGGCGCGTCCCCGCTGGCCGGACTTGCAGGCGTCTCGGCCGTCAGTGCGGCGCTGTAGGGCTCTTCGTCGACGGCTTCACCGGCTCGCGCGGCGAGGCTGTCCAACAGCGCAAGCAGATGGCCATTGCCCGCCTCGTCGGGCAGGCCGCCGGTCTCGGCAAGTTCACCCAGCAGGGTTTCCAGCATCAGCAGCTGCTCGCTGGCCTCCAGCGCACCGTAGCGCCCGCTGGCACCCGCCAGCCGCTGGACGTCCTCGTGCAGCAGGCTCAAGCCATTGATATCCCAGCCCTCCGAGCAGAAGCGGCGGGCGCGGCGGCACACCGCCTCGATGCGCTTGGGCAGGTGGCGGAGAAAGGCGAGTCTGAGTTCAGTGCGCTGCTGGCTTTCGTCCTGCGCGTACATGGCTTTCCAAGGCTGCGTTCAAGGTGGACGCCCGCCGGAGACGCCAGATGTCCCGGGATGCGCCCGAACTATACCCACACGCACTGCGTGGGGGCAGTCGCGGGAGGATGCAGGTTCCATGCTCGCCCGCGGGCAGGTCGCCCGGATCACCCCCCGGCCTACGGCCGTCTGCTGTGCGCTGCCCGATGTGCAGGTGCGAAGTCGCGCCGACCATGACTGGCCCATCCGAAGCGACGCCGCACTTCCCACCACGGGAAGCTCGGGCCAAACGCCCCGATGCGAGGCGTGGGGCACCGGCCGGCCATGCCACCGCGCATGCTCGCGGGTGCAGGCACCGCCCGCTGTGTATTCCGGCGGCGCAGCCCCGATAATCTGCTGCCCAGCCTGACGTCGAGTCCCGCATGCGTGCTGACAGCCCCTTCGTGATCGTCCCCCGAGGCGCGGCCCATCCGCGCCGGCGTTGGCCGCTGATCGCGCTGCTGTGGGCACTTTCTCTCGTAGCAGTGGGCTGGAGCGTGCTGGCATGGCGATCCAGCGAGGGCGCGCAGGCGGGGGAAACGCCCGAGGAGCTGCGCGAGACGGTTTCGAGTCTGCAGACGCGGCTTGACGACCTCCGCCAGCGGAACCTGATCCTGAAGCGCTCGGACGACATCAGCCGCGAGGCCAACCAGCAGCTCCAGCAGGATATCGCTGACCGTGATGAGCGGATTGCCTCGCTGGAAGCCGACGTGGCGTTCTACGAACAGTTGGTCGGCGGCAGTGGCCAGCGTCAGGGTCTCTCGATCCACAGTCTTAGCCTGCAGGCCGAGACCAGCGGAGCCTGGCGTTTCCGCCTCACCCTGACGCAAAACGTGAAGATGACCCAGCTCTCCCGCGGCGGCGTCACGCTGAGCGTCGAGGGCGTGAAGGACGGGCAGATGGTCGAGCTGGGCTGGTCGGAGCTGACTGAAGCCGACACGCCCAAACCCGAATTCGCCTTCAAGTATTTCCAGCAGATCGAGGGGAATGTGCTTCTGCCGGCCGGATTTACCCCGCACCGCGTGCGGATCTCGGTGGACGGTGAGAGCGGTCGCAGCGACCGCAGCTTCGCTTGGGCCGACGTCATCGCCGGCACCGCCCTGCCCGAGGCTGAGCCCGGCCGCTGAAGCCGGAGCGGTACGCCCCCCCCCTACGGAACACCTCAAGGAGAGCCAGCACCATGTTGTTCGGAAGCGACAAGAGCAAGCAGGGACGCCCCAGCGGCGCAGGCGTCGAGACGCTGATCGGTGCACGAGTGGTCATCCGCGGTGACGTGCATTTCAGCGGCGGCCTCTACATCGAGGGCCGGATCGAAGGGGCGGTGATCGCCGACGAGGCGGATCCGGATGCACTGGTGACGCTCTCCGAGCGCGGCAGCATCGTCGGCGAAGTGCGGGCACCGCATGTCGTGGTGAACGGCCAGCTGCAGGGCGATATCCACTCCAGCCAGCGGATCGAGCTGGCTGCAGCCGCCCGGGTCGAGGGCAATGTGCACTACCACACGGTGGAGATGCAGGCCGGCTCCCTGCTGACGGGCAGGCTCATCCACGTCGGTGGCGAGCCCAAGCGCCTGAGCGGTCCCGACAGTCGCGAATGAGTGGGGCGACCGCCGACGCAACAGGCGCGCACAGCCATGGATCACCGACCTGACGCAGGCTTGGCCTGCCGCAGGTTCAGGCTTCCGCGACACCCTGCAGACGCAAGTCGCTTAGGCTTGCGTGCAGCGACAGCCGTCGCCATCTTCGACTCCGTCCCGCCGAATCGTCCCAAGGCCGCCATGTCCAGCGCTCCGAGCTACCAGACCATCGACGCCCCCCTGCTGTTCACCGATTCGGCCGCCGCCAAGGTGCGCAGCCTGATCGACGAGGAGGGCAACCCCGAGCTGAAGCTGCGGGTGTACATCACGGGCGGCGGCTGCTCGGGCTTCCAGTATGGCTTCGAGTTCGACGAGAACCAGGCCGAGGACGACCTGGCGGTCGAGCGCAGCGGCGTGACCCTGCTGGTGGACCCGCTGAGCCTGCAGTACCTGATGGGCGCCGAGGTCGACTACACCGAGAACCTGTCCGGCGCGCAGTTCGTCATCCGCAACCCCAACGCCAAGACCACCTGCGGCTGCGGCTCCTCGTTCTCGGCTTGAGCCTGGCCGGCATCGCACGATGAACCTCCCGCCGGAGCGCAGCCAGCGCAACCTGTTCACCGCGCTGGCCTTGGACCGGGCGGGCGAGCGTCGCGAGGATGCCGGCTGGCTGGCCGAGGCCTGGTCGCGCGGCCGGGTGCTGTGCGTCGACTTCGAGGGCCGCGCCCTGCTGGCCCAGGGTCGCCTGCTGCACTGGCCCGCGCTCCGTTTCGGCCAGAGGCTCCCCGTCGATGCGAGCTTCCTGGGCCTCGAGGGCGACACGCCGTGGTTCGCCCTGCCCGCCCAGGTCGGCGTCGAAATCGAGGTGCCTGCGGACAGCCAGTGGCAGGGGCTGCGCGAAGCTGCTGCCCAGCTCTCCGGCTTCGAGAGCGGCCTGTTCGCCTACGCCAAGGCCCTGCTGCTGTGGCAGACCCGCGCCCGCTACTGCGGCGCCTGCGGCCAGCCCACGGCGCTTCGCCGCGCCGGCCACAGCGCACGCTGCACGTCCATTCACTGCGGCCTCGAAGTGTTCCCGCGTCTAGATGCCGCGATCATCGTGCTGGTCGAGCACGCGGGCCGCTGCCTGCTCGGACGCCAGGCCGGGTGGCCGGCCAAGCGCTACTCGACTCTGGCGGGCTTCGTCGAGCCGGGCGAGTCGCTGGAGGATGCGCTGCGCCGCGAGGTCATGGAGGAAGCCGGCGTAACGGTGGCGCACTGCCAATACCACAGCTCGCAGCCCTGGCCCTTCCCGGCCTCGCTGATGCTGGGCTTCATCGCTCAGGCCGCAGGCCCGCACATCGCCGTCGGCGAGGAGCTCGAGGACGCACGCTGGTTCGAGCCGGAGGCGCTGATCGAAGCCATCGAACAGGGCGAACTGCGCCTGCCGCCGCCGATCTCGGTCTCACGCCGGCTGATCGAGGACTGGCTGGAATCGCGCGGCTGGCCGCTGCCGGCCCACCTCGCGCAGCGCTGACGCGCCGCGACGGCCGCCCGCCGCTTCAGCGGCGGATCTTCTCGAGGATCCCTTCCAGCTCGTCGAGGCTGAAGTACTGCACCACCAACTTGCCGCGGCCGCCGCGACCGTGCTGCACGGCGACCTTGGCCGAGAGCAGTTCGCCCAACTCGCGCTCCAGGTTCTGGATGTCCGGGTCGGGCTTCTTCGGCGCCGGCGCGGGCTGGCTTTCGCCGCGCTGGATCGCCTGCACGCGGCGCTCGATCTCGCGCACCGACCACTGCTCCTCGGCCGCCTGCCGCGCCAGCGCCTCGGCCTGCACCGCCGGCAGGGTCAAGAGCGCACGGGCGTGGCCCATCTCGATGCGACGCGCCTCGACCAGCTTGCGGATCGGCTCGGGCAACTCCAGGAGGCGCAGCAGATTGCTGACCGCGGCGCGCGAGCGGCCAACCGCCTCCGCCGTCTGCTGATGCGTCAGCTGGAATTCGTCGATCAGGCGCTGCAGGGCCAGCGCCTCCTCCAGGGGATTGAGGTCCTCGCGCTGGATGTTCTCGATCAGCGCCATCGCCAGCGCCGCATGGTCGTCGCTCTCGCGCACCACACAGGGCACTTCGCGCAGCTCGGCGAGCTGCGCCGCGCGCCAGCGGCGCTCGCCGGCGATGATTTCGTAACGATCGCGGGCGATCGGACGG
>VFQU01000450.1_pt1 | contig 37035 bp, 30 predicted proteins | sample 3512311 | NCBI WGS metagenome assembly VFQU01 (sample SAMN10412377, study PRJNA504923) | tailings metagenome | isolation source: Relicate 3 Philex TSF3 active mining site | place: Philippines: Tuba, Benguet | collected 2017-08-29
GACGCCCCCGGTTGTGTAGGGATGTCGGCCGGGACGATGAGTGACGCATGCGTACGCTCGACGTACCAATCGAAGGTGTACTCGACCCCATCCGGCGACCTCGCTATGAAACCCTGCCCCGTGCCATCGCTCCCGGTCGCCAGTTCCGGCTTGCAACGGAAAGCCCACCAGTCGTTCGTGACGATTGGATAGGTGTTACCGTCCGTGGGCTGCTGACTATTACCGCTATCGCGACGCAGCATCTCGCGACTACCTCCACCTGGCATGACCAGAGCAAAGCCCGTCGCGTACTGCGCCCATCCGACCGGCGTGTACGCCGTTCCGCTGGGGACAGGTGTTTCGCCCGAGCCATCAGGCCCCGAACCGAAGGCGCTGCAGCGATTGTTTGGGGAACTCCCGGGGACAACCCAGCCAGCACTCGTCGCCACGATCCCCTCGATGTGGGGGATGTCCAGATCCCAGTCACCGAAGTAACCCATCGGTTCGGTACCGGCGGCGTTCTCTCCGACAATGTATTTGCGGCCCACTGCAACCGGTAGCGCACTGTTGCCTGGCAGGCTAACGTCAGTGGCGACGGACACTGTTCGCCCGGTGTTGTAGTCGACCTGCTCGCCGAGAAGTCCCGCGTCAAGGGGCGCAAGGTTGCGTTGAGAGCGGATGAGCCGCGTGTACTCGTGCGCAGGTGTGCTCTGCGCGTACACGACTGGCGTCAGCGCCCAAAGCGCAACAGCCACGAATGCACTGAAACCTCGCGATCTCTTTGAGGAGGCCCGTTTCGTTAGCCGTACCGCAGATGCCATAGCGCCCTCTCGGAGTGGTTTAATGCGGAAGTGTCGATGTCTCTACTGGGTTCGTCGCCTGCGGACTGCTCGCGGCGCTACCAGAACGGTAACGGGCCGATAGGAGTGCATCCGTCGCGAATTGGGGCAACAGAAGTGACCAATCGAGCGTTCAAGCTGACCCTCATGACGAAGCGCTCAGTAGCGACGTGACGCTCGCAGCAGGTGGCCCGAGCGCGCTCCGTCCACGGCGGTCGTTGCCGGCGCTGCGCCGTAGCGCGGAACAATGGGCGTGTGAAGATCCTACGCGAGTCAGCGGCCCGCCAGATGAGCGGTCAGAGCACATGCATACCCCTGCCTTCGTTCCCGGTCGAACCTGACACAAGTGCGAGAGCCGCTCGATGGACGATTTCGCAATTTCTTGTAGGAAATTTCTTAGGCGCCGCTTCCAACCGTGAGTTCGAGGGGGCCACCAACGCACCCTGGCAGAGCGTATAGGTGAGAGGGACGCCACGGTCGCGTGTGGGCCTAGACGCGGCCAGCGCAGCAGCAAGAGGGGCACGCATCTCCGTCGCCCGCACGCAGACCTAGCTGTGATCTCTCAGTAGGTTGTTCATCCGGAGCATCTCTGGAAGATGGGGGTTGCGAAGCCAACCAGCCCCCAGGAGTCCCGGATGAACCTGCATAAACATGCCCGTTTGACGCCCCGCGGTCGAGCCCTGCTGGTGGGCCGTGTCTCGTTTACGGACTGCGTGTCAGGGAAGCGGCCCAGGCGAGCGTGTCAGAAATTCTGTGTGCGAGCCGGTTGAGAAATCAGGGATCAAACACGAATTGTTTACCGAACTGTAGCGCGAACTGCGCCTTGGCAGCCTGCCATGCGACGGGTGGCCTTGCGCTCTTTCCACGAGGCGAACTGCATCGTGTAGCGGATCAGGTGCACGATGCAGGTCTGAACGATCGCTTCGGGGAAGACGGCCGTGATCGCTTCGGGGAAGCCCTTCAGGCCATCGACCACCGCGATCAGGATGTCGTGCGTGCCGCGCGCCTTGATCTCGTTCATCACGCGCAGCCAGAACTTGGCGCCTTCGGTCTGTTCGATCCACAGGCCCAGCACCTCGCGCTCGCCGGACGGCCGCACGTCGATGGCCAGATACACGGCCAGAGCACCATTGTCCGGATCGTGCGGCGGGCTGGCTTACACCGGTTGGCAGAGCTGGAGCCGCCCGCTCCGGTCAGCCGCTACGAATATTCCGCGCCGGGCGAGCAGCTAGTACCCCGCCGCCTGCCCATCTTTGCGGCTCTCCGACGCGCCGGTGTAGACGCCGGTCTTCGGATCGCGCGCGATCGCCTGATAGCCGCCGTACGGGCCGTCGGCGAAGCGCACGTCGTGGCCCTTGCGCATCAGGTCGCGGACGGTCTCGTACGGAAAGCCGGTTTCCAGGTCGATCCAGCCGCCGGTCTGCATCGGCTCGGCCTGGCCTTCGGGTGAGGTGGAACCCTCGTGCTGGATACGCGGGGCGTCGCCGGCTTCCTGGAGGTTCATGCCGAAGTCGATCAGGTTCATCACGATCTGCACGTGACCCTGCGGCTGCATGTCGCCGCCCATGAGGCCGAAACTCAGCCACGGCTGGCCGTCGCGGGTCACGAACGCCGGGATGATCGTGTGGAACGGCCGCTTGCCGGGCGCGAAGCTGTTGGCGTGGCCTTCGGTCAGCACGAACATCTCGCCGCGGTCCTGCAGGATGAAGCCGAGGCCCGGCGGCGCCATCCCCGAGCCCATGCCGCGGTAGTTGGACTGGATCAGCGAGACCATGTTGCCGTCGCGGTCGGCGGTGGTCAGGTAGATCGTGTCGGTGCCGGGCTTGAAGTCGCCGGCCGGCACGCTGCGTGCGGCCTGGTCGGGCGAGATCAGGCGGCGGCGTTCGGCCGCGTAGTCCTTCGACAGCAGCCGGTCGAGCGGCGCGGCCGCGAACGCCGGATCGGCGTAATAGTGCGCGCGGTCCTCGAACGCGAGCTTCTTGGCCTCGGTGAACAGGTGCACGTGCTCGGCACTGCCGAACGCGATCTTCGAGAAGTCGAAGCCTTCGAGGATGTTGAGCATCTGCAGCGCGGCGATGCCCTGCCCGTTCGGCGGCAGCTCCCAGACCTGGTAGCCGCGGTAGTCGACCGCGACCGGGTCGACCCATTCGCCGCGGTGTGCGGCCAGATCGGCATAGCTGAGGAAGCCGCCGTGGGCCGCGAAGAAGTCGCCGATCGTGCGCGCGATCGCACCTTTGTAGAACGCGTCGCGACCGCCGCGCGCGATCGTCTCGAGCGTCGCGGCGAGATGCGGGTTCTTCCAGATTTCGCCCTTGACCGGCGCGCGGCCGTCGATCGTGAACTGCTCGAGGAAGCCGGGCTGGTCGCGCAGGCGCGGCACCGAACGGCCCCAGTAGTACGCGATGACCTCGCTGAGCGGAAAGCCCTCGCGCGCATAGCGGATCGTCGGCGCGAGCAGATCGCGCATCGGCCGGCGGCCGAAGCGCTGGTGCAGCGCGAACCAGCCGTCGACGCAGCCCGGCACGCTGACCGGCAGCGGACCGTAGGACGGGATGCGCGTGTAGCCGTGTTCGCGGAACCAGACCAGGCTCAGCGATCGCGGCGAGCGACCCGATCCGTTGTAGCCGTAAAGCTTGCCGGACTTGGCGTCCCAGACCAGTGCGAACAGATCGCCGCCGATGCCGTTGCCGGTCGGCTCCATGAGACCGAGTGCGGCATTGGCGGCGATCGCGGCGTCGACCGCGCTGCCTCCGGCCTTGAGCACGTCCAGGCCGATCTGCGTCGCCAGCGGTTGCGAAGTCGCGACCATGCCGTTGCGCGCGATCACTTCCGAGCGCGTCGCGAACGGCCGGCCGGTGATGCGATCGGCGGCCAGCGCCGGCGCCACGGCCAGCAGCAGCGAAACCAGCAGCAGACTGCGCTTCATCGATGCTCCCCTCGTGCCCGGACGGTGCTCCATTGTGCCGCAGCGCTGGCCGGCCGCGACGCGCTCGGCGATCATCGCGTGATGAATTCCGACATCCCGACCGCCGCGCCGCCCCTGATCGAACTCGACCGCGCCTGCGTGATGCGCGGCGGCCGCACCGTGCTGCACCAGCTCAGCCTGCGCGTCGACCAGGGCGAGCACATCGCGATCCTCGGTCCCAACGGCTGCGGCAAGTCGAGCTTCGTCAAGCTGATCACGCGCGAGCTCTATCCGCTGGCGCGTGAAGGCAGTCCCGCGATGACCGTGCTCGGCCAGGCGCGCTGGGACGTGGCCAGCCTGCGTTCGCAGCTCGGCCTGGTCTCGCCGGACCTGCACGGCGACTTCGCCACGGCCGGCGAGCTCACCGCCGAGGACGCCGTGGTCTGCGGCTTCTTCGCGGCGCAGCGCCTGCCGCCGCACCGGCTGATCTCGGCGGATCTGCGCGCCCAGGCGCGCGCCGCATTGAGCGAGAGCGGTGCCGGCGCGCTGGCCGGACGCAGCCTGTCGGCGCTGTCGACCGGCGAGCTGCGCCGCGTGCTGATCGCGCGTGCGCTGGTGCATGGACCGCAGGCATTGCTGCTCGACGAACCGACGACCGGCCTGGACATCGTCGCGCGCCGCCAGTTCGTCGACACGTTGCGCGGGCTCGCGCAGCACGGCATCGGACTGGTGCTGGTGACGCATCACCTGGAGGAGATCGTGCCGGAGATCGGCCGCGTGGTCCTGCTGCGCGAAGGGCGCGTGTTCGCGGACGGGCCGCCGGCGAGCATGCTGACCTCGGCGCGGCTGTCGGCGCTGTACGGTCAGCCGCTGCGCGTGGATCGCGAGGGTGACTACTTCCGGCTCGGCTGGGCGTAACTCCGGGGAACGAAACATCGCCGCGCTTCTCTCTAGCGCGTCGACCTCGGTGCCGCTACCTCTCAGGTATGACACGCGGCTGAGATCGCGCCGAGGTCGATTCGTGCAGGCGCGAAACACGCCGTCCGGCATTTCCGGCCGGCCGCACGGTCCGCGCGCAGCGTTCAGCCCGTCCTCGGCAGACTGCGCGCCGTACCCCCGAGCGGGATAGGCTATGCACGAGTCCTCGACGTCCGTTCTGCACGGCAAGCCCTCGATGTTCGAATCCCTCCACGCGCAGTTCCGCCAGTTCGTCGCCGACCGCAGCGGCACGCGCTTCCAGCAGCGCTACCGGCGCCGCACCGAGCGGCCCGGCGGCATCGTGCGCAAGTCGCTGTTGTTCGCGCTGGCGACGCTGCTGGTACTGATCGGCCTACTGCTGCTGGTGCTGCCGGGACCGGGCCTGCTGGTCATCGTGATCGGTGCGGGCCTGTTCGCCGAGGAATCGCTGCTGATCCCGCGCCTGCTCGACCGAATCGATCTGCTGCTGACGCGCCGTGTACGGCGCTGGCGCGCGGCGCGCGCGGCTCGGTCACCGCGCTGATCGGAGATGTGCCGGGGCGCGTCCCTGCGCGCCGGCACGGGGGAACCGGATCTCTACCAGTCGTAGCGTGCGCTGAACTGCACGTAGCGCGGCGGCGAGTAGCTGCGCACGCGGTCCCACGCCGCGCTCACGGTCGTCGACGAGGTCTGCTGGAAGCGGTTCTCGACGACGTTCTGCGCGGATTGGCGGTTCAGCGCGTTGAACACGTCGGCGCTGAAGGTCAGACCCTTGGCCCATCCCGGCGCATAGCGCACGCCGAGGTCGAGCCGCTGGAACGAAGGCAGCGTGCCGTAGCTGCCGCGCGGCGCCGGCCGGCCGTCACAGTAGTAGTAGTACGAGCCGTAGACGGCGCCTTCGTTCTCCTGATCGGGGTAGTAGCCGATGCAGTTGCGCTTGCGGCCCGATGCGAACATGAAGTTGCCGCTGAGCATCCATTCCGGGCTCAACTGCCAGTAGCCGCGCAGCTTGAGCTGGTGCTTGCGGTGGTTCGGCAACAGGCCGTTGGCATGCTCCATCAACTCCGGAAAGTCCCAGGTCACGGTCTGCGAGACGTCGTCCTGGCCGTAGTCGGACTGCAGCTGGCCTTCGGTGTTGCCCCAGTTGCGCGAGAACGTGTAGTCCACGCGCGCATACCAGGTGCCGTCGAACGGACGCTCGAAGAACAGGTCGACCGCGTAGTACTTGCGCTTGGCCTTGTCGTAGCCGAGATCGGCGGCCGACAGGTCGTAGCGCTCGAGCACGCCGTCGCCGTCGACGTCCTGGTAGAACGTGTTGGCGTAGCCCGGATTGAACAGCGCGCACTGGAACTGCCATTCGCCGACCGCATCGGGATCCAGGCCGACGGCGAGGGCGGCGCGACGGAACGGCCGCGGGTCGCAGGTGTCGTCGATCGCGCTGCGCAACGTGCGGTACGACGCCTTGGCACCCACGTTGAAGCCGCTGATCGCCTGCTCGAGTCCGAACGTGATCGCGTCCTGATAATGCGAGCGCAGATCGGTCGCGGCGACCGTGCGCGGATCCTTGGGCTGGCCGAACTCGTTGTTCTCCGACCAGCGCGGTCCGAGCGGCATCAGTCCGGTCGGCGCGCCGGTGACCGGATCGACACCGGTGTAGACGAAGGCTTCCTGCGTGTTGACGATGCCGTCGGCGCCGCGATACGCGACCTGGCTCGGCAATGCGAGGTGATAGCGCCCGGCATTGGCGAACACCTTCAGCGACGAGTCACCGCGCACGTCCCAGGTCACGCCGAAGCGCGGCGCGATCTGGCGGTTCTTCTTCGCGAAAGTCTCGCCGGCGCTGTTGTAGTTGGCGAACTGCTCGTTGCGCAGACCCATCTCGAGCAGCACGGTATCGGTGACCTGCCACAGGTCCTTGATGTACTGCGCCTTCTGCTCGACCTCCAGGTTCGAACGACCGAAGTTGACGTGCCGGACCACGTAATAGCCCTCGGCTCCGTAGCCTCCGCCCGATGCCGGCGAGCCGACGCCGAACACCGGTGCGACCGGCGTGCTCGGATCGTTGCTGCGCAGGTACTCCCACCACTCGCCGCCGGGATAGAACTCCTCGCCCATCAGCGAGCCCGCCTTGCTGTAGTCGTAGCCGGCCTTGAGCGTGTGGTCGCCGACGCGGTATTCGAGGTCGAGACGGCCGTTGCGCGTCTGATCGTTGGCGCCGGCCGGCGTCAGCGTCTCGGTCGCGTACTGGCAGGTCGGGTAGCTGAAACCGGCGATGCCGGCGCCGGGCGCGACGGTGACGGTCGGGCAGCTCGGATCGTACTGATACGGCTCGTTGACGTGGTCGGTACGCGAGCGGCCGAACATGCCGGTGACGGTCAGCACATCGGTCAGGTAGCCGGTGTAGTTGGCGATCCAGGTGTTGGTCTTGTCGTCGCGATACTGTCCGCCGGTCTTGACGTGGTTGCGCGCGAAGTTTGCGTAGTCGAAGCCGGTCAGGTCCACGCTCTGCTTGGCGCGGTCGGAAAAGCCGGTCAGCTCGAGGCGATGATTGCCGGTGATGTTCCAGTCGAGCTTGCCGAGCCAGCGCGGCGTGCGATACGTGTAGTCACGCCAGCCATTGCTGCGCGCGGCCTCGATCGCCGCGTCCGAAGAGGCGAACGAATCGGTACCGCCGCCCTCCTGGCGCACGAACTCGCCGGCCGCGTAGAAGAACAGCGTGTCCTTGACGATCGGCCCGCCGACGTAGGCCGATGCAGTACGCGTGCTGTAGAGGTTCTCGTTGCGATACTGATAGAGGCGGCCGGCGTCGCCGGGCTGGCCGAACGCGCGGCCGTTCCGGCCGTAGTGGATGTTGCGCGGCGCCGCCATCAGGCCTTCGGGGCGCCAGATCACCTGGCCGCCGGCTTCCCACTCGTTGCTGCCGCGCTGGGTGATGACGTTGACGACGCCACCGGTGGCGCGGCCGTACTCGACGCCGTAGCCGCCGGTCGACAGCTGGATCTGGTCGATCGCATTGAACGGCAGCTCGCTGTAGCCGAGGCTGGTCAGCGGATTGGTGACCGGATAGCCGTTGATGTAGTACGCGTTCTCCGACACCGCCGAGCCGCCGAAGCTCGGCAGCGCGCTGAAGCGCGGCGGATCGCTGTAGGCCGAGTCGCCCGCGATCACGCCGGGCGCGAGCAGGGCGATCGCGGTCAGGTTGGGCGCGACCGGCATGTTCTTGAGGTCTTCGGCTGTGATCACGACCGGCGATTCGACCGTGGTCACGTCGATCGCGTTGCCGCGAGTGGCCTTGACGACATAGGTCTCGAGTTCCGAAGCCTGGGCGGCCAGCAGCTGGACCTCGCTGCCGGCGCCGGCGGTGACCAGGACGGCGGTCTCGGCGATGACCTGGCCGTCGCGCGCCAGATGCACGCGGTAACGGCCGTTGGGCAGTCCCGGCACGCGGAAGCGCCCCTCGCCGTCGACGGCGATCTCGCGGCGCAGTCCGGTTTCGGTGTTTTCGATCACCACGGTGCCGGCCTGACCGTCGGGCACGCGGCCGAAGATCGAGCCGGCGGTTTCCTGGGCCTGGACCGTATGCGCGAACGCGAGGCCGAGCGCGAGGGCGAGCAGCGAGCGGCGCAGGCCGGGCGCGCGATGGGAACGGGATGGGACGTGTCGGTTCATGAGGGTCGCCTCGGGGCTGGAGATCGGCGTCACGCGGCGGGCAGCCGCGCGGCGTCGGGGTATGCGATGACGTTAGAAGTGAAGTCCGTCGGCCGTGGGGCGGCGCGCGCGGGCGTTGGGAGCGGCCGCTGCGCGCTGACGGTGTGGCCGGGATCAAGCGAGGCCTGGCGGCGGAAGACGCCGGCGGTCACGCCGTAGCGCTGGCGGAACTGACGCGCGAACGCCCAGCGCGACTCGAAGCCGGCCGACAGTCCGACGTCGCCGATCGACAGGCGCGTGCCCTCGAGCAGCTGCCGCGCCAGTTCCAGGCGCCGGCCGAGCACGAAGTCCTGCACGGTCTCGTCGAAGACGCGATGGAAGATCCGCTGGAAGTGGCCGACCGTGTAGCCGACCAGGGCCGCGGCCTGCCGCGTGTGGCGACCCTGCGAACAGCGCGCGCGCAGCAGATTGCGCGCACGCTGCAGACGCGCGTGGACGCGGCGGCGCTGGCTGGCGCTGCGGCCGGGGCAGCGATCGATCTGCGCGATCAGGCGCGCACTCCAGCGCGTCGGATCGCCGAGCGTCTCGAGTACGCGTCGGGCCGGCGCCTGATCGCCGAGCAGGCAGGCCGCGCGCAGCCGGCCGAGTCGATCGGGCGTCAGCCGGTAGTCGCCGGTCGGCACGAAGCGGCGAGCCGTCGGCAGGCCGACTTCGCCGAGCGCCCAGCTCCATTCGGCCAGGCTGCCGGCGACGACACCCCAGGCCGAGCCGGCGTTGCGGCCGGCGCAGACGACGACCGGACCTTCGACGACCTGGACCTCGCCCGCGGCGAGCGCCCACTGGCCCTCCGCGGTGCGAATCTCGGCGCCGCCTTCGAAGCAGACGACCAGGATCCAGCCGGGACCGCCGACCCAGTCGCCGGGTCCGGCGTTGTGCCGACATTGCAACGTGGCCGCGGCGGCCGGACGGGCCGGCGCGGCGGGTACCCAGCGCGAAACGAACATGGAAACCTCCTCGTTGATGGGGGTTTCCGGTGTAGTCGGCACGGAGCCGGGTGTCCTGATGGCACGCGGAAATCGGCGCGAAATCGTCGTGAAGCGGCCGTAATACGCCGGAACATGCCGCATCGTCGCCGATTAATGGCGAACTGCGGGCTCAGCAGGCCATGCAGTCAGGCGCAGGCGGCCGGCCCGGAACTTGACCGGCCGCGTCTTTTCGCAACATAGTCAGTTACATGAAAAGCCTGTCTGCTCTCCGGTCCGCTCGACGCGAACCTGACATCGCCCGCGCGACACCGCTCGCGTTTGCGCCCTCCTTGCAGCGACCTGCGTCGGCCGCGATCGGCGGCGCCGAACGGCAACCGTGTCGCGGCGACGCGCCGATGGGTCGTCGCATCGAGGCCGCGCGATGAACGCGCCGGACGAGGCGCCATTCTCCGACGCCGCCGCGGTCGCGCAGTACGCGGAGCGGACCGCCCGGATCGTGCCCGGCCTGCACGATCTGCACGCGATGGCCTGCGTGCTGCTGGCCGAGCGCGCACCGGCCGACGCGCGCGTGCTGGTCGTCGGCGCCGGCGGCGGGCTGGAGCTGGCGGCCTTCGCCGGGCGCCAGCCCGGCTGGCGCTTCGACGGCGTCGATCCGTCGCCGCCGATGCTCGATCTGGCACGTGCGCGGCTCGGTCCGCTCGCTTCGCGCGTGCGACTGCATACGGGCTACGTCGACGACGCGCCCGACGGCCCGTTCGACGCGGCGACCTGTCTGCTGACGCTGCATTTCCTGCCGCGCGACGAACGGCGCCGCACGCTCGAGCGGATCCGGCAGCGGCTGATGCCGGGCGCACCGCTGGTGATCGCGCAACACAGCTTTCCGAACGAAGGCCCGGCGCAGGAACGATGGCTGGCGCGCTATGCCGCCTACGCGGCCGCGGGCGGCGCACCCGAGGCGCAGGCGCACGGCGGCATGGCGGCGCTGAAGGCGCGCCTGCCGGTCCTGACGCCGGAACAGGACGTCGCGCTGCTCGGCGAGGCCGGCTTCGGCGACGTCGAACTGTTCTACTGCGCACTCACGTTTCGCGGCTGGATCGCCTATCGCCGATGAGGACGCCGATCACGGCCGGCGATGACGCCGCGATGGCGACCGGCGATGCCCGTGCTCAGCCGGCGGCTGCGACGACCGGGCGGAACGTGAACGCGGCGATGTCGCCGCCGTCGCGATCGAGCAGCCGGACCAGCAGGTGGCGACCGCTGGCGTCACTGCTGACCGCGGTGATGCCCAGACCCTGATCGACCTGGCCGACCAGCCGCCGTTCGCCGCTGACCAGATCGATCGCCTCGACGCGGCGAGTCGGAAACTCGGCGACGACCTGGAACGCGGTGGTACCGGCCAGCGCCCACGGCATCTCGTAGCGAAAGTACGGCGCATCGCCGATGCGCTCGGCTCGCAGGCCCTTGCCGTGCCAGCGATAGAGGCCGACGCGATCGAGATAGTTGAAGACCAGGCCGGTCGCCGCGTCGCCGGCACGCGCGAAGGCGACACCCGGCTCGAGCAGATCGGCCGTGCCATCCCGCTCGAGCGCGTAGAGGCCGTGCTCGCCGTCGGCCAGCGCGACCGCATAGAGCCGGCCGTCGGGCGCGGCACTCAGGTAGTGCACGTCGAGCGCGGCCGTCGAGCGCGGCGTCAGCCGGCGCGTGTCGAGCGCGATCTCGAACGCGCGGCCGGGCCCGTCTCCACGCAGTACGAACAGCACACCGCGACCGTCGGCGCGCCACTCGGGCGTGCGCGGCACGCCGGCTTCGAGCGACGTCACGGCGTAGGCGTCGCCGTGTTCGAGATCGTGAATCCACAGCTCGTCGCGGCCGGTGCGGCGCGACACGAACGCGACGCGGCGTCCGTCCGGCGACAGCGCCGCCTCGCGGTCGCTGGTCGTCGACGGCGCCGGCAGCCGGGCCGGTACGTCGGCGCCGAGCAGCGCGAACTGGAACCGGTGCTCGGGCACGCGATAGGCGCCGACGTCGGCCTCGCGCGCGAGCGTCGGCTCGACCGCGGGCGCGATGCCGAGCGCATCGACCTGGCCCGACGCGACGTCGACAGCGTACAGCGCCGGCTCGCCGCCATGATCGGACGAGAACACCAGGGCACGGCTGTCGCGCGTCCAGTCGAACCCGACCATGCGCGAGCCAAACCGCGTCAACCGCCGCAGCGTAGCGGGTGCGTCCACGTCCATGACGTAGAGATCGCTGTACGGCAGCAGGCCGCGCCGGAACGCGAGCAGGCGGCCGTTCGGCGAAAACCGCGGGGTGAGGTCGATGTCGCCGGGCGTATGCGGATACGGGAAAGGCTCGACCGCTCCGCCGCCGACCGGCTGGCGCGCCAGACCGGTGCCGATCGCCTCACCGCCCGGAAACGTCCTGGCCATTGCGACCAGCCACTGCCGGTCCGGCGAGAAGTCCACACGCACGACCACATCGGCGCTGCACGGACCGAGCGAACGCGCCGGCCCGCCCAACGCCGGCATCGCGAGGATGTGGCAGCTCGGCGCCTGGGCCTGAATCTGGGTGCGCGTGAACACGATCTCGCCGGCGGCCGGCGACCAGGCGGGGTACTGGTCGCTGCTGTCGGCCGGATGCGGCACCGTCAGCGCGCGTGAGCCGGTCACGCTCTGCAGCCGCACACGCCCGGCCTCGGCGGCGGCGTCGACCACGTGATAGAGCACCTGGGTGCCGTCCGGCGAGATAGCAGGCCCGAGTTCGAGCGCCGGATCGGTCGTCACCAGCCACGGCGCGCCGGCGACCCAGGCCGGACCGGCCTTGCGCGGCGACCAGGCATGCGTGCTGAACGCGACGACCGCGCCGCCGAGGCCGATCAAGGCCGCAAGCGCTGCGGCGCGCCGCAGCGCGACACCGAATCGCGGCTCGCGCCGCGGCGGCGATGCGTCGTGAGTCGCGCCGATCGCAACCGGCACGGCCGTTTTGGGCACGCCGGCCTCGACGCGCGGCGGTTCGTCCTCGAAGCGCGCCGCGGCGATCAGCCGATAGCCGAGCTTGGGAATCGTCTCGATGTATCCGGCACTGTCACGGCTGTCGCCGAACGCGCGGCGCAGCTCCTTGATCGCCTGGGTGACGACTTCGGGCGTCGGCAGCGTACCGCGCCAGACCGTGTCGAGCAGTTGGTCGCGGCTCACCGTGACGCCCTGCTGGCGCGCCAGCTGGATCAGCACCTGCACCGACTTCAGCGTCAGGCGCACCGGCGCCTGGTCCTCCGAGATCACGCGCAGCGCGCCCAGATCCACGCGATGCGAGCCGACCTGCAGCATGCCGGTCGACGGGAACGTGGAACCCGCATCGTGCAGCGGAGAGAGCGACAGGACGTTCACGGTCATCATGACGAAAAACGGTGCCGGATCCGATCATTGACGCTGCAAACGGGCGGCGTCGGCAACCGCCAGAAGTCGGGGGCCGCTGGCGTGGCGATGCCGCCGCCGCGACACGATCCGGGCGGCACAAACGGGGGCCGCTTGCAGCGCGATCGGGCGGCCCCGCGCGGCGCGCGTGACCGTCGGACTCAGGCGCCCGCTACAGCACCCAATGCCACAGCGGCAGCGTGACGATCGACAGCACCGTGCCGTAACCGACCATCGCCGCGGCCAGCTCGGGTGCGAGACCGGCCATCGATAGAAGCGCGCCGGTCGTCATCATCGTCGGCATCGCGGTCTGGAACACCGCGACCGCGCGCAGGTCGCCGGTCAGCCCGAACGCGGCGCACAGCGCGAGCGCCAGCAATGGCAAGGCGATCAGCTTGGCGACCAGGCCGATGCCGAGCGGCGCCAGATAGCGTCGCGGCAGCTTCAGCCGCAGCTGCATGCCGAGCGCGATGACGACGATCGGCAGCAATGCGCCGGAGAGCGTCTCCAGCGGCCGCGCGATCGCGACCGGCAGCTCGGCCGGCATCACGGTCAGACCGAGCATCAGCGCGAGAAAAGGCGGGAACCGCAGCACGCGCCGGGCGATCGCGCCGACCGTCGGGCGCGCGCCGCCGCCGTACAGCGCCAGCACGAACAGGCCGAAACTGGCCAATATCAGGAACGTGCCGAACTGGTCGTAGACGACCGCGTAGCGCATCGCCGAGGGCCCGGCCAGCGCCGGGATCAGCGCATAGCCGATGAAGGCGGTATTGCCCATCGGCACCTCCATCAGCAGACAGGCCGTGCTCGGCCGGTCCCAGCGCAGCAGGCGCGAGAGCGCCAGCACCAGCGCGATGCTGACCGCGAGGCAGATCCACGGAATCGCGATCAGGCCGATGAGCTCGCGCTCGAACGACAGCCGCGGCACGTTGAGCAGGATCGCGGCCGGCATGCAGACGTAGATCGCGACGATATTGAGCGTCTCGGGCGCCGTATCGGGCACCAGCCGCCACACGCGGAGCACCGCGCCGACCGCCAGCAGCACCAGAATGAACGCGAAAACCGACACGATCGCCATGCGAATCAGACCGTCGAGGAGGCGTGGCGTCGGAATTGTCCCATGCTGCGTCGCGACAACGCCATGCCGGCGCCAGCGGTGCGCCGTCGCGGCGCCGCAGCCGCTGCGGCAACGTGTCGAAAGCGCCGCCTGGGTCGGCCGGCCGCGGCGCGGCGCGTCCGTGCGCAGCGCCCGGCTTTGCATGGCGGCCGCCGGCTCGTCGATAATCCGCGGCCCGCCGCTCGTCCGGCGCCCCGCGCCGCGCCCAGGTCGTCCGTCGTGTCCGAAATCCTCGCCCGTCTTCCGGAGTTCATCAGCCACCATCCGCTGCTCTCGTTCGGCTTCATCGGCGTGCTCGTCGCGCTGATCGTCACCGAGGTCAGCCGCTTCACGCGTGGTTATCGCGCGCTGACGCCGGCCGGGCTGACCCAGCTGATCAATCGCGAAAGTCCGCTGCTGATCGACGTGTCGAGCGTGCAGGACTACGAGAAGGGCCATGTCCCCGGCGCGCGCCACCTGTCGCCGAGCCAGCTCGATCCGGACGGCAAGGACCTGGCGAAGGCGCGCGAGCGGCCGGTCGCGCTGGTCTGCAAGACCGGCCAGGCCTCGGCGCAGGCGGCGCGCAAGCTGGTCAAGGCCGGCTTCAAGCAGGTGTACTGGCTCGACGGCGGCCTGGGTGCCTGGATCGAGGCGCAGATGCCGCTCGTCAAGGGCCGCGCGACCGGCTGAGGCTTGATCGGCGGCCGGCGCGTCACCATCGAATGACGCGCGTACACCGCGCAGCGGCCGTGCCGGTGACGGGGGCTCGGTGCACGGTCCGCGCATGCCCGCTACGGGCCACTCGACGCTGATCGGGCCGGCGACGCCGTGGATGGACGCCGGGCCCGGGGATCGTTCCGCGGCATCCGTGCCGGCACCGAAGGTGCGTCGATCGGGGCGGCGTGGAATAATCCCGAATCTTTTCCCCCGTAGCTTCATTCCTCCTTTTCTCCTCGCAACAGCTTCCGGAGCACCACATGGCAGAGAACATCGACGGCGCGGCCAACGGCGCAGCGCAGCCGCAGGGCGGCGCCCAGCTCAACCTGCAGCGCATCTACATCAAGGACGCCTCGTTCGAGGCGCCGAACGCACCGCACATCTTTCAGCAGCAGGGTCAGCCGAACATCGAGCTCAACCTCAGCCAGCGCGTCAACCAGCTCGGCGACGGCGTGTTCGAAGTCGTGCTCGGTGCGACCGTGACCTGCAAGGTCGAGGACAAGACCGCCTATCTCGCCGAGGTCCAGCAGGCCGGCATCTTCGGCCTGACCGGTTTCGACGACGCCTCGCGCGAGGCGGTGCTCTCGACCTACTGCCCGAACACGCTGTTCCCGTACGCGCGCCAGGTCGTCTCCGACCTCGTGCAGAACGGCGGCTTCCCGCCGTTCCTGCTGCAGCCGATCAACTTCGAGGCGCTCTACGCCGAGCAGGTGCGTCGTCGCGCCGAAGGCGGCAACCAGCCCACCCAGGGCCTCAACGCCTGATCGCGCGATGAGCGACACCACGCCGGTCGCGGTCATCGGGGCCGGCTCCTGGGGCACGGCCTTGGCCGTGCTGCTCGCGCGAAACGAGGTGCCGACGACGCTGTGGGGCCGTTCGGCCGCAGCGATCGTCGAGATGGCGACGACGCGCACCAATGCGCGCTACCTGCCGGACCTGCCGTTCCCGGATGGTCTGCAGCTCTCCTCGGCGCTGCAGACCACCGTGCGCGACGCCGGCACGCTGCTGATCGTCGTGCCGAGCCACGCGTTCGCCGAGACACTCGACCAGATCGCGCCGTGGGTCGCGCCGGGCGTCGGCATCGTCTGGGCGACCAAGGGTTTCGATCCGGCCTCGGGCCGGTTCCTGCACGAGCTGGTCGCCGAGCGCTTTCCGGCGCATCCGGCCGCCGTCGTCACCGGTCCGTCGTTCGCGCACGAAGTCGCGCGCGGCCTGCCGACCGCGGTGACCGTGCATTCGGACGATCCGGGCTATGCGCAGACGATCGCGCAGCGGCTGCATTCGCCGCTGCTGCGTGCCTACACCGGCGCCGACGTGCTCGGCGCCGAACTCGGCGGCGCGATGAAGAACGTGCTGGCCGTGGCGACCGGCGTCGCCGACGGCATGCAGCTGGGGCTCAATGCCCGCGCCGGCCTGATTACGCGCGGCATGAGCGAGATGCTGCGCCTCGGCGGCGCGCTCGGTGCGCGCGCGGAGACGCTGATGGGCCTGTCGGGACTCGGCGATCTGGTGCTGACCTGTACCGGCGACCTGTCGCGCAATCGTCGGCTCGGCCTCGCGCTCGGCCGCGGCGTGCCGATTGCCGAAGCGGTGCAGCAGATCGGCCAGGTCGTCGAGTCGATCGTGACCGTCGATGCGGTCATGCGCCTGGCGCGCGAGCACATGGTGGATCTGCCGATCAGCGAAGGCGTGCAGCGCGTGCTGCACGGCCAGATCACGCCCGAGGAAGGCATGCGCGCCCTGCTGGCACGCGAGCAGAAACGCGAATTTCCGATCTGAGCCTGCGAGTCGCGCGTCAGGCCTCGGCCGCGCCCGCGAATCCGAGCTGCCGCCATGCCTCGTAGACGACGACGGCGACCGCATTGGACAGGTTGAGGCTGCGATTGCCAGGCCGCATCGGCAGGCGCAGCCGCTGCTCGGCCGGCAGTGCGTCGAGGACGGCCTGCGGCAGGCCGCGCGTTTCCGGACCGAACAGCACCGCGTCGCCGGCCCGGTAGTCGACCGCGTCGTGGCGGCGGCTGCCGCGCGTCGACAGCGCCAGCAGGCGTGCCGGCGCGATCGCGGCCAGGCAGGCGTCGAGGTCGTCGTGGACGGCGAGAGCGGCGTACTCGTGATAATCCAGGCCCGCGCGACGCAGCTTGGCGTCGTCGAGCGCGTAGCCGAGCGGCCGGATCAGATGCAGGGTCGCGCCGGTATTGGCGCACAGCCGGATCACGTTGCCGGTATTGGGCGGAATCTCGGGCTGGTAGAGCAGGACGTGCAGCACCGACGCATTATGCGTCAGGTCGGCATCAGCACCGCGCGGGCGGCGCCGCCTCGACGCGGCGCCGCGTCTGGGAACGCACCATCGGGATACGCGTGCCGGTGCACGCCGCGATCGTCGCCATCGGCGAACGCTCGCTCAGCTCAGCCGGCATGCGTGGCGGTCGCGGTCGACGTCGCGGTCTGCGCGATCTGCGCCGGCGCGGTATCGATCGAGCGCACGAAGCTGCCGAAGCCGGCGACGACGGTGGCCATCGTGATCACGAACAGGCCGCGCAGAACGATCATTTCGGTTTTCATGGTGTCTCTCCTGAGGTCTCGGGGAATCGGGCTGCTGCCCGCAAGACCTATAAAGCAATAGGCGTGCCAACTATTAATATCTTATAAAACAATCATCTACGCGCATTCATGGCAGGCGATCTGTCCGCTTTCACGACCGCTGCCGGCCGCGCGGACAGCCCGACTCCGGCCACGGACACGCCGCGCGGCGAACTCGCGGCGGCGCCCCGCGGTCGATCCGGTACCATCTCCGCCTCCCGCGGCCGCCGTGTCCGGCGACCCGACCGAACGCCGTCCGGCCGATAGCGCCGCGATCGCGATACCTCGAAAGGACCCTTTCATGCTCAAACCGTTTCGCCCCGCCATCGTCGCCGGTCTGCTGGCGGCGAGCCTCGCCGCGTCCGCTAACCCGGTGACCGACGTGATCGACATCCCCTATACCCGCTTCACGCTGCCCAACGGTCTGACCGTGGTCGTCAACGAGGACCACAAGGCACCGGTCGTCGCGGTCAGCGTCTGGTACCACGTCGGCTCGGCCGACGAGCCAGCCGGCAAGACCGGCTTCGCGCATCTGTTCGAGCACCTGATGTTCTCGGGCTCCGAGCACCGCAAGGGCACCTATTTCGAACCGTTCGAGCGCGTCGGCGCGACCGACATGAACGGCACGACCTGGTTCGACCGCACCAACTACTTCCAGACCGTGCCGACGACCGCGCTCGACATGGCGCTGTGGATGGAATCGGATCGCATGGGCCACCTGCTCGGTGCGATCGGTCAGGCCGAGCTCGACACCCAGCGCGGCGTCGTGCAGAACGAGAAGCGCCAGGGCGAGAACCGCCCGTACGGCCGCGTCTACGAGAACCTGCTGCTGAACTCGTTCCCGGCCAATCATCCGTACCAGCACTCCACGATCGGCTCGATGGCCGATCTGGAGGCCGCCTCGCTCGACGACGTCAAGCAGTGGTTCCGCGACTACTACGGCGCGACCAACACCACGCTGGTGATGGCCGGCGACATCACGCCCGAAATCGCGCGCGAAAAGGCACTGAAGTTCTTCGGCGACATTCCGCCGGGCCAGCCGGTGCCGCGCCAGCAGCCGTGGACCGCGCCGCGCACCGCGTCCACGCGCGGCGTCCAGTACGACCACGTCGCGCAGACGCGCGTCTACCGCAGCTGGAACGCGCCGGGACTGGCCGACGCCGACGCACCGCTGCTCGAACTGGCCGCCTCCGCGCTCGGCGGCGGCAAGACCTCGCGGCTCTACCAGCGCCTGGTCTACCAGGACAAGCTGGTCGACGACGTCTCGGTCAGCGCGCAGACCTTCAATCTGGCCGGCCTGTTCGTCCTGAGCGCCGACGTCAAGAACGGCGTGGAGCCCGCCCGCGTCGAGGCCGTCGTCGCCGAGGAATGGGCCAAGTTCCTGGCCGAGGGTCCGACCGAGGACGAACTCGCGCGCGCCAAGACCGGCGTCACCTCGAGCTTCGTGCGCGGCCTCGAGAAGGTCGGCGGCTTCGGCGGCAAGGCGACGATCCTGGCCGAGGGCCAGGTCTACCGCGGCGATCCGGCCGCCTACAAGACCGACCTGGCGCGCATCGGCGCGGCGACGGCCGACAGCGTCATGGCCGCGGCAGGCCGCTGGCTCGCGCGCGGCGACTACACGCTGACCGTGCTGCCGGCCAAGCCGGATACCGACCTCGCCGCCGAGGATGCGGCCGTCAAGGGCCTGCCGGCCGCCGACGGCAAGCCGGCCGCGGTGCGCGCGCCGGCCGGCGAATTCCGCACGGTCGCCTCGACGGTCGACCGCGGCCAGGGCCTGCCGCAGGTCACGACGTTCCCGGACCTGAGCTTCCCGAAGGTGCAGCGCGGCAAGCTCAAGAACGGCATCGAGGTGATCCTGGCCGAGCGCCACACGATTCCGGTCACGCAGATCCAGCTGCAGTTCGATGCCGGCTACGCTGCCGACCTCGGCCGCAAGCTCGGCACCGCCAGCTTCACCGCGGCGATGCTCGACGAGGGCACGCGCACGCTCGACTCGGTCGAGATCGCCAAGCGCAAGGAGCGCCTCGGCGCGCGCATCGGCGGCGGTGCCGGCCTGGACAGCTCGTCGATCGGCCTCAACGCGCTGAACGACCAGCTCGAACCCTCGCTCGCGCTGTTCGCCGACGTCGTACGCAATCCGGCGTTCCGTCAGACCGACATCGACCGCATCCGCGCGCAGTGGCTCGCCGGTATCGCGCAGGAGAAGACGCAGCCCAACAGCCTGGCGATGCGCACGCTGCCGCCGCTGCTGTACGGCGACGGGCATGCCTACGGCATCCCGTTCACCGGCAGTGGCACCGAGGCAGCGATCGGCGCGCTGACGGCCGCGGATCTCGCCGCGTTCCACCGCGACTTCTACCGCCCCGACAATGCGCGCATCCTGGTCGCCGGCGACACGACGCTCGAAGCGATCATCCCGCAGCTCGATCGTGTGTTCGGCGACTGGCAGGCGCCGGCCGGCGCGGTGCCGAAGAAGAACGTCGCCGAGGTGGCGGCGCAGTCCAAGCCGCGCGTGTTCCTGATCGACCGCAAGGACTCGCCGCAGTCGCTGATCCTGGCCGGTCTGCTCGCGCCCTCGACGCGCGCGCCGGACTACCTGCAGGTGCAGACCGCGAACGGCGCGTTCGGCGGCACGTTCACCTCGCGCCTCAACATGAACCTGCGCGAGGACAAGCGCTGGGCCTACGGCGCGTCGAGCATCGTCCAGGACGCGATCGGCCAGCGGCCGCTGATGATGGTGGCCTCGGTGCAGACCGACAAGACCGCCGAGTCGGCCGCCGAGGTGCTCAAGGAAGTACGCCAGATCGCAGGCGACAAGCCGCTGACCGACGCCGAGATCGGCAAGATCAAGGAACAGCGCGTGCGTGCGCTGCCCGGCGCGTACGAGGCGACCAGCAGCGTGCTCGGCGCGCTCGCCAGCAACCAGCTCTACGGTCGTCCGGACGACTACGTGCCGACGCTGAAGGCCAAGCTCGAAGGTCTCGACGACGCCAAGGTGCAGGCGACCGCCAAGGCGCTCTACCGCGCCGATGCGCTGACCTGGGTCATCGTCGGCGATCTGTCGAAGATCGAACAGCCTGTCCGCGACCTGAAGCTCGGCGAGGTCAAGGTCATCGACGCCGACGGCAAGGTGCTACGCTGAACCGGCCGTCCGCGGCGCCGCTGATCGGGCGCCGCGGACGCTTCCCGCGGAGAACCCGATGAAGATCCGTATGTCCGGCCTGCCTGTGGCGGCCGTGTTGATCGGCGGTGCCGTGCTGGCCGGCTGCAGTTGGGGCATCAAGCTCGACTCGGGCGGCCGCAACGTGCGCGTCGCCTGGAACGGCGACGTCAGCGGCTGTGCCGAACGCGGCAAGGTCACCGTCTCGGTGCTCGACCGCGTCGGTCCGGTCGACCGCAGCAATCTCAAGGTCCGCGACGAGCTCGAGGTCATGGCGCGCAACGAGGCCGCCGGCCTCGGCGCCGATACGGTGCGGCCGCTCGGCGATCCGCGCGACGGCGCGCAGAGCTGGGCCGCGTATCGCTGCGGCGCGGCGGTCGCGCGGCCGGCGACGCGACCGGCCGAGCCGGCGCAGCAGGGCGCCGTCGAGACCTACCCGATCAAATGACGCCGGCGCTCGCGCGAGCGGCCGCTCGTGCCGCATCGCCTGCCGCATCCGTGCTCGCGCGCGGCGCGCTGCTGATCGCCGTCGTGCTGATGGCGGCCTGCCAGAGCGCGTATTACGGCACGCTCGAGAAGTTCGGCATCGCCAAGCGCGACGTGCTGGTGGACCGCATCGCTGCCGCGCGCACCTCGCAGGGCGAGGCCGAGCAGGCCTACGTCGACGCGCTCGAGCAGTTCCGCACGGTGCTCGCGTTCGACGGCGGCGACCTCGAAGCGACCTACCGCTCGCTCAAGAGCGAGCTCGACGTCGCGCAGTCCCGCGCGGCGACGATGAGCGAGCGCATCGGCGCCGTCGAATCGGTCGCCGACGCGCTGTTCCGCGAGTGGACGCGCGAGCTGGGCCAGTATCAGGACGCGACGCTGCGCGCGCGCTCCAAGGCGCAACTCGATCGCACGCGCAGCCGCTACGAGACGGTACGCCAGGCGATGCGGCGTGCCGAGGCGCGGTTCAAGCCGGCGCTGGCGACGCTCAACGACCAGGTGCTGTTCCTCAAGCACAACCTGAACGCGGTCGCGATCGGATCGATCAAGGACGAGCTGCCGCGCATCCAGGCCGACGCCGAGCGTCTGCGCGGCGACATCCGCAAGGCCACCCAGGAAGCCGACCGTTTCCTGCAGGAGTTCAAGGCGCCCTGACCGCGCCGCCGCCGTGACAGCACGGCGGACCGCTCGCTATGCTGCGGCGGGGCGGGAGCGATTGCGCGCGTCGCGCGCAGAGGACGTTCGAACGATGAAGATGCTCGTACTCGGCGCCGGCGGGACCGGCGGCTATTTCGGCGGCCGGCTCGCGCAGGCCGGTACCGACGTGACGTTTCTGGTGCGCCCGGCGCGCGCGCGCGATCTCGCCGAGCGCGGCCTGCGCATCCGCAGTCCGGCCGCCGGCGATGCGGACCTGGCGGTCCGCTGCGTGACGCACGATCAGCTGGCCGGCGATGCCGCGCGCGGCTACGACCTGGTCCTGCTCAGCTGCAAGGCCTACGACCTCGACGGTTCGATGGACGCGATCGCGCCGGCCGTCGAGGCTGGTGCCGTCGTGCTGCCGCTGTTGAACGGGCTGCTGCACTACCCGGCGCTCGATCGCCGCTTCGGCGCAGAGCGCGTGCTCGGCGGCCTGTGCTTCATCAGCGCCGCGAAGGGGACCGACGGCGAGATCCTGCATCTGGGTCCGGTCGCATCGGTCACGTTCGGCGAACGCAGCGGCGATCCGGACAGCCCGCGCTGCCGCGTGATCGCCGACGCGTTCGCGCCGGCCGCGTTCGACACCGTGCTTGCGCGCGACATCGCGCACGAGATGTGGGTCAAGTATTCGTTCCTGAGCGCGCTGGCCGCCGGTACCTGCCTGATGCGCGCGAGCGTCGGCGTGATCGTCGCGACCGACGGCGGCGAAGCGTTCATGCGCGCGCTCTACGCCGAAGGCGTCGCGGTCGCCGCCGCGGCCGGTCAGCCGATCGCGGAGGCGATCCAGACGACTGCGCTCAATGCGCTGGAGCAGCCGCGGTCGCCGCTGACCGCCTCGATGCTGCGCGATCTCGAATCCGGCCAGCCGATCGAGGCGGCACACATCGTCGGCGATCTCGTGCATCGTGCCGATGCGTTCGGCGTCGCGGTGCCGCTGCTGCGCGTTGCCTGGATCCATCTGCAGGCGCATGGGCTGCGGCAGCACGGCGCCTGAGAGCAGCTGCACGTGCGCGCAGCGACGCCGTTCGCACCGACGCGAAATTGAGTACCGCCATCGCCAGACCGCACGCCGCGCAGGGGCGCGGCGTGCGGCTCGGAGGTATTACGGTGTGCAGCCCGGCAGGCCGGCCGGGCGCGTCAGGCGAACCAGGTCGAACTGCGGCGCGGGCGTCGGCTGGCCGGTGCGAACCTGGACCTGCGCGCTGCCGCTGTCGCCGCACGAAATCTGCAGCGCAACGTCGGCCCACGGCGTGGGAACCAGCTGCTGCGGATCGAAGCCGGCACCGAAGCGCGTGCCGACCCGGCGATACAGCACGAGCGGACTGACGCCCGGCTCGATCGTGTTCTCGGCCCAGGTCTGCACGCCGTTGGCGCCGGCGTCGAACCAGCCGATCCAGCTGCGGCCGTTGCCGAGCTGCTGGACCAGGAAGCCGCTGCCGGTGAACGCCGGATCGAACCACGCACCGCTGGTCTGCGCCGGCGGCGCAGTGCCGACCGAGTCGCAGCTCAGACCCTCCAGCGCGCTCAGGCGCGTCAGCGGCACCTCGCCGGTGCCCCAGCCGTCCGGACCCTGCCAGCGCATGTGACCGCGGTCGCAACTGTCGAAGCTGATCTGGATGCGCCCCCACGGCTCGTGCACGAATGCGTTGCCGGCACCGACCGTCCCCGTGCGAACCGGGCGCGTCACCTGATCGAACACGATGCCGCCGTCGACGATCTGCCCGACCGCGTTCAGCCAGGCCTGCTCGCCGGGCACGCCCTGGCCGGGATACGTATAGAAGTACAGATGCGCACGTCCGGCATCGAGGATCTCCAGATAGATGCCCTCGCCGGCGCGCGCCGGATCGAACCACAGGCCGCTGTAGCGCGCATCGGGTGCCGCTGCGGACGGCCGCGGCGGGATCACGCTGTCGAGCGCCGGCACCGTCGCCGCCGCGTCGAAGCGACATTCGCCCGATACGCCGGCCACCTGCATCGTCTGGCACAGCGCCTGCAGATCGCTCACTTGCGGCTGACGATCGCTGCGCATCCACTCGCGCAGCGCTTCCCAGGCGGCCCGGCCCTCGACCTCGGTGAAGCCGCAGTGGGTCGGCGCCTGCTCGGCGACGATCGCGCTGGTCAGTTGCTGCGCCGGCAGACGGCGCCGCAGCACGTCCTGGTTGGCCGGCACGACGAGCTGGTCGTTCGAGGTGTGCAGCGATATGACCTTGGCCGAACCGATCGCGCCGCGCACGTCCGAGCGCCAGCGCAGCTCCAGCGCCGCCAACGGATCGGCGTCGATGCGCGCGATGCCGGCCTCGATCGCCGGATCGGCGTAGGTCACGCCGCGTGTCGTCATCGCATTGCGGCCGGCGAGCTTGTCGGGCGCGCGGACCAGGTCGCCGAGCGCGTAGATCGCATACGCCATGTTGGTGACGAAGAAGGTCTCGTCGTCGGTGCCGGCGACCGCCATCAGCTGCGCCAGACGCCGCTTCATGCCGCTGCTGCGGAGCGGTTCGGGCAGATTCACGCCCGTGCACTGGTTGAGCGGAATCAGCGCACGCAGAACCTCGACCTGATTGCCGAGGTCGTCCAGATCCGACGGGATGTCGTCCAGATCGAGCGCCCACGGCAACGGCTCGGCGCCCTTCGGCAGACGGCCGGACCCTTCGCAGACGACGTCGTAAGCCAGGCGCATGTCAATGGCGTGATCCCACAGCCGCGAGCCGGCGGCAGCCGGGCACAGCGAGTACACACCGCGCACCGGCGGGAAATCCGGCGCCTCGGCGATCTTCAGTGCGAGCAGGCCGCCGAGCGATCCGCCGAACGGCACGATCTCGCCCGGCTCGCCGAAGCGAGCCGTGAAGACGTCCACCAGCTCTCGGTTGTCCTCGATCGCGGTGAATACGGCCCAGCCGCGCTGCGCGTAGGCGGACGCAGCCACCGCATAGCCTTCGGAGAGCATCACGTCGCGCAGCGGACCGAGTGAGGGCGGACCGGCGGCTTCGGAGAAGTTGAAGCCATGCTGGAACAGCACGAGCGGACCGCCGGCCTGCCACCCGGCAGGCACCGCGATGCGATACCACACGCCCGATGGTGTCGTGCCGCTGGTTTCCTCCTGGGCATGTGCGGCCAGACCGACCAGCAGCAACAGCAAGGCCAAGTAGCGCATCGTCCGAATCCCCTGCGGCAGAGTGTGACGAACTTATTCCGCAATAGCTGAGCGAATCATTAAAGTGTGTCGACTGCGGGCGCCCGCCTGCGCGTACCGGGACTTCCTCATGCAGATTCTGCTCACCGGCGCCGGCGGGTTTCTCGGGCGCGCGATCGCCCGCCGGCTGGTCGACCGCGGCCATCTGGTCCGCGCGCTGGTGCGCCATCCGCAACCCGAGCTCGACGCGCTCGGCATCGAGCAATGGGAGGGCAATGCCGTCACGCTCGATTCGATGATCGAAGTCGCGGCCGGCTGCGACGCGATCGTCCACAGCGCCGGCAATGTCGATCCGCTGGCATCGATCGAGACCGCCTATGAAGCCAACGTCCTCACGACCGAGGTCGCGCTCGCCGCGGCCGAGCTGGCCGCCGTGCCGCGTCTGGTGTTCACCTCGTGCGCGAGCGTCGTGATCGGCGCCGCCGACATCAACGGCGGCGGAGAAGCGCTGGCGTATCCGCCGCGCTGGCCGGCGGTCTATCCGCACGTCAAGGCGCTGGCCGAACAGCGCGTGCTGGCCGCCAACGGCGAGGCGCTGGCGACGATCGCGCTCAGACCGAGCCTGTTGTGGTCACCCGACGAGGCGCGGCTGACGCCGCGCCTCGTCGAGCTGGCGCGCCACGGCCGCCTGCGTCTGACCGCGCATCCGGGCAACCGGATCGACTGCTGCCATGTCGACAACGCCGCACTGGCGCACGTGCTCGCGGTCGAGCGGCTCGAGCCCGGCGCGGCGATCGCCGGACGCAGCTACTTCATCAGCGACGGCGAGCCGCTCAGCGTCGAGGCGCTGATCGTGGCGATCCTGCGCGCCCATGGTCTGCCGCCGCCGGCGCGGCGTCTGTCGCCGCGGCTCGCGCGCTGCCTGGCCGCGAGTGCCCGTCTGCGCCAGCGCCTGCCCGGCGGCAGCCGGCCGCTGCTGGAGCGCTATCTGCTGAATCTGACCGACCGCAACGCCTGGTTCTCGATCGCCGCAGCGCGACGCGATCTGGACTACGCGCCGCAAACCTCCACGCGCGACGTGCTGGCGCGTCAGGCGCGCCGCCACGGCGCCGGACAGCCGGCCGCCGCGTAGCGTCTTCGCCACCGGTCGCGTGATCGAGGCCTCGCAACGGCTGCCGCTCGCCGGCGGCTCGATCGGATGTCGATCGAATACAGCGCCAGCGCAGGTGTGCGGGTTCGAAGTCGCAGGGCCATAGGCGCCTCCTCGACAAGTGGCGAGGAGGCGCCGGCCTCCGGCGACCGGCTTTCCTCGGCTGGCGTCGCGCCGACGACGCGGATGACCGGGGCGCAGCAGTCGACCGCCGCGGACATGCTGCACGGTAGAATCGCGACATGTCCGATTCCTCCACAGGCACCGCGCGCACGCCCAACCGCACCCTGTCCGCTCTCGGCCGTCTGCTCGAGACCGCGATCGAGCACGCCTTGTCGCTGGATCCGGACAGCCGGTCTCGCATCGCCGCCCTCGACGGGCGCAGCGTCACCGTGCGCTTTCGCGGCACGTCGCTGGCGGTGCGCGCGACCGTGCGCGATGCGCGGCTGCAGATCGGCCCAGCCTGGGACGGGGCCAGCGAACTCGAACTGGAGGCAACGCCGGGCGCATGGCTGGCGATGGCCGCGGCACGCGGCGGCACGCTGCCGCCGGGGCGCGTCCTGATCGCCGGCGATGCGGAGCTGGCGCGCCGACTCGAACAGATCATCGGCGGCTTCGCGCCCGACGTCGACGAAGCGTTCGCACGCGTGTTCGGCGACGTCGCCGGATTCCAGCTGGCGCGACTGGCCCGCCGCGGCGCCGGCTGGGCCCGCGCGGCAGCCGGCGCGCTGGTGCGCGACGGTGCCGACTATCTGGTCGAGGAGGACCGCACGCTGGTCGCGCGCGCCGAGATGGACATCTTCCTCGACGAGGTCGACGCGTTGCGCGAAGGCAGCGACCGGCTGCAGATGCGCGTGCGCCGGCTGGCCGAGCGCGCCGCAGGCGGCGCCTCGTGACGCGGTTGCGCGTGGTTCCGCGGCTGTTGCGCGTCGTGCGCGTCGCCGCTCGGCACGGTCTGTTCGAGCTGACCGACGGTCGCGACGGCCGCCGGCGCTTGCCGTGGCTGCGTCGCCTGCTGCCCGGTCCGTCCGCCGCGATCGCGCATCGGCCGCGCGGCGAAAGGCTCGCGCTCGCACTGACCGAGCTGGGACCGATCTTCGTCAAGTTCGGCCAGATCCTGTCGACGCGGCGCGACCTGCTGCCGCCCGACATCGCCGACGAACTGACCGCGCTGCAGGATCGCGTCGCGCCGTTTCCCGGCGCACTGGCGCGTGCGGCGGTCGAACGCGAACTCGGCCGCCCGGTAACGGCGCTGTTCGCGTCGTTCGATGAGACGCCGCTGGCGTCGGCGTCGATCGCGCAGGTGCATCCGGCCACGCTGCCGGACGGCCGCAGCGTCGTCGTCAAGGTGCTGCGTCCGGACGTCGCGTCGCGCATCGCGCGCGACGTGGACCTGCTGCGCGCGCTGGCCGACGTCGCCGCGCGCTACCATCCCAACGCCGACAAGATCCGACCGCACGAGATCGTCGACGAGATCGAGACGACCCTGGTCAACGAGCTCGACCTGCAGCGCGAGGGCGCCAACGCGAGCTTGCTGCGGCGCAATTTCGCCGGCTCCGACGATCTCTACGTGCCGGAGGTGCACTGGTCGCACAGCAGCGCCGGCGTGCTGACGCTCGAGCGCGTCAGCGGCATTCCGGTCGACGACCTGGCCGCGCTCGACGCGGCCGGCATCGATCGGCGGCGCCTGGCCGCCAAGGGCGTGGAACTGTTCTACACGCAGGTCTTCCGCGACAACTTCTTCCACGCCGACGCGCACGCCGGCAACATCTGGGTCGACGCGACGCGACGCGAGAATCCGCGCTTCATCGCGCTCGATTTCGGCATCATGGGCACCCTGCCCGAGGCCGACCAGTACTGGCTGGCCGAGAACTTCATCGCGCTGTTCAACCAGGACTACCGGCGCATCGCCGAGCTGCACCTGCGCGCCGGCTGGATGCCCGCCCACGTGCGGGTCGACGAGCTCGAATCGGCCGTGCGCACGGTCTGCGAGCCGTACTTCACGCGCCCGCTCAGCGAGATCTCGCTGGCCGAGGTGACGGTCAAGCTGTTCCAGACCGCGCGGCGTTACGAACTGGTCCTGCAGCCGCAGCTGATCCTGCTGCAGAAGACCCTGCTCAACATCGAGGGCGTCGGCCGTCTGCTCGATCCGGGCATCGACATCTGGGCCACCGCCAAACCGGTGCTCGAGCGGATCTGGCGCAGGCGGCACGGACCGCGCGCGCTGCTGGCGCGTCTGCGCCGGCGCGTGCCGGAATGGCTGGCTGCGGCGCCGGACATGCCGAGCCTGACCCATCGCCTGCTCGAACAGGCCACCACCGGTGGTCTGGAACTTCGGCTGGCCTCGGCCGATCTGAAGCGGCTGGCCAGCGCCACGCGCGGCGACCGGCGCAATGCCACATGGCGCGTGCTCGGCGCCGCGCTGATCGTCGCCGCGGCGCTGCTGTTGACCTTGCCGGAACCACCGGCCCGGATCGGCGACGTATCCTGGCCGGCCTGGGTCGCCCTGTTCGGCGCGATCGGCGCGTTCGTCGCAGCCCTGCGCCCCACCGATACCTGATGGAGAATCCGATGAATCACCTGCGTCCCGTCCTGTCGAGCGCGATTGCCGCCTGCGTCCTGATCCTCGCCGGCTGCAGCGGCAAGGCCGACGGCCTGACCGATGCCGAGCTTTCCAAGCTGCTGCACACCGACGGGCAGCCCGATTACCGGGTCGACGCGAGCGCCGTCGACTGCCTGCGCGCCTGGTCCGGCGACAACTCGCTGCAGCAGGGCCTGCCGGCCGCCTATCAGGGCGACCACAAGGACGAATGCCGGCGCACCGTGCAGGGCTGGCTCGACGATCCCGCGCGCAATCCGCAGCAGCTGCTGTTCACCGATCTGGCCAAGCCGAAGCCGACGCGGCGCGCGATGGACCTGCTGGCGGCGCTGCCGCCGCTGCCGAATGCGTCGGCCACGGCAGCAGCGGTTCCGCCACCGCCCGCTCCGATCGAGGCCGCGCCCGCCAATACGTTCCAGCCGGTCGGCGACACCGTCGAGCAGCAGTTCAACAGCGCGGCCGACGAAGTGGACTATCTGTGCCAGCAGGCGCGTCAGATCATCGAGCGCAGCGGCGTGTCCAATGCCGAACTCGTCCGTCGCGTCAACGACTGTGTCAAGAACGCCGGCGAGCTGCGTGCGCAGATGAGTGCCGAGACCGCCAACCAGAGCGGCTGGGGCCAGTCCGCCGCGACCAAGGCCGCACAGATGCACGTGCGCGACGCGCAGACGCTGCTCAGCGACGCGCAGCGCGCCGCCGACGCCAAGCGGTGACCGCCGGCGCCGACGAGGCGCCGCTGCCGGTCCTCTACGCCGATGCGCAGCTGCTGGCGGTCGACAAGCCGGCGGCGCTGGCGATGCACCGCAGCCGCCTGGTCGGCAGCGACGAGGACTATCTGATCGACCGGCTGCGTGCGCAGGTCGACGGACCGCTGCAGCTGGTGCACCGTCTCGATCGCGCGACCAGCGGCATCGTGCTGGTCGCGCGCAGCACCGAGGTCGCCGCCGCGCTCGGAAGGCAGTTGATGGCGCGCTCGGTCCGCAAGCGCTATCTCGCGGTCTGCCGCGGCTGGCCCGACGCCGACGGCGAGATCGACTATCCGCTGCCGGGCGTCCGCGAAAACGGCCCGCGCAAGCCGGCCGTGACGCGCTGGCGGCGGTTGGCGACGGTCGAGCTGCCGATCGCGATCGGCCGCTATCCGCAGCAGCGCTACGCACTGCTCGAGGTCGAACCCGAGACCGGCCGCTACCGGCAGATCCGCCGCCACTTCTCGCACGTCCACCATCCGCTGATCGGCGACACCAGCCATGGCCGCGGCGAGCACAACCGGCTGTTCCGCCAGCATCTGGGCTCGCACCGGCTGCTGCTGCACGCCTGGCGCCTGCGTCTGCGCCATCCGCTGGATGATCGCATCCTCGATCTGCACGCGCCGCTCGACATGGAATGGCAGCGGCTGTTCGCGCGGCTCGGCTGGGCGTCGCCGGACCAGGCCGATGCGTGGCCGGACCTGGCGGTCGCGGCGGCACCGCACGCGGATCCCGCCGACGCGCGCTGAGCGGTCGCGGGTCGGCGCGACGCCGGGCGATCGCCGAGCGCGGCGATCCGGCACCCAGCCGGTCTGCACGACGCGACTCGGCGATCATGACGGCCGGCCGAGCGACGCGATCACCACCGTTGCAGCGAGGTGCCGGCCGGCGGCCGCCTCGCGACGGCCTGCTAGAATCCGGCCATGCCTTCCTTCGACATCGTTTCCGAAATCAACGAGCACGAGCTGACCAATGCGGTCGACCAGGCCAATCGCGAGATCGGCCAGCGCTTCGACTTCAAGGGCAGCGACGCGCGCTTCGAACTCGACGAGACCGTCGTCACGCTGTCGGCGCCGGCCGAGTTCCATCTCAAGCAGATGCTCGACATCCTCAAGATCCGGCTGGCCGGCCGCAGCATCGACATCCGCTGCGCGGAGATCGCCGATCCGGAGATCAACCTGGCGCGCGCGCGCCAGCGCGTGACGCTCAAGCAGGGCATCGATCAGCCGCTCGCCAAGGACATCGTCAAGCGCCTCAAGGACTCGGGCCTCAAAGTGCAGGCGCAGATCAACGGCGACAAGCTGCGCGTCACCGGCAAGAAGCGCGACGATCTGCAGACGGCGATCGCGTTCCTGCGCGCGGCCGACATCGCGATGCCGCTGCAGTTCGACAATTTCCGCGACTAGGTCCGGCGGCGCGGCGCTCATGCTCGACATCGACGGCCGCATCCGGATCGGCGAGGACGAACTGATCGAGAGCTTCGTGCGCGCCGGTGGTCCGGGCGGTCAGAACGTCAACAAGGTCGCCAGCGCGGTGGAACTCCGATTCGACGTGGCGCGTTCGCCGTCGCTGCCTGAGCCGGTGCGCGAGCGCGTCCTGTCGCGGCGCGACCGGCGCATGACCGCCGACGGCGTGCTGGTGATCCAGGCCAGCCGCTTCCGCGACCAGTCCAAGAACCGCGAGGACGCTCGCGCGCGTCTGGCCGAAATTCTGCGCGACGCCCTGCACGTTCCCAAGGCGCGCATCGCGACGCGGCCGAGCCGCGCGGCCAAGGCGCGCCGCGTCGACGCCAAGAAGTCGCGCGGCGCGATCAAGCAGGGCCGCGGCCGGCGCGACTGGAACGGCGATTGAGCGCGCCGCGCTGGCCGGCGCTGCCGCCGTCGGTGCCGCAGTTCCGGCCGAGCATCGCCCGAGGCCTGGCGCGCTGGCTGTTCCGGACCGCCGGCTGGCGTTTCGTCGGCGAGCTGCCGGACGTGCCGAAGCTGGTGCTGATCGGCGCGCCGCATTCGTCGTGGTGGGACGGCGTCTGGGGCCTGCTCGCCAAGGTCGCGCTCGGCGTGGACATCAGCTTCATGGCCAAGCGCGAGCTGTTCTTCTTTCCGCTCGGTACCGTGCTGCGCCGGCTCGGCGGCGTGCCGATCGAACGCGACGCGACGCACGGCGTCGTCGAGCAGACCGTCGAGCGGTTCCGGCATGTCGAGCGCCTCTGGATCGGCATCGCGCCGGAAGGCACGCGCAAGCGCGTCTCGCGCTGGAAGAGCGGCTTCTGGCACATCGCCCATCAGGCCGGCGTGCCGATCCTGCCGATCTACTTCCACTATCCGCGCAAGACGATCGGCGTCGGCCCGCTGCTCGCGCCGAGCGCCGACATCGAGACCGATCTGGCACAGCTGCGCGCGTTCTACGCACCGTGGCAGGGACGTCACCGCGGCACGAACTGACCCGATCGCGGCGGTGGCGACCGCGATGTGCGCGACAGGGCCTGGTGCGCAGCAGCATCGAATCTGCTTGACCGGTCTGAACCGGCAGGTTTAGTTTCGGCCGGGCCACGAGGCGCAAGGCCTCCTGGTCACGACAACAAAGAGGGGTGTCATATTGGGCCAGCCGTCGCCAGCCCCGCCGTCATCCGCGCCGCGGCTCCGGCCCGCGCGTGCATGGCGGCCTGTGCTGCCCGCCGCCTTCGCGGCGGGCCGTTGCGTCTCTGCCGCCCTGCCCCGCGTCGCCGCGGCCGGCGCCCATCGTCCCGCTTCCGTCTCCTGGAGTTGACCGGCCATGCTGCAGCCCGGACCGATTCGCTTGCGCGTGCTGCTGGCCGGCCTCGTCCTGCTCGGCGCCGTCGCCGCGCTGCTGATGCCCTCGCCGCTGCCGGCGCAGCAGACGCGCCAGCAGCTGGCCGACATGCTGCCGCCGACGAACCTGTCCGGTGAGGGTCCGGTCGCCGGCGACGCTCCACCCGGATTCGCCCATGCCGCGGTGGCGGTCAATCCAGCCGCAGCGGACGCGACCGCGGTCGGCGAGGCCGTCTGCACGGCCTGCCATTCGCTCGAGAACGACCACTTCAGCCATACCGTGCACGCGCTCGGACTGCGCGCCGCAGCCGCGGCCAATCCCGGTGCGCCGGTCTGCGAAACCTGCCACGGCCCGGGCTCGGCGCACGCCGCGGCGCCCGATCGCAAGGGCCTGATCATCGGCTTCACGCACGGCTCGCAGACGCCGGTCGCGGTGCAGACGCAGACCTGCCTGGCCTGTCACCAGGGCGGCCCGCGCGATCATTGGCTGGGATCGGTCCACCAGCGCAACGACCTGTCGTGCAGCGACTGCCACAACCCGATGGGCAAGGTCTCGCCGGAAGGCTCGATGGTGCGCACGACGATCAACGAGACCTGCGCGCAGTGCCATCGCGACATCCGCGCGCAGTTCGACCGGCGCTCGCACATGCCGCTGCCGGAAGGCCAGATGACCTGCGCCGACTGCCACAATCCGCACGGCTCGCTGACCGCGCCGCTGCTCAAGACCAACAGCGTCAACGAGACCTGCTATCAGTGCCACGCCGAGAAGCGCGGCCCGTTCCTGTTCGAGCATGCGCCGGTCCGCGGCAGCTGCCTCAACTGCCACACGCCGCACGGTTCCAACCAGATGAGCCTGCTGGTCGCGCCGGTGCCGTTCCTGTGCCAGCAGTGCCATTCGCATCTGCGTCATCCGAACGACCTGCAGACGCCGCAGTCGCTGGCCGGCGGGCCGCACCCGGACGAGCGGATCATGGGACGCGGCTGTATCACCTGCCATGCGCAGGTACACGGCTCGAACAATCCGTCCGGACCCCGGCTGCACAAGTAGGAGGTCTCCGATGCGCATCCGTCCGAACCGCATGCATCGCCTCGTCCTGGCCGTCGCCGCCGCGCTGCCGCTCGGCGCCGCCGCCGACAGCGGCGTCGGCGTCGATCTGTGGATCGCCAACAAGTTCGACCCCAGCGCCGGCGCGGCCGCCGACCCGAAGGATGCGCGCGGCACGAGCTGGCTGCGGGCCGGCGAGAAGCGCACGCCGACCGGCACCTTGTACGCCTGCCCGACCGAGCCGCCGCTGCTCGACGGCAGCGGCGCATGGAAGCAGTACGACTCTTCTATCCAGTTCGGCTACCTGGCGATCGGCGGCGACGCCGACAGCGCGCTGTGGCGCCGCTATGCCGGCTGGAATCAGGGTTTCGTGCTCGGCCTGCTCGAGCTGCACTTCGTGCGACCAGCCGACGGCAGCTACATCGATCTGCGCGCCAGCCACATCAGCGAGCACGATCAGTACATCAAGGGCACGCTCGGCCGCGCCGGCCACTACAAGGTCGAGGCCTTCGCACGCTCGACGCAGAACGTCGTCAGCGACAACGCGCGCTCGATCTGGAACGGCGTCGGCGGCAACGACTTGCGGCTCGCCGGCGGCCTGGTACCGGGCGCGAGCTCGCCGGCCGAAGTGGCGGCGGTCTCCGCCGCGGCGCCGACACGCATCCTGCAGGTCAATCGCGACAAGCAGGGCCTGGGCCTCAATTACTACTTCGATCCGCGCTGGACCGGCTATCTCAACGTCAGCAACGAGCAGCGCGAAGGCACGCGGCCGTTCGGCGGACCGTTCTTCTTCAACTTCGCGTTCGCCGACAACGGCGGCATCTTCGAGACGATCCGACCGATCGACGACAGCACGATCAACACCAACGCGGGTGTTCGCTTCGTCGGCAACCGCTGGCGTCTGGATCTGGGCTACTCCGGCTCCTTCTATCGCGATCGCTATGCCAGCTTCACCTACGAGCAGCCGTATGCGCTGTGGAACGTCGTCACCGGACCGGGCGTGCGCAGCTCGCAGCTGACGCAGGGACAGTTCTCGACCGAGCCGGACAACGACTACCACAGCCTGCGCGGCACGCTGACGCGCAGCCTGCCGCTGAACGGCCAGCTGTCGCTGACCGTGTCCGGCGCGAGCATGCGCCAGGACGACGATCTGCTCGCGCCGGTCAACTGCCGCGGCACGTTCGGCATCGACCTCGTCGGCAACGGCCAGGTCGGCCCGGCCAATCCATTCCTGTACGCCTGTTCCAACTGGAACACGCCGGCCTCGCTGTCGCGGCGCTCGGCCGACATGCGCATCGACACGACTCTGGCCGACGCGCGCGTCGTGCTGCAGCCGACCGAGCGCCTGACCTGGCGCGGCGGGGTGCGCTTCTATCGCGAGGACTATCGCAACACGTATCTGGCCTACAACCCGCTGACCGGCGAATACGGCTACGTCGCCGAGAACGGCTCGCAAGGCACGGTCGTGCCCGGCGAGTCCGGCATCTGGAACCCGGTGACCGGCGCGTCGATCCTGACTCGCGTGACCAGCCTGCCGCTCGACACGCAGAGCACCGAGGCCACGATGGGCGCCGACTGGCGGCCGTCGATGCGCGACACGCTCGGCGCGACGCTGGGCTTCACGCGCAACGAGCCCTCGCATCGCGAGCGCAGCCGCGTCGACGACGTCTCGATCAAACTCAACTGGACCCGCCGCGCGTTCGACTGGCTGACGCTGCGCGCGAATCTCGTGCATCTGCGCCGCTCCGGCGATCGCTACGACTACGATCCGTACGGTTTCACGTTCTCCGAGCACCTGCCCGGCTTCGTCGAACCCGAGGGCGGCCTGCCGGCGCATACGGTCGAAGCGCTGCGCAAGTACGACATGGCCAGTCGCGACCAGGACAAGATCGACCTGATGGCGACGTTCATGCCGCGTGCCGACATGACGTTCAGCGCTTCGCTGCGCGGCGACTGGAACGACTACGACGCGCGGCTCGGGCGGCAGCGGCTCGACACGCTCGGCGCGACGCTGCAATGGGAGTGGCAGCCTTCGCCGCGCACCAACGCCAGCGCCTACTACGCCTACGACCGCTCCACGCTCGGCATCGCCAACGTCAACGAGGACGGCACGGCCGACCAGACCGATCCGGTACTCGGCGGCGCGACCTACCCGCTGGCCGGACGCTGGTGGGTCGACGATCGCCAGCGCAACCACAGCCTCGGCACCGTGTTCGCGCACGACTTCCGGCGCTTCAAGCTGGATCTGTCCTGGAACTGGCTGTGGTCGCGCGGCACGACCGGCTATCGCTACGCCTCCGCGCTCGCGCTGGCCTGGCCCGACGTCGCCGCCTACACCGGCGATGCGTTCCCGACGATGAAGTACAAGGTCAACTCGCTCACCGTCGGCATGACGATGCCGATCAACGAACAGATGTCGCTGCGCGTGTTCGACTACTACGAACGCGGTCGCATCAGCGACTGGCACTACCAGGGCTTCGATCAGGGCTACGTGATCGACCACCGCGTCTACAGCGACGGCGGCCCGGACGACTACGCGGCGAACCTGGTCGGCCTGCTGCTGACGGTCAAACTGTGAGAACGCCGATGAAGCGCCTGCGCCTGCTCGCCGTGTCCGTTCTCGCCGTCACCGCGCTCGGTGCGCCGGCGGCGGCCGAGGATTTCGTCGATCTGCGCCGCATCGAACCGGTCAGCGGCGATGCGGCCGCCGGTGCGCAGAAGGCCGCGACGCTGTGCTTCGCCTGTCACGGGGCCGACGGCATCTCGCCGGTGCCGATGTTTCCGAACCTGGCCGGCCAGCGGCCCGACTATCTCTACCAGGAGCTGCTGCGCTACAAGAGCGGCAGCCGGCCCGAGTCGCCGATGACCGCGCTGGTGCAGCCGTTGGAAGATGCGGATCTGCGCAACCTGGCGGTGCACTACGCCGGTCTCGAGTCGAGCGCGCCGGCAGCGGCCGCAGCGCCGGCGCAGGACGTGCTCGACCGCGGCGGCACGCTGTTTCGCGAGGGCGATCCGGCACGCGGCGTGCCGCCGTGTCAGGGCTGCCACGGCGCCGATGCCAAGGGCCATCCGCTCGCCGACGCCGAGGCGGCGTCGCCGTACCGCGCCTATCCGCTGCTGTACGGGCAGCACGCGGCCTACGTCGCGACGCGCCTGCGCGACTATCGCAGCGGCACGCTCGCGCACACCAGCAACGACTTCATCATGACCGCGGTCGCGCAGCGGCTCGACGATGCGTCGATCGACGCGCTGGCGGCCTGGCTGGCGAACCTTCCGACGGAATCCCGGGCCCGCTGACGCGGGCGGATCGCGATCGCGTCCGCATCCGGCCGGTGCCGGCGCGCGAGATCTCCGTGGCGATCGGCGGGCGCGGCGGCATCGATCACGCTTCGCCGAAGCGGCTGCTCGGCGGCCGTACCTGCCGCGCTGCGCGAGCGCGCGCTCAGGAACGCAGACCGGTACCGGTGCGCAGCAGCCAGAGTCCGAGCGCGGTCAGCGCGACCACGAAGCCGATCATCAGGGCATAGGCGATGCCGAGCGACACGTCGCTCTCGCCGAGCAGTCCGTAGCGGAACGCGTTGACCATGTAGAAGATCGGGTTGGCATAGGTCAGCGTCTGCGCCCACTCGGGCAGCAGCTTGACCGAGTAGAACACGCCGCCCAGATACGTCAGCGGCGTCAGGATGAAGGTCGGCACGATCGCGATGTCGTCGAACTTCTTCGCGTAGACCGCGTTGACGAAGCCGGCCAGCGAGAAGATCGTCGCGCCGAGCACGACCGTCGACAGCGTGACCAGCGGATGCGGCATGCGCACGTGCGTGAACAGCATCGCGATGCCGAGCACGATCACGCCGACCATCAGGCCGCGCAGCACCGCGCCGACGACGTAGCCGGACAGGATCACGATGTTGGGCATCGGACTGACCAGCAACTCCTCGACGTGGCGGCCGAACTTGGCGCCGAAGAAGCTCGAGGAGATGTTGCCGTAACTGTTCTGGATGATCGACATCATGACCAGGCCCGGCACGATGAAGTCCATGTAGTCATGCCCGCCCATGTCGCCGATGCGCCGGCCGATCAGGCTGCCGAAGATCAGGAAGTACAGCGTCATCGT